>JAEEGL015717376.1_pt1 | contig 11434 bp, 11 predicted proteins | sample 9134231 | NCBI WGS metagenome assembly JAEEGL01 (sample SAMN16246548, study PRJNA631951) | gut metagenome | biome: gut microbiome; feature: rumen; material: fiber-attached | host: Bos | place: Iran: Karaj | collected 2018-10
AAATTCATGCGTTTCAGTAATGGAAGGCGGAGAAGCAAAGGTAATCGTAAATGCTGATGGTGGAAGAACTACTCCATCTGTAGTAGCATTTAAAGGTGATGAAATTCAAGTAGGTGATGTTGCAAAGCGTCAAGCAGCAGCTAACCCTAACACTATTTCATCTATAAAGCGTCACATGGGAGAATCTTACAAAGTTGATGTTAATGGTAAGAAATATACTCCACAAGAAATTTCAGCAATGATTCTACAAAACTTAAAGAAAACAGCTGAAAACTATTTAGGACAAAAAGTAACACAAGCAGTAATCACTGTACCAGCATATTTCAATGATGCTCAAAGACAAGCAACAAAGGATGCAGGTAAGATTGCAGGACTTGATGTATTACGTATTATAAATGAACCAACAGCTGCTGCACTAGCTTATGGTATCGATAAGACTGATAAAGAACAAACAGTCTTAGTATTCGACCTTGGTGGTGGTACATTCGATGTATCTATTCTAAGTTTAGCTGATGGTACATTTGAAGTTATTGCTACAGCAGGTGATAATAAACTTGGCGGAGATGACTTTGATGCTAAGATCGTTGATTGGCTAGCTTCTGAATTCAAGAAGGAAACATTAGTTGATTTAACTAATGATAAGATTGCTATGGGTAGATTAAAAGAAGCTGCTGAAGATGCTAAGAAGAAACTTTCTACATCTACAACAACTACAATTAGCTTACCATTCATCGCATTCTCTAATGGTGGACCACTTAACCTAGAAAAAGAGTTAACTAGAGCAAAATTTGATGATCTAACAAGAGATTTAGTTGATAGAACAACAGGACCAGTTAGAAGAGCATTAAAAGATGCTAAGATGACTGCTAATGATATTAACCAAGTATTACTTGTAGGTGGATCTACACGTATTCCTGCAGTTCAAGAATTAGTTAAGAAAGAACTTGGAAAAGAACCAAATAGAAGTGTAAACCCTGATGAAGTAGTTGCTATGGGTGCAGCTATTCAAGGTGGTGTATTAACTGGTGATGTTAAAGATGTATTATTACTAGATGTTACACCTCTATCACTTGGTATTTAAACTTTAGGTGGAGTATTTACTAAATTAATTGAAAGAAATACTACTATTCCAACATCTAAATCACAAATCTTCTCAACAGCTGCTGATAACCAACCAGCCGTAGATATCCATGTACTACAAGGTGAACGTCCAATGGCTGCTGATAATAAGACACTAGGTAGATTCCAACTTGGAGATATTCCACCAGCACCTAGAGGAGTTCCTCAAATCGAAGTTAAATTCGATATTGATGCTAATGGTATCTTTAATGTAAGTGCTAAAGATTTAGGTACAGGTAAGACTCAAAATATCACAATTCAAAGTGGTTCAGGATTATCTGATGCTGAAATTGAAAAGATGGTTAAGGAAGCTGAAGAAAATGCTGAAGCTGATAATAAGCGTAAGGAAAAGGCTGATACATTAAATGATGCTAATAACTTAATCTTCCAAGTAGAAAAAGCATTAAGAGATCTTGGAGATAAAGCAACTCCTGAAGAAAAAGCTGAATGCGAAGAAGGAATTAAGGAATTAAAAGAAGCTCTTGATAAAGATGATATTGATTTAATCAAGGAAAAGAAAGAAGCTCTAGAAAAGAAAGCACAAAATGTAGCTATTAAAGCTTATCAACAAAATCAAGGTGCACAAAATGCAAGTGATGCACAAGATGAACCAAAGACAAACGATGATGGCACAGTAGATGCTGAATTCAAAGATATTAACTAATTTCAAATAAATATCTAACTAAACTATAAGGTGGTGGTAAAATGGCTAATAAAAGAGATTATTACGAGGTTCTTGGCGTAAGTAAGACTGCAACAGACGAAGAGATAAAAAAGGCCTATAGATCTCTTGCAAAGAAATATCACCCTGATGTTTGTAAAGAACCAGACGCAGAAGAAAAATTCAAAGAAGTAAATGAAGCCTATGAAAATCTATCAGATCCACAAAAACGTCAAATGTATGACCAATATGGTTTTGATGGACCACAAGCTAATTTTGGCGGTGGTGGTGCTGGATTTGGCGGATTTGAAGATTTAGGTGATATATTCGCATCATTCTTTGGCGGCGGAGCTAGACAAAGAAGTAGGGGCGGAGTTAAACGTGGAGATGATATTGAGCGTTTAATGGATTTACAATTTGAAGAAGCAGTATTAGGTTGTAAAAAGACTATAAGTGTAGATGTTGCTGAACCATGTACAGCTTGTGGTGGAACAGGTGCATATTCTAAAAGCGATATTGTCACATGTTCTAAATGTCAAGGTAGTGGTTATGTAACTGTTGAACAAAGAACTATATTTGGTATGACTAGAAGTCAAACAGTATGTCCAAAATGTGGTGGACGTGGTCAAGAAATTAAGAGAAAATGTGAAAAATGTAATGGTAAAGGTAGCCAAATTAAAAACAAGAACATCGAAGTCACTATTCCTGCAGGCGTTGATACAGGCTTACAAATTAGACTTGAAGGAAAAGGTGGAGCCGGTGAACTTGGTGGTGAGGCAGGAGATTTATACATTAGATTTAGAGTAAAACCTCATAGGGTATTTAAACGTGATGGTGATACAATAATTCTTGAAGCTCCATTATCATTTAGTGATGCTGTACTTGGTACAAATATAGCTGTACCTACAATTTATGGTGATGTTTCTCTTAAGATTCCAGCAGGTACTCAAAGCGGTACAAAATTTAGATTAAGAGAAAAAGGAGTTCAAAACGTTAGAACAAAGCGTAAAGGTGATCAAATAGTTATTGTTAATTTAGTAACTCCAACTAACCCTACAGCTGAAGAAAAGAAAATGTTTGAACAACTAAAAAATATTGAAGTAAAAGAAAAGAAGAGCGTTTGGGATAAATTTAAATCATTATTTAAAAAGTAGAGACAAAACTCTACTTTTTTGTTTTATTTTGTTTAAAATAATGTTAAAATAATGGTATAGAATAGTATATTAATAGGAGGTGGCTTAATGGGCAAGGATAAGTTAGGAGCCTTTATTGATGCGGTATATGCAATTACTATTACAATTTGTATTATTAATATTGAAAAGCCTACATCTATTGAGTGGGGTGCACTTTGGAGTGTTAGAGATTCTATAATTACATATACAATTACTTTCTTTATGATGGTTAGTATGTGGATTCAAATACATTCGTTGTGGCATCAAATAGAAAAAATAAATAATGCTGTTATATGGGCAAGTATGGTATTTTTATTTACATCAAGTTTTATTCCATATACTACAGATTTAATGATGGGTTCAAATTTTAGTAATAGATATTTTGCGATTATTTATGGTTTGCTTACTATATTTATTTCCCTAAATTTATTAGTATTACAAATAGCTTGTGAAAAGTGTAATAAAGATACTTTAGGTGTAGGAAAACAAAGTAAGATACTTCCAGGTAGAATTATAATGAGTTTAGATATTTTTATTAAGATAATAGGAACATTATTAAGTGTATTTGTTTGGCCACCAGTTATATTAATTGCTGTATTAGTAGCGTTTGAAGTTAATTCACTAGGATCAAGAATACTACAAAATAAAGCAAAGAAAAAAGAAGAAGAAAAAGCAAAACAATTAGAAGAACAAGTAGGTTAAAATCTACTTTTTTCTTTTATTATTTTAATATATAATATTAGTGGTGATATAATGATAGAAAAGGCTACATTAAAAGATTTAAAAGAAATTTTAGATTTACAACATTTTGCTTATATAACAGAAGCTAATAGGTTTAATAATATGAGTATAGAACCTTTAACTGAAACACTTGATGAGCTAATAAAGGAATATGAAAAAGGCATTGTTTTAAAAATGGTTATTGATAATAAAATTATAGGTTCAGTTAGAGGCTATGTAGATAATAATACTTTACATATTAATAAATTAATGGTTCATCAGAGTTTTAGAGGTAATGGTTATGGTAAAGAATTGATAAGAAAAATAGAAGAATTATATCCGAATAAAAGATATGAATTATTCACTTCAACAAGAAGTATAGAAAATATTAATTTATATCAAAAATTAGGTTATAAGATATTTAAACATAAAAAAGTAGACAAAGAATTAGAATTTGTCTATTTAGAAAAAAATAAGTAGAAAAAATCTACTTTTTTTTGATATATGAATATATAAATTATGTATATTTTGTGTGATAATAAAAATATAAATAATCTTGGAGGTGGTTTAATGGGTAAAGATAAACTAGGAGCCTTTATAGATGCGGTTTATGCGATTACAATCACAATATGTATTATTAATATTGAAAAACCAACATCCCTTGAATGGGGTGCACTATGGAGTGTTAGAGATTCACTTATTACTTATACCATTACTTTCTTTATGATGATAAGTATGTGGATACAAATACATCATTTATGGAATCAGATAGTTGAAGTTGATAATGGAGTTATATGGACTTGTATGATATTTTTATTCACTTCAAGTTTTATTCCATATACTACAAGTCTAATGATGGAATCAAACTTTGAAAATAGGTATTTTGCGGTAGTATATGGTATACTAACTATTATTATTTCACTAAATCTACTATTTATACAAATAGCTTGTGAAAAGTGTAATGAGAAATATTTAGGAAAAGGCAAAAACAGCAAAATAATGCCTAGTAGAGCGATTATGAGCTTTGATATATTTATTAAAATAGTAGGCACATTAATAAGTGTATTCTTATGGCCACCATTTATAATAATAGCTGTATGGGTAGCATTTGAATTTAATTCACTAGCTACACGTATCTTACAAAAGAAAATAGCTAAAAAAATAGATGCTGATATTCATGAAGATGAATTAATAGAAGAAAATAATGATGAAGAGTGTTAGATGAATCTAGCACTTTTTTCTTACATCTAAAAATTGATTTTACATATAATCTATGTTAAAATAAAAAAGGTAAATATTTGCCTTGTTGTCGGAACTGGTAGACGAATACGACTCAAAATCGTACGGAGAAATCCATGTGGGTTCGAGTCCCACACGAGGCACCACCACACGAATTGTTAAAGTTGGGTTAATATCCAACTTTTTTTATTTTTATGTCTCTTGTTTTATTGTTTTTAAATGTTATAATAATAGATAACAAGACAATATGTATAATTTAATAAAGGAGGGATTTGTATGAAAAGATTAAAAAATCTTGTTTTTTCATTATTTATTTTAGTTGGATTTATCTTCATACTTGCCGCATGTGGTAAAACTAAACTTCCAACAAATAACTATGAAAAGGTTAAATTTGCTTTTGATGGTGTAGAAAAGAGTTTCAAGAAGCCAAAGGTAGATAATTCTAATGATTATAACAAATTTTTAGAAAATAACATTAGATACCTTATGGTTAGAGATACTAGTGATACACTAAATACTATTAAATCTGTTTATGTATCTGGTGATAACCAAGGTGATATCATAGATGAAATAGAATATGATGCACCACCTATGATACAATTCCAATACTTAAAGAAAGTATTAGAAAAGACAGGTAAAGATTATAATTTCAACACAAAGTATAATGATATTGTTACTGAAAGTATCTATATGGATATGGAAACAGGTAAGGGAAAAGATAAAGAAGAAGCATATAAAGCTAATTATGCATTTGATTTAGCTATCAAGATTAATATTGATAGTAATAATTTAATTACCGCAGATGTTTCATTTGATATATCTATTACTCAAAATAATAAAACTTATACTACAAAGTGGTATGTAGGATTTATTCTAGATTATGATATGGACAGTTCTTCAAGTAATTATACTCTAACAATGGTTAATGAAAATGATGAAAAGAACATTCCTTATTTAGGCGGATATGTTTATGAATATGATTATGTAGAAGTTAAAGAAGGAAAAATTAAAGAGTGGAGAAAATTCTGTTATGAAACTGATACTTTACTAGTTAAAGATGCTACTCATACATCATTTAATGATTATATTAATGATGATATAGAATTTGAAGCTGATACATGTAAATGGTATTATGATGGTGCTTTGTGGAAGGTTACACAAAGAAATCAAAATAAAGAAAATACACTTGCTAATGCATTCTTTGATTTAGGATTAAACGATAGCGATATTAATCCAACTACATTCTTTAATGAGACAAGTACTAAAAATGCTGTTATTACAACTTGCTATTCTGAATTTAGTAAAATAGCTAAACAAGACATAATTTTATCTATAGTTGGCGCTGGTGAAGAACATAGTGATCATAGTAATAGTCCAGCAAGCATAAAAGCATATGCAAATGATACTAATACTATATTTGATCATTTTGGAGTACCTGATATAACTATTAGACAATTATTTGATGGGTATGATGATGAAGGTATGGGAAAAGTTGCTGTACAATTATGGTATCTTGATATAAATGGAGGTAATATTAGTCAAATAACTAATATGGATTCTATCGCATTTCAGATTAGTTATTATGTCGAAGGAAGTCAAGATGACTTTATGGAGATAAATATTAATGATAGTTTAAAAAACATTATTTCTTATTATCAAAATAATAAGAGAATAACTGTATTTGATGAAAGAACATTTAAACTACAATTTAGTGATAACAATACAGGTGTAACTGGTTCAACTATAATTAGTTATACTGGTGAAATGCCAGAAACTCAAAAGGAAAAATTCCCAGATATGCTAATTAGCCTAGGCTTACCTGTATATGATGCTTTATATGATATGACTAATGCGACATTTAGTTTTAATGGTAGTACTATGACTTTAACTATTACTAATTCTGATAGTGATCATGCAAATGAATATATTACTGATATACAAAAGAATGGCTTTACTTTACTTGCTGACTTATCTACTAATACAGTAAAAGTATTTAAGAAAGATTATGGTAATGAAAAAGATTTATTTGTTACATTTGATATATCAAGTAGTGCATATACTTTAAAAGCTGAACTAAAGAATAAAGAAGTAGATCCAGGTGGTGGAGATGAACCTGGTGGAGATGAACCAGGAGATGAAGAACAATTAGTATTTACTTTAGTCGGTTCTATGAATAATTGGAGCGAAACAAGTGAAGCATATAAATTTACCAAGAGAGAAGATGGAGGAATTTATACTATAGATATTGATTTGCATCAAAACGATAAGTTTAAAATAGTAAAGGATCTTTCATGGGCCAATGGTTCTTATGGTTATTCAAATATTTCTAATATAGCTGATGAATATCCAGTATTCTTTGAAGCTGCTGATGGAAAAGATGATAATATTTTAGTAACTGCTAAAATTGTTAAAGTGACAATTACTATTGCAGCACTTAATGGTCAAGTTGATGAAATTAGAATAGAAGCTGATGGATATGTATAGAATTTAAGAGTCTGATTCGTCAGACTCTTTTTATTTATATTAGTTGACATTATAGGATATATCCTATATAATAATTGTAGGAGGAATTAATAATGCCAACAATCGCATCATTTTAAATAGGAGGGATTTTAATGTATAATGAACTAATTAAAGTGACATTTAATGAAAACTTAATAGTTATTAGTGAATTCCTAGATGGTACAGTAACTAAATTTGATATGAAAAAAATGATTAAAAAGTATCCTATTATTAACAAGCTAAAAGAAGATGATGTATTATATAAAAATGGATATATTTCACCAGGTGGATATGCAGTTATATGGAATGATGAAATTGATTTTGATGCAGAAAGCTTATATTATGATGGAACTATACTAGAAAAGAAGCCCATTGATATAAATAAGTCTATAGCTATTTTGGTTACAATGGCTAGATTTAATAAAGGTATAAGCCAAAAAGAACTATCGAAAATAACAAAAATTCATCAGGCAGAAATATCTAAAATAGAGCGAGGCATCGGTAATCCTTCAATCAAGACAATTGATAGAATAGCAAAAGGTTTAGGCTTAAAGCTTGAGCTATTCTTAAAATAAAAATTGATAAAAAATGATGTTGTTTAACAATATAATAATTGTATATAAAAAAGTCTGAACTTTTATTGTTCAGACTTTTCTTCTTTTAATTGATCTAATTTATTTTGTATCCTATTTTTAACTAAAGCTGCTATTTCTTTAACATTTAAATCTTTATATTCTTCATATTTAATAGGCTCTAATATATGTATTTCACAGTACACCTTTTTAAATGAACGAATACCATATACTTTATATGTATCATATAAACATACAGGTATTATTGGACATTTAACACTATGTAAGAATCTAAAACAACCTGTATAAAACTCTTGAAGATTGTTTTTATTATTGTTGTGACCTCCTTCAGGAAATATACAATAATTAACTCCACTTTTTACTTCTTCACCAACTTCATTAATTTGTCTTAGTGTAGTTTTAGGTTTTGTTTTATCAATACGTTTAGCCTCAACCAAATCCATAAATGTACCTTCAATAGAAATATGACTACGCTTATCATCTATAACAAATGTAATTTGTTTTTTTGATGCTGTTACTATTGCTAAACCATCATATTTACCTTGATGATTAGGATATAATACATAACCATTTTCATCAGGTAAGTTTTCTTCACCATATACAGATGGTTTTATTCTACTTTTTTTATTTACACTTAAGACAACTTTTCTTGCAATTTCATAGCGCTCATCTCTACTTTTTTTCTTTTTAATACCTTTTCTCATCTTAAAGTAGAAGATGATAGGTGTAGGTAAGTGTAATAAGACTGATACAACTAATCTAAACATTCAACTTCCTCAACTTCCTTGCTAGCAATTCCTTCTGTATTCTTTTCTAATTCTTTATTTTTCTTTCTCTTAGATAAATAATGTAATAAAACAATCATGCTTATCATTGATACTAATCCTAAAATAATACCTATTACTAATTCACTATTAGTATATGTAAAATCAGGATTATCAAAAATACCTTTCTTTATAATAATTGCTGGCGCAACTAATACAAAGGCAAAACTTGCATATTTTGTTTGATCATTAAATTTATGTATAACAAGTTTAACTAACTTAGCTAATAAGAATGAACCTATTCCATAACCAAGTAGATATGTGCCTAAAACCGCGCAAGTATGAGGAAATACACTAAAATCAAATAGATTAGCGATAGTAGAAGTAAATGCACTATAATAACCAATAGATATTAATAATACTGCGAAATCAACACCAGGAATAACTAGTGTTGATGAAGTGAAGATGCCAACGAAGAAAAGAATAATGTAATCTATAAATTTCATATTTTCAAATGTTATTTCTTTTCCGGCAGTAAGTAGAAATGAGAATGCAATTAATAATAGTGATATTATAACTAAGACAATCCAACAACTAGGTTTTTTAATTCCGCCTTTTAAATCTTTTGCCATATTAGGTAGTCCACCTATAACCATACCCATAACTAATAAAATCATAATTATAGGAGTAGTTACATAAATAGTATTCATAGCAACACTACCTAAGAAACCACCAGCAAAATATCCTAGCATTATAAATATTAAAAATAAGACGCTTTTTTTAAATTTTTTAAATAGGTTGCTTAAAGAATCTATTAAATCATAATATACATTTATCTCTAAAGCAATTGTTGAGGCACTAAGTCCAGGTACTGCAAGTCCTACAAAACCTAATACTATACCTTTTAAAAATATAATTATTTTTTTCATTAATCTATTAATACTTCATATTTTAAAACGTCTTTAAATGTCTCACCATCAATTTGAAGGGCTGTTGGTCTACTAAATTCTACTATAATATGCTTTCCTACTCTTACATCTACCATCTTTTTACGCTTAACATGTTCACCTTTAAATATTTTAGGGAAAACCATTAAAGTATGAAGTTTTCCAGCTTTATGCATAACAACATTTGTAAGTAATCCATCACTATTAAATCTATCTTGTTCTGGAGCTATCATCATACCTCCACCATAATACTTACCCTTCATTGCGGATGCTAACCAAACTCTTTTGTATTCCTTTGTTACTCCATCAACTGTAACTTTAGCATTTGGTCTTTTATAATGGAATAATAATCCTTTAATTGCAATAGAAGAATAATTTACAGGCTTAGTTGATTTAGCTTGTAATTCATCACCTTTTTGACAACAATATCCATCAATACCAAATCCTACACCATTAATGAATTTGAATTTACAATCATTAACTATTACAGTAGGTAAGTTTTTAACAACATCATTTAATAAAATTAAATCATCTTTAACATAATCTTTCATATCATTTTTAAAGTCATTACCTGTGCCACTAGAATAAAAGTAGAAGTTACAAGGTAATTCAACTTTATCAACATAATTACAGAAATGATGAAGTGTTCCATCTCCACCTGTTAGAATTACTTTATCATCACTTTTTAGAGTTTTAATGAAATCAAGATAATTAAGTTCAATAACATCTTTTTTTTCTTCAATACCATATTTTTCTTCAAGCTTTTGTTGTAACTCTGGGTTACATCCGTTTTTAGATCTTGCGTTATACAATAAGTAAATCATATTTATTCTCCTTCATTTATTTTATTTTGAATTAATCCTCTAATATAATTTGAAATTTCAATAGTGTTTTTATTTTCATATTCACTACTATCTATAACTTTTAAAATAGATATTTTTACTTTTGTTCTTTTAAATGGAAAGTTTTTATGTATTTTTTCTAAATTAGTTAAAGTGCATACAACAATTTTACACTTAGATTTAGTTGCGATTTGAAAGCATCCTTCTCTAAATGGTAATAATTCTTTAACATTAATCTTATTTCTAGTTCCTTCAGGTGCAACACCTATAGAAAATTTATTTTCTTTAATATATTTTATAGCTTTAACAATAGTTTTAAGCGCATTTCTATCATTATTTCTATCTATTGACATGTAACAATTTCTATAAACAAATGGCCCAGCAATGGGTATTTTAAAGTTTTCAGGTTTAGAAATATGTATTATCTTTAATTTCTTAAAACAATAATTTATGACTATAGGATCAAAGTTAGAAGTATGATTATATACAAACATAAATCTTTCATCCTTAGGTACTAAATTAGTATTTTCTTTAATTATTTTAGTATGAGATAAATTTAATAATAACTCCATTGTAAGTGTAATTATTTTATCAACTAATCTATTTTGACTATCATATTCCTTTTTTGTGTTAATAAATAAAGAGAATATGAAAATGAAAATAAACCATAAGATAATAAGTGAAAAATAAATGCCTATAAATAAAAGAATAGGTATATAAAATTGATATGGCTTATTGATTTTAATTACTAAAAACGATAGTAGTAATGATATCAATAAAGCTAGTATTAAGTCTATTTTTTTTATCATATAACCACCTATTAATATAATTAATCCAAATTAATTATAACATGATAAACTAAAAAAATATAAGGA
>JAEEGL016317070.1_pt1 | contig 11434 bp, 4 predicted proteins | sample 9134231 | NCBI WGS metagenome assembly JAEEGL01 (sample SAMN16246548, study PRJNA631951) | gut metagenome | biome: gut microbiome; feature: rumen; material: fiber-attached | host: Bos | place: Iran: Karaj | collected 2018-10
AAGTGGCGCTCGCCCGCCGTCAGGCCACCGCCGTGGAACCACACGATGGTCGGGAAGCCGGTGCCGCCGGCGGGAACCCGCACGTCAAGCCGGCACGCAGGCCTGTCGGCGTATGCGATATCGGAAAAGGTGTCGAGGGGGATGGTTGGAATGTTTTCGGACATGGCAGAAACGGGTGAAGAGATAGAAACGAGAAAAAAACGGAGCCTGACCGGATCGGGCCCCTATCGAAATCCCACAAGCTGACGTTCGACCAGGCGAACGACCTTCCGGTTGTCGGTCACACGGAAGATGCTTTTTCCGTTGATCTTCGCACGGATGCGCACCATCGGGGGCTTGGCGGCCTCGCCGGTCGTCATCCGCCCCCACGTGGGAGGCGCGATCCCGGCATCGATGAAGTCCTGCATCACGGAGCGCATCGCCTCGTCGCCGATGTGCCGGCGGTCCTGCCGCACGTCGTTCCAGTCGGGGTCGTCGATCTTTTGCGAGAAGTCATCCCAGACGCGGGGGCTGCGCCCCGTCGTAAACACGATCTCGCCGCTTCCATACAGGCTGAGCTTGCACGGCAAGTCGATGTCGGGATCGTTGTCCCGTGGCGTGTACGCGATCTCCATCCAGTCGAGGCTGGAGCCCCGGACCTCGAACCGCTCGCCTTGCAGGCTGCCCTCGCGCACGTTCATCGGCGTGCCGCAGCCTGCGAGGAGAAGGGCCGCGGCGGCCACAGGGATCATTTTGGAGACTCTCATGAGCATCTTCCTTTCTCAAAGTTTCGCTCCCGGCAACGGGATTGGGGCCCGATGACGGGAGGCTAAGCCATCGTACGCAGCATCTCGGCCGTCACCTCATAGCGCGTGGGGGCCCCGGCGGCAAAGAGCCGAAACTCGTCGAGCATGTACTCGGCCATGCGGTGGCACTCGCTCCCGGAGCTACCGGCGATGTGCGGCGTGAGGAACACGTTGGGCAGCGTGTAGAACGGATGCCCGGCCTCGGGCGGCTCCGGTGACGTCACGTCGAGTACGGCGGTGCGGCCGGGCTCCTCCCGCAGGGCGCGCACGAGGTCCGCCTCGACGACCTGCGCCCCACGGCCGGTGTTCAGGAACGTGGCGTTGGGCGCCATCCGGGAGAACAGGGCGTAGTTCAGCATCCCTACGGTCTGCGGGTTGTTGGCCAGGTGGTTCGAGATGGTCTGGCAGGTCTCGAACACCTCCTCCAGCGAGCACTTCCGCACTCCGTCCGCGCGCGCGAGCTCCTCCGGGTAAAACGGGTCGAACACCTTGACCTCGAGCCGGTGCGCCCGGAGGCGCTCGATCACCATCTTACCGATCATGCCGGCGCCGATCAACCCCACCGCGCAACCGAAATTGCCCGGCATCGCCGAAAAGTACGCATGAGCCTTCCGGCGGGACTCCGGATCACGGCACAAGCGGCAGGACTGGAAAAACCCTTTGTTGGCAAGGAGAATCTGCGAGACGGCGTACTCTGCCACGGGCACTCCGTTCGCCGCCCAGGCGCTGAACACCCGTACGCCGCTCTCCAAGAACTCCCGCGCGAACCCCTGCACGGAGCCTGCCGCATAGAACACGGCGCGTGCCTTGGGGAGGAACGCGCGGATCTCGTCCGTCGCAAGGCGCGGCATTCCCCAGGTGGAGAACAGGACGTCGGCGTCGGAGGCACGGCCCGCCAGGACATCCTCTTTCGAGAGGATTTCGCGCGAAGCCAGCCCCGCCTCTCGCTCCAGCGCGGCGATGACATCCTCGGAATAGACGGTCGGGAGACGGTCGCCCCCCACAAAGACACTCTTCATGATTTGGTTCGGGATTTCGCAGGCCGGGACAATCCCCGGCGTGTCCCTAGCATAGCGGAACGCCCCCCTCGGCGCAAGAGCGCCCGCTTGGAATCTCTGCGGACAAAGGGCGCGCTCGGCAATCGCGCCCTACCGCGCTTTACCTGAAAAATCCCGAAACGTTGATAGAACGTGGGCCACACGATTCTCGACATTCGGCGAACAACGTTTGATCACCCCCGACAACAGTTTCTTATGGACTTTTTTTCCGCGAAATGCGAAAATCACCTCTCCCGACGCAATGTCGCGTCGAACACACCCGAAGAAGTGCCGCAATGAAACTGTCTCCCTGGATTTCCAGCATCGTGTCGCTGGCGTTCTGCGCCCATGCCGTCGAATGGTTCGACGCCGACATCTCCGGCTATGCCTCATGGCCGACCGATGGCTCCGCCGTCACGGTGACGAACGCCGGCACGTGGACCGGCACTGAAAACGCCGTGCTGGCCCCGTCGAACGGACTGGCGCGCCTCCGGCTCAACGCCACGGACCACCACGCGCCGCTCCGGTTCACGCCCGCCATCTCGAAATCGTTCACCGAGGCGGACCTGACCGTCACCACCGCCCTTCGCTTCCAAACCTCCACCGACGCGCCCCTTGCCATCGATCCGACGACCAAGGCCGCGCTGACGGTGGCGGGCGACAGCAACGGGCAGCCCGTCTTCCACGGTTTTGCCGCCGACACCGCCGGCACCACGAACCGCTGGTTCGCGCTCACCGGCGCCGATCCCGTCGCGGGGGTGGACATGGAGGTGGTGGTCTCGTTCAAGAAGGACGAGGGCAACCTGTACGTGCGCTACGCCGTGGACGGGCAGACGCTCTACCGCAACGGCGAGGAGTGGCTGCCGTCGTACATCGTGAGCGGCCCCGACCGCCTCTCCGCGGTCAGTTACGCCGGCCTAAGCGAGATTTCCACGCTGTTCGGCGTCACCTCCGCGGGCGCCACGGAATACACCGCCCTGACCATCCCGGCGCTTCCGGGAATGACGCTCGACGCCGTGACCGTCGCCGGCGTGCCGGTCGAACCCGGACAGGACGGCACCTACGTCGTCGAAGCCGGCTCGTCCGTCGTCGTCTCGTTCGTCCCCGCCCCCGGGCACATCCTCAACGTCCCGTCCATGACCTTCCTCGCCACGGGCGCGGACATGACGCTGCCCGTGGACGGGCGCCCGGTGCCCATCGACGCCACCGCGTCGCTGCGCATCACCGAGGTCATGGCCTCCAACGAGACCGGACTCAAGACCTCCAACGGCCTCTCCGGCCTCGACTGGGTCGAGATCCAGAACCTCTCCCCCGTCGACATCGACATCTCCGGATGGCCCATCACGGACGATCCGACGAAGGCGTTCAGCAAGTGGAAGACCGTCAAAGGACGCGCCGTTGTCCCCGCCAACGGCTACCTCGTCGTCTTCGCCGATTCCGGCAACACCTCGTGGTCCGCCGCCGACGCGCACGCCGCGCTCGGCCTCTCCAGCAGCGGCGAGGCCATCGCCCTCGCCACGCCTGACCAGACCATCGTCTCGCAATGGTCGTTCGGCCAGCAGTTCGATGACGTGTCCTTCGGCTACGGCCACCTCTCCAAGACGATCCTCCCGGCCCATGCCGCCGCCGAATACCGCGTCGGGGGCACCGGCGACTGGACGCCCGTCCGCGGCCCCGTCGGGATGTCCGCCGCCGAGAGCGGCTTCACGGTCGTCTCCTACAAGATGAACTCCACCGTCTCGACGATGGACGCCGCCGAGTCGTTCCTCGACACCCCCACGAAGTGGAGCGAGGGCTATCCCAAGACGAACACCCTTGCGACGATCGCCTTCCAGGACGCCGACAACCAGACGAACTTCGCCCCCTACTCCGCCTTCCCGGGCGTGGACGGCGACAATTTCGTCCTCGTCGTGACCGGCACGGTGTCCGTGCCGCGCGCGGGGCTTTGGACGTTCGCGGTGGGCTCCGACGACGGCTTCTCGTGCGAGGTCTCGCGCCTCGGCGAAAAATGGATGTTCGAGAACCGCGGCGCGCGCGGCTACGGGCAGTCCACCGCGACGTTCCACCTCCCCGAAGCCGGGGCCTACGACGTGCGGCTCGTCTATTTCGAGAACGGCGGCGGCGCGTCGCTCGACTTCAGCGTCGCCGAAGGCTCCAAGAGCTTCAGCACGGACGACTTCCACCTCGTCGGTTCCGCCGAGTCCGGGGTCCTCCACGCCGGGGCGTTCAGCGCCAGCGTCGCGGCCGACCTCGCCGACGAGATGGTAGGCATCGCCGACACCGTCGACTGGCGCGGCTCCTTCACGCTGGCCGACGCCCCCGCGGGCGACACCTTCCGCCTGCGCGTCCGCTACGCCGACGGCTTCTCCGCCACGCTCAACGGCACCCCCATCGCCTCCGTTCCGGCGACAGGCCCGCGCCCCGCGGCCGACGCCCTCGAATACACGTGGTTCGACATTCCCGCCGGCGTCGTGGTCCAAGGCGACAACACGCTCCTCGTCACCGGCGTCAACGACGCCATCGGCGACACCGAGTTCTTCCTCTCGCCCGAGATCGTCCGCGACTTCGGCGGGGAGCAGCTGCTCTACTTCCCGGTGCCGACGCCCGGCGCGCCCAACGAGGGCGGCCGCAGCGGCATGACGCCGCGCGTCTCCTTCAGCGAGCCGCACGGATACAAGACCGGCCCCATCGAGGTGGCGCTCTCCTGCCCGGACGACCCCGCAGCGCCGATCTACTACACCACGGACGGCACGTCGCCCACCATCGCCTCCACGCGCTACACCGAGCCGATCGCCATCTCCTCCACCACCGTCCTCCGCGCCGCCGTCCCGGACGCCGACTCCATCCTCCAGCAGGACTCCTCGGCCTCGTACCTCTACCTCGCCGACATCGTCCGGCAGGAGGTCGGCGTCGTCCCGGCGGGCTTCGCCGAAAACGGCCTCAACGGTCAGAAGATGGTCTACGGCATGCGCGCCGACATCGTGGACGGCGACGCGGAGACGCAGGCGAAGCTCTACGCCGGCTTCACGAACGCCATCCAGACGATCTCCCTCGTCATCGATCCGGCGAACCTTTTCGATCCCGGACACGGCATCTACGTCAACGCCACGGGCGACGGCAAGGGCTGGGAGCGCCCGACGATGGTCGAGCAGATCGACCCCGTCAATGGCGCCGCCAAGGAGTTCAGCGCGCCCGCAGGCCTGCGCATCCGCGGCGCCTACAGCCGCGGCGACGACTACCCGAAGCACTCGTTCCGCCTCTTCTTCCGCGCCGAGTACGGCCTGAGCAGGCTGCAGTTCCCGCTCTTCGACTCCGAAGGCGCCGAGGAGTTCAAGAAGATCGACCTGCGCACGAGCCAGAACTACTCCTGGGCGAACGGAAACGTCAACGAGTTCACGCTCGCCGAGGACGGCTTCTCGCGCGACTCGCAGCGCGACATGGGCGAGACGTACAACCGCAGCCGCTATTACAACCTCTTCCTCAACGGCGTCTACTGGGGCGTCTACCAGACCGAGGAGCGCGTGGACAGGCACTACGCCGAGAGCTACAACGGCGGCACCGACGACAACTACGACGTCGTGCGTACCTCCACGCCCGGCTACAACACCGGCGTCGTCGAGGGCGACAGCGAGGCATGGCATGCGCTCTGGGACATCACGGTCAACGAGGGCTACGGCGACACCCACCCGGACAACTACAACCGCGTCCGCGGCCTCAACCCCGACGGCTCGCGCAACCCCGAGTACCCCGTCTACCTCAACGTGACGAACCTCGCCGTGTACATGATCGCCACGCACTTCACCGCCGACTCCGACACGCCGGCGAACACGGGCGGCATGGCCAACAACCTGGCGGCCTTCCGCGACCGCATCGACGGGGACGGCCTCCGCGACGGCTTCCTCTGGAACCGCCACGACGCCGAACACTCCCTCGGGATGGGCGGCGGCTACAACAACACGGACTCCTGCTTCACCTGGGGCACGCGCGCCGCCGGGCACAGCACGGCCATCGGCAACTTCAACCCCGCCGAACTCCACTACGAGCTCACCGCCAACGACGAGTACCGCATGACGTTCGCCGACCTCGTCTACAAGCACTGCCTCAAGACCGGCGGCGCCATGACCGCGCCGATGGCCGAAGCCCGCTTCCGCGCCCGCATGGCCGAGCTCGACGACGCCATCGTCGGCGAGGCCGCCCGCTGGGGCCGCAACGGCCAGACATACTCGACCTGGCTCAACAACGGCTGCGCCGGGCGCCTCCGCTTCATCGAGCGCCGTACGCCGTACCTCCTCCAGGGCTACCGCAACAGGGGCTGGTACCCCTCCGTCGATACGCCCACCGCCATCCGCCCGGACGGCGGGGAACTCCTCGACGGCACGGTCGTCTCCGCCGAAACCCCCGTGTACCTCACCCGTCCTTCCGAAGGCGACATCTACTACACGACCGACGGCTCCGACCCGCGCCTCGAAGGCGGCGCCGTCAACCCCACCGCCACGCTCTACGCGGGCTCCGCGCCCGTCGTGACGACCAACAGCACCGCCCTCTTCGCCAAGGGCGCCGGCGGCTGGCAGTACTACGACTGGGGCCGCCAGCCCGGCGACGACACGCTCGGCAACGCATGGAACGCCGCCGGCTACGACGCCGCGAACCTCTCCGGCGACGCCAACGCCTGGGCGACCGGCGCCGCGCCCCTCGGCTTCAAGAGCGGCGTCGCGTTCAACACAACGCTCTCCCGCTTCGAGGGCCACGCCTCGTCCGGCAACCAGGTCATGGCGTTCTACTTCCGCAAGACCTTCACGATCCCCGAAGGCACGGACCTCTCCGAGATCGTCGCGCTTTCCGGCACCGCCTGGTACGACGACGGCTACGTCATGTACCTCAACGGCGTCGAGATCGGCCGCGGCAACATCGGCGCCGGATACAACGTCGCCTACTCCACCGGCACCAACGAGACCGGCACGAACTACGTCGATCCCGAGGACCACGCCTTCGCCTTCGCCCTTCCCGCCGGCCTGCTCCACGCCGGGGAGAACGTGCTGGCCGTCGAGGTCCACCAGTGCCACGGCACCAGCTCCGACGCCGCGTGGGACCTCGCCCTCGCCTATGACCGCGCCATCGCCGGCACCGGCACCGGCGGCATCGCCGTCCCCTCCGAGGGCCTTGTCCTCAAGGCCCGCCTCCGCTCCGCCTCCGGCGAGTGGAGCGCACTGGAGGACGTGGCGCTCGCCGGCGAACAAACCATCGAACTGGCCGCACCTACTGACGCCCTGCGTGTGGCCGAACTCATGACATCCTCCGCCGGCGACGGCGATGAGGGCGACTATATAGTCCTCACCAACATCGCCGAGGACCCGATTCAACTCGCCGGTGTCCGGATTGTCGCCTGGAATGCCAAAAAGAAGTCGGAGAACGACCCCTCCCTGATCCACATCTTTGGCACCGCATTGCTGGAACCCGGAGCCAAGCTCACGCTCGCCGCCTCCGAGTTCCAGAACAACGGCAAACTCACAAACAGTCAAGTCGGCCTTCGCCTCTACGACGCCGACGGCGCACTCGTGCAGGATTGCTTTGTGGATGCCGACTGGTGGGATGGCGCCTGTGATGGCACCGGCGAACATTTCGTCGCCGACGAATTCGGCGTCGAAGTTAAGCTTATCTCCCAATGGCATCAGACTGTCCCGTACACGACACCGGCGGCCGCCTTGCGCGTTGCCGAACTCATGACATCCTCCGCCGGCAATGGCGATGAGGGCGACTTCATCGTTCTCACCAACATCACTCAGATGGCCGTCTCTCTCCGCGGCGTACAAATTGTCGCTTGGAACGCAAAGAAAAACACAGAAGCAGATCCGTCCCTTGTTCATGTGTTTGGTGACGTGGATCTCTACCCCGGCCGGACCCTAACACTTGGATCCGCAGACTTCCAGCCTCTTGGCACAAAAGCCGGCAAGCTTACGAACAGCCAGGTGGGACTTCGCCTCTACGATGCCGAGAGCGTCCTCGTTCAAGACTGCTATGTGAGCGCCGACTGGTGGGATAAAGAGTGCGATGGTACGGGATACTGGTTCATCGCCTTGGAGTTCGGCACCGAGATCAAGACAGAGGCGCAGTGGAAGAGCAACAAACCCGTCCCGCAGGCCCCGACGGATTCCGCCGGCAACCCCGTCGGCACCGTCGATGGCGCGGTCGCCACTATCGACGCCGCGCTGGCCCCGGCGGGCACGCTCGTCAACATCCCGGCGGGCGTCGCCGAAGTGCGCATGTCGGTGCGGGACGCCAACGACGTCGTCCTCGACACGACCACGTACTACACCGCCGCGTCGCTCACGCCCCAAGACGGAACAGTCACGCCCGAACTGGACGCCGCCATCGTGCGGCCGGCTTTCGCGGACTCCGCGCCCGGCGCGGGCGACGCCATCGTGATCGGCGACGGGACCGTCCATCTCACCGTCTCCGCCAAGCCGGGCCTCTACTACACGCTCCAGCGCAGCGCCGGAGTCGGTGGCCCCTATATGACGGTGGAAGGCTTGAAGGTGCAGGCCAACGCCGGCGAGACAAGTGTCGTGTTCGACGTTGTCCCCGTCGGCGGCGAGGCCCTCGCCCCGGCCAGTTTCTTCCAGACCGAGGTCAGCGACCGTTGAGTCCCGTTTCCGTCACAGGCATCGTGCGGAGTCTGGCGCCCGCGGCGTCCTGCGTCCGATGGGATGCGCCTTGGGCAGAAATCTGGTACACTTCGTCCCCACACACCCGGAGACTCCGCCTTGGACGCAGCACACACCCGCAACTTCTGCATCATCGCCCACATCGACCACGGTAAATCGACGCTTGCCGACCGCATGCTCCAGCTCACGCAGTCGGTCGACCAGCGCACATTCCGCGACCAAGTGCTCGACGCCATGGACCTGGAGCGCGAGCGCGGCATCACCATCAAGTCGCACCCCGTCACCATGCGCTACAAGGCGCGGAACGGCGAGGAATACCGCTTCAACCTCATCGACACCCCGGGCCACGTCGACTTCACCTACGAGGTCTCGCGCAGCATGGCCGCGTGCGAGGGCGCGATCCTGCTCGTGGACGCCGCGCAGGGCGTCCAGGCGCAGACCGTCGCGAACACCTACCTCGCCATGGAGCGCGACCTGGAGATCATCCCCGTCCTCAACAAGGTGGATCTTCCGAGCGCCGACGTCGTGGGGACGGCGCATCAGATCGAGGAGGCGCTCGCCATCCCGATGGACGACGCGGTGCACGTCTCCGCCAAGACCGGGGCGGGCGTCCCGGAGCTCATGGAGCGCATCGTCGCGCAGGTGCCTCCGCCCAAGGCCTCCGCGCCGGACGCGCCGGTGCGCGCGCTCATCTGCGACTCCGTCTACGACGCCTACCGCGGCGTGATCGTCTACGTGCGCCTCGTGGAGGGCGCGCTCAAGGCCGGCGACGCCGTGCGCTTCCTGGGCACCGGCATCGAGACGCAGCTCAAGGAGGTGGGCCTCTTCTCCCCGCAGATGACGGCCTGCGACTCGCTCGAGGCCGGCCAGGTCGGCTACCTCATCGGCACGGTCAAGGATCCGCTCGAGATTCGCGTGGGCGACACCGTGACGCTGCGCGCCAAGCCCGCCGCCGAGCCCCTGCCCGGCTTCAAGGAAATCCACCCGATGGTCTTCAGCGGCATCTACCCGATCTCGACCGACGAGTACGAGAAGGTGCGGCAGAGCCTGGAGAAGCTGCGCCTCAACGACTCCGCGTTCACCTTCCATCCGGAGAGCTCCGTGGCGCTCGGCTTCGGCTTCCGCTGCGGCTTCCTCGGCCTGCTGCACATGGAGGTGGTCGAGGAGCGCCTGCGCCGCGAGTTCGGCGTCGACGTCATCTCCACCCACCCGGCCGTCATCTACCGCGTCACGCTCCAGAACGGCAAGGTCGAGGAGATCGACAACCCGATCCGCATGCCCGACCCGACGCTCATCGACCACATCGAGGAGCCGCTCATCAAGGCGACGATCCTCACCCCCGGCGCGTACATCGGCGAGATCATGCGCGTGGTCATGGACCACCGCGGCACGGTCGACAAGACCGACTCGCTCGACGCCTCGCGCGTCATCCTCACCTGCACGATGCCGCTCAACGAGATCCTCATCGACTTCCACGACACGCTCAAGGCCGTCTCGCGCGGCTATGCGTCGATGGACTACGAGTACAGCGGCTACCGCGAAAGCGACATCGTCCGCATGGACATCCTGCTCAACGGCGAGCCGGTGGACGCGTTCTCCTGCATGGTGCACCGCGACAAGGCGGTGGCGCGCGGCCGCCAGATGTGCGCGGCGCTCAAGGACGTGATCCCGCCGCACATGTTCAAGATTCCGGTGCAGGCGGCGCTCGGGGCGACGATCATCGCGCGCGAGGACATCCGGCCTTTCCGCAAGGACGTGACGGCGAAGCTCTACGGAGGCGACGTGACGCGCAAGATGAAGCTGCTCAACAAGCAGAAGGAAGGCAAGAAGCGCATGAAGCTCTGCGGCCAGGTCAACGTGCCGCAGGAGGCGTTCATCGCCGTCCTCCGGTCGAATGCGGGCGAGGAGAAGTAGGCGGCTCGGACGGGCAACCGCCGTAGTCCGCGTCTCAGCGGATCAAGACGCAGACGCCTCTTCTTCCGGCCTGGACGACATCGCTGTAGCCGAAGAACTCCGCATCGGCCACCGATGCGTATTCCAGAGCCGTCCCCTTCGCGCCTACGGCACGCTTGCGGATGCGGTATTCACGGACGCAGCTGTCGGCGTCGGAACACATCAGGTAGACCGTTCCGCTCGCTTTCACCCGATACGATACACTGGCGGACGCGGTAGACGACCCGTTCATATAGACCTTGATTGTCGAGCCATCCGACACGATGTTGAAGTAGTTCCAGTTTTGGGTTGTATCGGGAATCTGGACATCCGCTGAGGCCGTGTAGGCGAGTCGGATGACATCCTTTCTCCCGGGGAACTGGAAATACCAGCCCTTGTCGATGTTCCACAGGTTTTCGCCGTTTGGTCCGGTTGTTATCCCGACCTTCTTGTTCGCCGCTGACCAATAGTGGGAGGTCTGCATCGGCGACTTGAACCAGCCGGAAGCGCTGAACACCGCCACGTCGGGAAGCGCGGAGTCATAATCCGGGGCATCGATTCGGGCACCGCTCTGGATGGCATCGAGGCCACCCGGCCCCGCGTACGCCCGCATCGGCTGGGCCGACGTCGTGTCGAACCCGTTTCCCGATGAATCGGGAACGGAGGTCGAGCCGGCGCACGATGGCGCGTAGTGCCAGACGCCCGCGAAGTCCGACCAGACTTCCGTTGGGTCGTTGTCCGCGTTCGAGGGGCCGGCGAGAAAGGTGGTCAGCTCCGTATCGGCGGAGAGCTCCGGAACCTTGACCCAGACGAGCGTCGTGCCGTCGGGGGCGAAGGTGTCCACCTCGAACGGGAGGGGCGTATCGTTCTCGTCGACGATGAAGAGGTCGGTTCCGTCAGCGGTTCGCAGTTGCGCCGAGGCGGCAGCGGGGAGGCGCAGCAGCGCCGGGAAATCCGCGAGGGACGAGCCGTCGAGCACATCCAGGATGGCGGGGGACGGCCTCGCCACGATCTTCCG
>JAEEGL016387978.1_pt1 | contig 11434 bp, 7 predicted proteins | sample 9134231 | NCBI WGS metagenome assembly JAEEGL01 (sample SAMN16246548, study PRJNA631951) | gut metagenome | biome: gut microbiome; feature: rumen; material: fiber-attached | host: Bos | place: Iran: Karaj | collected 2018-10
TAAGGGGCGTGGGCAGCTTCGTAAGCTCACTGGTCACGGGCACCTCGGTGCTTATGTACGGCGCGGACGTGCTGGAAAGGCTGGAAGCCGCGGAAGACTCGGACATGCCGGCGGAAAACACCGCAAAGCTCGCGGGAGCCGGTTCGGAGAGCGCGGAAGGCGCTGCGGCGGATAAGTCCGTAAAGCCCGGAAAGCAAGAGCAGAAGGGCATACCAAAGAGCGCTGTCCTTTTGAGCGTCGCGCTGGCGCTGGTGCTGGTGGTGGCGCTGTTCATACTGCTTCCGACCTTCATCCTGGGGCTCATAAGGAAGGCCGGGATGGAGAGCGTGCTGCTCCTAAACCTCATAGAGGGCATCATAAGGATATGTATCTTTATAGGTTACATAGGCTTTTGCAGAAGGGTGCCGGGCGTGCGGCGCACCTTCGAGTACCACGGAGCGGAGCACAAGACCATACACTGCTTTGAGAACGGTCTGGAGCTCACCCCTGAGAACGCGCAGAGTTTCTACACCCTGCATCCGCGCTGCGGAACGAGCTTCATGATGTTCGTCATGATAATAGCACTGCTGGTGTTCAGCCTCTTCGGATGGCCCAACCTCATAACAAGGGTCATCACCAGGCTGGTGTTCATACCCGTAATAGCCGGGCTCTCCTACGAGCTGCTGCAGTTTACCGGAAGGCACGACAGCGCGCTGGTAAAGGCGCTCAGCATGCCGGGGATACTGCTGCAAAAGCTCACCACCTGCGAGCCGGACCTTAAGCAGCTGGAGGTGGCCATAGCCGCCATGAACGCGGTGCTTCCCTCCCACAACGATCCGGACGTTCCCGTGGACTACTGGGTGGGTGTTCAGAAGCCGGACGGGAGCCTTGTCAAAAATGAGGCGGAAACAGAAGAATACAGGGCGTCAAAGAACGCCGGGTGACGTCTTAAAGCGTGCGGATCATGCGACCGAATGACGCCTGTAAACGTGCGGATCATGCGACCGGATGACAAAATCTTTGTTTTTTCTGCAATTTGTCAGTAAATGACTGCTCAAACCGTTAATTTGGCACATTTTCCCCCTTAAAAACAGGCTAAAATGACAGTTTACCCTAAAATTGCAGGTTTTGTCAGTAAAAAACCGGTGTTATACTGACAAAACCAGAAGATTTTTAAAGATCTGTCATTTGGGCTCCGGACAGGCACCAGGAAAACTATAAATATTCATACGAGTGAGATAATGAACATAGAAGAATTCCTTCAGGAGATAATAAGGGCCTTTAAGAAGGCCGGGATAGAGTGTGCCGAGGCAGAGGCAAGGCAGCTTGCCTGCCATGTTTTGTCCTGCGACCTTTCGTACCTTATCCTGCACTCCCGCGAGGAGATAGACGACAAGGTGCTCCTTGCAAGCGCCGCCCTGATCAACGAGCGCTGCAAGGGAAGGCCTCTGCAGTACGTTATGGGGACCGCAAGCTTCTACGGCATAGACCTTGCAGTGGACGAGAGGGTGCTCATCCCGAGGCCCGAGACAGAGCTTCTTGCGGAAAGGGCCATTGCAGTGCTTAAGGAAAGGCCGTTTCCCAAGGTGATGGACCTTTGCACCGGAAGCGGAGCCATAGCCGCCGCGGTGGCTGCGAACGTGCCGAACGTAAAGGTCATAGCGACGGAGCTCTCGCCCAGGGCATTCATGCTTGCGAGGGTGAACCTGCGTCCCTACGCAAACGTAAAAGTCCTGCGCGGAGATCTTTTTGAAGCTCTTGAGTCCAAGGACAGCGATCCTTCCACCAAGGACATACCCTTCGACGCGATACTCACGAACCCGCCCTACATACCGTCCGGGGCGATAGACGGACTTGCCCCGGAGGTAAAGGATCACGAGCCTCACATGGCGCTCGACGGCGGAAAGGACGGGCTGGACATCATAAAAAGGATAATAGCGGAGGCTCCGGCGCACCTTAAGCCCAGCGGCTTTCTGCTGATGGAGATAGGAGATGACCAGGCAGATGCAGTTATGGACCTGGTGCTCTTCTCAGGCGCCTACAGGAGCGCAAGCATACTAAAAGACCTCGCTCAAAAGGACCGCATGCTGATGGCACACGTATAAGAGGTCTTTCAAGGAGATAATAATACGATGCACCGCAGATCTGCCGGGGCAGGATCCTACGACCTTACCCAGGGCAGCATACTTAAAAAACTTATAATATTCTTCCTCCCGGTAGCAGCCGGGACCATAGTTCAGCAGCTCTACAACACTGTCGATGCGATCATCGTCAGCAAGTACGTAGGCACTGCAGCCCTTGCCGCCGTAGGGGGCAGCACCACCCAGATAATCAACCTCCTCATAGGCTTTTTTGTCGCGCTCACCAGCGGAGCCTCGGTAGTAGTTGCGCATTCCTACGGTGAGAAGAACCGCGAGGCCGTAGCCCGTTCGTCCGGTACGGCCGTGGTGCTCTGCGCCATCATTGGCATATGCCTGACAGCCGTGGGAGAGCTCCTGTCGCCGGTGTTCCTCCGGTGGATGGATACGCCTCAGGACACAGTGGCCCAGGCCTCTGCCTATTTAAGGATATGCTTCGGGGCTACTGTATTCGTGCTTATCTACAACATGGGCGCGGGCATACTCAGGGCATCCGGGGATTCCGGAAGGCCGTTCAAGTACCTGCTCTCCTGCTGCATCTGCAACGTGGTCCTGGACTACGTTCTCGTAAAGATAGCCGGCTGGGGCGTGGAGGGCGCTGCCATAGCCACGGCGGTCTCACAGATAATAAGCTGCGCGCTTGTGCTTATAAGGCTCTGCAGGGCGGATGAGGCGTACAGGCTCACAAGGAAGAACCTCCGCCTGGACCGTCCCATCTTAAGGCGCATGCTTAAGATAGGCATCCCTTCCGGGCTTCAGAACACCATGTTCGGGCTCTCGAACGCCATAATCCAGACCGGTGTGAACGCGCTTGGCACCACGATAGTGGCGGCCTGGTCCCTTACGGGAAAGGTGGACGGCTTCTACTGGGCAGTGATAAACGCCGCAGGGACAGCCGTCATGAGCTTCGTGGGACAGAACTACGGCGCGGGGCGCATGGACAGGGTGAGGGGCTGCGTAAAGACCAGCCTCCTGGTGTTCTCCGGCGCCACCATTGTCATAAGCGGACTGATATTGACAGTAGGAAGGCTGGCGCTTCCGCTGTTCTCTGACGATCAGGTGCTTTTGGACTACACCTGGCAGATAATGCTGTACTTCGTGCCGTACTACTTCACCTGGACCTTCATAGACGTCCTGAGCGGTACGCTTCGCGGCTCCGGGGACGCGGTATCGCCCATGATAATAATGGGTCTGGGGATCTGCGCGTTCAGGGTATTCTGGGTGCTGGTGGTGTTCAGGATATTCTTCCCGACCCTCATGGTGCTGTCCCTTAGCTACGTCACATCCTGGGTGATAACCGACATCGCACTCGTGATAAGATATCTGCGATGGTCGAAAAAAGTGCTTGCATAAGCCATGCCCTTGTGCTAATATAATTAGGCATTTTGATCAGAAACAAGGAGGAAACTCGAAATGAAAGAAGGAATCCATCCCAAATATATGGACTGCAAGGTAACCTGCGCATGCGGAAACACGTTCATGACAAAGTCCAACAAGCCGGAGATAAAGCTTGACGTATGCTCTGAGTGCCATCCGTTCTTCACCGGTCAGCAGAAGTTCATCAACCGCGGCGGCCGCGTAGAGAAGTTCAAGCAGAAGTACAACATCAAGTAATTCCAAGAAAAGACGATCTTTTGACCCGGCTTTTTCAGGCCGGGTTTTTGTCTTTATTCCGACGGAGGACAGATGCCGGATCTGAAAGTAATAGAAGGAGGCCTCAAGGCCGTTCCCAGGGATAAGCTTATCTTTGCGGACGCGGCCGTTACGGACACCAGACTCATGGGTGTCCTGGGTCTTAGAGTGCACTGGAAGGACCCTGACGCAAAGGAAGGCGAGCAGGATATCTTCCAGTTTTACTATTACGACATAGAGGAGATAGGCCTGGACTCCCTCAACGTGTACGCCATCAACGGCACGGAAGGGCTGGACTATCTAAACAAGCTGAACTTCGGAGGCCTTGGGGCTGGCTTCTGGCCTGTTACCGAGATCGAGGCGCGCTATCTCATCTGCCGCTTCATAGAGGAGACCAAGAGAAAAAAGCAGCCCCTGCCGGACAACGTGTACGAGGCGGACTTCATCCTTAAGCATCCTCCCGTGCTTACGCCGGAGGAGGTAAGGGCTCTGAACCTTAAGATGTGCACCTTCATAAAGACGGACTACGGCGCCATCAACTACTACCTTATGAGGCTCTTCGGAAAGGACCCGGAGGGCGCGGACCTGCTCGTCTCCGCAAACGCCCGCCCGGAGGACCTGGAGGACGTCTCCCTGGACACCCACGCGACATTCCTTAAGAACCGCATAGAGCCCTACACGGACGAGACGGGGACCTCATATCTATGCGAGTCCATGGTGGACGGGGTGAGCTCTCACTGGATAGTCACCAGCGAGCTCAAGCTCTCCGGAGGAAAGATCACCTCCTGCAAAAAGCTCTCTGCCTTTAAGATAAGCAGCGCGGAGGCCTCCATGAAGACCACCCGAGGCGAGTTCGTCACGGTCTTTGAGATACTCTGCGAGATGGACGATTTCGACAAGAGCTTCGACGTCTTTACCCTGGGCGCAACCAGGACGGACCACGAGACGGGAGAGCTGTTCATGTGCTTTAAGGAGGACAACCTCCACGTGGAACAGCCGGAGTTCAGCCTCTCTGACGACATAAAGACCATGTATTTCGTCAGCGATTTCGGCCAGCTGATAGTCTCTGCTTACAGCAGGGAGGACATCTGGATAGCGGAGAACCTCATCATGAGCACGGATCTTTCGGACAAGCTGGAGATAACCGGACGCTACAATTTCGTGTACGGGATAATCTATGATTTCGCCACCAGCGGATACACGGATTTCGACGCATTCGTGGACGATATCAAGCTCAATTGATATTGACTGAAAAGGCGCTTTGTGGTATCCTTTTCTGCGAGGAGATCCGCTCCTCCCAACATGGGAAGGCAGATGTGCGCCCGTGATAAAAATATATAACAGCTCTCATCAAGAGCGGCGGAGGGAATAGGCCCGATGATGCCCGGCAACCTGCGAAAAGCAAGGTGCCAAATCCTACAGAGCGATCTGAAAGATGAGGAAACGCAGAAACAGCCTCGTCTAAGACGGGGCTTTTAGTTTCCCCGGGAAAGGACATTTTAAATGAAAAGACTTTTTACTTCTGAATCCGTTACCGAAGGTCATCCCGACAAGGTGTGCGATCAGATAGCCGACGCCGTGCTGGACGACGCCCTGCGTCAGGACCCCTTAAGCAGGGTGGCCTGCGAGGTCTTCGTCACCACCGGTCTCTGCACCATAATGGGTGAGATCACCACTACCGGATACATAGATTTCCAGGGCATAGCCCGTCAGGTGATAAAGGAGATAGGCTATGACAAGGGCGAGTACGGATTCGATTACTACTCCTGCGGCATCCTAAGCTCCGTGCACGCGCAGAGCCCGGACATCGCTCTGGGCACCAACGACGAGGTAGGCGGAGCAGGAGACCAGGGAATAATGTTCGGATACGCCTGCAACGAGACCGAGGAGCTGATGCCTCTTCCGATCTCCCTCGCGCACAAGCTGGCGGCAAGGCTTGCGCAGATAAGGAAGGACGGCACCGTTCCCTACCTCAGGCCGGACGGCAAGACCCAGGTGACTGTGGAGTACGACGAGGACTGGAAGCCCCTGAGGGTGGACACCGTGCTCATCTCCACGCAGCACGACGAGGACGCCACCATAGAGCAGATACGCTGGGACCTCATGGACCACGTAATAAAGCCCGTCATCCCGGAGAAGCTGCTTGACGAGAACACCAAGTACCTTGTCAACCCCACGGGACGCTTCGTGATAGGCGGACCGCACGGGGATACAGGTCTTACCGGAAGGAAGATCATAGTCGATACCTACGGAGGCTATGCACGCCACGGAGGCGGCGCCTTCTCCGGCAAGGACCCGACAAAGGTGGACCGTTCCGCAAGCTACGCCGCAAGGTGGGCTGCCAAGAACGTAGTAGCCGCAAGACTTGCCGAGCGCTGCGAGATCCAGCTCTCCTACGCCATAGGCGTCGCGGAGCCGGTATCCGTGCTCGTCGACACCCAGGGGACAGGCATACTTCCGGATGACAAGATCTCCGAGATAGTCTGCAAGGTATTCGACTTCAGGCCTGCAGCCATAATAAAGGATCTGGACCTCAGGAGACCCATCTACAGGAAGAGCGCAGCTTACGGACACTTCGGACGCGAGGACGAGGACTTCACCTGGGAGAAGACCGACAGGGTGGACGAGCTCCTCAGGTACGCCGGAATAGTAAACGACGACAACATTTAGAATTACAATATAAACGGAGAAGATTTCAATGAGTGTAAAAGTAGCTAAATTCGGCGGAAGCTCTGTAGCCGATACCATACAGTTCACAAAGGTAAGGGACATAGTCTTTTCGGACCCCGCGAGGAAGTTCGTGGTGGTATCCGCTCCCGGCAAGCGTTTCAACCAGGACACCAAGATGACGGACCTGCTCCTGCTCTGCCATACCCACCTTATGAACCACCTTCCCTGGGACCAGCTGTTCCAGGTGGTCTGCGACAGGTTCAGCGCCATAGCCTTCACCCTTGAGATAGGGCAGGACAAGCTGGATCTTCAGGCCGAGTATCAGAGGATAAAGGCAGCCATGGAGGACGGAGCGGGCTCCGACTACATAGCAAGCAGGGGAGAGTACCTTAGCGCCAAGCTCATGGCGGCTTTCCTCGGCTGGGACTTCATAGATGCGGCGGACGTAATAAAGTTCGACGCCCGCGGCAAGTTCCTCGCAGAAGAGACCAATTCCATACTCTCCGAGGAGCTCAAAAAGCACAAGAACGCTGTTATCCCCGGCTTCTACGGAGCCAAGCCGGACGGCAAGATAAAGACCTTCAGCCGCGGCGGTTCCGACATCTCCGGAGCCATAGTCGCAAGGGCCGCGAACGCTGACGTCTACGAGAACTGGACGGACGTTCACGGCTTCCTGACCGCGGACCCCCGCATCGTGGACGACCCACAGCCGATAAAGTACATATCCTATCAGGAGCTCAGGGAGCTCTCCTACATGGGAGCTAACGTAATGCACGAGGACGCCATCTTCCCGGTAAAGGAAGCGGGCATCCCCATAAACATCAGGAACACCAACGATCCGGAGCATCCGGGCACCTTCATCCTCGCAGAAACTCCTGAGGACAGCAGAGGAGTCATCACAGGTATAGCGGGAAGCAAGAACTTCACCGTAATAGCAATGCACAAGTACATGATGAACTCCGAGAGAGGCTTCATGAAGCGCGTATTCAGCATACTGGACAGCAACGACGTGAGCTTCGAGCACATGCCTACCGGCATAGACACCCTCTCCGTGGTCCTGGACAACGACATGGTGGGGAACAAGCTTCCGGATATAGTCGAGGACATCAAGAGGACTCTTGAGCCGGATAGCCTGGACATCTACGACGACATAGCCATGATAGCCACCGTGGGCCAGGGCATGACCTACCGTCCCGGCGTTGCGGCCAAGCTCTTCGGAGCTCTTGCCGAGCAGGGCATAAACATCAGGATGATAGACCAGGGCTCCTCCGAGATCAACATCATCATCGGTGTGGCCGGCAGCGATTTCGAGAAGGCCATAAGAGCCATCTATAACGCATTTAATCAGGAGTAAAGATGGGTTTCTTTGAAAAGATCTTCGGGGACTGGAACGCGAACGAGATAAAGCGCATAGAAAAGATCGTCGCGAAAGTCGAGGCCCTGGACGAAAAGATGCAGAAAATGACCGATCGCGAGCTAAAGGACATGACGCCCTACCTAAAGGGACGCCTGTCCGACGGCGAGACCCTGGACGACATACTGCCGGAGGCATTTGCAACCTGCAGGGAAGCCGCGTTCAGGGTGCTGGGCATGAAGCACTTCCACGTGCAGCTGATAGGCGGCGTGGTGCTCCACGAGGGCAACATCGCGGAGATGAAGACCGGTGAAGGAAAGACCCTCGTGGCCACGCTTCCCGTCTACCTTAACGCTCTGGCCGGGCACGGCGTGCACGTTGTCACCGTAAACGACTACCTGGCAAAGCGTGACGCCGAGTGGATGGGCCAGATATATCAGTATCTAGGCCTTACGGTAGGCTGTGTCATCCACGGGATAGACCCCGCAGAGCGCAAGGCTGCCTACGAGGCGGACATCACCTACGGCACCAACAACGAGTTCGGCTTCGACTATCTGCGCGACAACATGGTCATCTACCAGAAGGACCAGATGCAGAGGGAGCTCTCCTACGCCATAGTGGACGAGGTTGACTCCATACTCATAGACGAGGCCAGGACGCCGCTGATCATCTCCGGCCAGGGGGACGATTCCTCCGAGCTCTACAGGACAGCGGACCGCTTCGTAAGGACCCTGATCAGGGGCGAGGTAATAGAGGAAGGCAACCCGCGCCTGGGCGGCACCAAGACCACCACGGGTGATTTTACCGTTGACGAGAAGGACAAGACCGTCTCTCTTACGGAGCAGGGCGTTGCCAAGGCCGAGAAGTACTTTAAGATAGAGAACTTCTCCGACCCTGAGAACATGGACATCAACCACCACGTGCTGATAGCCCTTAAGGCGCATAACATTATGCACCGGGACATCGACTACATAGAGCACGAGGGCGAGATAGTAATAGTGGACGAGTTCACCGGCCGTCTGATGTTCGGACGCCGCTACTCCGACGGTCTGCACCAGGCCATCGAGGCCAAGGAAGGCATAGAGGTCCGCTCGGAGTCCAAGACTCTTGCTACCATAACTCTGCAGAACTATTTCCGCATGTACAAGAAGCTCGCCGGAATGACCGGTACCGCCAAGACAGAGGAAGAGGAGTTCACGGAGATATACAACATGCAGGTAGTGGTGATCCCCACCAACATGCCTGTAATAAGAAACGACATGCAGGACTCGGTCTACAGCAACCAGAAGGCCAAGTTCAAAGCCATAGTAAACGAGATAGTGGCTCGCCACGAGACCGGGCAGCCCATACTTGTAGGCACCATCTCCGTCGAAAAGTCCGAGATGCTCTCCGAGATGCTGAAGAAGCGCGGCGTTAAGCACAACGTCCTGAACGCCAAGCAGCACATGAGAGAGGCCGAGATAGTGGCTGAGGCCGGTAAGAAGAACGCCGTCACCATAGCTACCAACATGGCCGGACGTGGTACGGATATAATCCTTGGCGGCAAGGACTCCACAAAGGCGGAGCACGACGAGGTGGCAGCTCTGGGAGGCCTTCACATAATAGGCACTGAGCGCCACGAGGCAAGGCGAATAGACAACCAGCTGCGCGGACGTTCCGGAAGACAGGGAGACCCCGGTTCCTCTCAGTTCTTCGTGGCTCTCGACGACGATCTGATGAGGCTCTTCGGAGGCGAGAGGATACAGCTTCTTATGGGGCGCATAGGCCTTTCTGAGGACGAGCCCCTTGAGGCCGGCCCGCTCTCCAAGACCATAGAGAACGCCCAGAAAAAGGTGGAAGGCCGCAACTACGGCATACGTAAGTACGTACTTCAGTACGACGATGTAATGAACCGTCAGCGCCAGATCATCTACGAAGAGCGCGGACGCGTGCTTAAGGGCGAGGACCTTAAGGAACACATACTCAAGATGATGAACGACATCGCCGCAGAGATAGCGGACGGTGTCTCCGCACAGTCCAAAGATCCCATGGAATGGGACTACAGCGAGCTTGCAGACAGGATAAGGAACGTATCTCCGGCTCTTCCGCACCTTTGGATAAGCGACGAGGACAAGCCCGGTCTAACCAGAGACCTGCTGAAGGAGCGCATCATGGACCTCTTCAGGGACATGTACGCCAGGAAGGAGAGGGAGATAGGCACGGAGCGCATGCGCGAGATAGAGCGCATGATACTCCTGCGCATAGTCGATACCAAGTGGATGGACCATATAGACGACATGGACCAGCTCAAGACAGGTATCGGTCTGAGGTCCCTGGGACAGCAGGACCCCGCGAGAGCCTACGCCAACGAGGGATTCGACATGTTCGAGCTGATGCTCAAGAGCATATGCGACGACATGGTGCGCTTCGTGTTCGGCGTAACGCTGCAGACCAACTCCGAGAGGAGACAGGTGATAAGGGTGGGCGCCAGTTCCAAGGAGGACGTGAAGTCCGCTGCCGACGAGGCTAAGGCGGAGGCCGCCGAAAGGGCCAGGGCCCAGGCGAGCCTTGCAAAGGGAAGCATGCCCAAGGCGGCTCCCAAGGCAAACGACACCGGCGGGGAAAAGCCCATGCCCGTAAGGGTGGAGAAGACTCCGGGCCGCAACGATCCCTGTCCCTGCGGAAGCGGCAAGAAATACAAGAACTGCTGCGGAAAGAACCAGTAGGAGGCAACATGGTATTACTGGACAACATAAAGCTTCAGCTGCCTCAGCTTACGGAGACTCTGGGGAAACTCAGAGACTCTCTTTGACATAGCTGTACTTAAGGAGAAGCTGGCTGACATAGATCTGCAGATGCAGATAGACGGTTTCTGGGACGACATGGCCCGTGCCCAGAAGCTCAGCATGGAAAAAAAGAACCTGGAGAACACCATAGGCGAGTACGAGGACTGCGTCTCTGAGCTCGAGGACCTTAAGGCCTGCATAGAGATGGCCGAGGAGGCCCAGGACGATGAGCTGGGCGACGAGGCCCGGACCACCTTCGACACACTTTCGGAAAAGGTGGAGGACCTGCACCTCAGGACTCTTCTTAAGGAGGAGTACGACCACAACAACGCCATTGTCACCCTGCATTCGGGCGCCGGGGGCGTTGAGGCCCAGGACTGGGCAGGAATGCTGATGCGCATGTATCTTCGCTGGGCAGACCAGAAGGGCTATAAGGTGACAATTATGGACGTCCAGGACGATACCGAGGCGGGCATCAAGTCCGCGGAATTCCTGGTGGAGGGCGAGAACGCCTACGGGTACCTTCGGAGCGAGCGCGGCGTGCACAGGCTCGTAAGGATAAGCCCGTTCAACGCCCAGGCAAAGAGACAGACGTCCTTTGCTTCCGTGGACGTTACACCGGAGCTTGACGATACAGTCACCGTGGACATAGACCCCCAGGACCTGCGCATAGATACCTACAGGTCCAGCGGAGCGGGCGGCCAGCATGTTAACAAGACGGACTCCGCGGTGCGCATAACCCACCTGCCAACGGGCATAGTGGTAAGCTGCCAGAACGAGCGCAGCCAGCATCAGAACAAGGAATTCGCCATGAAGGTCCTGTACGCCAAGCTGTACGCCCTGGCAAAGCAGGAGCACATGGACAAGATATCGGATCTTAAGGGCAATTTCAACCA
>JAEEGL016472437.1_pt1 | contig 11434 bp, 9 predicted proteins | sample 9134231 | NCBI WGS metagenome assembly JAEEGL01 (sample SAMN16246548, study PRJNA631951) | gut metagenome | biome: gut microbiome; feature: rumen; material: fiber-attached | host: Bos | place: Iran: Karaj | collected 2018-10
GACGAGGGCGAGTTCTGCTGGCAGGGCGACAACACCCTGGGCAACGACCTCGACTTCACCGAGGATTGGGGCTTCACGCCAGTCAAGGTCATTCCCGCCAATGAGGGATGGGTAGTGCTCTATGGTTGCAGCACCAGTTGGAACGGCGCCAACTTCATGGTGGTGAAGGTGGATGACATGGGCGATGTGATGTGGTCCAAGCAAATCTGCGAGGACGATTTCAAGTCCAGCGGCTTCGCAGTGACCTATGACGAAAATAACGCCTACATTTTCTACACCCAAGAGGAGCAGTATGACGACAACTGGGACATTATCCCCGGCAGCGGAGGCATGTTTGTGATGTGTGTCGATATCGCTGGCAAGACCACCTCTGTTGGAGAGGTTCAGACTGCCGAAGAGATCGTCAAGACCGAGATCTACACCATCGATGGCAGACGCGTCGATAACCTCGAGAAGGGCGTCAACATCGTGCGCACCGCCGACAGCACTGGCAAGATCAAGACCGTTAAGGTAATGCTCTAAGGGTAGATTTTGATTTTGTCCCACGGGCAATCTTATCAGCAAGCCTTGTGTATCTCATCGAGGGAACGCAAGGCTTGCATTTTTTTGTTTTGTTATCAAGAAGTACAAAACAAGTTAAAAAAGAAATAATCAGTGCGTGTTTTATAATAATTTGCATTATATTTGCAGGTTGAATAGCTGTTAGCTCATAGCTAACAATTATAAACTGAAAACTGCAACTGAACTCTTAAATTAATTATATAATGATGAGACAATTATTTGTTAGTGTGATTGTTTGCGTGTTGGTGGGCTGTGGCTTGGCACAGGCTCAACTGCCTAGTGTGATGCTCAAGGGCATTGATGGCACAACAGTACAGAGCGAGACGCTCAATAACGATGGTAAGCCCTTTATTATCGACTTCTTTGCAACATGGTGCAAGCCGTGCAATCGTGAACTGTCAGCTATAGCAGAGGTTTACGAGGATTGGCAAGAAGAGACCGGTGTTAAGATTTTTGCCGTCAGTATCGATCAGGCCCAGAATATCCACAAGGTGAAACCGCTTGTGGACCAAAATGAATGGGAATATGAGGTCCTGCTTGATCCTAACAGTGAATTACTCAAGGCCCTGGGTGGACAAATGATTCCATTTGTCGTTGTGGTTGACGGCAACGGAAAAGTTGTCTCAAGGCATAGCGGCTACACCGATGGCGCCGAGAACGAGCTTATAGAGGAAGTGCGACAACTTCTAGCACAATGATGCCCCTCCCCATGGTTGTTACGCGTAACAGACTGGCTTTGCTGACGATTGCGACCCTGCTGATGTGGGGCTTGCCTGCTATGTCGCAGGTGACGTTGAGCGGAAGCATCCAGAGTGATATTCTCATCCCTCAAGACGATGAAAAAATCGGAACCGAGCATTACGACGATTGGGCTTTGACCAATACATATGTTGACTTAAAGCTCATGCACAAGTATGTCGAAGCCGGTGGACGATTTGAATTTCTTGAGTATCCGTTGCCCGGTTACGAGAAAGACTTGAAAGGGTGGGGGGTACCACACTTTTATGTAAAGGGGCATTACAAAAACGTTGAATTGACCGTTGGCGACTATTATGAGCAATTCGGCTCAGGATTCATCCTGCGCACTTATGAGGAACGCTCATTGGGCATTGATAATGCCTTGCGTGGATTGAGGCTGAGCTACAAACCGGCCAATGGAATTGCCGTGAAGGCACTGACTGGTAAACAACGTCGTTATTGGCATCACAATGACGCATTGATTAGCGGTGTGGACGTGGAATTGGGCCTTGAGGATTTCATCAAACCGATGGAGAATCATGACCTTCATATCGCGCTGGGTGGCTCCTGGGTCAACAAGCATGAGGACGCCAACGATGACGCCATCTTTGTAGATGCGACCCACAAGTTGAATCTCCCTAAGTATGTGAATGCGTGGGATGCCCGCATCAATGTCACGCACAAGGGATTCAACATTTTGGCCGAATATGCTCAAAAAACCCAAGACCCGTCATTTGACAACGGCTATCATTATGGTAAGGGCAATGTGGCTATGCTCAGTGCATCCTATTCCCGCAAGGGAATGAGTGCATTGCTTCAGGCTAAACGCAGCGAGAATATGTCGTTCCGCAGTCGCCGCAGCATGAGTGGCACGTCAAGTTTCGTCAATCATTTGCCTGCTTTCACTCACGACCAGACTTACGCATTGGCGGCGCAGTATCCTTATGCCACCAATCCCGGTGGTGAATGGGCTTTTCAGGGTGAATTTGGCTACACTTTCAAGAAGGGCACCGCGTTGGGCGGCAAGTATGGTACAAAATTGAAATTGAATGTGTCACATGTGAGAGGCATCGACGAAGGCGATGTCAAGAATCCGGTGGCATCAGATCGTATCATGGGCAGTGATGGCCGCAAGTCCAGTTTCTTTAAGATGGGTGATGAGACCTACTACCAGGACATCGATGTACAGATAGAAAAGCGCTTTACCAGTGATTTCTCACTCATCCTGATGTACATGAATGAGCGTTACAACATGACTGTCATTGAGGGTCATGGCGGTATGGTAAAGAGCAATATCCTCATTGCCGACGGTAAGTACAAGTTCTCGCCCAAGTTGACTTTGCGATGCGAGCTGCAATACCAGTTCTGCGAGGGAGATGACGGTGACTGGGCATTTGGTCTGGCAGAGTTGTCATGGGCTCCTCATTGGATGTTCACTTTGAGTGATATGTGGAACTGTGGTGAAACCAAACTCCACTATTATCAGGCATTGGTGACCTATAGCCTGAAATCACACCGCATTCAGGCTGGTTACGGACGCACAAGTGACGGGTTTAATTGCTCGGGCGGAGTGTGTCGTTGGGTGCCCGCTACAAGAGGTTTCACGTTATCCTATAATTATAGCTTCTGATTATGAAAAAGATACACCTGTTAATCTGGGCAATGGTTGCAGTGCTGTTTTCAGCGTGTGACGATGTGCCTGTCAACGAGCGCTTGACCTATGTGGAGCCGCCCGAGGTGGGACGTGCCGTTCTCATCGAGGATTACACAGGCCAATATTGTGTGAACTGCCCACGTGCCACCGAGGAAATAGAGCGTCTGGTAGAGCAGTACGGCGATTCGGTCGTGATAGCAGTGGCGATTCACTCGGGCCCCTTTGGCAAGCAGAAAGGGGAGCCGTCACCACTCTATACTGAGGTCGGTGACATGTATTTCACCCATTGGGGACTATCGGCCCAGCCAGTGGGCCTGGTCGACAGACTCTTCAACTCCATGCCGTTCGGGTACACCGACTGGGGTGGAGGTGTATATTATGAATTAGAACAAGCGACAACCCAAAAGGTGCCTGTCTCGTTTCTGACAGCAGTGCAACTGGATCATGAAACCCGCCAAGCCTCCATCGAGGTGCAGACCATTGGTTTGGACAATGATAAGGTCAACGGTATGCTTCAAGTGTGGCTTGTTGAGGATAGCATCGACAGTTTCCAGCTAATGCCTGATGGGACAAGAATCGAGCACTACAATCACATGCACGTGTTCCGAGCCAGTGTAAATGACCCTTGGGGTGATAACGTAAGCCTAGGTCATGGCGAAGTGGCCATCAAGAATTATGAAATCAAGCTCGATCCCGCATGGGTGCCAGAGCATTGTGCCTTGGTGACATTCCTCTATGACAATGATGGCGTGAAACAAGTGGCAAAAACAAAATTGATAACTGACTAAAAAACCTAAATAACAAAAATGAAGAGAATTTTTACTTTTTTGATGGCTCTGTTGGCGTTGGCAGCTCCCCTGGCTGCACAGGACGTTGACGATACCTTTTTATTTATTGACGCCGAGGGTGAACCTTTTGAGAATGGTGCTACTCTGGTCCGTACCGAGGTTGTGCCCTCCGAAGATGGTGGTGAGAAAATCGATGCGGGCGTCTATGTGTTGAATTGCTGGGCTGGTGCCAACGACTTCATCGTTATGCACTACACCATCAACAGGATTGACAACGGCTCTTTCCAGATCTGTTTCCCATCGACCTGCAACACGCAGTATGAGGTGGGATCTTATGCTACATCATCTGGACAACTGGTGGATGAGATGCAGGACATCATGAGTGAGTGGCTGCCATTGGCTGATGGTGAGTGCGATGTGACATTGGCTATTGAGGTTCTAACCAAAAAAGCCGGTTTCCCGCCTACTTATGAGCACAAGGCTGATGGTCCCACACTCAACATCAGATTTGTGAAGGGTGAACTTCCCCCCGAGGGCGTGAAGGGTGATGTGAATGGCGATGGAGAGCTCAACATCGGTGATGTGAATACCCTCATCGATTACGTTTTATCATCTTCGACCGTTGGTGCAGCCGACGTAAATAACGATGGCGAGGTTAATATCAGCGACATTAATTTTGTCATCGACCTGATTCTCAATAAATAGTATTCTTTCTCAGCCTATTATAGTGATATAATTATGAAAAAAATATTTCTTCTATTGATTGCTGCGTTTTTGCTCCCTGTGGCTGTCTCTGCTCAGCCAATACAGAAAATCATGGGACATTACTTTAATGACAGCATTGCCAGCGAAGGGTATGCTATCAGCAATACAACTGCCATGCGAATGATTGGAATCATTCTTGAACCTGATGAGTTGGAGATTTATCAAGGCGGCAAGATTGTGGCCATCCGTGTCGGACTTGCCGAGGCCACGACGGTTTCCAGGATGTTTGTGATTCCAGTGCTTGCCAGCGGCAAATATGGCGAACGCACTGATTGGGAATGTAACGTGAGTGAAGCCGGATGGAACACCGTTCAACTTGAGACGCCCTACGACCTCAATCTTGAGCCTGACCAGAAATTGCTGGTTGGATTTTATTACCAACAGGTTATGGGAGCGAAACCTCTATCATATGTTAAGGAGGGAAAACCCTATGAGTCCTATACCTATATGCGTGTGGGATCGGCTAGCAAGTGGAAAGAGTTAGGCACAGCCGACAGAGGTAATTTGAGTCTGCAGTGTGTTGTTGAGAAAGATAGTTACCCCGATTATAGTGTATCAGCCTACGACTTACGTTCTAATAGTTTTGTCCGGGCAGGTGACACGCTGCCTTTCATGATGCAGGTGAATAATAAAGGAGTGAAGCAAATTGATGCCAACGGGCTGGGTATTAACTTGTTGATTGATGGTGAGTTGGTTGCCAACATTACCAATGAGGATCCGTTTGTTGATGGTTACTGCACCATCAATGCAGGCGCTCCCACCGAAGGCCTTGAGACTGGGAAGCATGTGTTGACCGTTGAATTTGCTTCTGTTGACGGACAGCCGCTGGAGAAACCCATTTCACAGGAAGTGGAATTCACGGCTTTCCAGCAAGATTTCCCTCGTCAGAAACATCTGTTGGAGCAATTCACCTCGACCTATTGTACCTGGTGTCCGCTAGGTAGCTCAATGCTTCGAGTACTCACGTCTCAGCGTGACGACATTATTTGGGTGGGACTCCATGGCAACTTGGGTACGGGTGTCGACCCCTTCCGTTCCAATCAAAGTGACTCAATTATGTCATATCTTGGCTGCACTGGTTATCCCGAAGCTTCCTTTGATCGCTACACAGGATGGTCCGATGACGTGAACATCGTGAATGTCATCACTTATAGCACTGAAGATCATCAGTTGGCAGCTGAATACTTGGGCTACTTCTTCGATTATATCACTGAGTCCATGCCCACTTTTGCTGAAATTAATGCTAACTGCACGTTAAATGCAGATACCCGCATGGCTACCGTTTCGGTCGAGGGACGGATGTCAAGGGATTTCGAACTATTGTTAGGCGAGGATTCACGTCTCAATGTTTATATCGTAGAAGACAGTCTAATTGCCCGTCAGGTCGATCAAGGCACATGGATCCCCGATTATATGCACAATGGTGTGTTCCGTAAGGCGCTGGGCTCTGTAAAGGGCGTGGCGTTAAACAGAATAAATGGTCGATACAAGAATGTCTTTAGGTTTAATATACCCAACAGTTGGAAATTGGACCATCTGCGTGTTGTGGCTTTCATCAGCCGTCCAATCACCAACGGCTTGACCGGCTACACCGATTTGTGTGTGAACAATGCTGAGGTATTCACTTTCCACGCCAGCGATGCCGTGGACGAGGTGATTACCGATGTCGAGGCTGTTCCTGTTGGATACTATGACATCATGGGACGTCAGCACGATAGCCTGCAGCAGGGTATCAATATCGTGAAAATGAGTGACGGCACGTCCAAGAAAGTGCTCGTGAAGTAATCAGAACAGAATAGTTGCAGTTAAACCATAAGCCCGGTCACCAAAGGTGGTCGGGTTTATTGCTACATCAACATCCTTAACGAAGGGACGGGTGAAAATATATGCTGTACCGGCGCCGATGGCAGCACCTCCCAGCACGTCCCACCAGTCATGGCGGTCGGTGTGAACACGTCCCCAAGCCACAAAACTTGATACGACATAGGCAGGGACTCCCCATTTCCATCCGTAGCGCTTCATCAGGAATGTTGACCCGTTGAAGGCCACAGCGGTGTGCGTGCTTGGGAAGGCATGGTGACCGGTTCCGTCAGGACGGTCTTTACGGATGCACAACTCCAGACCGTAATTGATGGCGAGGCAGGTGGCGGTGCTTAACCCCAGTTGCTTGAGTCCTTCGGTATCGTGTTTGGCAATAGCAAGGCCAAGGCCTGTGGCATCGGGCAAGAGGCATAACACGTCGGTAGTGTGTCTCAGGCCATCACCAGCATGGACGCTCATTGCCGTCATCAGTAACAAAGCGGTGACAATTCGTTTAAGATGTTTCATCGTTGAGGATAGAGTTTGTGCAGCAGGTCACTGCGATGGATACGTTTCAAGGCAGCGGTAATGGCGGCTCGGTTCTTGCGGTCATACCAGAAGAAGAACAGACGTTGGGCCTGCTTTTCCATGGGGGTCTTGGCACAATAGACAGGTTTCAGCGTGTAGGGATGGAAACCCGTATAGTAGGCCTCGGTCGAGACAGTCATGGGCGTAGGGGTGAAATCCTGTACCTGCTCTAAGCGGAAGTCCAGTTCCTTGGTGATGGCGGCGAGTTCGGCCATGTCGGCTTCGCGGCAACCGGGGTGTGATGAGATGAAATAGGGAATCAACTGTTGGCGCAGGTTGTATTTCACGTTAACGCGGTCGAACAAAGCCTTGAATCGCTTGAATAATTCAAACGATGGTTTGCGCATCAGCATCAGGACTTCATCGCTGGTGTGTTCGGGGGCAACTTTCAGGCGTCCCGACACATGGAAACGAATCAGTTCTTCATTATACCGGGCGTTGACCTTGTCAATCTTTGGGTCACCGGTGCGGTGCATCGACAGGTCATATCGCACGCCGCTGCCGATAAACGACTTCTTCACCTCGGGCAAGGCATCGACGGCATGATAGATGTCGAGCAAAAGGCTGTGGTCGGTATTCAGGTTGGCGCAGGGCTGTGGATGCAGGCAGGACGGCCGCTGGCACCGCTGGCATCGTTCAAGATCCTTGCCATGCATTCCGTACATGTTGGCGCTGGGGCCACCCAGGTCGCTGATGTATCCCTTGAAATCTTCCATCTGTACCACTTGCTTCACCTCACGCAGGATGGACTCCTTGCTGCGAGAGGCGATAAACTTGCCCTGATGGGCGCTGATGGTGCAGAAGGCACAACCGCCAAAACACCCGCGGTGCATACACACCGAGTGGCGTATCATCTCATAGGCGGGAATGCGTTTACCTTGATAACGGGGGTGTGGCAAGCGAGTATATGGTAAGTCGAACGATGCATCGATTTGTTCGGTGGTCATCGGCGGGTTGGTACGGTTGACCTTGATGGCGATATCTCCGGTTGCTTGCCACACGTTGTGACCGTACCACAGATTGCTCTCAATTTCAATGGTTTTGAAATTTTGGGCCTGAGATTTCTTGGATTGCTGGCAGTCCTCATAACTGTGAAGCACCACGTCGGTAGCAGTGTTGGCAGTGGGCATTTCGCTCAACGGACGCCGTACCACCGTCTGGGGAATGTCGTTCAAGTCATCAATCTGCTTGCCGGCCGAGAGGGCGTCGGCAATCGCCAGATTGGGCAATTCTCCCATGCCATACACCAACAGGTCGGCGGGACAATCCGTCAAAATCGAAGGCCGGAGCCGGTCTTGCCAGTAATCATAATGAGCCAACCGCCTCAATGATACCTCAATACCTCCTGCAATAACGGGGACATCAGGGAATAATCTCTTGAGTATCTCGCTATAGACGATGGTGGGGTAGTCGGGACGGGCGCCGGCACGGCCATCGGGGGTGTAGGCATCATCGCTGCGTTTGCGACGTGCAGCAGTATAGTGGTTCACCATCGAATCCATAGCACCGGCCGACACGCCAAAATATAGCCGTGGCTTGCCCAGTTTTTTGAAATCACGCAGGTCATCTCGCCAATTGGGTTGTGGCACAATGGCCACTTTGTAGCCGTGAGCCTCCAGTACACGACCGATGACAGAGGTGCCCATTGACGGGTGGTCGATATAGGCATCGCCGGTGAACAGGATGACGTCAGCTTGTTCCCAACCCAGGTGTTCCATCTCCTTGCGGGTGGTTGGTAGCCATTGCCCTTGGATGTGGTGGTCGCTATTTCGTTTGTCCGGCTTCATTCTTTGTCCTTGAGCATTTCTTCAAGTTTCAGGATTTCGTCGCGGTACTGGGCGGCTTCGAGGAAGTCCATGCGTTTGGCGGCCTCGATCATCTGGGTCTTTAGGCGGTCGATAGCGGCTTGCATGTCCTTGCCGCTCATGTAGGCGACAACAGGATCGGCGGCGACACCTGCACTGGTGTTGAATTCCTCGGTATAGCGCATCGTGGACGGCTTAGAGGGAGCCGATGGCATGGGCGACTGGTTGTGACGACTGGGCGTTGTCGGATGTCGCATGTCGGTGTCCTGGCCGATGATGGCTGTACGTGCCTTGATGATGGCTGTGGGAGTGATGCCGTTCTCCTCGTTATACTTGAGCTGCAATGTGCGGCGACGCTCGGTCTCGTCAATGGTTTGGCGCATCGAGTCGGTGATGTTGTCGGCATACATGATGACCGTTCCGTTCAGGTTGCGTGCTGCGCGGCCTGCGGTCTGGGTCAGCGAGCGGCGGCTGCGCAGGAAACCCTCCTTGTCGGCATCAAGGATGGCCACGAGGGATACCTCAGGCAGGTCAAGGCCTTCACGTAGCAGGTTCACGCCCACGAGCACATCTATGGCTCCGGCACGCAGGTTGTCGATGATCTCGATGCGTTCCAGCGTTTCGACGTCGCTGTGCATATAGGCAGTGCGGATGTCTAGCCGTTTCAGGTAGTCACTCAGCTCCTCCGCCATGCGCTTGGTCAAGGTGGTCACCAGGATGCGTTCACCGCGCTCAATGCGCAGTTGTATCTCCTCGACCAGGTCATCGACCTGCCCCTGTGATGGGCGCACGATGATTTGCGGGTCGAGCAGGCCCGTGGGGCGTATGAGTTGCTCGGTGATGATACCTTCACTCTTGTTCAGCTCATAATCGGCGGGCGTGGCACTCACATAGATAGTCTGATGGGTCAATTGCTCAAATTCCTCAAAACGCAACGGTCTGTTATCCAATGCGGCCTCAAGACGGAACCCGTAGTGTACCAGGTTGGTCTTGCGTGACTGGTCGCCGCCGTACATGGCACGAATCTGCGGCACAGTCACATGGCTCTCGTCGATAATGGTGAGGAAATCATCGGGGAAGTAGTCCAGCAGGCAGAAGGGGCGCATGCCTGGCCGGCGACCATCGAAATATCTTGAATAGTTCTCGATACCCGAGCAATAGCCCACCTCGCGCATCATTTCCATGTCATAGGTCACACGCTCGTTCAGTCGCTTGGCTTCGGCAAAGCGGTTTTCGCGAGCGAAGGCGGCGACTTGGTTCTCGCGGTCAAGGTCGATTTGGCCCATGGCGGCCTTCATACGCTCCTTGGTCGTGACGAAGATGTTGGCGGGGAAAATCTTGAAGCCCTCGACATCCTCGGTGGGCATTTGCGTCTCACTGTCAAGAATTTGGATGCGTTCAATTTCATTGCCCCAAAAGATGATGCGTAGCATGATGTCCTCATCGCTCAGGAACACATCGACCGTGTCTCCCTTTACACGAAAGGTGCCCATCCTCAACTCGGTGTCGCTGCGGGAATAAAGGGCATCCACTAGGCGATGCAACAGTTCGTCTCGTCCTATTTGCTGGCCCACCTTCAGTTCAATGGCATTGGCGGTGATGTCTTCGGGGTTGCCCATACCATACAGGCACGATACACTCGACACCACCACGATGTCGCGACGGCCACTCAGCAGGGCGGTCACTGTAGAAAGCCTGAGCCTTTCAATCTCGTCGTTGATGGCTAGATCTTTTTCAATATACTTGTCGGTTGAGGGAATGTATGCCTCAGGCTGGTAGTAATCGTAATAGGAAACGAAGTAGTGGATAGCGTTCTCAGGGAAGAAACTCTTGAATTCTGCATAGAGCTGTGCCGCCAGTGTCTTGTTATGAGAAAGCACCAGGGTAGGGCGGCCCGTTCTTGCGATGACATTGGCCATAGTGAACGTCTTGCCCGAGCCTGTCACACCTAACAGCGTCTGGTAAGGCACACCATCATTAATGCCTACCGAGAGCTCTTCGATTGCTTGAGGTTGGTCGCCTGTTGGTTCATATTCACTGTGCAGTCTATACTCCATTTTCCATCATTGTTTATAAGTTGCAAAGGTAACGATTTTTTTTCACTTTTCTATCTCCAGTGACAAGAAATAAAGACGCAAGATTTGTCTTGCGCCTTTATTATCTAGAATGTGTTTATCCTTACTTAGCCTCGGCGATAAACTCGATTTCTACGAGCGCTGCCTTGGGAAGGTCCTTAACGGCGAATGCACAGCGTGCAGGGAAGGGGGCTGTGAAAAACTCGGCATAAACCTCGTTCATAGGGCCAAAATTGGCAATGTCACTCAAGAATACAGTGGTCTTCACAACGTCCTTGAGGTCGAGCCCCTCACTTTGCAGAATAGCCTGCGCATTGAGAAGGCTCTGGCGGGTCTGCTCCTTAACTCCTCCCTCGGGGAATGCTCCTGTCTCGGGGATAATGGGCAGCTGACCTGATACAAAAACGAGATTGCCAGTGCGGATGGCCTGGCTGTAAGGACCGATGGCAGCAGGTGCCTTGTCAGTGTTTAATGCTTTCATCTTGATTTAAAGTTCTAGTTTTTTTGTTTTTAGCCCTAGGCCCTTAGTTCTTGGCCTCAAGCAGGCGGATGCCAACTGAAAACTATGCACTAAGGGCTAGGGACTGAAAATTTACTTCTTAATACCCATTTTCTTGGCGATCTTGGCGGGGATGGCATCCTTGTGAACGAGGATGTTCA
>JAEEGL017257739.1_pt1 | contig 11434 bp, 7 predicted proteins | sample 9134231 | NCBI WGS metagenome assembly JAEEGL01 (sample SAMN16246548, study PRJNA631951) | gut metagenome | biome: gut microbiome; feature: rumen; material: fiber-attached | host: Bos | place: Iran: Karaj | collected 2018-10
AGGGTACTTTAGAAATCATGGCGAAAGTATTAGCATAGGGTATTTTGGTTTGCAACCCCCAACGGGAAAAGGGCGATTTTGATAGGGGTGGACAGATTGAATTGGTTGTGGTAAAATACAAGTTATGTTGGGGCTGACAAAGCTTAGACGGATTATTAACAGATATCAGGCGCATCGATTGAATACCGTAAGTATTAAATAAGTGCTAAAAACACTCAAACTGCGCATGTTGCATACATGCCAGCTTATGCCTAATTTATTCTAGGCTGGTTCTTGCTTAAGGTTCCGTAGAGTAAGAATTATCATATTACGGGAATAGGGTTATCTAATCGACGAGAGATAGCATGAAAATTAGTCATGATCGCTACCGGTTTCGTTTCTTGCCGCCAGTGGCAGAGATCAAGATAAAACAGGAAACTATATGCGTAGAATGATATCCAGGTGATTTTTCGGACCGGGAGGCAGTATCCCGCAGCTCCACCAGATTTATTTTTTGAAAAAAACTGGCGCTCTGCCAGCTTTTTTGTTTGGGGATGTTTGGTGGGGCTTAGTTTTGTGGTGTGACGACAAAGAAAAAGACCGGTAACTGCGAGGAAAACCGGTCTTTTTGTGTAGAGTGTGGAGTTATTTTGGCCTTTCAGCTGCTACATTTTGACAACTGAAGGTTTATTTATCGAAAATGTTTGTTTTTGCCTTCTGAATAATTTTTTTATTCAGAAGCTACCTCTATAATATCGCGGAAAAAGGCTTATGTCAATAGGTTTTTTGAACAATTTTTGTATATTTTTTGACGAGTTTTCCACAAGTAAAAATGTTGTTCTCTAATGCTTTTTGGTTTAACTTAGAATTTTGAAAAGACGGTTTTTAAAAACGTAGGATTTTGGACCGAAAAGTCGGCAGCGTGGCACGTGGACGTGACACGAACGTGGCTTTTGTGTGTGACGAACGTGACTTTTTTGTGTGACATGGACGCGACGCGCGGACGGATCGTGGTGTCGACACGATTAACGCGCGGACGACGCGGCGGATGCGGACGACAAAAAACGTGGATGCGAGCCAAACGCGGGAATTATCAAAGCATAGCCACAATACAATATATTAATAAGCATTGTGCATAGGCTTAGTTTGGTGGGGTTCACGCAAATTGATCAAAAAAGGATCCGGAAAAGTTAAAGAAAGGGATTCTTTGATCCGGATCCTATATTAATAGTAACACAAAAATACGGGCTTTAGGTGTTAACAGGGGTAAATAAAATGTTTGTTCAGGGCCTTTTTGTTGTAATTCTAACAACAATATGGACTAAAATAACGACAAGCAGAATGGCGAGTGGGGCGATTGTTGTCAAAAATACAACAAAAAATACGATAAAAATAAACAGGGAATAATTGGGGAGAGTGTTGCCAAAAATACAACACTTTTAAGCATAAGGATACTTGCTTTTTTGAGGGTTTTGTGCTACACTAAAGACAGTCGAGATGACTAAAACAAACACTAAACACAAAGGACAGAAGATGCAAAGGAAAAATCGGAAAAGAACCTAGAGCATTTGGCGGGCGAAAAGGTTATTTCTAGCCATAAATTACACCATTAGGAATAACCTACAGCTCCGCCAAAAGCGTAGAGCGCATTAGCAAATCTTTCGTTAGCACATCAAATAAAAACATAAAACAGAACGAAAGGGAAACGCTAATAAGGATCAATGCTTCACTAAACGTGAAGCGGTCAAGAAAGAAGGATGCGGGATCAAGGTTGCGGTCAATATTTAATTGTTTTGGTACCGGATAACCTCCCGCTTCTTCCATGTACTTGGGGGCTTAACCATAAACGTGTTATAATAAGGTCATGAAACGTGACCGCGTTATTGTCTACATTAGCGCAGCCGGACTCGCAGGGCTGCTCATTATGTTAAATTTTATATCTCCGACGGAAGCTGGTCCGCTCGGTGTTTTATTATTTTTTACAACATTATTTGGTGTAACCTTAGGCATTACAATTGCTTTGATGAAAATGTTCTACAAAATGTCGGGGCGAAGACAAAAAATGTTGAACAAAGATTACCTCTACGCAGTGCTAATTGCGTTTTTGCCGATTATGCTACTGATGGCCTGTTCGTTCGGCGTGTTCAACGTCTGGACGGTGGGCCTAATTTTAATTTTCTTGTTTTTGATTGGATTTTTGATTAATAAAAAGTTTTAAATATGATAAAATAAGCATATGGATTATAAAGGTCAGACGCGATCCGGTGAGAAGGTGGCAGAATTAAGGCCGCCAGTGGCGCCGATTATCTCTCCAGAAACTCAGCATGCAGTGGGGAATCTCGGCAATACAGCGATGAATCCGGGGATTTTTTCGCCGGAAGAAATTGTGTCGGTTGAAAATCCGGTAAACGTCGAGGCCTATCTACCAGAAGAAGAACAGGTAAAACTTGAAGCATCCGCTGCACGAGCAAAGGCGGACGCGAACGTTGTTAACTTAGACAGTATCAGAACTGGCAATCAGCTCAGCAATGAGAGCGTAGCTCAGGTAGAAAAGGCAATTAATAACTTGGGTAAGAATACTGGGCCGGCGGCTTTTGCGGAGCAAGTGTTTGACATGGTAGAAGCCAACATTAAGAACTCTTATAACCGCGTGCTTGGTGACGCGTCAGGTAGGAAGGCTGCATAATGGAAACCTGGGTGGCAGCAACGATGGTGGCGGTAGCAGTAACGATACTGATACTGGTGATGATTGTTTCTCATATCTCTAAATTGCGCAAAAAGAAGAAATATGAACGTGGTCTTAAGATGGTGCCACTGCTAATTCATTTGCCACCTTCTACTGACGATATTGATCAAGGCGGGAGCCGTGATGAACGTGATGTGGCTAACGAGGCGATTTCGCAGGCCCAGGTGATGTACTCGATTTTGGCTTCAACTTTGAAAAAAGGAACCAAGAGTAAAGTTTACGGCCAACGCCACTTCTCATTTGAAATTATTTCGCACGATTCGTTTATTCACTACTATGCAGTGGTGCCAGCAGTTTTGACCGAAACTGTAAAGCAGGCAATTCAGTCGGCATATCCAACGGCAAGGATCGAAGAAAAAAGGCAGGAAAATATTTTTGCCAATAATGTGAACCTTGATTCGGTAGTGGGTGCGGAGCTGACACTAAAGAAAGATTATTATTATCCAATTGCAACATACGAAGACACAAAGCGCGACGCGAGCATGGCGATGCTTAATGCGTTGTCGGGTGTGGGCAAGGATGAAGGCGCTGCGATTCAGATTTTGTTCCGTCCGGCGGATCCGGATTGGGCAGAGTCGGCTAAGAAATATGTAGAAGACACGCAGAAGGGTAAAAGTAGCGGCGGTGGCAGCGATATTGGCAGGACGGTATGGGAAATAATGAAAGCACCATTTGAAGTGCCAGAAGAGCACAAGAAAGAAGAAGGCGCAAAAGACCCAATTTCGAGCCTCAAGCAAGACGAGCTTACGGCCGTGACGGGCAAGATGCGCTTCCCGGCATTTGAAACTTTGATTAGGATTGTGGCAAGCTCACCAACAAAGCCACGTTCAGAGGCGATTTTGAGCGGCGTGGCGTCGGCTTTCTCGCAGTTTGATGCGGCCACCTTGAATGGTTTCAAAATAAATGTACTCAAGCGCCCAAAGAACTTAGTAGTAGACTACGTTTTTCGCTTTTTCCCCTTAAAAACACGTTCAAATATTTTGAACAGCGTGGAGTTGGCTTCGATTTTTCATTTGCCAGAACAAAGCTCGATTCCAAATTCTAAAGTCGAACGACAATTAACTAAACAAGTAGATGGTCCGGCGAAGCTAGCGGAGAGCGGTATCTTGCTGGGTATTAACGAATTTAGGGGCGAGACGAAGAAGATTTATTTGGATGACGACAACCGTAGGCGCCACTTATACATGATTGGTCAGACGGGTTCTGGTAAATCTGTATTTCTCGAGAATATTGCATTTCAGGATATGTGCGACGGGCGCGGGTTTGCCTTTATCGATCCGCACGGTGATGCAGTAGAAGCTTTGCTCCAGCGTGTGCCAGAAGAGCGTATTGATGATGTGATTTACTTTGATCCTTCGGATATTGAACATCCGGTGGGCATGAACATGTTTGAATTCACGAATCCGGATCAGAAGGACTTCATTGTGCAAGAGGGAATTAACATGCTGCAGAGCTTGTTTGACCCGACGAACCAAGGCTTCTTTGGTCCACGTGGACAGCACATGTTCCGTAATGCAGCATTGCTTCTAATGTCTGATCCGAACGGAGCAACCTTTATTGATATTCCGCAATGTTTTACTGATCCAGAGTTCGTAAAATCGAAGCTTAAATATGTGACCGATAAGGCGGTATATGATTATTGGACGAAAGAATTCCCGGCTTCGCAGAAGTCGAACGATGCTGGCGAAGTGATTACATGGTTCACCTCGAAATGGGGGCCATTCCTCGCTAACACGACAATGAGAAATATCTTGGGTCAAACCAAGTCCGGATTTAATATCCGCGAGATCATGGACTCGAAGAAGATTTTCCTAGTGAACCTATCGAAAGGTAAACTCGGTGATCTTAACTCGCAACTTCTAGGTATGATCTTCGTGATGAAATTCCAGCAGGCAGCTATGAGCCGTGCGGATATTCCAGAGCACGAACGTAAAGACTTCTGTCTGTTTGTGGATGAGTTCCAGAACTTTGCGACGGATAGCTTCGAATCGATTCTATCGGAGGCTCGTAAGTATCGTTTGAACCTAATTGTGGCAAACCAGTTCATGACGCAGCTAACGGATAAGATTAGGGAAGCAATTTTAGGTAACGTGGGTACGATTCTATGTGGTCGTCTTGGCGTGACGGATGCGGAACTAATCGTAAAAGCATTCTCGCCAACCTTTACACTGGAAGATTTGACGAAGCTAGCCAACTACTCGGTAATTTGTAAGGTGATGATGTTTGGCATGCCATCGGCGCCGTTTACGATGAAATTCTTGCCGCCAATGGGTGAGGCTAATGAACAATTGATGAACTCACTCAAGGAATACTCAGCAGTGAAGTACGGTAAGACGAGGGCTGAGGTGGAACGTGAGATTAACGAACGTTGGAATCGTGCCGCTGAAGAAAAGAGGGCGGCAATGATGGAAATTGAGAAGGAGGAGTCGGCAAGGACTGAGGCCGAAGAACCGGAATCGACACCTAAGAATTTCTTGAATAACTGGATGGCTGAGCATCCGGCAGAGAGCAAGCCAGAGGCAATGCCGGAAGCTCCGGTAGCGCCAGAGGCGCCAGCAGAATCACAGGCTCCAGCAGAGTCAGAAGAACAGATTAGAATAGACCACAGCGCTTGAAAAAAACTTACCTAAGGTGTATACTTAATAGGTATTAACTAAGCTGAGGTATCTTATGTCCGAAAAACAAACAGGCGGTGGGGCTTATGATAGCTCCGAGATTCGAGTGCTCGAAGGTTTGGAGCCAGTACGTCTGCGTCCTGGTATGTATATCGGTTCGACCGGTTATGATGGTCTGCATCATTTGATCAAAGAGATTGCAGATAACTCAATCGACGAAGCGATTGCAGGATTCGCAAACAAAGTAGATATTACAATCCTAAATGACGGTGGCGTAAGGGTTGACGATAATGGTCGTGGTATTCCAGTGGATATCCACCCAAAGACCGGCAAGTCTACGCTTGAGACGGTGCTTACCGTGCTTCACGCCGGCGGTAAATTCGGTGACGGTGGTTATAAAGTATCATCTGGTCTTCACGGTGTGGGTTCGTCGGTAGTGAACGCACTTTCGACACACATGATTGCAGAAGTTTATCGCGATGGCAAAACGCACCATATTGAATTTGATACTGGTAAGCCAACAATGGAACTCCAAGTTACCAAGGGCTGTCCACGCGAACACGGCACATCAATTACGTTCTATCCTGATCCAACTATCTTTAAGGAAACAACGACTTTTGAGTATGATTGGGTATCGAACTATGCTCGTCACCAAGCTTACCTAACCAAAGGTATATTAATTACGGTCAAAGACGAACGTAATGGCGCAAGGGAAGCATTTTACTTTGAAGGTGGCATTAAGAGCTACGTAAAGCGTCTTAACAACGGCAAGGAAGTATTATCGGACGATATTTTCTACGTTGAAAAGAAGATCGAAGATTCTGAAGTTGAGATCGCTTTGCAATATAATGATACTTTCGCTGAAATCATGAAGCCATTTGCTAACAACGTGTTGACGCCAGATGGTGGTATGCACGTAGTAGGCTTTAGGACAGGCTTAAATAGAACGATTAATGATTACGCTCGTAAGAACGGTCTCCTTAAAGAAAAGGAAGAAAACCTCACGGCTGATGATATTAAAGAAGGCCTGACGGCGGTGATTTTGGTGAAGTTGCCAGATCCACAGTTTGAAGGTCAGACCAAGAACAAGCTTGGTAATCCAGAGATACGTGGTTATGTAGATAAGGTAATGACCGAATACTTCGGTTACTATCTTGAAGAGAACCCAGCTATTGCTAAGAAGATTGTTGGTAAGGCTACCTTGGCCGCACGTGCTCGTAAAGCAGCACGCGCAGCGCGCGATAACGTAATCCGTAAGGGTGCTTTCGAGGGATTAAATCTTCCTTCGAAGTTGGCCGATTGTTCTTCTAGGAACGCAGAAGAGTGTGAGCTCTTTATCGTAGAGGGTAACTCTGCTGCAGGTTCAGCTAAGGAAGGTCGTGATTCGAAGATTCAGGCAATTTTGCCACTACGTGGTAAAGTGCTCAACACCGAACGCGCACGTCTTGATAAGATGCTAGCAAACGCTGAGCTCGTATCGCTTATCAAGGGCTTAGGTGTAGGAATTGGCGATCAATTTAATATTGACGGGCTACGTTATCATAAGATCGTATTTATGACGGATGCCGATGTCGATGGTTCACATATTTCGACGCTGCTTTTGACGTTCTTCTTCCGCTATATGCCAGAAGTAATCAAAGCTGGACATGTGTATCTAGCTAAGCCACCACTATTTGGTCTTATCAAGGGTACCGGTAACGGACGCAAGATTGACTATATATATGATGAACAAGCGCTCGAAGAAACTTTGACGAAGAAAATCGAAGAGCGTAAAGCTGCTGGTGTAAGTATTGATCCAGAGGCAGAGCGCTTCAAGCAAGCTGGTTATACCGCACAGCAGCGCTTTAAAGGTCTTGGTGAAATGGACGCAGCGCAGCTTTGGGAAACAACAATGAATCCAGAAAACCGCATATTGATCAGGGTAAATATCGAAGATGCTGAAAAAGCAGACGCAATCTTTACCAAACTTATGGGTGATCAGGCCGAAATGCGTAAAAACTTTATTCAGGCAAGAGCCGCATCTGTGGACTTGGATGATTTGGATTTCTAAGGAGGAACTATGGCAGAAGATAAGCAAATGAATGACGACACCGGAAAACACATTGATTTTGGTGGCGATGTCGAACAAGTTGAAGCCGTCAAAGCCACGGATGGGGAAGTGATTGAAGATGGTATCGAACTTCGTACCGTAGAAAATACGATGGAAGATTACTTCCTACGTTACTCTTTGTCAGTGATCGTAGATCGTGCACTTCCAGATGTGCGTGATGGTTTGAAGCCTGTGAACCGCCGTATATTATATGCAATGAATAAAAACGGCTGGAGAGCTCCACATGCTACAGTGAAATCCGCTCGTATCGTCGGTGAAGTGATGGGTAAATATCACCCACATGGTGATTCATCAATCTATGATGCAATGGTGAACTTGGCACAACCTTGGAAAATGCGTTATACGCTGGTTGAAGGTCAAGGTAACTTCGGTTCGATGGATGGTGATGAAGCTGCTGCTTCACGTTATACCGAGGCTCGCCTTGATAAAGTAGGCGCTGAGCTTTTGGCTGATATCGAGAAGGAAACAGTTGATTTTCGTGATAACTTTGATGGTACTGAGAAGGAACCAGCAGTTTTGCCAGCCGCCGTGCCAAACATTCTTCTTAACGGTCAGATGGGTATTGCTGTGGGTATGGCTACAAACATTCCACCACACAACCTTGGCGAACTCGTAGACGCAACGGTAGCACAAATTGATGATCCAGAAATTTCACTTGAAGGCTTGATGAAGTATGTGAAAGGTCCGGATTTTCCAACTGGCGCAGAAGTTTATGGTGGCGCACCAATGAAGCAAGCCTATGCTACTGGTAAAGGTTCAGTAGTAATTCGCGCGGTGGCCAACATCGAAGAACGTAAAAACGGCCGTTATAATATTGTGATTACGGAAGTTCCTTACGGTATGAGCAAGGAAGACTTTATCGATAAGGTTCGTGACCTTGTGCTCGCGAAGAAACTTGATCATATCGCAGACGCTCGTGATGAGTCGGCCCGTGGTAAAGTACGTGTAGTGATTGAGCTTAAGAAGGATGCTTTCCCGAAGAAGATCCTAAATCAACTCTACAAGCTTACTCCACTTCAGACTTCGTTCCATTATAATATGTTGGCACTTGTGGATGGTATTCAACCACGCATCCTCGGTCTTAAAGAAATTTTGGCAGAGTTTATTAAACACCGTCAAAAAGTGATTCGTCGTAGGACTGAGTTTGACCTCAAGAAAGCTAAAGAACGTGCACATATCCTTGAAGGTTTGAAGATTGCACTCGATAATATCGATGAGGTGATTAAAGTAATTCGCGCTTCGTATGATGATGCCGATAAACAACTTATGTCTCGCTTTGGCCTATCTGAGATTCAGGCCAATGCAATTCTTCAGATGCAACTTCGTCGTTTGCAAGGACTCGAACGTGACAAGATCGAAGAAGAACTCAAGCAACTTCACGAGCTTATCAAGAAACTTGAAGCAATTCTTGCCGATGAAAAAGAAGTGCTCCGCGTAGTGAAGGAAGAGCTCATTGCGATCAAAGAGAAATATGACGATCCACGCCGCTCCAAGATTATTAATCATGAAGTTGGTAAGTTCTCTGAAGAAGAATTGATTCCAGAAGAGGAAAGCGTAATCTTACTTACGACTGAGAACTACATGAAGCGTGTACCACAAGCTGATTTCCGTCGCCAAAATCGTGGTGGTAAGGGTAAACGCGGTATGACTACGAAGGAAGAAGATGTGATTGCGCAGATTCTAACTGCCAACTCGCATGATTATCTATTATTCTTCACTAACCAAGGTCGTTTGTTCCGTATGAAAGCTTACGAAGTGCCACAAGCCTCGCTTTCGGCTAAGGGTACGGCAGCTGTAAATATGCTAAACATGCATCCAGAGGAAAAGATCACCGCGATTATCAAACAGGGTGATGCTGGAGAAAATGGTTATCTATTTATGGCCACCAAGAAGGGTACGATTAAGAAGAGCGCAATTAAGGACTTCTTCAATGTACGCTCGAACGGACTAATCGCAATTAAGCTCGATGATGGCGATGAACTACGTTGGGTAAAAGAAACTACTGGTGAGCAAGATATCGTGATTTCGACTTCAGCTGGTCAGGCCACACGCTTTAATGAAAAAGAAGTGCGCGTGATGGGCCGCTCAGCGATGGGCGTTCGCGGTATGAGACTCCGCCCGAAAGATGAAATCGTGGGTATGGACGTAGTAACTGATCCGAAGCAAAAAGTGCTCGCAATTTCGGCCAATGGCTACGGCAAAGCAACGTTAGTATCTAACTTCCCACCACATAAACGCGGTGGCGTAGGTATTAAAGTAGCAGCTGTAACAGCTAAGACCGGTCCAATCGTAGCAGTACATACGCTCGATCCGGCCGCTAAAGAGGTGATTATGATGTCGACTAAGGGTCAAGCGATTCGCGTGGCGATGAAAGAAATCCCAACGCTTGGTCGCGCTACTCAAGGTGTACGCATTATGCGTATGGCTGAAGGCGACACGGTAGCCTCGATTGGTATCGTGCTTCCAGAGGAAGAAAATGATACCGAAGCTGAGGCGGCTCAGCCGGCCGAAACGGCTGAAAAAGCGGAAGCATAAAGCCTAAAAACGCTAAAAATTAAAAACACCCCCACTTCTTGGGGGTGTTTTTATTGGGGTGGCGCCGTTGGGGGTTTACTTCCGAAAAAATGTATGCTAACGATGCGGGGGTAAAATTAATAAAGGAGAACTAGTGAAGAAAATAGTTTTACTAGTGGTGGGAATATTGTTTAGCATTAGCACTTTGTGGGTGAGAGTGCCAAAAGTTAGCGCCTATACGGATGGAACGGTGAAATTGTGGCGATTTGAGGAGGTGATGGAACGTTCGCGATGGGGATGGTCGGAAATTTGGGATAAATGCGGCTCGAATGCTGATTGTATCTTCGACGAATATGGTGCAATAGCGGAGAATGACCCGGAACTGCGGATTGCACTAGATATGGGCGGGACAAGCCTGATGATGACATCGATCAACCCGGAGGAGAAGACGGCTAGATTTATCTTTAATGCTGGAATATTTGATACTGACGTGCTGATTGAATCTAAGGAGAAGATTGCGCTGAAACATCTATGGATTGCTGGGCCAGGGAACTATGGTAAAGTGACGTTTGCGGATGAAGGTTCATCTGGCGGAGCAGAAGTGTTTTATGATGGTGACGGTGAGGAAATGGATTCCACTGAGGTGGAATTATCTCTGGAGGGGATTAAACTAACAGGGGTGGATATGCCAGAGATTTATTGGATGGCGGAGACCTACAATTACGGTAAGTGGTATGGTGGGTTTATCTACGACAGTTGCTTCAGAAGTCCGCAGTACAAACCAGGGATGGATTGTATTGCGATGGTGAATAGCTGGGGTAGTTTGCAATATATTCCTGGATGGGTGGGAATGGAGGAGCCGGTAATTGAAGAGCCAACAACAGAGGAGCCAGTGGTAGAAGAACCAGTAATAGAAGAACCGGTTACGGAGGAGCCGGTGGTGAATGAACCGGTGACGGAAGAACCGGTGGCAGATGTGCCAGTAGCAGATGTGCCATTCGAGGACATACCTAGCGTAAATCTAACTACCGAAGAGGAGAACTTTGATGATACTAAGTTTGAAACTGCTCCGAAAATGGAGAAAATACCAGAGTATCATGCTGAAACGACGCAGGTTGCTGCGAAAATGGAAGATAAATTACTAGAAGTGGCGGTAAAACCAGTAGAGAATCGAGTCGAGCAGGAAATTGAGATCCCGCTAGCGGGCGGAAGAACGGTTGAAATTCGTAAAAATGTCTTGCCATGGTGGCTTTTAGTACTGATTTTGGGCGCAATTTTAATGCTTTTATGGTTATTTTGGCCAAAAAGGGCAAAAAAGTCCAAAAAATCCTAAAAAAGTTCTTGACTTTTTATTTGAAGTGCGCTAAGATAATAACAGTCTAATTACTGCGAGAAGATAATTTTAGTAGTGCTTAGAGATTTTTTAACAATTTAGTTGTGCAATTATATTTGAAGAACGATTTTTCATCG
>JAEEGL012060429.1_pt1 | contig 11433 bp, 8 predicted proteins | sample 9134231 | NCBI WGS metagenome assembly JAEEGL01 (sample SAMN16246548, study PRJNA631951) | gut metagenome | biome: gut microbiome; feature: rumen; material: fiber-attached | host: Bos | place: Iran: Karaj | collected 2018-10
CCTCCAGTTCACGCTTGATCGCTTCCTCGCCGAAGTTGGCGCCGATCATGCGCATGGAAAGGATGATCATGAACACGAGCGAAAGGAAAAAGCTGACCAAAACGCCCAGCAGGCCGTTAAAGCCCGGCAGGCATCGATCGAGGATCTCCCAGAGAATTCCGATCGAAAGCGCCGCGAGGATATACGAAGAGAGAGCTGTAAAATTGGTCAGCTTCGGCTTGACAAGGCGGTACCGGAAGCTGTCGACCCAATAAACGCGTTTGGATTGCGTGGACAGGGCGGTGCTCAAGGACACCACGATAAAAGTGACCTGGATCTCAACAAGGAAGAAATCAGTCACAATGCTCCGGGCATCCTGTTCGTTTCGAAAGAGAAACGTCGTGATCCCGAGAGTCCGATCGAGTAAGCACGCCGCCAGACTCACCAGAAAACCGATGATCATGGCCGGAATAAAATACCGAAGGATATCGCTTTTCACAAGCAATTTGGCTCTCTTTTCCATCTACCCTTCGCCTCCCGTATAAAAATGAATAGACACAAAAACTCAGTTATCCGCTAGCTCGCCGCGACCCCACTCGCCGCGACCCCACTAGCCGCGAGCCAGGTCGCGTATGATAGCGGCGATCGCATGCTCGTCGTTCGATACGGTGATCCGGTCGGCTGCGGCCTTCGTCAGTTCGGACGCATTCGCGACCGCGTAGCCGATGTCCGCCTCCTCGATCATGGAGATATCGTTTTCATAGTCACCGGCGCAAACGACGGTCCGCACCTTGCTTCCGAGAGCCTCGCGCAGGAAACGGATCCCGTTGCCTTTGCCGCCTTCGATCGGCAGCAGCTCCATCCCCAGCGGCCAGCTGCAGACAAAGCGGTATTCGGGGTACCGCTCCTGCATCAGCGCCCTTGCCCGGATCGTCTCCTCCGGTGTCGTAAAGCAGAAGTTAATCTTGTGCCATCCTTCGGCCTCCGGCTTAAAGAGGAGCTCGAAATCCGTGTTCATGTTCGAATCATCCCAAGGACGTCTTTGGGAGACATCGCGCACCCAACTCACCGAATGTGTGAGATGGTCCACGAAGATCATGCTGCAGATCCCCTCGCCGACGATATATTCAAGGGCCTCCCTTGGGGGATCGATCGTGATCTCACGCACGATCCGGCGGTTCTCCACGTCGTAGATCGTGGTGCCGTTGCCCATGATCTGCCAGGCATTGGGGCGAAAAAGCCCCGTGAACTTGTCGATATGCTTTGGGAAACGGCCGGACGCGTAGGTGAAGAGTCCGCCTTCCGACTGAAACCATCGGATCGCCGCCGCGTCCTCCTCGGCCAGACGTCCCTGGCTGTCGGTCATTGTCCCGTCACAGTCGGCGCAAAAAAGAATCCTGTCAAAAATACCCATAGATCCACTCCGTTTAGAGATGTGTCAAAAGACGTGTCAGGCCCCATTCCCAGAAGCGCCATTCATGCGCGCCTTCATGCTCCTCATACGTGTGAGGAACACTGGCCGCCGTCAGCGCTGCCGAAAGGTTCCTCGACAGCGGCAGCAACGGGTCGGAAGACCCGCAGGCCAGATAGATCTCGGGCAGCTTCTCGCCCCTCGCGTGTTTCGCGAGGATCGCGCTCTCGACATCTTCCCGCTCATCCGTGCGCGCTTTTTCAAAATCTCCGAAGATCAGGCTCCGCATATCGCGGTCGGCCCAAAAGCCTGCCGCGTCCAGCTCTTCCCGGCTTCGGCGTGTCATCAGTGCGCTCGAAAGCCCGCCAGCCAAAGAGAACCGCTCCGGGTACAGCAGCGCGGTGCGAAGGGCTCCGTATCCGCCCATCGAAAGTCCCGCGATCGCCGTATCCTCGCGCAGCGGACTTAAGGGGAACATTGCCTGCATTTTCAGTGGCAGTTCCTCGCCGAAAAAGGTCTCGTAATCGTGTTTATGTCCGAAAGGCTCGTGCCACGACGGATCGTCCCCGCCCGGAATCTTATGGTAGAACCCATTGCCGGCGCTCGGCATGAAGATAGCCAGACGCTTGGCTCGTTTTGCCGAATCGGCAGCACCGTTTTCGGCACTGTCCTCCAAAGACGCCGATTCCATGACGGCCATGTTGTGCAGAGCCGCGATCCGGGAGAGATTCGTCGACATGGCCCAGTTGATATAGCTTCCCTGAACACCGTGCAAAAGGTACAGCGCTTTCAGCTCTTCGCCTTCCTTCAGCGCTTCCGCCGGCACGTACGCGTTCAAGGTCACGGTGCGGCCCATCGCTTCGGAGGGAATATTCATATGCAGGATCGCCATCTCAGCCCTCCTTCTGCGCACACACGCCCGCCGCAAAGTCGATCATGTCCCGCGCGTGCGTGTCCCAGTAATCCCAGTTGTGCCCGCCCGGATATTCCTCGTATGTGTGGGCAAAGCCCTCGGAAACAAGGAAGCGGTGGAAATCCCGATTCACTTCCAGCAGCGGATCTTCGGTTCCGATCGAAAGAAAGAGCCTGACCGGATCCAGCGATGGGGTCTCTGCCATCCCGGCGCAATAGCGCTCGTAAGCATCATACAGATCCGCCTCGTGTCCCAGAGATCTTGCTTCCGCCTCGACCGTCAGTCCCGCGGAAAGCCCGATTGCCCCGGCAAAGACCTCCGGATAGGTCAGCGCCAGCCTGACGGCCGCGCCTCCGCCCATCGAAAGACCACCCACGAAGGTATCTTCGCGGCGAGGCGAGATGTTGGGAAAGGTTCTGCGGATCATTCGCGGCAGTTCCCGCGCGATATAGTCAGCATAGTTTTCATTTCTTTCGGGAAAGTTCAGGAAATAGCTGTTATCGCCGTCCGGCATGATCAGGGCTATGTTTCTCCGCTCCGCCAACCGCATCACATTCGAACGCGTCAGCCAATCGGTGTGATTCCCGCCGTATCCGTGCAGCAGAAACAGCGCCCGTAAAGGCGCTGTCTGTTTTGCATCGGGCAGATAGATCTCGGCAGTGGTCCACCGCTGGATCGAATCGGCCATAAAGTCCATCTGAATCAGGCTCATAATGTCTGCTTTTCCCCACTTCCGGAATCTTTACCGTATCTTACCCGATCATATTGGTCGATCAGCTCCGTCACTTCGGGCACCTTCCCGGCGACCTCGGTGGGCGTGTCGCTTCTCGATACTGTTTTGTCTATCTTCTTACGTACTTTCCGATAATAAGCTCTGCGGATCAGATTCTCGGGGCTGCGGTCAAAAATGCTCAGCCCGCGGCGCCTCACGCTCTCTGTCTCCGGCTTGTCATAGAAGGTCTTGTACTCCTCGTAGCCACTCTCACTGTAGTCGTAGGTTCCGTGGAAGCTCTTGAAAAGGCGGATGATCAGCATGACCAGCGCGAACACGATAAAGACCACGAAGACCGCCACCAGGATGTGCTGCAGGAAGACCCAGATCGGGCTGGTCACGCCCGCGGGCAGCCCGCCCATCTGAGATGTGTCGCTCTGGTTTTCAACGACGGTCTCGACCTCTTCCACGACCGTTGTTTCCTCCGACGTCAGAAGACCCACGATCGTTCGGATCAGCCTCAGGATCATGTGGCCGATCCAGTCAAGCAAATTGCCAAGACCCACATAGTACAGCAGCCAGAACAGTCCGACCGCCGCCGCCATGTAGACGAGAAAGACCGCGCTGTTGAAGCGGATGATCCGCTTCGTGGAAAAGTTTCCCTGCCGGTCCATCGCCTTCAGCGCGTTCATTACACTGACCCGATGATCAAAATACAGGAAGATCAGCGTGTAGATCAGTCCCTGGATCAGCAGTGTGCCTTCGTACGCCGTCTGCTTCCCGCGGACGATCGCGATAATATAGACGAGGATCATCATGCCGATGGCGGCGTAGAAGGTAATCATCGAGAGCTCCCGCTCGAGCTCCTTGGACATGTTTCGAACCATGCCGTAGACCGTCACCAGGATGATGTAGATCGCGGCCAGCGCGGTCAGGACCGGAGATGGCGAGAGCCACAGCCAGCCAAAGAAAACCGCGTGCAGCGCGAGATACGCGATAAGGCTTTTCACCTTGCGGCGCACGATGACCGAGAGAGGCGGCATCAGGCCAAGCACTCCCACATAGTAGAAATATCCGTACCCTTCGCCAACGTCAAAAGCCGCGTAGAACAGGATGAACAGGCCCAGCGCGAACATCAGCCAGACCTTGATACACTCCATCCACACCGGATAAAGCGGTTTTTTATAATACTCGATATCGGGCATCCGCTCGTTGTCAACGTAATTTTCCATAGTCCCTCCTTCCTTATGCTTGATAATAGAAGAAGTTTTCCACCGTCTCTTCCAGCTTCTGTTCCTCTTCGGTCATGCTGGTGTAAGCGCGGAAGGAAATCGGGGAAATAAACTGACAAGCGTCGGTATATTCCTGCAGATAGCGGTATCCGTCCAGAATATTCTTGTTGTGGTCCGGCGCGATAATGACGTAAAACTCATCCGGCTGACGGTTTTCGCACATCTCCCGCAGCACCTCGTCACCGGGCGTTCCGGTATCGTACAGATCCAGACGTGCCATGGCCTCGAGGATCGACTCGATGTGGTTCTCGCTGCACCCATCCTCCAGCGACGGTTCCGTCTTGTCAAGCGCGTCCAGCCCGTTCGAATAGAAAGCGGTGGGGATCCCGTCACGTTCGAGCGTGGCCACGAGCTCCGCCGCGTAGCGAAGACTGGTCTCGTATTCGTTTTCGTCGTAGTACAGTGTGGCCTTGTCGGTCAGCAGCACGACCTTGACCTTCTGGTCGAGCGTATATTCATGTGTGTTGACCAGCCAGCGGCTGTTGCGCGCAGAGGCCTTGAAATTGATATCACGGAATCCATCCTGCGGCTGATACTCGCGGATCCCCTTGAACAAGAACGGATCCTCAAGCGTATAGCGGCGCGTCGCGATCTGGCCCATCAGCTTTTCGTAGGGCACCCGGATCGCGTCCCCCTCCAGGGCATTCGGATAGACCGTGATCGTAGCCTGATTGTCGTAGCTTTTGTAGAGTTTGCGGGACAGGAACAGATCATAGCTCAGCATGCTCAGCCCCTTGATCTGGTAAACGCCCCGCTTCTTCAAGGTGAGCTTGCTCTTGCGGACGATCTGCTGGTGGAACAGGATATTGAACAGTTCCGCCCGAAACAGGTTATCGCTCTTACCATTGCGCAGGATCTCAAACTTCAGCTGTACCCAGGGAAGCGGAAGCCACTTCGCGTTGCCCATCGTCTCGATCAGCTCTGTCTCCTGCCCGGCCGACATGTTTTTGTCGCCGAACGAAACGCTCGCGTCCAGATTCTTGTCCCAGAGCTTCTGGTAGATCCATCTCTGCAGCCACGTCACCAGCCATACAACGATCAGTATGATGAGGACTGCCATCGATCAGCTCTCCTTTGCGTTATTCCAAACCTCGGTCGGTACTTCCACTTCCGCGAGGATCGCCTCGATCAGGTCGCGGATCTGCGTCGTTTTGTTGCGCTGTGAACCTCTTATGATAATGCGGTGGCCAAGGACCGGCAGCGCCAGATCCTTGATATCATCCGGCGTGACGAACTCACGGCCGCGGATCGCCGCAAGGGCCTGGGCCGCCTTCAAAAGCGCCAGATTGCCTCTGGGCGATACGCCGAGCTGCACCTCGTCCCTGGTGCGGGTCTTTTCCACGATATCCACGGAATACGCCGCGATGTCCGGATGGATCGCGACCTTGGAGACGCTTTCCTGCATATCCAGCAGCTGCTCCTTGGTCAGGACCGCTTCCACATCCTCCGCAGGCACCTTGTTTACAAAGCGCTGCAGGATCTCCACCGCGTCCTTTTTGTTTGTGTATCCCATCGACAGCTGGATCAGGAAACGGTCGAGCTGCGCTTCGGGCAGCGGGAAGGTGCCCTGCGTCTCCACCGGGTTCTCGGTCGCGATGACGAAGAACGGCTTGTCGAGCACATAGGTCGTGCCGTCCACCGTGATCTGTTTTTCCTCCATGCTCTCGAGAAGCGAAGACTGCGTTCTCGGCGTCGCGCGGTTGATCTCGTCCGCCAGCAGGATATTCGTAAAGAGCGCGCCCTCGCGGAACACGAATTCGCCCTCTTTCTGGTTATAGTAGTTGATCCCGATAAGGTCAGAGGGCAAAAGATCCGGAGTGAACTGGATGCGCTTGAATTTCGTATCGACGGATCTAGCCAAAGACTTTGCCAGGACGGTCTTGCCGGTGCCCGGAACATCCTCCAGCAGCACATGGCCCCTTGCCAAGAGCGCTGCCAGCACCAGTTCGATCTGATCTCCCTTGCCGACGATCACCTTTTCCATGTTCTCCCTGACTTTTGCGCACAGCGCCTGAATCTCTCTGATCTCCATGCTTTTCTTTGCCTTGCCTTTCTGACAGTTTACGGGTTAATTAAGTTTCATTATAGCATTCCCGGGGGCGTTTGTATGTAACCATTTTTGTAAAACAGAAAATTTCGAAAACAAATTGTAATCCAAATGAAAAGTGATACAATGAGTCCGGCGCCCGGCTTTGTACATTGTATACCCGAAATGCACTTGCAGGGGCATCGTGATCCGGCCGGCGCGATCCTTTCACCTCGGGGAGATTTCCTATGAGATCCATTTCTAAAGAAGATATCGTTTCCTACGCGCGCACGTTCGGCCTTCTGGCCGCAGGCAGTGCCGTATATTCGCTGGGTATGAATTTGTTCTACACGAAGGCGCACCTGCTTTCGGGCGGCGCCGCGGGTTTTGCGCAGCTGCTCTATTATCAGTTCAACCTTCCGATCTCGCTGATGCTGGTTGCCATCAACATCCCGCTGTTTCTGATCGGCTGGTTTTTCGTGAGCCACCGCTTCGCTGCCACGAGCCTCATCGGCATGGCCATCTTCTCCGGCTTCATCCAGCTCTTCAGCAAGCTTTCCCTGCCTTTTGAATCTCCGCTCACCTCGGTCGTTCTGGGCGGTCTCGTTACCGGTCTGGGGCTTGGGCTTATCTTACGCAGCGGCGCTTCCGTGGGCGGCACGGATATCATTACCAAGCTGCTCCACAAATACCTGTCGCTCAACATGGCCAGTACAGGGCTTGTGATCAACATTCTGATCGTCCTCCTCGCGGCTTTTGTCAACGGGATCGATCAGGCTGTCCTGACCATCTGCGCGATGTTCATCGCTTCCCGCGTGACGACCTTTGTGATCGACGGTATCGATCATCGCCGCGCCATTCTCATCGTTACCAACCAAAAAGAAGCCCTTTCCCACGCGCTGATGGAAGCGCTTGGCCGCGGCATCACGATCCTCGACAGCCACGGCGCTTACACCGGACACGCGAATTCCATGCTCTACTGCGTCATCAGCAAGCACCAGCTGCAGCAGCTGAAAATGATCGTAAAGAAGACCGATCCGGAGGCATTTTTCACGATCATCACGGTCAACGGAGTCTATGGACGCGGCCATAGTTTCGTTCCCATGAAGAACATCGATATTTAACATCTTGTGTTATTATTTACCCATTTCAAAACACAGTTCAAAATGCCCCGAAATGCGCTTTTTCCTTGCTTTCGGGGCATTTTTGTGGTATAATTTTTATAGTAATTATTCCAATGAAAACCATGTGGAAAAGATGCCTGAAAAGGGCATCCTTTTTCGTGTTTTTTTGTATATTTTGAAGGAGGTTACTCGATTGAGCAGCGAAGAAAACCAGATCTCCATCGATCCCGGTCTGGACGAAAAAGACCTTGAAGCCCGCGCGATCCTCGAGAAGGCAAACGAGGCGGACCAGATGGATATCGTCTCCTCTGAAGACTATCATCACGAAAGTTCCGAGGGCGCCGTTGATCTGACGGTCGACACCGAATATACCGCCAAGGAGATCCAGATCCTGGAAGGGCTTGAGGCGGTGCGCCGCCGTCCCGGCATGTACATTGGCTCTACCTCCGCCTCCGGTCTGCATCATCTTGTCTACGAGATCGTGGACAATTCCGTGGACGAAGCGCTCGCGGGCCACTGCACCGAGATCCAGGTCACCATCAATCAAGACGGCTCTGTGACGGTCGTTGACAACGGCCGTGGCATTCCCGTTGATATTCAGCCTCAGAAGGGCATCTCCGGCGTTGAGGTCGTTTATACGGTCCTGCACGCCGGCGGCAAATTCGGCGGTGGCGGATATAAGGTCTCCGGCGGTCTGCACGGTGTCGGTGCCTCGGTCGTTAACGCGCTTTCCGACTGGGTCGTTGTCGATGTTCACATTGGCGGCAAGATCCACGAGATCCGTTTCGAGCGCGGCAAAACGGTCACGCCTCTTCATGAGGTCGGCGAAACGGATCATACCGGTACCACCGTTACCTTCAAGGCGGACGGCACGATCTTTGAGACGCTCGACTATGATTTCGACACGCTCTCGCACCGTCTTCAGGAGACCGCGTTCCTGACCAAGGGGCTCCGCATTTCCATCGAAGACAAGCGCGAAGGCCGCGAACAGATCCGCAAGTACCATTACGAAGGCGGTATCCGCGAGTTCGTTGCCTATGTCAACGAAAACAAGACGCCTCTCTACGACAAGATCATGTACGCCGAAGGCAGCAAGGACGGCGTCTACGTCGAAGTTGCGCTACAGCACAACGATTCCTACAACGACAACACCTTCACCTTCGTCAACAACGTGACCACGCCCGAGGGCGGCACGCATCTGGCCGGTTTCCGCGCCGCTTACACGCAGGTGCTGAACGATTACGGCCGCAAGATGAACCTCATCAAAGAGAACGAAAAGAATCTCTCCGGCGATGATGTGCGCGAAGGTCTTTCGTGTGTCCTTTCGGTCAAGATCGGAGATCCTCAGTTCGAAGGACAGACCAAGCAGAAGCTCGGCAACTCCGAGGCAAGAGGCGCGGTCGCGGCAGTCGTGACCGACGGTCTGACCTTCTTCCTTGAACAGAACCCGGCCATCGGCAAAGCGATCATCAACAAATCCATCGCGGCTTCCCGTGCCCGTGAAGCGGCCCGGAAAGCCCGTGAAATGAGCCGCCGCAAGACCGCGCTCGACACCGCAGCCCTGCCCGGCAAGCTGGCGGACTGCTCCGACCGCGATCCGCGCAACTGTGAGATCTACCTTGTTGAGGGAGATTCCGCAGGCGGTTCCGCCAAGATGGCCCGCACCCGCCAGACACAGGCGATCCTCCCGCTGCGCGGCAAGATCCTGAACGTCGAAAAAGCCCGTTTGGATCATGTCCTCGGCAATGAAGAGATCCGTTCCATGATTACGGCTTTCGGTACCGGGATCCGCGACGATTTCGATCTGGAGAAGCTCCGTTACCACAAGATCATCATTATGACCGATGCCGATGTCGACGGTGCTCACATCCGTACCCTGCTTTTGACTTTCTTCTACCGTTTTATGCCGGAGCTGATCGAAAACGGCAACGTTTACATCGCGCAGCCGCCGCTGTTCCGCGTGGAGAAAAACAAGAAGGAAATCCACTACGCCTACTCCGACGACGAGCTTTCCAGGATCATGGAGCTTGTCGGCCGTGACGATCCGAACGTCGAGGTACAGCGCTACAAGGGTCTGGGCGAGATGGACGCGAGCCAGCTCTGGGAGACCACCATGGATCCCGCCAACCGGATCCTGCTGAAGGTCCACATGGACGACGCGGCCGTCGCCGATTCCATCTTCACGATGCTGATGGGCGACAAGGTCGAACCCAGACGCGATTTCATCGAGAAGAACGCGAAGTACGTTACCAACCTGGATGCCTGATGGGTCGGATGATCCCGATCCGCCGCCCAGCTCCACGTCGGCTACTGAATTAACGAATGAGGTATATACATGAGCGATCTTGATAAAAACAAACCGGATCTCCCGGAGATGCCGGAGGCAGAGACGCCGGAAGAGAAGCAGCATGACAAGGTCGAGATCGTACATCTGGAAAAGCTGATGCGCGACAGCTACATCGATTACGCCATGAGCGTTATCGTTGCCCGCGCCCTTCCCGATGTGCGTGATGGTCTGAAGCCTGTTCAGCGCCGTATTCTCTATTCCATGTCCGAACTGGGCACCACTCCCGACAAGCCATACCGTAAGTCCGCGCGTATCGTCGGTGATGCCATGGGTAAATATCATCCCCACGGTGACTCCTCGATCTACGAGGCCATGGTGCATCTGGCGCAGGATTTCTCGACGCGCTACATGCTCGTCGACGGCCACGGCAACTTCGGTTCGGTGGACGGTGACGGTGCCGCAGCGATGCGTTATACGGAAGCCCGTCTTTCCCGCATCGCGATGGAAATGATGGCGGATATCAACAAGGATACCGTCGATTTCGTTCCCAACTTTGATGAATCCCTGAAGGAGCCGGCGGTCCTTCCCGCCCGCTTCCCGAATCTTCTTGTCAACGGTACCGGCGGTATCGCCGTCGGTATGGCCACAAGCATTCCGCCCCACAACTTAGGTGAGGTCATCGACGCGACGGTCAAGATCATCGACAACCATATTCTCGAGGATCGCGAGACCGATATCGAGGAGCTGCTGAAGATCGTCAAGGGCCCCGATTTTCCGACAGGCGCGACGATCTACGGTGTCCGCGATATGGCACAGGCCTACCGCACCGGCCGCGGCAAGTGTGTTGTCCGCGCCAACATGGAAGTCGAGGAGTACGCAGGCCATCGCCAGCGCATCGTTGTCACCGAGATCCCCTATCAGGTCAACAAGGCACGCCTGATCGAGCGCATCGCGGATCTTGTCAAGGACAAGCGCATCGACGGTATCTCCGATCTGCGCGATGAATCCGACCGCAGCGGTATGCGCATCGTCATCGAGCTTCGACGCGACGCGAACGCGCGCGTCGTCATGAACCAGCTCTACAAGAACACGCCGCTCCAGAGCAATTTCAGCTTCAACATGCTCGCGTTGGTCAACAATCAGCCGAAGGTGCTGAACCTGAAGCAGATGCTCGTCTACTATCTGGATCACCAGAAGGAAGTCGTCACCCGCCGCACGCGCTATGATCTGTCCAAGGCGCAGGCCCGCGCACACATCCTGGAAGGCCTCTTAAAGGCCATGGATCACATCGACGAGATCATCTCCATCATCCGCTCGTCCAAGAACGTTGCAGAGGCCAAGGAGAGCCTTATCGCCCGCTTTGACTTCACTGACACGCAGGCGCAGGCGATCGTCGATATGCGTCTGCGCGCTCTGACCGGCTTGGAGAGAGATCGTCTGCTTGGTGAATACAACGACCTCGAAGCGAAGATCCAGGAGTACCAGTCCATCCTGTCTAACGAAAATCTTCTCTACGGCGTCATCAAGGAAGAGCTTCTCATTACCAATCCGAAGTACGCGGATCTGCGCCGCACCTATATCACCTACGAAGAGACCGAGATCAACATCGAGGATCTTATCAAGGATGAACAGTGCGTCATTACGCTGACGAATCTTGGCTATGTGAAGCGTACCACGCTGGATATGTAC
>JAEEGL013120560.1_pt1 | contig 11433 bp, 23 predicted proteins | sample 9134231 | NCBI WGS metagenome assembly JAEEGL01 (sample SAMN16246548, study PRJNA631951) | gut metagenome | biome: gut microbiome; feature: rumen; material: fiber-attached | host: Bos | place: Iran: Karaj | collected 2018-10
ACATCAAGGCTATTGGTAGTAAGCTCATTCTTCTTGGCAATTTCTTCGAGTTCGTCGCACAGCATTTCTTTTATCTGATCATAAACTTTCATATCTGCGCTCCCTTCAAGCTACCCTCGTAACAACTAAGTTCGAGTTAGCTATATCAATTGTCGGTGTAGGTGTTGTCGTTCCGTCTGTAACACCGCTTACATATCTTACAGATACGTTAAAGCAGCATCCTTTAGGAACAGTTATAATTGCTGTGCTTGCCGCCAAACCATACTCTTCTACGGCCTGTGGCGTGTAGATGCTCAAACTACTTGGTCTGGTTTCTCCGTTTACAGAGATTGCAATTCCCACAGGCGTTACCGCTCCACCGGTAGGAATCTGCACGTTTCCCTGGTATGTAACCTGGTATCTTGCAAAACAATTATTAGTTACACCACGCAGAATAAAATTTCCAGTACCATCCTCATGTATTACACAGCCTCTATTACAAGGGATAGTAGCATCGAATAAAATTGGATTATTAAGTGCGACATTTTGCGTTGCACTACCAGTTCCAACAAATTCTGCCATAATCAACACCTCCCATTAGAATGTTGCTCCACCACATCCACATCCGTTATTTCCGCATGTGAATATAGGGGTTCTACCAAAAACGGGTGTACTCGGTACGGGGCAACTTGAAAGGCGAGAATAGAGTTGATCGACCTCATTAGCAAAGCCCTGAGAAATGAAAGCATTCTGAGCTGTCTGTGACTCTCTAAGAGTAGCCATGTTAAGCTGATTCTGTAAGCCAACATTTTCTCTCTCTGCCTGCGCCAACTGAGCCTTAACACCATCGAGTTCAAGTGCACAGAGCTTGTCAAGGATAGCCTGAGTATTCTGTGTCTGATTTGTAATAATGTCTCTTGTGTTGTTGGCATCAGCAAATCTTGTAGCATTGCCCTCGTTCTGAATAGCATTCTGTGTCTGGCAGGATGCAAGTCTGTTATCGCAGCAGCACTGAGCGAGCTGACTCTGTACACCATTAAAGCCCTGATTCATTGCAGTCTGATTAGCAAACGCTGTCTGCATATTTGCGATCTGTCTGCCGTTGTTAGCAATCTCAGCCTGTGCAAAACCATTAGCCATAGCCTGTGTTACACCTGCTGTTGATTGACAGATATTCTGATTAATTCCGGCTAATCCTAACTGCACGTCTCCAAATCCACTTGTAACAGAATTCTGAAGAGATGATATAGCACTATTAAGTCCCTGATTCTGGAAGCCGTTTGTTGTGATTTCAGCCTGGTTCATCCATGGATAGAGCATAGCTCCATCAGCAGCAAAGCCACCCATTCCACCGAAGCCGCCAAAACCGCCCCATCCTCCGCCAAAGGCGAATAAAAGGATAAGTATCAGCCAAAAATCTGAACCGTAGCCAAAGCCGCCCATGCCGCCACCATAACCATAGCCGCCGCCCATAGGCTGAACAGGCATTACTAACTCATTACCGTTCTCTGTCATAATAGTTTTCCTTTCGTAAAATATATATTTTTCATTTGCGCAAAATGAAATCTTGCTTAAATCTCACGAAAGTCTTAAACTATTCTTGTCGAGGGAACTCTTTAAGAGTTTCGTGAGGGAGCGTATCGGTTAGCCACCATGAACTGATACGCTCTTTTACTGATTGTGCATCATGTTTTCTATTTGATTTACTTGATTTTGATACTGTTGAACGTTAGTGGGCATACGTCCATTATTCATGAGATACTGCCCTATCTGCTCATAGTTACCACCCATTTTCTGTATTTCTTTAGCTTGTTGCTCATTAATCATGCCTCTTTGTTGCAGCAAAGTTGCAAGCTGATTAGGATTTTGCTTAATTTGTTGCACCTGTTTAACAATGTTTATCATTGGATTATTCATCATGTTAAAAAATGGATTCATAGTTTAATCCTCATCATCTACGACAACAGTTTTCTTTGATTTTGTTGGTTTAAAAGATATTTCTGACATCTTCTTTTCTATTTCTTTTTGGATCCTATCAGTTATCAAATTTTCTATTTCTTCTCTTTTGATATATTCATTCAGGTCTATTTTTGGCTCATGTGAAGATGATTCATCAATTAACCTTTTTTTGATAAAAGTAGTTTTACCTAGCTGATCTACAGACTTGGCATAAAGATAACTGTCATCTTGCGTCATTAAGAAAATGCTCTGTCCAGCAGATAAAGGAAAATCAATGGCTTCTTTTTCGTCTTTTACCCATGCTAGTATTTGATTTTGAGGTTGCTGAATAATCGTCTGCTGAATCGGTTGTTGAATTGGCTGCTGAACCTGTTGATAGTTAGGATAATTTTGATAGTACATTGGATAATTTTGATAACCTTGATTTACCATAATTCTTCCTCTTTCTTATAAAAATAAATTGGTACTTCATCTAAAGAATTCCATGCGTCCCAAACTGTTCCGTCCTTTACACAAACGAGGTGCGTTCCAGTTCCTAATATAAAAGTTCCTGTTGGATTATCTCTTGCAAAATCACCTACGCTATAGCAATCCGGACAAACATCAGGAATAACATGTTTAGAAAATCCCTTAGAATGTAAATAAGAAGATGTTACGGCATTAGAGGATGGCATATCACCTTGAAAATAACCTTGCATTGCTAGGTCAATGTATGCTGTTTCCCATGATATGCCTAATGCCTTGGAAATTGCTCTGATAGTGCAATCTCCAACAATCTTCCTATTTCTTTTGTTGGGGTTATAGTACTGATACATTCTTTTATCCTCTATTTAATTTTCAGATAAAAGATGCTTAGAAAAAATGATATATAAGTGCGTCTTATGTGAGAAAAAAGTGATTTTTTGGGCAAAAAAATAAAGGGTAAAGAAATTAATCCTCTACCCTTAAATGATCTATTATTATAGACTCATTGTCATATATTATCTTTTTAATGTGTCTAGTAGACATATCGTGTTTTTCAGCCACTTCCTCAAAAGTCATACCTTAGACAAAATGATCTTTAAGTATTTCTTTGTTTCGAATTGCCTTGTACCCAACTATATACATGTCAATTGCTCTACTTATGTTATCGCTAGATGCATTTATTCTGTGTTTATTATACTTCATAACCTTCCCTCATTTCACTATTTTATCACATTTCTTTGATTGACATGACTAGTATATTTCTGCTATATTCAATAACCTAGTCACAATTAGCATTAACCTTAACGACAGTTAATGTGATGTTGTTTCACTTTCTCACGAATTTCCTCTAGTGATAGAGTACATGATTCGTGGGATCGTGGTTCAACAGTATCTATTCCTTTTTCCTTTTTAATCTCATTAAGGTATCTGTAGAAAGTAGTCTTAGTTATCTGTGCAGCTCTCATGCATTCCGTGGCAGTTAGACATCCACCAAATAACTTGTAATTAGCTCTAATATAACGCTTTGCCTTTTTGGCTTTCTTGGTTTCTATCTTTTGTCCTGGTTGTCTGCCAACCTTCGAACCCATTAGTTTGGCCTGCTTCAGACCTTCAGATGTTCTCTTAGATAGTAGCTCTCGCTCTTTTTGCGCATGGTCGAATGCTAGAAAAATCTGTTTTTCTGCAACAGCCATTAAGTAATCATTAAGACCACCTACTACTGTATTGATAAGGTTGGCAGTTTCCTCATCCATCTTAGCGGTATCTATATTGATCTGACGCTCGCTAGATTGCCTGTAGATAGAAGAATTGATGTGCGGCTCTTTAAGAAATTCCATTTCGATGCCCAGGTTATACAACTCTTTATATTCTTTAATGGCTTCCTCAGCATTTCTGCTAAACCTTGATACTTCATCAAATACTAGCTTTTCAACATTACCTGCTCTGCATTGTCTAAGCAGCTTGTTCCACTTGGGGCGGTTATCTGTTTTTCCCGTATATACCTCTGATACTATTACTGCATCAGGATACGCCTCCTTTAGATTTTTAATCTGCCTGTCCAGCTTTTGCGTAGGAGTTGACACCCTTGCGTAGCCTACAACGTATTTTTCCATAACTTACACCTCTTCAAAACGATAATACAAATAGAGAAATATAATCGTTTGAAAAGAGGGTGTCAAATTAGTTCCGTATAAACGTGAGATATGGGAAAAAGAACTACAAGATAGCGTTAATTTGTAAACATCTGTAAATTTAAGATAAAGTGGATGTGTTTTTTCTAGCTGAACATCCTTAACAATGTTAGTAGGAAAGATACTTTTTCAGGTTCATGTCAGCAATGTTTCGGGTAATAGTGGAAATTACGCATATATACCTTTGAGTGGCAAACAGGCAGTGTTAGCTTTGCATTCACAGATTTATGAATCAGCCACATTGACTATTTACGGATTGTATGAAGATGGTAGCTATTCGAGTGCGTTAGCATCAGTAACTCCTGGAAATGATAAGACATATACGCTGGATCTTACTACCTACAAAGGAATATACGTAACTGTAACAGGAACAGGTAATTTGTATGCATATATTAAACTCAATTCAATATCATAAAAAATACTAATTGTGGAAAAAAACATAATGATGTGTTATAGTAAAGAAAAGGTAGCGATACCCTTGATTTTAAGACGATTTAAAAAACCGCTCAACTTCTCAGGTCGGAGCGGTTTTTTAATGCTTATTTTTTACTTAGTGTAAAAACAAGCCCTATGACATTAACCAACAGAATACCTAGAGTAAGTACTTCCATAGTTGACATAGGCACTGCCCCTTTCCTTGTTATTTCAAGGAAACCGCTACCGACAAACATATTATCATATCTTTATTATTTCCACAATATTATCCGTTTTATTTAATTGAACGAACATTGCTAGAATAACTGGCAATGCATATTCTTATTCAAGTTCCTCAACTACATGGAATCACACATTTTCTGTTGATATGACTTCGTATACTGGTTATTCAAGTTTGACTACAGACAAAATGCTACCATTAGTTACTAATGTATCACTATCAAATAATGCGGTTACATCATGGACTGCAACAATAGATAGTTATGATTCGAGTAGTGGCATTGCAACTGTTACAGTAATTTTATCAACTGGTAGTTATACTGGAAGGTCTGTTAGCGTAACTCCAGCAATTGATTATGTATATTAGATTATTTGATTTTAATAACTAATCACAGTACTTTTAACTTAGCTAATAAGTATTATTTCAACGAACAGCAGGGATGCCTCTTATAGTGTCTGCGAGCGGGAGCAGTTCACCATCTGTAACGGTCGTTAATAAGGGGCAAAGATATTTAGTAGCTCCATCGGGAGATTCATCATATGTTTTGATGAATGGTTATACTGGAAATTTTAATATATCTAAATGGGATTATGCCCCTTCCACTCCTACACTGATTAAAAAAGATGGTACTAAAGTTGGTGCTAATTATTCAACTTATAACGCTAAAGATTATGTTGCTGCACGAATTTTTGTTTCATCGGGATATCAGTATGGGTACTATGTAACATTTAACTGAACAACACCCAAGTATATGGAAGTTGCAGTAGTTTACTATAAAAGCACAAGCACTTCTAACGTTTGTAATACTCGAAGGGAAATAGTAATAAATACAGACAATCTACCCGACCAAAATTTAATAGAAGCAGCTTATTACTATAATGCACAGTTCTATGTTAAATGCGGCGGGAATAATGCAAATGCCGAGTATTATGGCGATAATGTTACATCCTACGTTCCTGTTGGAAATCCTGTAGGTCCTGACTGTAAAATGACCATTGCAATATTGAAATAGTATTATTTTACTGAACAGTGACAGATCTAGGCTCTAGCACGTCACTCTCAGTAAATTTAAAAAACACAAGAGCAGACTATGCAAGTCTTACAGTCGATGATTTTATAGTTGAGGTATCTAGTGGACAAGTAAGTGGCTCATCTGCATCAGCAGCGAGTCCACTATACGGGTGGTATACTTTAAATAAAGCCTATAATGCATCTACAGGTGTATTTACATGCTCTGCCACTGTAAGAGCGGCGTATTACAATGTTGATATCTCAAAAGCGTTAACTTGCCACGCTTACCTTATAAAATAGTTTTATCTATCCGAACAACAGCTGTTCAAAGGCTAAAAGGGCACACCATTAGAGCGCAAGAAGATGCTGAGAGGTATACAGGTGGTTATGCATGTGCAACAAGGGTGTATATAGATGGTGTGTTAGTCAGTTCTTTCGATAGCCCTGGAAGGTCTTATACGGACACTCAAACTACTGTTATAAAAACAGAAGGAACGGATCCAATCGAAGGTGATTATGTAATTAAATTTCTTCATCAGGGTAGATACACTGGTAGTTATGATAGAAGAATGATTATTCAAGTAAATGGTTTTGATTGGTATACAAGTAACTATGTAAATCTTGACTCCGCAGTAGACAGTGGTACATTAACGTTTTAATTTACCGAACAACAAAGGTAATGATTGAAATATGTTCCAGAGGCTCAGCTTATGGAACTCAAATAACATTATCTCAAACACCAAAAACTTTTCTTGCTTGTTCACTAGCTAGTAGAATGGGTGCTTTATGGATAAATGATGGTAGCCATAATTCAAATCAAGCCATATGCTATTATCCGACATTAGGTAGCGGTATGGCAGGTACTCTAAGTATTAGTGGAAGAACAGTTACTCTACCTAATTATTGGGGAGATGGCAGTACGGATGTATATTGCGTTTACGATTACTGAGTAAAACAAACAAAAACAATGCTCCAAGCACCAGCTCCGCCACCAGACCAATGTACATTAACAGATACGCTATTTCCACTTAGAACGGGATTATCCCAGTAAAAAGAGCCGTGGCCACTTGATGATGCAGTAAAGCACTGCTTTATACCAAAAGTAAAATCGCTGATTGTTTTTCCGGTTATATCATAACTTGATAAATCGAATGTAGCTGTATAGTTATTGCTTGTTACGGAAGTATTGGTCAATGTAACAAGCTCTGCTGTTCAATTAAATAAGACTATTTCATCAGTAATAAGTATATTCAACTGAGTATGTTCTGCTGTGAGATATACTTACATATGACCATATCTGACCTGTTAAAGTTAATATTGCTGTTGACTCATCAAATGATGAAGTAAAGTTATCAATATTCTGGTAGTCTCGGTAAACAGCTCCCCCTTCAATTTTTGATACATAAGCAATTTTTGTACCTGATGGAAGCTGAATTGTTGTTGAAAAACCATGTAATCCGGCACTTCCAGAAGAGGCACTAAATGATGTATTACCTATCGTTGGCGTTGCTGTTGGTTAAGACCATACCATATTTTTGAAGTGTGAAATTTGCGCATAATTATATTGGCTGTCGCCGCTACCAAATCTTATGTATTTATATCCTGAAACGTTCACTGTTTTCTGTGTATTATAATTTGATGGAGAGGAATGTTGTTGATTTAAAAGCACTGTCCAGGTTGATAAGTTATTACTTCCAGCAATGTACCATTGAGCAGGATATTGAGAAGTTGGGTAAAGTCCTCCTGACGTTTCATTGGATGCTAAAAATGTTAGTGTAGATGAAGAATTATTAACAGTTGAACACGTTTGTCTATATACGTCCAGGTCAAGAATACTTGTTCAATCAAAAAATACTATTCTGTAACATATATAACAGTAGCGCCGCTCCAACCTGATTGGTTAATCCCCGATGCAGTTTTACGATCTGAGGAAATGGTGAATGTACCAAACCTACCGCTAGTAGTGTTAGAATATCTCACCCATTTGTTAATGCCTTTAGTATAATCATAAATTCCTTCGCAGCATTCTGTTGAGGTCTGACTCATCCAGGCTAAGAATAACAATGGCCTATCAAAGCTTAAACTAACATTGACACCAACATCTGTTAAATACTGTAATTCGACTGTTCCATTATTTAATACCATAAATAGCGACCTGTCCTGTGAACACTCCACCATATATAGACTGAGGATTAAGGCTGATAATATCACCTGCTTTACAATTTAAAATCACATCTACAACTTGTCCGATAGATGAACCAGCGGATGTTACACTCATCGAATAATATTTTGTCCCATCTACAGATAAAGAACCAGATCCCCCTCTAGAACCATCCATATAAAAGTTATTATAGATACTATGGATTAGTGTGGATTGTGAGTTGCTACTTGAGAAACATGGTGTTGTATATACACCAAAGTTACCACCAGCAATACAAATTAATTCAGTATAGTTGGAAGATAGTGTTAAGACGATAGTATCGCTGTCTACACCACTCATACTGTTGTCAAAAAGCTCTGTAACTGAGTGTGCTGTTCCATTAGATAACACTTAATTCATTTATATAGTATAGTAATTGAAATACCAGCTGCTTGATCTGTTTTACTTCTATAACCGCTGACACTAATGGTGTTACCAGTAAAATTCCATGACTGAGCAGAATAACCGTAAAAGCCATTTCTACAAGAGACAAATCCAACAATTTCGTTAACATCAGTTACTGTATAAGATGCTGATGTCGAATTGGCAGGAACAGTAAAGCTTACAGTTTTTGTTTGTAGTGTTCGGTAATTTAATACTTAAAAACGCCTACCAGTAGATTAGGTGCATAAATGTCTGGAAATGAATATGCTACGTTGGCAGTTAGATTTACTGTACCAGTAACTTCTTGTGAAGTCTGACCATTTCTTGATGTGTATGTTAGAACTCCATTAACATCACTTTTTATTGACATAGTAACCCCATATCCGCCGCCTGCTGTTGTAAATGTGATATGACCATGAGTTAAAGACATACTAGGATAACTAGATCCACGAGGACAAGCAAATGTGTATGCCATGTCACCGTCATCCTCTAAGTCATCAATAACGATATAGTTAGGATGATCATATGAAGTTCCACCACTAGACAGAATTCTATGGCCATCATGAATAATTTTGTTAATCTTCGGTGTTCAGTTAGATAACACTGTTAATTATGATTTATATAAATGATAGATACTCATACCATAACTAACATTGTCAACTGAGATAGTAGTACTACTTGCTTGTCCAATCCAACAATACGTTCTTACATCATTACCAGTACCACTATGTCCCATGCCAGTCTGACCACCAGTAACGTTTGTCATACCACTAAGTGTTGATACACTAGCCACATTACTTACACTGACAACATACCAGTCACCAATAACTGCACTTGTGTAACTTTTATTAGTCCCGCTTTGGACAACTGTTACAATCAAGTCATCCAAGGTTCCTCCAAATGGAACGAATTCTGATGAAACCTTAGATGCTGATGGATAGTAGCCATAAGTGCCATCTTTAACGTCAAAATAAAACTCTTTTCCGTCAGACGATCTAAGATGTGATGTAAGCTCTGCGCCAAGGCTAGTCTGTGACAGGTTTGTACCTACTGCAAGGGCTGCACCGCTTGATATTGCTTTAGTTGCTTTACATAATCTATTATTAAAGAACAATAATGCTCCTTTAGTATATGCTTGACTAGCTGTTGAACTTGTTTCTACAGTAGCTGTCATTCCGTTACCAATACTAAGTAAGATATTTCCACTAGAATCTTCATTATGTCCATTATATGTTGCCATATATTTCTCCTTCCAAAATAAAAAAGGGACTCCGTTATTGGAATCCCTTAGTGATTTTATTATTTTTTTCTTGAGGGTTTTTTGTAATATCCTTTTCCTTTGCAGACATTACAGCGCATTGTTCCCTCTGGTACTTTCTTTTGTCTTTTAGTTGTTTTCGTGTAAGTCGCTTTCGCCATTTACTGTCACCGTCCCATCACCATTAGCAATTGCAGTACCGCCTTGGTCTGTTTCTGCTGTGTAGGTTTCTGTTACAACATCTTCAAACTGATTTTCATAAATTATCCAAGCTACGTTTGTTCCTACCAACGCAACAAATATAGCTATTGCAAAGCCAAGAATCCATTTTTCAATCCTTTTGTGGCTCTGATCCAGCTTGTTCATATCATCCTGATGCACAAAATAAGGTATCTTGTAATCAGCTGGAATCTTTGAATTTTCATCAATTCCTAATTCTTCTTTAAGGTTTCTTTCCATATTCATAAATTCTACCTCGCCTCGTAGCTCGCTAAACCTTGGCAAGTCAACAAAGTAGCGATTTCTTTGCTTTCGGGAGCTGCCCTAGACTTGCCATGTTTTTTTTAAGTATACTTCATTTCCCGGCATTTCTCAATAAGAGATTCACCTTGCTTTGCACCTTGGAGTAATCATATCCGGCAAGGGTAAGCATCTTTTTTCTTGTTTGTCCAGATCCCCACTTGCCATCCAATACTTCCATGGCGATCTCGTCTACAGACTTCTTCGTAGGGCTTTGTGCTATCAGGCTTACAACTCCATCATAGTCCACATTCAGGTCAACGTGAGTTTTAATGCCAGGCACATTACCTTTAGATGAATACTGCCACGCAACTGCCATTTGGATAGATGGCTTTAGCGATGATTGACGATTATAAATGCCAGTATCATTTTTAGGATATCTCGCAATCCAGAAATCAAAATCCCGTTTAAGGTCATCATGTATGAGGTTTATATACCAATCCCTGTTGCAGTATATGCCCACATAATAACCTGCTCTTCTAAATATATCCGCATATTGGTAGGCAAGATTTCTTATATAAGCCTTGCCCTTTGCCTTCAAAGAATTGTCTTCAAGATCAAGCCATATGCCATACTCAAGCTTTCTCCCCTTTAAGTGACCTAAAAGGGAATTAGCATCAAATATAGGGTCTGCCATACTTGCTCTGGCTATATAAATATATACGCCGCGGGCAATGCCGTGTTTTCCTGCCTCGGTATAATTATATTCAAATGTCTCATCAATTCTGTGGCTTTGTGCCTCATATTGGCACTTCATGATTGCGAACTTTTTGCCATTCAAGGCAACGTGTTCCCAATCAATACGTCCATTATGATGAGATACATCTATCCCTAATACTTCACCCATAATTGTCACCTCAGGAAAGCTGCTCAATGGTCTGTTTCACTTTGTCATATCCAATCATTGAGCCAACCCAAATACAAACTGCCATAAGGACAATGCAAATAGAATTAATTAATGAAAAAGTGATTCCCATAAGGACATAGGCAAATACTGTACCGATAATTCCTACTATGATTGCATTAACAAGAGCAATTATGTTAGTAGAAATGTTTTTAAAAGCCTTTTTAATTGCTTCTGTCAAAAGAGAAGAAACAACAGAACCGATTGTGAACAGGAACATAAATAGTTGAATTGTCATTCAGGATCACCTCTTTTCAGCTTTAATCGCTTTATCATTGCGCAGAGCAACAGTTCTCCACCGAAGCAACTAAAAAAACAGGTAATCAACGTATCTTGTGATATACCTGTTACTGCTTGAAGAACAATTTCTGCAATTGTAAATATGATCAGCATCGTAAAAGAAAAAAT
>JAEEGL013536652.1_pt1 | contig 11433 bp, 10 predicted proteins | sample 9134231 | NCBI WGS metagenome assembly JAEEGL01 (sample SAMN16246548, study PRJNA631951) | gut metagenome | biome: gut microbiome; feature: rumen; material: fiber-attached | host: Bos | place: Iran: Karaj | collected 2018-10
TCGTAAAGGTACGAATTCTTTACGACATGACAAAGGCCGAGCTTGGGAAAGTTCGGCCTTTGAGCATTTTTTAACTAATAAGAGGGTATGCCTATTTTGACACACCCCCCTCTCCCTTCTCAATGGCGATGCAGAGGTTGCCGTCGTCGTTGATGCTCACTCGGCAATATTCTTTCTTGATGCCCGGAGCTGCTAACTCCATCGTGTAGTTAAGGATTGATAAATGCGTGTCCGTAATCCCGTCGTCATCGGTGAAAGTCATCGTGAGGTTGGCTCCTGGTGTGCCTCTCTGAACAATGCCAACCGCTGGAAACCAGAATGGCAGGGGCTTAGGGCGGATAATCCATGGTTTTTGATAAACAAAATGAATATAAATTTGTAAATTGACATAATTTGAATGAAAAAAGTTATTTTTGCAACATATTTCGAAAATATAAACGAACAAACTAATCCCCATATAACAATGAAAAAGCACTTATTTGTCATCGCGGCTTTCTGTTTGGCCACAGTCGCATGCACATCCTCTGTAAAAAGCAACAAGGACAACACTTTGGCAACCGCCAAAGAAGAGACAGTGACTCACGATAAGGAAAGGGCAGGCGCCTTGCTGTCGAGGAAAGACTCCTTGGCCTTGGCGAATTTGTATAAAGTCTACGAGAAAGATGTCTCTGACTTCTGCGAGAAAGCAAGGACCATGGAGATGAATAACGAGGATTATGATCGTCAATTGGAAAAGATGAAGACGGACCTCGAGACATCGCTGAACGGCAATCCACATTTTGCCCCTGTCGTGGAATTGAGAAACCTCCTTCTCGACTATCGGACAGAAATGCTGAAAGACGAAGAAAGAAAATATGATGTGGATCTGAATTTGGAGGAGGATATGCCAGAGGAGTTCGTATCACACGAAAAAGAAATGTTTTTTCAGGATAAATGGGATGAGAAATTGGTGAAACTCTTACAAGATCATCCAGGCTTTTTGGAGTGTCCACCCTATATGTTTGAAGAAGCGCTTGACATGGGTGTCGAAGTGGCCACTTCCACCGATGGGCGTATCAGATACTACAGTTACATCACTGGTGAGTGGAGAAGATTGGTAAGCGTCACTTGCATCCGGCAATATCGCACAGACAATGGCCGGACAATGACATCATTGGTTGAAAACAAACCTACATGGGGTTTTGTGGATGAAGTCCATACCCTTACCGTGAACGGGAAAAACGTCTATCTGCTGAGAAGAACCCACAACGAAGGTTGTTTTTACATCACCTACCATGCTGAGTCTATAGAGGGAGTAAAAATTACTCATCCCGTCATTTTCGACACAGAAGAAAACAAAGGCCCTTATGTGTTATACAACTTGGATGGTCCCCAAAAAGACTGGGTGGCCAAATATGACGAGAAGACAAAAACCATTTACATGCGTGTGACCAGCAAGGATGACAGGTATTACCTCAGCAATGCCTATGTGACCTACACCTTCGACGGTAAGAAGTTCAGACTTTCCGGCCAGCGCAACGATTAATCTATCCTTGACACTCCTGTCCGAAAATACTGTTTTTATTAGGTTCGTCCTGCCATCTGCGCTAAATGATAATGATAACTTTAATCCCTTTTTTTCCCCGTTTATCAAAAATAATGTAATTTTGCGCATAATTGCGTGTGCATCATCAAACTTACAATCATATGAATACAAAACTACCCATTAAAAACTTGCTGGAACGGGCAGCGATGACGCTGTTCGTGATGACGGCTCTGGCCACGGCGGCTGGGGCGCAGACGCCCTACGCCATCTTCTGCAGCGACAACAACACCCTCTATTTCACCTACCGGACGGAGAAGCTCAGCGAGGGCGACACCTTCACTCCCGAGGAGGAGGGGGCAACGGCGCAGACCATTAACGAACTCTGGAGCGGGCCAGACGTGACGGAGACGGACGCTCCGGGATGGTATTTTTGCGGCGCTAGAAGCAACATCGAGACAGTGGTGTTCGAGCCTTCTTTCGCCAGCGTGAGGCCCAAGAGCACGTCGGATTGGTTTTATGACTTCTGGTCACTCACCGGCATTAAAGGCATGGAGAACCTTAACACCAGCCAGGTGACCAACATGAGCGGTATGTTCTTTGAATGCGTCAGCCTCACTGCCCTCGACCTCTCCTCGTTCGACACCCGGAATGTGACCGACATGGCCGATATGTTCTATGACTGCGGCAGCCTCACTGCCCTCGACCTCTCCTCGTTCGACACCCGGAATGTGAAAAATATGCACGGGATGTTCTATGACTGCGGCAGCCTCACTGCCCTCGACCTCTCCTCGTTCGACACCCGGAATGTGACCGACATGACCAGTATGTTCTATGAATGTGGCAGCCTCCTCGACATCTATATCGGCAGCGGGTGGAACACAGATGACGTGGAATCATCTGGTGAAATGTTTTATGGTTGCTACAATCTCCCCAACTTTGATTGGGCTTTCGAAAAAGACCGTGCCCATGCCAATGAGGGAGGATACATGCTGATGCACCCGATGCTCACAATTTACGATGATGACGGAGGAAACACGGATGACATAGACGATGCAATAGACGATGCGGAAGATAGATATGAAGATTACAGATCCATCCATGCGGACGATGAGGCAGGAGCGGGAATTGTCAGGAGAAACAACGTTACCCTCTCCGGCCGCACGCTCTACAAGGACGGCGAATGGAACACGCTGTGCCTGCCCTTCAGCATGACGGCGGGACAGGTCTCCGCCAGTCCGCTGGCAGGAGCCGACATCCGCACGCTGACCTCCGCCAGTGTCACGGGCTATTTCGTGAAGCTGACGTTCGGCAAGGTGAGCAGCCTCACGTCGGGCACGCCCTATATCGTGAGGTGGAAAGCCGACACGGAGAACCCCACCATCATCGACCCCGTCTTCAATGGTGTAACCCTCAGCGATGAGAAGCACGACTTCACCTCCACCGACACCCATGTGAAGTTCATCGGCTACTACGACACGTTCACCGTGGGGCCCGACGACGATCCCGCCGTCTACTACCTCACCGCCGGCAACATGCTGAAGCACACCGCCAAAGAGCGCACGCTGAAGGCCTGCCGCGCCTACTTCCTCTTCACGCCGGGCGATGACGCCGGCACCAACAAGCTCGCCTTCGACATCGACTTCGGCGACGGCACCACGGGCATAGCGGAAGCCTCGACTCTCAATTCTCAACCCTCAACCCCATTCTGGTACACGCTCGACGGCCGCCGGCTCAGCGGCAAGCCCACGCAGAAGGGCATCTATCTCAACAATGGCCGCAAGGTGGTCATCAAGTAAAACAGCAGGAGGACATGACGATGAAAGCAAAGAAGACATACACCTTTCCGGAGACCGAGATCATGACAGTGGACACCCATGGCAGTGTGATGCAAGAACTCTTCAGCGGTGGCGACAGAATCACCGGGATCATCGTCGGCTTGGAAGCCGACGACAGCGAGGAGGACAACCGCTCCAACGAATGGAGCAGCCATCTATGGGAGGACATGGAATAGCATTCTTGAATATTGGAAAGGGTCTCAACAGACAAGTACCCCGCTGACCTTACAAGAGGGTATGTCAAAATGAAGAGAGGCATTTCAACCACGCCCAAGGGCCTGTTGCAACATAGAAGGGACTTGCTTTATGCATGTCCGCTTTGTCTTCAAAAAACTCCACACCCCAAAATCGAGGGTGTGGAGATTGTCAGTGCATCATGGTCGCCCATGCTGTGTATGTAGTGTAAGCGCTTACCTGCGTCCACCGAGGGTTCCGTGAGCGGATGATGTGCCACCGTTGTCATGGCTGGCCACGTTGCCCGACGGACGGGTGCCGAAGGTGCGGCTTGGAGTATTGGCCAACCCACTGCGATGACTGTTGCCGGAAGGCCACTCCGTGGGCCGAGGTGTCTTGGTTAAAGTGGATTATAACCGATTGATGGCTTCGCCTCGGCATCGTGAAAACAATTCTTCCCTCTGCTCTCGGCTCGCGCATAAATGGGGATTTACTTGTCGCTATTTGTTTTATTCTTTTCTTCTGCTCTATAGGAATAATAAAGGGCCATGAGCATCAATACACCCGATAAAATGCCAAGTATCTTGATAGCCCCCCATCCTGGGAAAAACAGCAATACTATGATGTAAACAACGAAAAACGCAGCAAGAAAGATTTGTAGTTTCTGTCTTTTATTCATATGCTTCTACTCTTTTTAGAAATTGTTTGTTATAAGAAGAATCAGATCAATGGTAACCAGTATAGCACAGCTTTCATACAAATTGGAATTTATCGATTCCGATTTATCTGTCTTATCCATGCAAAGATAACACATTTTTCGAAGAATCCTCTCGTATTAGCACACATTTGTTTCCGGCACATCATCTTTCTTGTTCTTCCATCAAGGCTTTAGGGAGATTGTCACCCTTCAAGCCATGTGTCCGTTGCTGTGATTAGTTTCTGATCACGGCGGCGGCCATACCGCTTTCACTAGGCACTCCCATATTTGGCAGTGGATTTGTCTTTGTGGATGGGGCGTTTTCACCAGTTCATAAGCCACATCAGCATCATTTGTCCTGGTAGTGTCCCTCGACAGTGATCACGAGGACAATCAGATAGTCTTCAAACACCTCATAGACGATTCTGTCATGGGCTGTGATATGGCGGGAATACACATCGCCGCTCCGTCGAAATTTCAATTCTATACATGGCTACATGGAATCGAAATAGCGGTCGACATCTTCGTGGCTTGTCAGGCTTACGGTCTTACCCTCGTGGTACTCTTTCCTGGCCTTTTCAATTTTCTCTTCCAGTTCAGGGGTGATGGCGACATCTACTTCCTCTTCGTCCACTGGGATGATGGTGAAGAGCTTGTTCTTTCTCCTGATGAATACTTTCTCTCCAGCCAGAACAAGATCGAAATATTTGGCCAGTTGACTCCTGAAATCTGCTACTGTTAACGTGCTCATGATTGTCTTTTTATCGGTTTCGATGCAAATTTACATGTTTCTTGGTAATTACCAAAATTTATGTACATTTTTTTGTACATAACATTATAATTTAGAAAAATAGGATTCATCGAAATAGGCTATAGACCACCGCCATTGTCTGGGAAAGTCCCTTGCCCTTGGATCGGTGCCTCCCTTGCGTATATCAAGCATGTACCCATTAGGCACGGTCAGTATCTTGACCCGAAGGAACAGTGAAGGTTATAAAAATTTTACGATACAGTCGATGCAAATCGGTGATCCACTGATTTCCCTCGCCGCCTTTGCTCCATTTTCTGGGTGTTCGTCCATGGTGCGGATGTTCTCCTCAGCGATGAACCTATAAATAAAAACCCCATCCGTTAAGATGGGGTGATAATCAGTTTTCCTTCTAGCTCGCTGAGTATCCTCAGGACGATGTCAAGCCGGGGCGAGAAGGCTCCGTTCTCAATGTTCTGCACTGTGGAGGGAGAAAGACCGCAGATGTCAGCTAGTCCGCGGATGCTGATTCCTTTCGCCAGCCGCATCTGACGTATGACCCTTCCAAGGTCCTTGCGGGTGGTGATGATGTTGCTGCCACTGTTGATATAGGCTATGGCTTCCGGAAGCGTGCAATTATATAAGAGGTAAGACTCTTGTGATCCATCCAAGCTGTCGATGATGACGAAGTCCTCATCTTCGCCTGTGAAGTAGTGACCGCTTTCTTGCGAGAAGGTCTTAAACACCCTCACCTCGTATGTGTCGTTGGAGTACACCACGTCTTGGCCAGTGGTGTTGTTTTCGTCAAGATAGGTGGCTCGCTCAGAGGCGTTGTACTCCGCCCATGTCATCTTTTGCAGGACATAGTCCCTGTTCTCGCTAAGGCAGACGAGGAACTCGCTGCCGTCGACGAAGGAATACACCTGTTTCGCACCTGGGCAGTCAAGTTGCTCACGGGCGGTCACCAGTTCTTCGCCATACAGCTCTCGCATGGAGGTGGCGTTGCTGATTGATTCTGCCACCTGTGCGGCCTGCTCCTCGTCCTCTATGATGTAGGGAGCGCCTCCCATGTTGACGACTGCTCCCATCAGGTCTTCGGCGGTAAAATGATTGGTATTCATAATGTTTTCGCTGAATTACTGTTGCCACCAGATCTAAATGATGAATAGAAAGTTTACGCTTGCTAAGGTAAGGCAATTCTTTTAATGTATCAGATTTTTAGCACAAATTCTACGCAAAAAATACGTAAACAACTACCCCGATGCAGTGATGCCTGAAGGACGGAATAGCGGTTCTCATGGTTCTGGTAGGTGATGCGGTTAATGGCGCATCTGTTTTTCTCTATCCGGTTCGATAAAATGGAATATATGCTATCTCTTTAAGTGAGGGCCAATAATGTCGATAAGTTGCATGTCGTCAAACTTTTTCCTATATGGGTCATATTTGGGCATCTTCAATGCGTCAGGATTTATAACACCTGGTAATTTGCTCTCTTTGTTCATTTGCGCTAGAGCATACCATTTCTTTATGAGCGTCAGAATTTCCCGGTCAAAGATGCTTCGCTCCACGATTCTATAGTGCGGATGATAAGCCTCACGAAATTCGGGCGAATGACTGATGGCGTATTTGCCAACGGAGAGAATGCTGTCGATGAACTGCTTGTCGGCTGTATAGTTCGGATAGTTGAGATTCATGGTATCAATCACTTCCAATATCTCATGCCACCGATCACTCCATGACTTTACCGAAGGATGCTTGTCCGGATTGGCACTTCGGATGAATGCATCAAGCAATAGGTCTGCGCTGATGATTCCTTCCTTGACGGTCCTGATACTCACACGCACGTAGTTGCCCTCTGCGCCACAGGGTTCATACAGCCACGGAAGGAGCTCTTCAAGTGTGGTGGTATTCAACTCTTCATCGAGGTAGGCTTTCGCCCGCTGCCGGTCGGTCACCAGATGTTCTGCACCCATATAGTCTTGGAAGCACGACTTATAAATGTCGAGCAGACGAGATTGAGGATAAGACTCCATCTGCCTGCTGAAAAACCCTGCGATGCCTTGCGCAGATACAGAAAGCGACCCCATCAGGATGATTGATATGATAATCAGTTTCTTCATGCTTTGAACTTCATAAATCGATTTGTCGCACCTAAACCATGCAAAGATAACACATTACTTTTTCATCACTTTTTTCCCATTCGAGATGGCGACACCCTTGAAACCTTTGGGAGTTGGCTGGCCGTTCAGCATAAACCATTGGCACGACTCCTCATCATTGGTGCTTTTCGTCTGGCGAATACCCGAGGGTACTTGTCGCAGCAGGTAAATCTTGGAAATCTTCACAGTCCCGTTGGCGGCTGCCTGAAGAGCCACCTGAGCGACTTTACTCATATCGTGGCCGTCAAAAAGGCATTCGGCCTTCTCTGCCCCGGCATTCACCCAGACTTTGGCAATTTCTGCATTGCCTGCTCCTTGGATGAATATCTGCGTGGCGATGGAGGTAGGCTCGGCAAACTCAAATACCAGCTTGGCATATTCTGACCAGTCTGCCTCACCCAGCCAACAGGCCAAACCGCCCCATTGCACGGCATTATAGACGAGTATGCCGTCGTCAGAGGTTATGGTTTCGGCAGCGTTCCAGCAATATGTGAAACGGTTGGTTATGTCAATAGGCTGAGAGTAATCGACTGGTGGCACCTCGTCCTCGTCGATATCTGCTTCGATACCCATTGTGGCAAGCATGGTCTTGGCATAGCGGCGTCCCAGTTTGCGGTAGCCCTTGGAATCGAAGTGCAGGTTGTCGCTCTGCAGAGTACAACCTACGGAAGACACGACGTGTGCCGTGGGAATGGTTTGGGGCAGGCGGTTGATGATGTTGTTGGCAGAGCTGCAAATGCCGTTCTGGTCTTCATTGCCCACCTCACCAGCAATGAGAGGCACGTCTTCGGCATTGAGGTTGAGTTCCGCGAGCAGATTGTCGTACACCTTTTTCACTTTCTGCAGCCACACGCTGCTGTAGGCATCGCTCTCCCCCTGATGCAGGAGGATGCCTTTGATGACACCGCTCTTCTGTGCTTCCCTGGCACATTCAAGCAGACGGCCCAGGGGATTGCCGCCGTATGCGTTGACCGCATTGATCTGCCAACTCTCGTTCATTGTTGCTACATACGACTGCCAACCGTCGGGATCGTACAAGTCAATCTTGATGCCGCCGATGGCTACCACCACAACACCCACGCGCTTCCCTTCGTCAAGGTTGGCCACCATGGCACGGCCAAAATAATCGGCAGGACAGAGGCGGGTGTCACAACGGGCCAGCGGTGGGATGGCGTGATACCATTGCCCGAGCTTGCGGGTTCCGCAGTCGAGCGTTGACATCATCTGGAAGCGCTCGTCGGGTGAAAGGTCGCAATCTTCGATAGTGCCCTGACCTTCCATGTTGCTTTGGCCGATACAAAGATATATGTAGAAATTGGGGTCTGCTTCAGCCCATACACTCATACTGAACAGAGAAAGCGCAGTAGCCAAGACTGCGAGATAGATTTTTTTAGTCTTCATATTATTGTTCTTTTGATTTGTTATTGCTTACATTGTTGTTTTTTTGTTGGCGTAATAAAAGAAGTTTTTCTGATTCCTTTTTCCCTCTTTTCATAATGGTCTTCTCTTTGGTATGTTTGTCATAATACCATGCAAAGATAACACATTTTTTCGAATAATCCTCTCTGACGAACACATCTTTGTTTCAGGCAAATCATCTTTCTTGTTCTTCCGATAGACAGTATGTCATCAGTTCACACAGATGATGGTAGTCTCTGATTTTGACCAGCTCCTTTGCGGCTTCATCGAATATCGACCTTTGGGTTTTTGGAGGTCGTCTTTCCAAGTTTTTTGCAGCTTGTCCAATGTGGCTTCAATATCTAATTCTATGGTTCAGGTATTATTAGTTATTAATCTCATTATTAATAATCATGACGCAAAAATAGATATAGGTTGTCCCATATTGTGGTATAGATGTGAGAAAAATGATGATGATTTCATTTTTTTCTGGTTGGAATAATGATGAAGAATAATCAACACCACCCTACCATGACAGATGTCTTGGCAGGGTGGTGCTTTATGTATTCTGAAGACAAAGATTGCTCAGGTGGAAGCGACTGTTATTCTTCTTCCCACAATGAGCGTTGGAAGATATTGGCATCGGCTTCGTCGTTAACCTTGCCTTCGCCTCCAATTTTTTCCACGTACTCACCGATGCTTTGTTTTGACAATACAACGGGAGCCATACATTCGCTTCCCGTGCTTTCCTTGTAGATGTCGGGCTTTTTGTATGTTATTTTCATTGTATCCTCCTTGTCATTTGATGATGATTTTCTTTCCGTTTCTCACATAGATGCCTCTCTTAGGTTGACGAACCTGCTGACCCGCCAAATTATAGAGTGGTTGGTCAGACGCCTTCGTCTCCATTTGATATGATTTGATGACGCTGGCATCACCTGAATGTCCGACGGCCAAGTCAAAGACACTGGCATTGGTACCTGAGCCTTCGCTATTTCCTTCACCGACATAGACGATACCACCATAGGCTTTCCACCCCAATGAGGTGTTCTCGCCTGGCATATAATAGAAATAGTTGTTTTTCAAGTAGTATGCGTCTGTAGGTATCTTCTGGTTGGTGTAGGTGCCTTGGAAGGTAGAGGGGTATTGCTCATTTCCTTTCTGACCACCAGCCACGGCAAGACTCGGACTGGCATTAAAATCGGTGTAATCCACATCCACCCCATTGAATTCATATTCCCCTTTCGCCACGCCTGGTTTAATCAGGTAAGGTGTGTCGGCTTCCATCCCTTCTTCGACCTGTGTGACAGGTTCATCGAAACAGAGCGTGTTGTCATAGACACCGGAATAGCCCCACACTTGAGTGTATTCGCCGAAGACCTCTTTCAACTTTGCATTGGAAACAGGGAATGGCAGCATGATGGTGTACCATTTGCTGGTGCCCATGCTCCGTACATAGACAGTATTGATGGTGAAAGTGGTGTGAGCACCATCGTTAACATTGGGGCTTACCACATCAAGTATCTGCGGTCCCGTCACCTGTGGACGTTGCAGGTCTGTGGGGCGCAGGTAGATTTTCACCATACCTTTAATGAAGAACTTATGCCAATATGGAGCTTCGCTATATAGTTCTAAAACTTCTGTTGTGGGCTCTACATAGAGGATGCAGTGGGAGTAAAAGTCGAACTCATTAGTTCCGATGTTCCAGTTGTATGCACTATTGTATGCTTCAGGGTCTTTAGAGGTGCAGAAGTCACCTTCTGCATCGGGTGGCGTAAGTTTACGTGAGTATAAGGCAACGACAGGGCTTTGCATGATGACATCCTGACCGACAGTTTGAAGAGTGGCTGGAAAAGTGATACTGCCCAGCGATTTACAATATGCAAAAGCTTGATAGCCGATACTCGTCACGCCCTCGGGGATAGTGATAGAGGTGAAGCCTGTCTCGTAGAAGGCCGTCGCTCCGATACTTGTCAAGGTTGGACTCCATCCCACATTGTTGAGGCTGGTACAGAGTTTGAAGGCTCCATCAGCAAGTGTTGTCAAGCCATTGGGCATCACCACAGATGTGATTTTCTTTCTTAAGGTTACACGCTCGAAATAGAAGAGTTCGTCGTCAATAATGATTTCCGAGAAATCAAGTGCTACCGTTTTTGACCCGCCAGCAGTGGCATTGTTAATAATTCGTGCGATTACCCCCCAGTCATCACCATTATATTCCGCACCGTCTTCACTTTTAAATTGGATGGAGGACATTTCAGACCATCCTAGACGCATGATTACGTACGCATTATCAGATATGGCTCCACTGGTTTTGAGGTTGACTACCGCAATACTGTCTTCAAAATTAAAGGTGATTTTTACGCCACCATAGTCGTAGTCTAATGCCATGGCATCGACATGAAATATCAGAAGCAGAATGATTGCTCCTATGCTTTTCCAGATTTTTCTTTTCATCATCATAGTTAGGCTATTTTATTTTAATACTGAACTTTTTTTGTAGGCTATAGTACTCCCCAATTTCAGACCAGTGACCCTATGTTGCTAAGACAATATCCAAAATCCTTCAGCCCCGCAAGGCAGACAACAGCCAATGTGAGCCACAGTTTTTTCTTTGACAACAGCGTAAGGTTTCACCGTCGTATTTTTCGGGACGCTACAAAAATACAAAAAAAAACTGTTTCTGCAAAGTTTTTTTTAGATTTTTTTTCACTCATGCCGCATATTTGTATCTCTATCGGTATCTGTTGGTTGACACCTTGGTAGCTGCGGTGGTTGTTGTAATATTCGATGTAATCCCTAATGCCCTGTCTCAGGCAAGGCACGTTGTTCTCATGGTTCGAAAAAACGGGAGTATTATACCATTATCACACAAATCAACAAGAAATAAGAAAAAA
>JAEEGL014191980.1_pt1 | contig 11433 bp, 13 predicted proteins | sample 9134231 | NCBI WGS metagenome assembly JAEEGL01 (sample SAMN16246548, study PRJNA631951) | gut metagenome | biome: gut microbiome; feature: rumen; material: fiber-attached | host: Bos | place: Iran: Karaj | collected 2018-10
AGTATGGTCAGGCTGTTGCCGACAATACCACGATTCTTTATGGTGGTAGCTGTAAGGCTTCGAACGCCCCTGAGTTGTTCGCAAAGCCCGACATCGACGGCGGTCTCATTGGCGGCGCCTCACTGAAGGCAGCTGACTTCAAGGGTATCATTGACGCCTGGAAGAAGTGAAACGGCTTATAACCATAGCAATTCTGTGTGTTGGCTGCGCGGCAGCCAACGCACAGACTTTCACCCAAAGGCTCCAGAAGAGCAATACCGGTGAGGGAAAGGTGACCGTCACGCAATCGAAGGAGATTGACGACCTTGTGAATGGTCCGCAGGAGGTAATTACTCAGAGTAATCAGAATACGCAGAGTAATCAGACTGTTCCGACGACTCAGAAAACTCAGACGCTGCCAACAACTCAACTGCCAACAACTCAGAAGCAGACTGATGAAAAAGAGAAACCTCAGCAACCGGAGCGTCCGCAGATCACATCACAGCCAGAGTTGACTCCCGACACCACCTTTACTACCGAGCCTCGTAAGAAGGTGCTCAAAGGCTACAAGGTGAATGGCTATCGCGTACAAGTCTTCGCTGGCGGCAACTCCCGCGATGCCCGCGTCAAAGCCGAGCGTACGGGTCGTGAGATCAATGCCCTTTTCCCAGGCGAACCCGTCTATGTGCATTTCTACTCCCCAAGATGGATCTGCCGCATGGGCAATTACCGCACATACGAAGAGGCCCACCAGATTCTCAATGCCGTGAAGAAACTCGGCTACCAGTCGGCCATCATCGTCAAGGGAAAGATTACCGTGCCGTATCTCAACCCCACCCCGCAAACCACAACAACCGACAACCAATGAATCCGGAAACAGAATACCGCGAAGGTTTAGAGCAGCTGGCCCAGCACTATCGTGAGATCCTCACCCTGCTGGGAGAAGATCCAGAGCGCGAGGGTCTTGAGAAAACGCCCATGCGTGTAGCTAAGGCTATGCAGGTGCTTACCCGCGGCTACCAAATGGATGCCCAGGAAGTATTACGACAGGCTCTCTTCAAGGAGGATTACTCCCAGATGGTCATCGTCAAGGACATCGATTTCTTCTCGCTCTGCGAACACCACATGATCCCCTTCTACGGCAAGGTACATGTGGCCTATATTCCCAACGGCTACATCACGGGACTTTCGAAAATCGCCCGTGTGGTCGATATTTACAGTCACCGTCTGCAGGTGCAGGAGCGCATGACACTCCAAATCAAAGAGTGCATCCAGCAGACCCTTAAACCCTTAGGCGTGATGGTCGTGGTCGAAGCCCGTCATATGTGCATGCAGATGCGGGGGGTGGAGAAACAGAACAGCATCACCACTACCAGCGACTTCTGCGGCGCCTTCAACCAGGCCAAGACCCGCCAGGAATTTATGAACTTAATTCACAACAATAAAATTTAAAACAATCAACGATTATGGATCAGACAAGCAACGGAGGTTACAAAAAAACTGAGACTCCTTTCCAGGCCTTTTACCACAGCTGCCTTGGCAAAATTGCCATCTTTGGCGGCATTCTGGTAATTCTCTTCATCGTAGGCCTCATGACAAAACCCACTCAACAAGAGATGGAAATGGAGATGGTCGACAACATCTTACAATGTATCCAGGCCAACGACAGCATCCAAGGCGATGACATCGATGACCAGGTGAACAACTTGAACAGCGTGTTCAGCAGGGCCGACACCGCCAAGATCAACAAGGAATTGCTGACATCGCTGAAGAAGAACAACCGTCTGGAGATTTACAACCACTCCTTCTTCCGCACCGCTTACATCCTCAACAACATCTATCCCCAGGGTGTACGTGTGGGCATCGGTATGTTCGGTGTGGTCTATCCCACTGTCATCTACAAGGATCTGCTCCTGAACGTGGGACCCATGCAGAAGAACTACAAGGACGGTGTCATCCGCAGTACGATTGTCAAGCCTGCCGATCTGGGCACGAATCCCGCTGTGAAGCCCTTCCACTATCAAGGCGACCCCGATCAGTAAAGTAGCCGTTACTTTACATATATGAACATTCTCGTTTCGCAAGAAATAGCGAGCGTCTGCCCTGGCTTCGTAGGAGCCGCGGTAGACGCTCGTGTGGTCAATACCCCCTACTCACCCGAGTTATGGCAGGAGACCCACACCCTCGAATCGCGTCTGCGCCAGGAGCTCTCTACCGAGAGTCTCAAGGAGCAGCCAGGCATCGCTGCCACCCGCCGTGTCTACAAGGCCTGTGGCAAGGATCCTTCACGCTACCGACCAGCCAGCGAACAGCTCATCCGACGTATGCTCCAAGGCAAGGAACTCTATCAGATCGACACCCTCGTCGACCTCGTCAACCTCGCCTCCATCGCATTTGGATACAGCATCGGTGGTTTCGATGCTGATAAGTTCGTGGGCGATACGCTCACGCTGGGAATCGGACGTGAAGGCGAGCCTTATGAAGGCATCGGACGTGGTCCCCTGAATATCGCAGGCCTGCCCGTCTATCGCGATGCGGAGGGCGGTGTCGGCACACCAACCAGTGATCACGAGCGCACGAAGATGACGCTTGATACAACCCATCTCGTGGTGCTCATCAACGGCTACGATGGCAACCGCGAGCGCGTCATCGCCAATGCCGAGTTCATCCGCGACCTGCTACGCAAATACTGTCAGAGCGACGGTGGCACCATTACCATCTACCCATAAAACCCATCAATCCCCAACATCAATGAAAAAACTCTGCTTCATCCTCATCACTTTGCTGATGACGCTCTCAACGGCATCGTCTCAGGAAAACAAGGAAATCATCCGTACCACCTCCGGCCTCGTAAGCGGCATTATGCAGGAGGGCACAATGGCCTGGCTGGGCATTCCTTATGCCAAGGTTGAACGTTTCATGCCCCCACAACCCGTCAAGAAATGGAAGGGCGTGCGTAAGTGCGACAAATGGGGTCCGATGACCATGCAGCAGCAGAATCGTCCGATGACGGAAGAGCAGATGTCGGAGAATTGCTGTGTACTCAACGTATGGACCACCGATGTGAAGGCTAAGAAGCCCGTTATGTTCTGGCTTCATGGCGGCGGTTTCGACAGTGGCACCTCCGAATGGGATCCGGGCATGTGTCTGGCTAAGAAAGATGTCGTCGTGGTGAGTATCAACCACCGTCTGAACATCCTCGGCTTCCTCGACCTCTCCACCTGCGGTAAGAAATACAAATACTCCGGCAATGTGGGTATGCTCGATGCCGTACAAGCCCTCGAATGGGTGCGTGACAACATCGCCAAGTTCGGTGGCGACCCGGATAATGTCACCATCTTCGGCGAATCAGGCGGTGGCGGAAAAGTAGGAACGCTGATGTGCATGCCAAAGGCCAAAGGACTCTTCCACAAGGCCATCATCATGAGCGGCACCATCCTCAACGTCAACACGAAGGCGATGACTGAGGAACTTGGTGAGGCTGTGCTCAAAGAACTGGGCATTGACAAAAAACATGTCGAAAAAATAAACAAGGTATCCTATAAGGATCTCTATGCAGCCGGTCAGCGCGCGATGGCCGCCAGTATCGGCACCCGCCGTCCTGGTACACCGATGATGTGGGGCTTCGGACCTACTCCCGATGGCGAGGTATTGCTGCAACAGCCCTTCCAGCCTGCCTTTGCCAGCATCAGCGACGATATTCCTCTGATGATCGGCACAACGTTCAACGAGTTGCAGCGTTCGCGCTATGGTCAGACTATTTCCTTCGAGCAGGCCCGCACAGAACTGCAGCGCACCTTTGGCGATGAGACCGATGCCTATATCAGTGCATTCATGGCATCCTATCCACACCATACCCTCGACCGTCTGTCACAAGATTTGCTGTGCATCGACTGGCTCTTCCGTCCCAAGACCATCATCACTGCTGATGCCGTTGGAGGCAAGCGCAAGGCCGACACCTATGTCTATATGTACACCGTCGGAGAATCTGACAACCGCGGTAACAAAGGCTCCGCCCACGGTTCCGAACTGAAATACTGCTTCGACGTGCTGCACCACTACACCAATCAGCTGTCGCAGTCGTGCATTGAAAGTAACAAGCGCTGGGCAACGCTCTTGAGCGACGTCTGGGCAAAGTTCGCACACGACGGCAATCCCAATAGTGCCGGACTCCCTGACTGGCATCCATACACGCAAGAGAACGGCGAATTGTTGGAGTTCGGTGGCAATAAACCCACGATCCGCAACAACTACGACCGCCAATTAGAGGAGATCATCAACCGTCACTGTTTCAAGCAGCTCGACGAATTCAATAAGAAGCACGCTGCTACCACAAAATAAAATGCCTATGAACAGAAAAATGAATATCTATGAGGAAGCAAGCCGTTGTCTGATGTGTCAGGACGCACCTTGCACCAAAGCCTGTAAGCACGGTGACCCCGCACGCGCCATCCGAGCCATACGTTTCGACAATCACAAGCCCGCCCTGCGCTGGGTGAAAGACTGTAGTGATGACGATCTGGAACGGGCAGAGCAAGCCTGTATCCACTACAAATGGCCCATCCGCATCAAGGAATTGTTGCGCAGCATCCACCCCGACGATGTCGACGACAGCCATTATCCTTCGCTCGACATCGATTTTTGCGGCATTCGCTGTGAGAATCCCTATTTTCTTGCCTCATCAGCCGTATGCACCAACTACGAGATGGTAGCCCACGCCTTCGAGGCTGGTTGGGCGGGCGTCTTCTACAAGACTATCTGCATGCAGGAAATTAAGGAGGTTTCGCCCCGTTTCGACGCCATGCACAACCATGCCACCCATGGTGATTTCTACGGTTTCCGCAATATGGAGCAGCTGAGCGAGAATCCCGTAGAGATGGACTTCGACATCTTGCACCGCCTGAAGCAGAACTATCCCTCGAAGGTCGTTATTGCCTCGATCATGGGACAAAAGGAGGAAGAGTGGATCGCGCTGGCGAAGATGGCCGAGGAGGCAGGCTGCGACGCCATTGAGCTGAACTTCTCGTGTCCGCAGATGAAGCACAAGGGCATGGGCAGCGACGTGGGACAGAGTCCTGAACTCGTCAGAAATTTCACCGTTTGTGTGAGAAAGAGTGTGAATATACCCGTCATTGCGAAGATGACACCCAATATCACCCATATCACCGAACCGGCCATCGCTTGTATAGAGGCAGGTGCCAATGCCATTTCAGCCATCAACACCATCAAGTCGGTGACGATGGATGTCGATGCCAAAGTGGCCGGACAGCGCACCATTTCCGGCTACTCCGGACGTGCCGTGCGCCCCATCGCCCTGCGACATGTACTCGAACTGACACAGATGCCGAAGAAGACAGAACTGAGTGGCGTCGGCGGTATCGAGACGTGGCGCGATGCATTGGAGTTTATCCAGCTGGGATGCAACAATGTCCAGGTGTGTACATCTGTGATGCAATACGGCTATCGCATCATCGACGACCTCATCCTGGGTCTGCAACGCTATCTGGCCAAGCGAGGTGTCAGCAAACTGCAAGACCTCGTAGGCGAGGAGCTGCCAAACTTCCTGAAGCCCGACCATCTGGATCGTGAGACCATCATCTATCCGAAGTTCGATAAGGAACTGTGCGTGGGTTGCGGGCGCTGTGAGATTTCATGTAGCGATGGTGGACATCAGGCGATTGTCTTCGATCATGAGACCCGTCATCCCCGTCTCGTTGGCACCAAGTGTGTGGGTTGTCACCTCTGCCGTCTGGTCTGTCCAGCCGGCGCCATTGGGCTGACAAAGCGCATCGCGAAGAAGTAACTTTGCAGTCATAATATAATAAACTCTACCATTATGAAAAGATTATCATTAGCAATCATGTTTGTGTTCTGCACATTGGCAATGGCAGCACAGGACGGCATTAAAGTAAACTTCCAGGGCGCCAGTCCTGACATTATGGACTTCGCCTGGTCGTACGTTAATTCTTCCGCTGATGAGGAGGATGGAGAGAGCGATGAGTCCACAAACGCCCTGCGACAGGCGCTGGAACGCTATCGCAAGGGCCAGTCTCAGCCGGAAGGTTATACGGTAACCGTCGACAAGAAGGCTGGCTACATTCTCGTAGAGTCTCGTCAGGGCGGTTTTATAAGCAAATGGGAGATGTGCTTCTGGAACATGGCCGACAAGAAGCACAAACTGTTTGCCTATTGTGTCGAACTATCCGAAAACGGCAAGCGCACATCGCCTGGTCAGTATGATGGCCTGAACTTCTACCGCTACGACAATACCACGAAGAAGATGTCGGCGTATGACGCAGGTATCGAAGTGGATTATTTCAACATCTCCTATGCTTTACCCCGTACAGGCAAGGATATCATCGTAACACAGTGGAGCGAGAACGGAAAGGAGAAATGGCAGAAGACACTGAAATGGAACGGCAGCCGGTTCAGTTATTAGTATTCAAGGCCAACATCTTTGGCGTAGCCGTCATGGTGGCGGCGACATATGGCGCAGTGCAGCCACATCCGTCCCGCTAAGGGTGAGACGGAAACTGCATGAAAGTACGGATTAGTGTATGCTTAATAAAATAATATGAGGAAGATTGTTTTTATGATGCTTGCCCTTGTGGGTATGACAGCAAGTGCACAGATTAAGAGCGGTTCCAAGTGGAATATCAGCAACCTGATCTATGAGGCCAAAGTGAACATAGACAAAACCATCACCTTCACTGCTATGGCTGAGGGTGAAGAGCTGGCTTTCCGTCTGACACCCAACTATAGCAAGAAAAATGAGTTTGTGCTCTCGGAGGAACTGAATGCTGACGGTTTCAATCCCTTCAGCAAGTCGCCTCGTGCCAAGTACATCGAGAAAGAAGGATGGAAACTGATTTGTCTGTATGATTTGAAGGGTAATCTGCACGATGTGCTCGACGGTTCTTTCTTCGGAGAGGGCGAAGTGGTGGCTATGGGCAAATGGATGCAGCAGATCATGGGTAAGTACACCGATAGTTATGGTGACACGCTGGAGATCGGCCATGAAATCATCTATGAGAAAGGCGTTGCCCGTGCAGAATATAAGAATATCGCCTTCAACGGTACTGTCACAGGCGCACTCCGCATCAGCGGGCTCACCGATCTTGAAGGAACGTGGGAGGCTGTGCAGACGCTCGACGGCCTGACCCTCTATGAGGTGGAACAGGACGAATACGGTATGTTCAAACGGAAGGGGCTGATAAAGACGCTGAGTTGGGTGAATACGGAGCCACGCTTCGGCTATGCCAACCGCATCTTGCTCAACGACAAGATATTCCGCAAGATGAAGAAATCCACCCTCCGCGTCATGCGCAACTCCATCTTAGCCAAGCATGGCTATATGTTCTCATCACGTGACCTGGCAGATTATTTCGCCAGTCAACCCTGGTTCAGTCCACGTCCTTCAAACGATGACGTCATTGATGAACTGTCGCTGGTGGAAAGTCTGAATATCGAATTGATCAAGTGTGAAGAGACAAAACCTGCAGTTCTTCACGCGTATACTCCCGCCCAGTGCCCAGACACTGGTCGATGATCATCTCCCGCATAGAGTAGTCCTTCGTCTTCATTGTTGTCATTGTAATAGAGAATCTGCTGAAACTCGTCAATAGCTCCTTCATATCCGTTAGTTTAGTTATTTGTAGGATGGCTGGTCGAGAGACCGGCCATCTTTTTTTGCATCAGAATGTGCAACCTACGGCAAGGGTCAGCGATGTGCAGTCCTTACCATTATTATATTCATAAGTCTGATTGGCTTTGTGGTGCGCAGCAGAGAGTCGCACATGTGTCTTCAGTCGGGTCTGCGGGAAGACGAAAGCATAGGCGATGCTTCCCCCAAGACTATACTGAGGAGCGACCATGTATTGATACTCGCGCCAGAGCCAGACATCCATCGTAGCAGGGGCATTTTGCTTACTAGAAGGCTCTGCAAAGGTATAGTCGGTATAGGGTTCTCCCCTGCCCTTCTGATAGGCCGTTGTCAGCGAGAATGTCCAAACGCCTTTTGGTGTCAGAAGATTTCGGGTGGCTGATAATGTGGCCTTTGTTTGATGCAGATGCTGACGGCGGTAATAAGGATAGAGATAGGATGTCTGCTGGCGGTTTTGCCAGTCGAGACTTGCCATCAGCGTCCAAGTAGGCAGATCTCCATTAACACCTAAATCAGCCGTCAATGCTAATTGTCCGTTTCGCCAGAGTTTGTTGGCGGTCTTCACGGGATCATAGTATTCGTAATAATGGGCTCCCGACTCGTTCGTGAGTTCGCGGTAGGTATTGGCTTGGTTTTCTAGGTTCTCGCTATTCAGCGTCAGGTCGGCTGAGAACATAGAGCGACGGATGGTCCACGAGAGCCGTGCATCGAACATAAGCAGGTCGGCATGGTGGTTGGTGTATGTGATGGTATAAGGTGATTTCCGTCCGTAGTAGCCGTTGCGACGGGCATAGGTCAGGGAGGAGAAAATGGACAATGGATAATGGTCAATGGATAATTGCAAGCTGGCACCGTTGTAATCATCTACGAGCGGCATTTCCTGTCCCTTGTCTGTATAGCCGCTACTACCAAACTGTTCCACACGTCCCATAAAAGTGCCGTAGTCGATAAGCGACTTATATACCTTATCCTCGTGACCGTAGAGACTGAAGACGAGGCTCTCGGTGGTACGGCGGTAGAGATAGTTGGCACCAATATTTAGAGGTAAGAGGTGAGAGGTAAGAGGTAAGAGAATACCTGCGGTGAACTGCATATCCATCAGTTTGCTCTTGTGGCGCAGGTCCTTGTACTTGGCATAGTTGGCAGCGGTATAGTCCAAGCGGATACCAGCTGCGAGTCCTCGCCAAAGATCCACACCGACGGCCCCCGTGAGACGGTAAGTGTCGCGGTGCTTGGTGCCTGTATTGACCAACGAATCCTCTACAATATCGAAAGGCTTGTGATCGGGACTGACAAAGGCTGTTCCCGCCATATCATGGCCAGAGAAATTATCGTAGGTCATAGCTCCGAAGACCACCGCGCGCTGACTGATACGGGTAAATGATTCCACATTGGCTGCGGCCTGCAAGAAATCAGGCGACTGATACCAATCCACCATTCCACCTTTGCTCTTGGTCAATGACAGTTCTGCTTCGGAGATTGAGGGATGAGCGAATCTGGTCAGTCCCGCTGCATTCTGACTGGTGAGCCACGCGTCAGTCCGCTTCACAAACTGGTAGTTGCGAAGCAAGAGAGAATCCTGACCGTAGCACGATGACGCTACGGTCAGGATTGCGGAGATGATTATCAGTCGCGGAGAGAACACTTCTGACGCTCGTGGAAATCGTTGGTAGAGTTGTTGGTGTCCATAAACACGATGTGGGCACCATTTTTCATGCTGGCTTCAGCATCGATGCCGCTGGGGTCGGTAGAATCATCGACACCGAGGGCATAGTCATATACTAGTTTGCCGGCATTCTCAGCCAGAGCCTCGGTGGCCTCCTTGTCAACATTGCGGTAGACAGTATGACCGAGCTGGTTGGTCAGTCCTACGAAACCTGCATCGACAGCTGCTGTCAGACGCTTGTTACTGTCGCTGATCTTGGCTTTCTGGAAGACCTCCAAACCATCGATGATCCAGTCGTTGGTCACCTTCAGACAAGCATTGACGTCTTTGGCATCGCCGCCATCGTACCAGAGGTTGTCGGCATTCTCAGCAAACACAGCAGGATCGACATCCTTGGTCTGGAACACGAAGATAGCAGGCGAAGTGTTGCTCAACGGCCATGAGTTGGCTACACCCAGACGCTTGGCTTTCAGGTAGTGAGAGGTAGGAATCACACTGGCTGGTGTAGGATACCAGGAGGTGTTGGCGAATCCGCTCTCAGGATCATACATGCAATAGTACTCTGCATGGGCATAGTTGACCGACTGGCTGTAGGTCTGCGTATTGTCGATAGCGCCGCTGACGTTGATCACCACCTGTGTGTAGGGCTCGATGATCAGACTGTAGGGATACCACCACAGACCTCCGAAAGCAGGTGTGAAGCCTTCGGCCTCGTAGCTCAGCTTGCCGTCTTCCGTATAGTTCTTGTTGTTGGCATGACCATTATAGGGCGACGCAAAAGCGATACAGAGGTTGTTCACCACTGCCTTCTGGGGACAGTTGTTATAAAGCACAATGCACTTATCGTTTGAGAATGCGCCAGAACCCTCATCTTTGGGGCAACCACCATTATAGAGTTCTTTGATGATGATCTGGTCGACGTTGGCATCTGCCTCATAAGGCAACTGCTGGACATACTGGATGTCCTTCACCTCGGAAGTCTTGATTTCGGTCTTGGTGCCGTCGGCATGGGTAATCACCATCTTCCACTCACTCTGTGCATTTGCACTCATTGCTGTTGCCACAAGGGCCACGATAGAAAGTATCAGTTTTTTCATAATGTTTTATTTTTTAAATTCTTCAATTCTTAATCTTAAACGACTTGCTGGGCGTACGGAGGATGTAAACACCCTTAGGCAGACTCATGAGACTGACGCTTGCACGTCCGTCCTGATCAGCCTTCACCTTGGTTACCATCTTACCGTCGATGGAATAGACACTTACGAGGGCTCCGGGATTGAGTCCTTCAAAACTGGCCTCGCCAAACGAGTACTGCAGACGGTCAGCATCTTTCACGCCGCCCTTGACAGCCTCAATACGGGTGGCTTCCATCTCTCCGAATGTCAGCGTCAGACCTTCCAGTCCGACCGTCAGTGTCTGACCACTACAGGTCACCACCAGGTCGCTGCCGCTGTAGGTCACAACGGGCGCTTCGGCGAGTGCAAACTTACTGACAGTGCCATTGCTCTCTGTCAATACCAGGCACTCTACGGTATCTGCCATTGCCGATAAGGGCAGCAGCAGGGCCACGAGTACCAACAGGTTTACTACTTTTTTCTTCATGTTGTTAATTTAAAATTGTTAATGTATGATGTTAATGTACAATTCTTTTCTTCGACATGGTCAGCGTCAGCGGGACAACATTGCTGCTGTCTGTCGAGACGATAATCATGCTCCTTACGCCGTTGAAATTATATCGCCACCAGGTGTCGCCCAGCGAATCGATGAACTGCGTGCTACTGCTGGTCTCATAGATGCCTGCAGGCACTTGGAATGAGGCACGCCCACTATTATCCGTCGGGCTGATGAAGATGCTGGCGTTGGCATCCTTCAGTTCCACCAAGGCTCCGGCATAGGGCGAGATACTGCCCTCGGGATAGACGAGTTGCACGGTTACGTGGCAAGTGTCCATCGTCTCGTCGTAGCTGCAGGAGAAGAAGAGGTAAGATGTAAGAAGTATGATGTATGATGTTAGTCGCTTCATATCTTTAATCTTAATGAGAGTCCGTAATAATAATTGGGTACGTAGCCACTGCTGAAAAGCGATGTCTCGAGGTCGGTCTGCGAGGGGTGTACCTTCTTCATC
>JAEEGL015541533.1_pt1 | contig 11433 bp, 10 predicted proteins | sample 9134231 | NCBI WGS metagenome assembly JAEEGL01 (sample SAMN16246548, study PRJNA631951) | gut metagenome | biome: gut microbiome; feature: rumen; material: fiber-attached | host: Bos | place: Iran: Karaj | collected 2018-10
CCTGCTACTCTCACCGTTGGTACGGCAACATCGGATCCTGCGGTAAAGTCAGCTCTTGATGCAGCCATAGCGACTCAGAACATCGATTATTGCAAGGCTATAGCATCGGGACAGCCGGCTGTGTCACCGGATGCTCTGGCAGCGGCCCTTGCTGCACAGGCTGCCGCGGGAGGAGAACAGACTCAGGAGGCGGCGCCCGTTCAGGAGGCAGCTCCTGCAGAGCAGCCACAGGAAGCACCGGTACCGGAAGCTGCACCTGAGAATGCTCAATGATCATATATGAGAAGGAAGATAGCTCCGGAAGCTTACACAGGCATATATTATGACAGGATCCGAGCCGATGATATCCTGGTCATAGGAAAAGGATATGATGAAGCCGCGGGGAGGTTTCCCCTGAACAAGGGCATATATGAAAGCCTGTGGCTTCTGTCCAATGAGACGGATCTTGGGATCATGATAGATCTAAGGCGGATACCGGTGCCCTGGCAGGATATAGAAAGGTGCAACAGGGAAGACCTGAACCCTTATGAGATCCCCAGGGAAGACGAGCTGGTGATCCTGCATCCCCGATCGGAATACTATCTGGCCGAAGATATGGCGATCATAGGATATATGACTTCCGACAAGGTATGCCGCATAAAGAACAGAGACAATATCAGCTTCTTACGATCCTGAAGGAGGAGACCATGAACGACAACGAGATAAAAGAGATGAGGATGTCAATACTAAAGGCCATCGAGCATGACGGCAGAGTGGATCTGAAGGAGCTTGCCATAAGGCTGGGTATAGATGCCACGGACGTAGCCAATGCCATGTCTGATATGGAAAAGGAAGGCATCATCTGCGGATATCAGACACTTATAGACTGGGATAAGACCGATGATGAAAGGGTTACCGCTCTCATAGAGGTCAGGGTAACACCTCAGAGAGGCCAGGGTTTTGATTCCATCGCGGAAAGGATATATAAGTTCTCCGAGGTGGACAGCGTATATCTGATCTCCGGCGGCTTTGACCTGATGGTCATAATGGAGGGCAAGTCGCTGAAGGAGGTTTCCAGCTTTGTTACCAATAAGCTTTCATCTCTTGAGGCGGTGCTTTCTTGCGCCACGCATTTCATCATGAGGAAGTATAAGATGAACGGAACGGTGCTTGCCCGTAAATATAAGGATGAAAGGATTCTGGTGACCCCATGAGAGATCCCATTGCAAAAAAAGTTTCAGACATGAAACCCTCCGGTATCAGGAAATTCTTTGATATCGTAAGCGAGATGCCTGATGCTATCTCCCTTGGAGTAGGCGAACCGGATTTTGATACCCCCTGGCACGTCAGGGATGAGGGCATTTATTCCCTGGAGAGAGGCAGAACCTTCTACACCTCAAATTCCGGCCTCATGGAGCTTCGTACCGAGATAAGCCGGTATCTGTCAAGGCACTATAATGTATCATATAGACCCGGTGAGGAAATCGTTATAACCGTGGGAGGTTCCGAGGCTATAGATATAGGCATGAGAGCCATGCTGGACCCCGGGGAGGAAGTCATCATACCCGAGCCTTCCTATGTATCATATGTTCCCTGTACCATAATGGCCGGCGGAGTTCCGGTTATAGTGAACCTGAAGGAAGAGAATGAATTCCGGCTAACGGCTAAGGAACTCTCTGACGCTATCACTCCGAAGACCAAGATACTGGTGCTTCCGTTTCCCAATAACCCCACAGGGGCTATCATGGAAAGGAGAGACCTTGAGGACATAGCAAAGCTTTGTATAGAGCATGATATATTTGTCCTTTCGGATGAGATATACTCCGAGCTTTCTTATAAGGGAGACCACGTTACCATAGCATCCATCCCCGGGATGAAGGAGAGGACCATTCTCATAAACGGTTTTTCGAAGGCCTTCGCCATGACCGGATGGAGACTGGGTTATGCCTGTGGGCCGGAGGAGATAATATCCCAGATGACCAAGATCCATCAGTACTGCATCATGTGTGCACCCACCACCAGCCAGTATGCCGCAGTGGAGGCCCTGAAGCACGGTGACAGGGATGTGGAAGGAATGAGGGAAGCATATAACGAAAGACGCAGATACCTGATGCATGAATTCAGAAGGATGGGACTTCAGTGCTTTGAACCATACGGGGCCTTCTACATATTCCCTTCCATAAAGGAATTCGGCATGACATCCGAGGACTTCTGTACGGACCTTCTTATGAAGAAAAAGGTGGCAGTGGTACCGGGATCGGCCTTCGGTGATTGCGGAGAAGGATTTGTCAGGATATCCTACGCCTACAGCATAGACAATCTGAAGAATGCCATATCGAGGATAGAGGAATACATAACTGAGCTTCGCAATAAAAAATAAACCCATGATCCGCGGATGATGGGGATGATACAGAGGAACCCTGCCGGGTGGGAGTGAATAAAAACTCCTGCCCGATTTTTTTGTATTGACATTCAACCCGCAGGGTGATAGATTACTCTTGAAGTGATTAGCACTCATTTCAATTGAGTGCTAATCAAACAGGACGGAGGAGCAGATGGCAAAGGAACCTGAAAAGATCTCGGAACTGGATGAGCGAAAGGTAAAGATCCTGACCGCCGTGATCAAGAACTATCTTGAGACGGGAGAGCCGGTAGGCAGCAGGACCATTTCAAAGTATGCAGATCTGCAGTTATCCAGTGCCACCATAAGGAACGAGATGGCAGACCTTGTGGAGATGGGATACATATTCCAGCCCCACACCAGCGCAGGCCGTGTACCCACCGATAAGGGATACAGATTCTATGTAGACAATCTCATGAGCGAAAAAGAGCGTGAGATACAGGAAAAAGAAGACCTTATCATAGAAAAAGCCGATAAGCTTGAGGAGGTGCTGAAGCAGGCAGCCAGACTTCTGGCCGCAAATACGAATTATACGGCACTGATAAGCTCTCCGGAGACACACCGGAACAAGCTGAAATTCCTCCAGCTGTCAAAGGTGGATGCCGATTCCATACTGGCGGTCATCGTAGTGGAGGGGAACATCATTAAAAACAAGATGATCCAGGTTGCAGAGGAGCTTGACGACGATACCATACTCAAGCTGAACCTGCTGCTTAACACTCACCTTAACGGGCTGTCCTTAGAGCAGATCAATCTGGGACTCATCACCCTGCTCAAGGAAAGAGCGGGTATACATACGGAGCTTATAGGCTCGGTGATAGATGCAGTGGCCGAAGCCATAAGAGCGGACGAGGATCTGGAGATATATACCTCGGGAGCCACTAACATCTTCAAGTACCCGGAGCTTACGGATTCGGGTAAGGCGGCAGATCTCTTTGACACCTTCGAGAGCAAGGAGGAACTTGGCAAGATAGTATCCTCGGCCCTTAAGGACGACGGCAGTGAGAAGAACGAGATGCAGGTATATATCGGCAAGGAGCTTACAAGTCCCGCGATGCAGGATTGCTCCGTCGTCACCGCGACCTACGACCTGGGAGAAGGGATGAGAGGGACCATAGGCATAGTGGGACCCAAGAGGATGAACTACGAGAAAGCCATGGGAACCATGAAAACCCTTATGGAACAGTTAGATGAGATTTATAAGAAAAAATAGATAAACCGGAGGCTTAGGGAATTGGGCAAAAAGAAAAAAGAAGATATCAGTCCCGAAGAGACAGAAGGACTGACACAGGAAAAGGAAGAGACGGAAGAGGTGACAGAGGAGACTTCCGAGGAGGCTTTAGAGGAAGAGGAAGCTTCAAAGGAGCCTGAGGTCACGGATGGAGAAAAGGAAGATAAGGGAAAGAAGGATCCAAAAGATGAGAAGATAGCCGAGCTTAACGATAAGGTAATGCGGCAGATGGCTGAGTTCGATAACTTCAGGAAGAGGACGGACAAGGAGAAATCCGAGATGTTCTCAAACGGTGAGAAGGCCGTGATAGAATCCATCCTGCCGGTTATAGATAATTTTGAAAGAGCCCTCAGTATGGCAGGATCTAATGAAGAGAAGGAACAGGATCCCTTCATGGACGGTATGGAAAAGGTATACCGCCAGCTGATGGATGAGCTGACAAAGCTGGGACTGAAACCCATAGAAGCATTAGGCGCCCAGTTCGACCCGACCCTGCATAACGCGGTGATGCAGGAGGAATCGGAGGAATACGACTCGGGCATCGTATGCAAAGAACTTCAAAAAGGATACATGCTGAACGATTCAGTAGTAAGACACTCAATGGTGTCGGTAACACAGTAAAATAACAGGAGGAAAATACAATGAGTAAAATAATAGGAATCGATCTTGGAACAACAAATTCGTGCGTGGCAGTTATGGAAGGCGGAAAGCCTACCGTCATCAACAACGTGGAAGGAATGAGGACAACACCCTCTATAGTTGCTTTCACCAATAACGGAGAGAGGCTTGTGGGTGAGCCTGCCAAAAGACAGGCAGTCACCAACGCCGACAGGACCATCTCATCCATCAAGCGTGATATGGGTACGGACCGCGGACGTACCATAGACGACAAGAAGTATTCACCCCAGCAGATATCTGCCATGATCCTGACAAAGCTTAAGGCAGATGCAGAGAGCTATCTTGGAGAGAGTGTGACAGAGGCGGTCATAACCGTTCCCGCATATTTCAATGATGCTCAAAGACAGGCTACCAAGGATGCCGGTAAGATCGCAGGCCTTGACGTAAAGCGTATCATCAATGAGCCCACTGCGGCAGCCCTGGCATACGGTCTTGATAATGAAAAAGAGCAGAAGATCCTGGTATACGACCTTGGAGGCGGTACCTTCGATGTATCCATCATAGAGATAGGCGACGGAGTCATCGAGGTGCTTTCCACAAACGGTGATACTCACCTGGGCGGTGATGATATAGATAACGTTGTTGCAAAATACATGATAGATGACTTCAAGAACAAAGAAGGCATAGATCTCTCCGGAGACAAGATGGCCATGCAGCGTATCAAGGAGGCTGCCGAGAAGGCGAAGAAGGAACTCTCCTCCGCCAACACGACGAATATCAACCTGCCCTTCATCACGGCTACTGCTGACGGCCCCAAGCACTTTGACATGAACCTCACAAGGGCAAAGTTTGAGGAGCTTATCCACGACATAGTGGAGAGGACAGCAGTTCCCGTACAGAACGCAATGAAGGATGCCGGCCTTAATAATTCGGATCTTGGCAAGGTACTTCTTGTAGGCGGATCCACACGTATCCCCTGTGTTCAGGAAAAGGTAAAGCAGCTTACGGGACAGGAGCCCTCCAAAACTCTTAACCCGGATGAGTGCGTGGCTATAGGTGCTTCTATCCAGGGCGGTAAGCTTGCAGGAGATGCAGGTGCAGGTGATGTGCTCCTGCTGGATGTAACTCCTCTTTCACTCTCCATCGAGACCATGGGCGGAGTAGCCACAAGGCTTATCGAGAGGAATACGACCATCCCGACAAAGAAGAGCCAGGTATTCTCAACGGCTGCAGACAACCAGACAGCAGTTGACATCAATGTCCTCCAGGGTGAGAGGCAGTTCGCAAAAGACAACAAGAGCCTCGGCCAGTTCAGACTGGACGGTATACCTCCGGCACGCCGCGGCATGCCTCAGATCGAGGTTACCTTTGATATAGATGCAAACGGTATAGTTAATGTTTCCGCAAAGGATCTGGGAACAGGCAAGGAGCAGCACATAACCATTACCGGAGGCTCCAGTATGTCCGACGATGAGATCGAGAGGGCAGTTAAGGATGCAGAGCAGTATGAGGCTCAGGACAAGAAACGTAAGGAAGCCATCGATACCAAGAACGATGCCGACTCCTTCGCATTCCAGACAGAGAACGCATTGAACGAGGTAGGAGACAAGATAGATGCATCCTCAAAATCCGAGGTAGAGGCTGATCTTAAGGCACTGAAGGATCTGCTGGCAAAGCACACCGATGCTTCGGAGCTTTCGGACAGCGATGTGGATGAGATCAAAGCAGCAAAGTCAAAGCTTGAGACATCAGCACAGAAGGTATTCTCGGCAATGTACGAGAATATGCAGAAGGCACAGGCCGGTGCAGATGCCGGTGCGGCAGGCGGCGCACAGGGTGCGGATACTGCAACCGAGCAGACCTCCGGCTCCGACGATGCGGGCCCCGATGTGGTAGACGGCGATTACAGAGAAGTATAAGCAGACCATGGCAGAACAGAAGAGAGATTATTATGAGGTGTTGGGCGTCGACAAGGGTGCCGACGACGAGACACTGAAAAAAGCATACAGAAAGCTGGCAAAGAAGTATCATCCCGATGCCAACCCCGGCAACAAGGAAGCTGAAGCAAAGTTCAAGGAGGCATCGGAAGCCTATGCCGTGCTGTCAGATCCCGAAAAGAGACGCAGATACGATCAGTTCGGTCCTGCGGCATTCGACGGAAACGCTGCGGGAGGCGGATTCGGAGGATTTGATTTCTCCTCCGCCGATTTCAGCGACATGTTCGGTGATATCTTTGGCGATCTCTTTGGTACCGGCAGGAGCAGGGCCAACCGTAACGGCCCTCGTAAGGGAGCCAATCTCAGGACTGCGGTCAGGGTATCCTTTGAGGAGGCTGTATTCGGCTGCGAGAAGGAGATAGAGCTGACGTTGAAGGATGAGTGCACCAAGTGCCATGGTACCGGCTGCAAGAGCGGAACAGGCAAGATAACCTGCAGCAAGTGCGGCGGAAGAGGACAGATAGTCTTCACCCAGCAGTCACTGTTCGGAACCATCCAGCAGACACAGATCTGTCCCGACTGTCAGGGAACAGGCCAGGTGATCAAGGATAAATGCCCCGACTGTTACGGAACCGGCTATATCTCCTCCAAGAAGAAGATACAGGTTTCCATACCTGCAGGTATAGACAGCGGACAGGCAGTACGTATCAGGGAAAAAGGTGAGCCCGGCATAAACGGAGGCGCAAGAGGAGACCTTCTTGTAGAGGTGGATGTGTCAAGACATCCCATCTTCCAGAGACGGGACAGAGATATATACTCGACAGCGCCCATATCATATGCTCAGGCGGCCCTGGGCGGAGATGTGATGCTGGATACTGTGGACGGTAAGGTTGTATATACCGTAAAGCCCGGCACCCAGACCGATACCAGAGTCAGGCTCAAGGGCAAGGGTGTACCCTCCTTGAGGAATGCCGACAGCAGAGGAGATCAGTATGTGACGCTGATAGTCCAGGTTCCTACCGGATTGAGCGGCGCTGCCAAGGATCTTCTGAAGCAGTTTGATGCCGAAACGGGAGACTCACTCAATTATGTATCGAAGCATGAGGGTGATGCCGCCAAGGAAAATGCCAAGGGAAAGAAGAAAAAAGGACTTTTTAAATAACTGATGTTCAGATCATTTCTTATAAAGTACGGAGAGATAGGGGTAAAAGGGAAGAACAGGTATATCTTCGAAGACGCCCTTATGAAACAGATCAAGTATGCCCTCAAGGGCATAGACGGAGAATTTGCGGTCACCAAGGATAAAGGCGGCCGCATCTTTGTGGAGGTAAAAAGCAGTGAATATGACTACAATGCGGTAGTCGACGCACTGTCACATGTTTTCGGCATAATAGCATTCTGCCCTGTTGTACATGTTACGGACCGGGATCTTGAGAATCTGAAAAAGGAAGCCGTGGAATATGTAAGGAATACTTATCCCGACAGACACTTCACCTTCAAGATCAATACCAGAAGAGCTCATAAGTCCTATCCCCATACCTCCATGGAAGTGGATGCGGCTTTGGGAGAGGCTGTACTGGAAGCCTTCCCCGAAACAAGAGTTGATGTACACAATCCTCAGGTGGATATCCGGGTAGAGATAAGGGACGTCATCCATATATACTCAAAGGAATTAAAGGGAGTCGGAGGCATGCCCTTAGGGACCAACGGAAAAGCCATGCTGCTTCTCTCCGGCGGCATAGATTCCCCCGTGGCAGGCTATATGACGGCAAAGCGTGGTGTCATCATCGATGCCGTATACTTCCATGCGCCGCCCTATACATCGGAGAGGGCAAAGCAGAAGGTGGTGGATCTGGCAAAAGAGATCTCAAAGTACACCGGACCTGTTTATCTTCATATAGTGAATTTCACCGATATACAGCTGGCCATATATGAGAAGTGTCCTCACGATGAGCTGACCATCATAATGCGCAGATACATGATGAGGATAGCCGAGTATCTTGCAGGCAAGAATGACTGTCTGGGTCTTATTACCGGAGAATCCATAGGGCAGGTGGCATCCCAGACGCTTCAGTCGCTTTATGTGACGGATGCGGCTGTAAAGAACATGCCTGTTTACAGGCCTCTCATAGGGATGGACAAGCAGGAGATAGTAGACATCTCCGAAAAGATCGGAACATATGAGACATCCATCCTTCCTTACGAGGACTGCTGTACCATATTTGTTGCAAAGCACCCTGTTACAAAGCCCAAAAGAGAGATAATAGAAAGATCGGAGCAGAATCTTAAAGACGTTATAGATGAGCTCTTCCAAAAGGCCATAGATACCGAAGAGCTGGTTATAGTGGGAAAATAGAAAGAAGGACAAATGCCATCAGACATTTGTCCCGCCAATACATAGATTATCCTAATACCCGTCCCGATCCTCAGATCATATAAGGCTCCAGAACCTTCAATACATCATCAATATTATTCTCAGCATGTATATTGAGATCTATCGGCTTTGAAAGATCAAGGCTGAAAATACCCATGATTGACTTTGCATCAATTACATATCTGCCTGATACAAGATCAAAATCATAATCGAACTTGGTGATGTCATTAACGAAAGACTTAACCTTATCGATAGAGTTCAGAGAGATCTGTACTGTCTTCATTATCATGTCCTCCTTTAGTGTTTTCAGATACAATCTTGTGCAAGTTCCCTCACACGGCTATTATAATAAGGTCGTAAAATATAAAAGTCAATAATAAAAGATAACGAAAAAATAAGGATTTTATGGTTAAAACGGTTGCTTTTCACAATCTCGGATGCAAGGTGAATTCCTATGAGATGGAAATAATGATCAGGAATCTTGCAAAATGCGGTTTCACCATTGTGCCATTTGAACAAAGAGCTGATATATATATAATAAACACCTGCACGGTAACCAATATCGCAGACAGGAAATCCAGACAGATGATCCACAGGGCCAGAGGGATGAATAAGGACGCCCTCATCATAGCAGCCGGATGCTATGTGAACACCCACGATGAGGAGAGCGTTAAAGCCGAGGGAGTGGACATCTGTGTATCAAATAAAGACAAGAAAGATATAGCCTTGATAATAAACAGATTTTTGGGCCACCGGGACGGGGTTAGCGGTCCAAAAACTGAAGAGACGCCAACAGATCCTGCAAAAGATCCCGCCGCAGATCCTACAACAGATCCTGCCGTAGGTCCTGCAAAAGACCCTGCCGCAGATCCTGCAAAAGATCCCGCAACAGACCCTGCAGGCACATCAGGCGCTCTCCATACAAGATGCTTCCTTAAGGTACAGGACGGCTGCGACCAGTTCTGTACTTATTGCATCATACCCTATGCAAGAGGCCGCATATCCTCAAAAAGCGTGTCAGAGGCAGCAGACGAGGTGGCACAGTATGTTAATATGGGCTATAGCGAATTCATCCTGACGGGGATCCATCTTTCCTCATACGGGAAGGACAGAAAGGAAGCGGGAGAAGGCCTGCTGGATCTGATATATGCCGTATCGGACATAGAAGGAGTCAGAAGGCTGAGGCTGGGATCACTGGAGCCGCGCATAGTAGATAAAGACTTTGCAAAAGCACTTGCCGGGGTGGAGCAGATATGCCCCCATTTCCATCTGAGCCTGCAATCCGGCTCCGATACCGTATTAAAAAGGATGAACCGGCACTATGATACCGAAGACTTCATGCAGAGCATGACAGCATTAAGGGACAGCTTTGATCATCCCGCCCTTACCACGGATATAATCGTGGGATTCCCCGGAGAAACAGAGGAAGAGTTCTCCCAGACGGTAAGCTTTGTGGAGGCAGCAGACTTTTACGAAACCCATGTGTTCAAGTATTCCAGAAGAGCGGGGACAGTGGCCGACAGGATGGAAGGCCAGCTGAGTGAGGAGCTTAAGCATCAAAGGTCCGGGATACTGCTTGACATAGGCAGGCGTCATAAGGCTGATTTCGAGGACAGGTATATAAGGGAAAACCGAAAGTCAGAAGTCCTTTTTGAGGATACGGAGGAGATCGGCGGGATAAAGCATATAGTAGGCTACACAAGGGAATACATAAAGGCAGCGGCCGACCCGGATAAATACGCTCCCGGAGAGATCGCAGCGGGAGCCTTGAGAAAAGGAGCTTTTGGAGAAGTATTGTTTGAAGGGTAGGGATAACCTGAGAAAGGGAAAATATGGAGTGCTATTTGGATAATTCGGCAACTACAAGAGTAGATCCTGAAGCTGCCGGGCTGGTACAGAGGATCATGCTGGAGGACTACGGGAACCCATCAAGTCTTCACGGCATGGGCTTTAGGGCGGAGAAACATATACGTGAAGCAAAGGAGATCTTTGCAAAGCTTTTAAAATGCAGGGACGGTGAGATATATTTCACCTCCGGCGGAACGGAATCAGATAATCTGGCCCTTATCGGAGCTTATATGGCAGGCAGGCGCCGGGGTAAGCGCATAATAAGTACAGGGCTGGAGCATGATGCCGTCTCAAGGACCCTGAAGCACCTTGAGGAGGTCGAGGGAGCGCAGATCGTATATCTAAAGCCCGACGACCGGGGACATATAAGCATAAACGATCTAAAGGAGGCCCTTACCGAGGATACGATCCTGGTATCCATCATGCACGTGAATAACGAGATAGGCTCCATAGAGCCTATACAGGAAGCCGGAAAGGTGATACATGAGATCAATCCCGAATGCCTTTTTCATGTGGATGATATACAGGGCTTCGGAAAGCTTAAGCTCATACCCGGGGAGGCTCATGTAGATCTGCTTTCGGTCTCTTCACACAAGATCCACGGACCCAAGGGAGTGGGACTTTTGTATAAATCCGACAGAGCAAGGCTTGAGCCTGTGATCTTTGGCGGAGGACATCAGAAGGGACTCAGATCCGGTACGGAAAATGTACCGGGTATCGCGGGCTTTGCCCTGGCTGCAAAAAAGATGTACGACGAGTTGGACAGCAATTACGCGGCCTTTTGCGATATGAGAAAGATCCTCCTTGAGGAGATCTCTCCTGTAGAGGATATTAAAGTCAACGGAGGAGATGCTCCCTATATCATATCCCTGTCTGTCAAGAACGTAAGAGCGGAGGTATTGCTGCATGCCCTCGAGGAAAAGGGGATATATGTATCCGCCGGATCGGCATGCTCATCCAACAGGCCGCACGTCTCCGAGACCCTTAAGGCCATAGATGCCAATAAGTGGCAGCTTGATTCCACCATCAGGATCTCTCTGTCACC
>JAEEGL015755763.1_pt1 | contig 11433 bp, 19 predicted proteins | sample 9134231 | NCBI WGS metagenome assembly JAEEGL01 (sample SAMN16246548, study PRJNA631951) | gut metagenome | biome: gut microbiome; feature: rumen; material: fiber-attached | host: Bos | place: Iran: Karaj | collected 2018-10
CCAGTTAATGCCAAAGGAACACCAGCGGCCATAGGAATTGAATACTGTGGATTAGATTTAGCCCAATCCCAAGCTTTATCGTACCATGCTGGATCTGTAGCAGAAGCAGTTACCTCTTTCATACCTGGTGGGGGTGTAAGTCCAAGTCCAGTTGGCAAGTCTGCATTCTTAACATCATTATTCCATTTCGCAATATTCTTTGGATCATTTAAAAACTGACGCATTGATTCTTTATTATGAAATTGTTTTAAGCTTTTCTCATTTTCATTGTTGGCTGCATCCATAGCTTTAATATCAGCCAATTCTTGAGCTTTTCTATTCTTTTCCCAATTACTAAAATCTTGATTCCTCGCATCAGCAGCATCACGAGCTCTAATATCAGCTAGTTCTTGATCCTTTAAACGTTGATTATAAGCATTCATGCTCTGTTCATTCGCTGCATCAGCCCAATCACGATTCTTAATGTCCCACCATTCCTTTGCACCATCAATTTTATTCCCAATAGAAGTCGATGCTTGATTCCACAAATCTTTGGTGGTATTTGCTACTCTGCTTCCATAATTTTGTGCAGCGTCTTTGAATTGAACTCCAGCTTGTTTCATCCTATTAGCAAATTCTAGTGCTTCATCATCATCTTCAAAAGGATTTTCATCCTCAAACAACGTTTTATTAATATAATATAATAGATTTTCTGTTTTTCTATCCATCTTATTTTTTACTCGATAGAAACATTATTTCTGTGTTTGCATCGTCTATTGTTGTATGTATTTGAACATTTTCAAATAAATTATAAATACTTTTATCCGTTATTTTCTTTGATCTCGGTTCTTTAGCTTTCTATAAGCCATATATCCACCAGCTAGTGCCAGAGGAGCACCAGCAGCAAGAGCGGCATAACCAGGGTTATCTCCTATCCATTTAAGACCCCGATCTAAATACGATGAGTTTGGATTGTAGGATGGATCAACCTTATTTGATGGAACACCCGAAGCCGCCTCTTGAGCAGATGGGAGAACAAGATTATGACCGCCAGGTTTAGCCAATATTCCTTCTCCTGGAATTTGAGGTTTCCCAAGGCCAATAGCAGAACCAAGTGTTGATTTATTGAAGTAATCTCGAGCGGATTGAACACCACGATCTAAACTGTCTCCGGCATTGCTAAGGAATTGTTTAGCGTCGCTCCAAAAATTTGGGTTGTCAGCTTTGGTATATTCTAAAGTACCATCATTAGTTCCATCACCAGGTATACTGGATTTATTTCCGTCTTCAAATAATTCTTTACTGATATTATAAAGCAGATTTTCTGTTTTTCTATCCATTTTTTATTTTCCAAAAAATAAAAAAAATTTTTAAAATATTACTATCTGGGTTGTTGAGTTTGCTGTTGTCTCATTTGATACTGCATACGAGCATTATTAGCTAATTGTTGAGATGATTTGACAGTCGATAATACACGTCCCGCTTGCATCGCACCCATTCCAATTGTACCAGCTATTGGGGAATATGGCATTAAAGCCATACCGGCTGTACCAAGAGTATATAGGGCAGTAGGAGAGAATAATGCATTTTTAGTTGCATCTACAGCCGATTCATACTTATTATTGATATTATTATACCCAGATTTAATTTTATTCCATAAACCAGGTTTCTGTTGATTATCTGGTTGTTGACCAGTGTTCACCATTTGTTGTTGTGTAGGTTGAACAGGTTGTTGACCAGGGTTCATCATTTGTTGTTGTACAGGTTGACCTGGTTGTTGAGGAGGTTGTTGAATATCTTCAAAGAGATTAATTAAACTAATCAAATTGTATTATTTTTATTACCTCCTTTATTTAAATTTATTAACTAATACCACTTCTTTTTGGGTTCTTTAAACTCAAAAATTTTTGATTTAGATAAGAAAAATTTTTTATTAAGAGTTTTTTCTAGTTCTTTATCTGATTGTGGTTGTAATATAGTAATTATAATTGGTGATGAAAGATCTGGTTTTAAATGATCTTTATCATGTACAAAGATTGTAATATTGTCTTTGTCAATTAAATAATCTTTTTGTTCTTCTAAGTAAAATGTTTTTGTTACATTAATACTATGTTGATCATAATAGGTTCGAGAGGTCTTATTAAGAAGACCTTCGAAGAAATCGATTTTTGGCAAATTAGCACCGATGAATGAGACAACCGTGGATTTTTTTGGGAAAAGTTTTGCAATACTGATGATGAATTGCTCTTCTTTTCCGGCCGCCGAATTTAGATCATTGACGACATCATTTTGAAATGCAATTGGTTTTGGTATTACAACCCTCTCATTTCTAAAATTATCGGAAGATTCATCAACAATATACTGTTCCCTAGAAATATAATGAATACCATTAATTTCCAACGGCTGATCATTTATTGCCAAGAATGAATTATCAACAATTACAGAAGAAATATTATCAGAAGACCGAAGTCCTAGACTAACTCTCTCAATATGTTGTTCATTATAGGTATCGAATAGCCAAATTGGCGATTGAATCAAATAAGAAAAATCGCATGTCACAGGATATGATCTTGCTGAGTTATCTGAAAAATCAGCAGAAACACTGTTTAATTGAACATGTGGTTTGTAGTGACACTTATAAAAATAGTTTTTTTCACCAGTAGTCCCATGATATCGTAAGAATAGGTTATCGATACGATGTTTTTCTGGATGATTGTATTTATGGTCAAAATAAATAGGAGGAATTTCCATAAAACTGTCAAAAGGGAAGATTTGAACAAACTTTTGAACAGGTAAAAATCTTTTTATTTGGTGCATCACTTCATTAGCCTGTGCCATACTAGCACAGTTAATTTGTACAGTAGTGTATATCATGGATTGCTCTTCTCTACACATGATATCTACGTCTGTATCTTTATTATGAGTGCAAACAATTTCATTAACCTGCTGTGTTTATATTTATTAATTAAACACACATGACTATTTCATATATATAGTCGATAAATATATTATATTTTATCAATATATTATTGATTTTATCAATAATTTATATATTTTTTTGGGACATCAATTCATCCCAAATTCTGTGATGACCAATTAAATCATTCGCTTTTCCCCAAGCCGTTTCCTCACTAACATAAGTAAATATGCCAGTCGGAAATTCTAATTGACCGGCCTTTTTATAATCTCCAATTTGATAGTTACGATTACCTATATTGAATTGTACCGATTTGAAAAAGCTATGTGGTTTACTGTCTTGGACAGTATTTGTGAAAAAATAGCCTTTGACATCAAATAAATAGTCTTCAAAAAGATGAAGTAGAGATAATAATACATCAGAATAAAAATTTTGAATAATCAAAAATAATATCCTCTCTACCTCTATTATTTTTATACAAAAAAATTAATTTTTTATTACCGAGTCTCGGATGGATTAAAACCATTTTTCTTTTCCCATTCAGAATGTAATTCTCTTATTGTTTTGATAATAGGAGAGTCATTATTATGAGTAACAGAGACTTTTTTGGTAACAAAGAAAAAAGAAATATTATTTTCTTTTAAAAAATTAATTAACTTTTGTACTTTTTCTCTTATTTCAGATGGAGTATACTTTTTTTCTGGAGTATATCCTTTAATAGTTTTAATGTCCTTAAATTTTTTATTATACTTATAGATATTATCCACAGTATTTTTGACACCAGGTTCTGGTGATTTAGTATTTTGCCAATATACAAAATCAGGTGTTATTAGACAGTATGGTAAGTCTTTAAAATGGTTTAATAATAAATTTTCTAATTTTGGTAAGAAATTATTATTTGAATAGGAAAGAATCTTTTGAACTCTTCCTACTTGACCATCTTCTAATCTTACTTTGATACCTCTAGTATGATTAGATTTACTTGTTAGTATATCTTTGACTATACCTTCTGTTAGTTTTCCTGTTTTTTGATCTTTTTTGAGGACTATTAAAACTTTAGTGCCGGGATAGATATCTGAGTTAAGAGTGTTATTGAAAAGATAGTTAGTTGTTTCTGAAAAGAACAACATTTTTATTTCCGGCCGCCGAATTTGACATTTTTATTATTAGACTGCTGTTTCTTATTGTTCATTTGTTGTCTTTTTACTTGTGCCATGAGTTTCTGATAGTCTTTCAAAGGAATCATTTCTCTTACTTGATAATTTTTAGCGGCCTTTCTCATTTGTTCACGCTTTTTAATAGAAGCATACTTAATACGCTTCTTTTCAGCTTCAGTCATTTCTGACCTAGGCTTGTTAATGTATTCTTGTAGAACTTCACTTTCAAAAAGTGACAGCATAATTAAGCTAAACCTTTTTGTCGGTTTTTATACTTGTTATACAAATAAGCTCCACCACCAACTAAACCTAAACCAAGCGCACCAAGACCTAATGTTGGAAGCATAGATGAATCTAACATACTAGCTCCCGGTGACATTAATGAACTAGAATCATCTTGATGCTGACTCATATACTCGTTTCTTCCTTCTAGAGGTTGTGTTAACAAACCTTGGGCGTGTTGTTGGTTGTTCTGAGCGTAATTATGGAAATCCAGAAGATTCTGAGGTGTGAAATTAGTTCCTTTCGCTAGTTTTTGTAAATCTTCAAAATTACCAGTTTTATAATAGTTATTTAAACCAACTTCGTTTTCACCATGTTTTCCACCAAGAATTTCGGCATAATCACGAAACTTGGTTAAGCCCATTGGTGTAGGAGCTAATGCTTCTTGGATATATGATGTATACAACATTAGAATTAATCTTCAAAATCTTTTAAAACTTTTCTTAGATTTTTAATTCTGTTTAACCCAGTCCGACTATATCATAAATTATAGTCTGTTATTATAATTATATTAAATAATTATAACTAAAAAATTAGGTTATTATTAATTTTAAAAGGATGGTTATTATTCAATCCTTTAAGGAAGACCTTTTGAGATGGTCTATTTGCTACAATCTTATAATAGAAATTCTCACGAACCGTTAGAATTACATCACAAAATTCATCAGGATCAGCAGCATGTAATGCAGCTAATGTTTTAGGACCAACTTTCTTATCAATGACAAGATTGTTACCCATTTTATTTAATGCTCTTTGGATCATCATACCAGCATTAGCATTACCATGATTTACTGCGATGTCAAATATTACCAATGCTTTTTTATTGGACTCTTCTTCATCTAATTTAAATTTATCCCAAAAATACTTCTTAAAAATTTCTGAAGCATCTTCAATAGTTAATTTTTTAATGTCTTCAATTGTTATTCGGCGGTCTCCAGTCTTATCGAAAAGCTCTAAATCACCAGCATCTTTAGCAAAAGTTAAGCAAACTCCCCACTTGGTAGGACCGCCAGAATCAGCAGGGTCATTGCTATACTCACCTTCAGCTTTTATAATAATTGGAATACATTTCTTATAATCAGCCATAATATTAATTTCCTCCATTTTTTAATTATTAGAGGTCTTTAAAATCATCAGGACTTAATTCACTTTCTTTATCATTTAATTTTTTAATTTTCTGTAACTCTATGTTACGATAATTAGAGATACCCTTGGCCATTACATCACCACCAATTACTACACCCATTAAATAAACTAGGTCTATTTGAACTCCAGTGGGTAGGAATAAGGCTTGGTAGACAATGATTGACATCTTTATTTTTTCCGGCCGCCGAATTTGGCGGTTGGAAGTAAGACTATTTCATAGTTATAGTCGTTTTTCTAAGAATTTAATAATCTATTTTTTCATATGAAAATAAATATACTAGATTGTGGAATAATCTTATAAGGAAAATTTATATATAAGGAAGTAAATTATTATTTCTATGAACAATAATTTTGAAAATGATATTGAATTATTACAATTAATAAATCAAATTATTAAAGAACTTTTAGATATAAAATTTGAACTAACTAATTTAAAAATTAAACAGGAGAGGTTATTAAAAAAATTAGATAACGAAGAAGTTTTAATCTAAATTAGAAACCAAATTCCTTATAAGACTTCCACAATCTTATTCTTAGAATTAATTATTTTATTTATATTTATTGTATTAATGATTTTTAACACAAAGAAAAAAATGCCAGCTTTACTTAATCTATCTCCTCTTTTAATAGCGGAGACGAGACTAATTTGGTCTCTCTTCAAAAACAAAGTGACAAGAAGTGCGACTTGATAAATAAATGCGATAAATAAAATAAAACCAAGGAAGCAGGTTTTTATTACTTCCATAGATATTAAGGAAAACAAATTATTTTTTTTGCTCCTTATTATATCTAATTTCTATTAAAATATGGGTGAACGCTCTGTTCTTTTTCTTTTTCTTTTTTCTGTCTTAAACTATCCAAGTAATCTGAATATACCATTGAACCTGCACCAGCTAGTCCTAATCCACCTAATCCTAAAAGAACATTACGAGTAGTGAATATAGAAGGATTATTGGTATTTGGAGTTGGTTTTTCTTCTTGAGGAGAAGAATTATCAACTCCAGATGATGTGTCATCATCTGTTGATACTTCTATTTCACCAGAGGCAGGGCCACCCGGTCCTAAATGAGGAACGCTTATTTCAAATATAGTGGAAAAAGAAAGCATACTGATATTACTCTTATATTTTAAGTATTATTATCGGCCGCCGAATTTACAATTTCTTAGCATATCCTCTCTGGAATACGTCGTATCCAGACTTAGTATACAACTTATTTCCAATTTCGTTTCCAGCCAAGCAATTAAGTTGTAACACAGTACAACCTTTTTCTTTTAATCTCTTTTCAATTTCACTTAAGAAAAATGAACCAAGACCACCAGAACGAAAACGATTGTCTAAATAAATATCAGAAATATGATATCTTCCTTTTACAAAGTATTTTAAAATAACAGCGTATCCAGCTATTTTTTCTTTCTTTTTGAGAAGAAAAATAATAGCTTTTTGATTTTTGTTCTTTTCAAACAATTGATCTACTGTTCTCATTTTGTTGAATTCTTTTACGGAAGGTTCATATTTACCCATAAGAGTATTCATTTTAGTTTGCATTTTCTTAAGTGTTTCGTAATCTTCTTTAGTTAACTTATCAAAACTAGTTTCAACAATATGAAATTCGGCGGTAGGGAAAGTCATTTCACAAAGAGAAATCATGAATACATACTTCCGCTTGGATTATTATTACTACCACCACCAAACAGATTTTTCAACCTGTCAGTGAAACTCGGCTGGGGTCTATTAAAACTAAAAGGATTCTGTTTTTGTTGCTGTTCTTTTTGTTTCTTATTTAAGTACCAAGCACCAATACCTAAAGCACCAACGCCAAATGCAGTCTTCCAAGGATTATCTGCAAAAGCATTAGCAGTCCATCCAATTGGATGATCCAAAAATCCTGGAGCCGGAGTTCCATCTCTTAGATGAGAAAATAACTCTGGTTCATTTTTCATTCGACGAATTTCAGCTTCATTATCTTCAATTCGATTTTCGGCTTGCGATTCATCAGAACCAGGAATCCAACTCCACCAAGATGAACCAGGATCTGCTGATTGACCATTAGTTTCATGGCCATATGCACTTCTAATTCGTGCATTATCTTGTTCTAGATTTTTAATATGCTCATCTACATTGTTAGCATTATGTACTGTAGGTCTATCATTTTTATACCAGACATTACCTAATGCTTGGTCTAGATTTTCTGGACGATCACCACCATTCAACCATAGAAAACCATTATTTCTTGGAACTGCAGGTGTTCTTGGTCCTAAAGGTGGTTCTGGTTCTGGTTTATTATCAGAACTACCACCAAAAAGATTGGATAACCAACTTCCACCATCTTCTTTTACTTGTTGCATTTTCTCTTGAGTTTTATTTAATGAATTTTCTAAAGCACCAGTAAAATTAGGCGAATTAGGTAATTTAAGTGCTTGTTGAACTGTGTCTTGTGTTTTTTCAGCAGTACCATTATTAAAAAATGGTAACATATTTAATAATGAGTCTTTATTAAATTCAACTTCGGTTAGTAAGGAAAAACTTATCAATTAAATTTTTCCTCCAAAAAAATTTCTTATTTCTTTTCTTGATTTTTCTTTACTTGATTTTTTTGAACTACCCACAGGCAAGCCTATGGGATTCTTGCTTCACTAATGTTAATTTAGAACCATTCTACTATGAAGCTTGCTTCATAGGATGTATTCCAGGGATTAACACCTCCACAAGCTGTGGGGCGGTAGCCCCACCCGAGAGTTGTAGAGTGTTGACTCTACGACCCTTTAGTCCCACGGAAATATTTTTTCCTCTCTGAAGAATATTTCTTGCAGCATTGACATCTCTGTCAATACTGAGCCCACAATGTGGACAATTATGAACACGTTCTCCGAGAGTCTTTTTGACTATAGTTCCACAATTACTACATATCTGTGATGTATATTGTGGGTCTACTTTGGTAAGTTTACAAGAATAAACTTCACACATTTGTTGTAAAACTACGAGAAAACTATACAAAGCTACGTCATACAAAGCTCTACGAGCAAGTTTAGCTTGCCTGGATTTTCCAGGAAACATAGACTTTACTTTCAAGTCTTCACAGTAGATTTCATTATAGTTAGTTACTAAGTAGTAAGCTACTTTAAAATGAAAATCTCTACGACAATTGTATACTTTCTCATGTAGTTTTGCAACTTTAATTCTAGCTTTCTCATGATTTCTAGAACCTTTCTGCTTCCTAGACAACTCTCGTTGTGCATGACGAAGTTTTCTTAGATTCTTTCTGAGAAATCTAGGTGAACTTATATAATTACCATTTTGATCAGTAAGGAATTTACTTACCCCTAAATCAATAGCAATATAAGGTTTCCTATCATTGATTTTGATTTTAGGTAAGTCTTTATCATCTAGTGTTATAAAAGCATAGTAATGACCAGATGGTAACTTCTTGATAGTACATGTCTTTGGAGTACCTAGAAGATCTCTGGTGAATACAGCTTTTATTTTACTTAAACCAGTTACTTTAACATGTTTTGGGTCAAAATTAAAACCATGTTTGTATTCTTTATAAGTAAATGATTTATACTTACTGATTGATTTAAACTTAGGAAACCTATTTTGTTTCTTAAAGAAACGTTGAAAAGCATCATTTAATCGTTTACATACGTTTTGTCGAATGGCAGAAGGTAATTTATTTTTATCAAAGTTTTGTGCATACTTGTCTAATTTATTCCCAAGTATACCTTTCCCAGTTGCTTTATAGGTCCTAATATTTAAATCTAATAAATAATTATATAATTTTTTACAATTCCAAAGTATTCGATCTATAGTCTTTCTCTGAGTTTTATTAGGATAAATCCTAATTTTCTCAGTGTACATAAAAATAATTTCTCCTGTATTTTATTGAAATAATAGATTTTTTTAATGGAAGAAAATAGAGATTGACTTCCATTCACCTCTATTATTTCTATACAAAAAAATTATCTTTATGTTTAAAAAATATTAGCTTGTTTATTTCTAACTTTCGCAAGAAGTTTATGTTCACGACTATATCATTTGTATAGTCAGTGAAGAGTAATGCGGAGCATTACTCTTACGAATTATCACAAAGTTAGATGTGACTTCTTCGTAGTTACTTTCATGAATAAAGATACAATTTCAGCTTACATCCCACGGGCAAGCCCGTGGGTTTTACGCTGAGAGATTATAACACTCTAAAAGTGATTCAGCTTCTCTTAATTTATAGTCGAGGAGAATTAAATTTTTAGTTAAAATCTGTTGATTTTCATAAGAACCAGCATGATATTTTGTTGATTCTTTTTGAATCCCAATGTTCTTTAACTTTAAATCTCCACAGTCAACATATGAATAAGTTATTTCGTGAACTTGTTTTTGTGTAGTAATAGTGACTGAAGTATCAGGTTTTTTAACACAAGCTGTCAAGTTACTTATAGCGATTATAGATATTATTGCGTAGATTAATAAGTTTTTGACTTGTTGCATCATCTACGACTCCTGGGTCTTTTTTTTCTTCTTTTCCAGCCGCCGAATTTGGTTCTTCTTTTCGTAGATTAATAGGACCTTGATTATTTGGAGAAGAAATATTGGATAATTCTAACAGGTCCTCTATTGTTTGTTGAGAAGCTAAAGCAGATTTTCTATTTTTTTCTTCTAAAGCTGTTATAGCTTTTTCTTTTGTCTCTAGATCTGTTTTAAGAATATTTAACTCAGTTTCTTGATCAACTATTTTCCCTTTTAATTCAGTAATTTGAACTTCTTGTTTGGTTACCATTAATTCAAATTTAGTCTTTTCTCTATAAAGATAAAAATAGCCACCTAAAACAGCAAGAGCTAATAAAAGTGTTAGGATTACCTTGTACTTACCCATAATTATTTTTTTTGTTAAAAAAACTACTTTTCGAGGTCACCTCTTTATTGAAATTCGGCGGCCGGAAAAGTAGTTTTTTACATTTTTAATTTAGAAATTACTTAATATGTAAAATACGACCACGGTTTTTTCTTGGATACCCATTCCATCTAAAAATACCATCTAGATCATTCCAGAAACTACCAAAATAATGTTCGTTTTGTAGTCTCTGTTGCCATTTACGAATAGAATCAACAATATCATCTTTATCTGATTCTTCATTTACAGAAGAGAATACATCAGATAGGAGTGTGTATAAATTAAAAAACTCTGATTTAGATAGTTCAATTACATTCTTTTCATCCAGTTTAATCTTAATGTTCTTCTTATCTTCTTCAGAAATGTCTGCTGTTAGTTTAGTCGATTCATCGGAATATTCCCAATGACCAGTAGCCTTAAACATCTTTTTAGCTTCTTCTTTTTCTCTTTCCTCGGCCGCCGATTTTACAACTTTCTCTGCATCCTTCTTCACTTTCTCCATGAAAGCATTCTTCTGCTCTTCAGAAAGACCTTCAAGAATTTTAGATAGTTCTTCACTCATCATTATTTTACCTCTTTTGATTAAGTTTATTAAATAAAAATGTTAATTATCTAAATAAAAATGAATGAAATATACCACCTTCTTTTTTTACATTAAATTTGGCGGCAGTGAAAATAACTATTCATTACTTGTTAATCTTTGCTCAAAAATTAATGATACAATTTTGTTGACTGTTCGACTATTTGATTTTATTGGAGTATATGGAATATTATACTCCTTTAATTTTTCTTTAATTTTTTTTCCAATTAATTCACTTTCTTCAGAATTATGAATTCTTCCAGTCATTTTAAAACCAAATTCATTACTTCTTTCTAAATATATATTAAAATTATTATACCTATTAAATAACTCTAATACTAGTTTTTCAAATAATTCTTGATTTAAATTATCAGGATTATTATAAATCATTTGTAAAAATAAAGGAGAATCAATTACTACATAATCTAAATTTTTGTCCTGGAGTGTATATAATTTCCTATTCTGTTTAGCTAAAATATATAACTGATC
>JAEEGL015843275.1_pt1 | contig 11433 bp, 9 predicted proteins | sample 9134231 | NCBI WGS metagenome assembly JAEEGL01 (sample SAMN16246548, study PRJNA631951) | gut metagenome | biome: gut microbiome; feature: rumen; material: fiber-attached | host: Bos | place: Iran: Karaj | collected 2018-10
CTTCGCTACGTCGCTGCCGTTCGCCGGCACAAAATTGATGACGCCCGCCGGAAGACCGCAGTCCATCAGAAGCTTCATGTAGTAATAGTTGGAAAGCACCGCGGTGCGGGACGGCTTCCAGACCGCGACGTTGCCGACGATCGCCGGCGCGGTGGGCAGGTTTCCGCCGATGGAGGTAAAGTTGAACGGCGTGATGGCGCAGATGAATCCGTCCAGCGCGCGATAGTCCTGACGGTCCCAGATGCCGGGGATGGAAGCGGGCTGATCCTTGAAGATCTCCTGCGCGGACCACACGCCGAAGCGCAGAAAGTCCGCAAGCTCCGCAATGTCGATCTCCGCCTGGAACACGGTCTTGGACTGACCGAGCATGGTCGAGGCGTTCAGCACCTTGCGATACGGTCCCGTGATCAGGTCGGCCGCCTTCAGGAAGATCGCGGAGCGGTGCTCCCACGGCATTTCTTCCCATGCTTTCTTGGCGGCAAGCGCCGCGTCGACCGCCATGGTCAGTTCCTTTACGCCGGCGATCGAGCATTCGGCGATCACGTGACCGTGGTCATGCGGCATCGTGACCTTGAACGTCTTCTCCGTGAAGATCTCTTTTCCGCCGATGATCAGCGGGATCTTCACGACCTCGGCGGACTGGCGGGCAAGCTCCGCCTTCAGCTCCGCGCGTTCCTTCGACCCGGGCAGATAGCCGCGGAAGGCGTCGTTCTCCGGTCGTTTGATGGTGAAATAGGCGTTTGACATAAATCCTCCTTTGATTCGGCTCGTTCCCGCAGGGGAAGCCGTAATTTGTTCAGACCATTCGAAAAACCGATCAGTCGCAGCGGGAAAATACCCTATATAATTTATCATATACGTCCCCGGTTGTCAACGGAGCGCACCGCATTTTGCGGGGTTTTCGTCGTACGCGCGGCACGCAAAAGACCGCCGAAAACGGCGGTCATTGCGGTTCATACGGGTCCCGGTTTTTGTTCGTCCGGATACCGATCGTGCGTGTACGCGTCCCACACGTCGATCCGATCGCTTTCGCGGATCTCGCGGATGAGTTTTGCCGGCACGCCGCCGACCATGCAGTTTGCGGGCACGTCACGCGTGACGACCGCGCCCGCCGCGACAACGGCGTTTTCGCCGATCGTGACGCCGCCGGAGACGATCGCTCCGGAGCAGATCCAGCAGTTCTTTTTGAGCGTGATCGGCTTTGCGTATTCAAGATCGTGCACGCCGTCCGGGTACTGCCGGATCATGCGTTCCGAGGCCAGATACGGATGCATCGGCGTTGCCAGAATCACGCCCGCGCCGAGCCACACGCCGTCCTCCAGCGTGATCGGCGCAACGTCCAGAAACGTGCAGTTGTAATTGATAAAACAGTTCTTCCCGACCGTGATATTCACGCCGTATTCGCAATAGAACGGCGCGAACAGCCCGAGATCCCTGCCGGTCGACGACGGGATCAGCTTTTTCAGCAATCTCTCCTGTCTCCGGCTGCCGCACGGCGCTTTGTTGAACCGGTCGCACAGCGTCATGCCCCGCCTGTGCCTTGCTGCGATCTCTTCCTTCGAGGGGTTATACAGCCGCCCCGAGATCATGCGTTCCCATTCGTTCATGCGGTCTCTCCCCCGTCGCCGTCTGCGGCGCTTCGTCCTGCTTTGCCGCGCTCATTCCACATACACTTCATACCGTTTCTTTCGGCGTTCCGGCGGCGGGAGCTTGCCCGCGATGCGGTGATACAGCACCAGCAGCACAACGAATCCGACGACCGCGAGCAGCACGATGCGCCAGATCTTCCAGTCCTCCCAGAAATACGCGAGCAGCGCGTCGGCGACCGTAATCACCAGCGCCCCGGCGATCAGCCACGGGAACGTTTTGCGCGAGAGGACCCTGCGCAGCGGAACGTGCGGGAACAGCAGCTTCCACACGAGCGCAAACAGCCCTATAAGCAGCGCGGCTTCCAGCAGAAAATGCAGCACGACCCGCCCGGCAGGCGAGTTCCACAGCGCCGTGAACAGCGCGATCAGAAGCTCCCCGATCCCCCAGAGCGGAAGCAGGATCAATGCGCGCACCGGCAGCGGCCAGGACTGGATCCGCACGCAGATGCGCTCGCGCAGCGTCAGCGGTTCGTCTTCGTCCGCTTCCAGGATATAGCTGCGCTGTTCCGTGCCGTCGACCACGCACACGTGCGACGGATCGGTCGCGGTCTGCGCGTTGGGCTTCAGCAGCGATTCGGGATCCGCCACCGCCGTATGCACGAGCAGTCCCGCGGCAGCGACGGCGCCCGCCGCCCCCGCCGCGACACGTTTTGCGGTTTTGCCGGTCTTTTGTTTCATCGGAAGGTTCGGCTTCGTGATCGGCGCGCCGTCACGCCTGCGGCTGCGGCTCCTGCTCCGGCTTTTTCCGGTTCCAGAGCTTGTCCGTCAGCTTGAAGAGCATCGGATAGACCGCGATGACCGCAAAGATGGTGATCGCATAGCGCGCCATGCGGATCAGCTGCGAAACGAAATTGCCCGCATCCAGCAGTTCCTTCGGGAAGGGCATCTTAAGAAGGGTGTTGAGCCCGAAGTACAGGATGCCGCCGCCGATCGTGCGCAGAATGCAGCGGAAGATGTTTTTGGTGTTCTCGAACTTCACAAACCGTTCCTCGAAGGGCTCGGCAAGGATGAAGCCGAGAAGCATGCCGAACGAGCTGAAATAGTCGTTGCTGGTGCAGAAGAAGAATCCCGGCACGGCGGACAGCAGCAGGATCGCATAGAACAGCCAGCGGTTCTTGATCGCTCTGCGAAGCCAGGGAATCAGCGCCACGATGATCGCGCCGAGCAGCCATCCGCACAGCACGTCCGTGGGATAGTGCGCTCCGACAAACACGCGGGAGAAGCCGACCAGCAGCGGCAGCACGATCGCCAGCACCCACAGCAGCTTGCGCTTCTTCTCATGCGCCGCCAGAGAGCCGTATGCCGCCACGGCGCTGCCGGAGTGTCCGCTCGGGAACGAATAGCCCTGCGCGGCGACGTCCATCGGGTCCGCGCCCTCGTCGATCAGCCGGAGCAGCTTGACGTTGTATCCCGGTACAAAGTACGGACGCAGACGCTGCACCAGATTCTTGATCATCGGGTTCCAGACGTTCGCCATCAGCACGTTCACGCCGACGTACTTGCCGAATTCCTTGTTGAGTCCCCAGTACAGAAAGCCCATGATCACCACGAGCAGCAGCTGTTCGCCGAACGCGGACAGATTGGACAGCAGCCAGAAGCCGAAGCCGCTGGTGCCGATGTGCGCCTGCAGCCACTCCATCAGCCGCATTTCCCAGTCCAGAATAAACAGGTTTCCCGCCGTCGCTGCCATAACGGAAAAGACCTCCTTCACGGTTTTTTCTCATTATATCCCTGTTTTCGGCATTTTGCAAGAAACGGATGCGCCCGACCGGAAAAAGATGCCGGATCTGCGGCGTTTCTGCGCTTACCGGTACGTGTCCGCGGTGATGTTGTCCAGATCGACGTCCTTGGTCTCCTTGACCTTCGTCATCAGCAGCACCAGCGACGCCGCCATGAACGGTACGCAGATGCACTCGCGCAGCGTCAGCGGTTCGTCTTCGTCCGCTTCCAGGATATAGCTGCGCTGTTCCGTGCCGTCGACCACGCACACGTGCGACGGATCGGTCGCGGTCTGCGCATTGGGCTTCAGCAGCGATTCGGGATCCGCCACCGCCGTATGCAGAAGCAGTCCCGCGGCAGCGACGGCGCCCGCCGCCCCCGCCGCGACACGTTTTGCGGTTTTGCTGGATTTGCGCTTCATGAAACAGCTCCGTTCGATCGTGATTCGATCCTTTGATCGGACTGATTATAGCAAATCCTGTTGATCTTGAAAAGTCCCCGCGGTACAAATGCGCCGGATCCGGCAGCGCGTCTGCCCTTTTTGCGCATCCGGAGGCGTGTTCCGCCGGGTTTTTCGGACCCTCCGCTCCTTCGCTTGAAAAAAATATATATTTTGCACAAATTTTACGTAAACGCTTGCGTTATTCGAAAACATCGTGTATACTATAATAGGATGAAGCAACCGGTCTGTATGATAAGCCGTGTTTGATACCCCGAATAGACCTGCGCACGAAACAAACGAGATCGAAGGGAGAATGATTCGTATGAGCAAGATCGTACTGGAAGGAGTCGACAAGTATTACGGAGAAAACCATGTTTTGAAGAACATCAACCTGACGATCGAAGACGGCGACTTTATGACGCTTCTGGGACCGTCCGGATGCGGAAAGACCACGACGCTGCGCGTCATCTCCGGTCTTGAAAAGCCGCAGAACGGCACCATGACGATCGACGGCAAGGTCATGATCGACGCGGCAAACGCTTTTTATGAGGAGCCGAGCAAGCGCGGTTTGAATCTGGTGTTCCAGAGCTACGCGCTCTGGCCGCACATGACCGTATTTCAGAACATCGCGTTCGGTCTGAAGATCAAGAAGATGCCCAAGAAGGAGATCGAGCAGCGCGTCATGGATTCGCTGCGGACGCTGCGCATCGACCAGTACCGGGACCGTTATCCGAACGAATTGTCCGGCGGACAGCAGCAGCGCGTGGCGATCGCGAGAGCCATTGCATCCAGTCCGAAGCTGCTGCTTTTGGACGAACCGCTCTCCAACCTGGACGCGCGTCTCAGAATCGACATGCGCGTTGAGCTGAAGCGTCTGCATCAGGAGACCGGCACCACCGTCGTCTACGTCACGCACGATCAGGTCGAAGCGATGACCATGTCCACCAAGGTCGCGCTGTTCCGCGCAGGCGAGATTGCACAGATTGCAAGCCCGTTGGAGATCTATACAAACCCCGTGGATATCGAAACTGCGGACTTTGTGGGAAGTCCCCGAATCAATCTGGTCGACGCAAAGGCGCGTTTCGACGGAACGAATCTGTCCGTCACATCGCCGATCGGAGACTTTGTATTTGATAAAGAGACGTTAAAGACCGAAGAAAAGATCCCCGGCGACGATACGTTTGACGTCGTGCTGGGCATCCGTCCGGAAGTCATTCAGGTATCCCCCAAGGCAAAGGACGACTGTCTCGAAGCGACCGTCTATGCAAGCCAGCCCGCCGGTTCGGAGACCATTGTCACGCTGGAAGCAAACGGCGTGCAGCTTCTGGCGCTGCAGGTCGACCTCCGAAACTATGAGATGAATCAAAAAGTATGGATCAGCACCGATCCGAAGCGCATCAATGTCTTCAACAAGGAAACACAGCGTCTGATCCGCTTTGCGGAAGCAAACGGCAAAGATGAGTCCGAAGAATGACACGCTTGCGAGCAATCTGATCGATTCGGAGGCATGATATTATGAGCAAATCAACGAAAGTCATTCGAAAAGGAAATCCATGGCTTCGCCTCAAGAATCAGGTGAAGGATATCGTATGCAATCCCTTCAACCTGATGACCTTGATCGCATTTGTCATCCTGATCATATTTGTTGTCGTCCCGCTTCTGTCTCTGGCAAAGGAAACCTTTGTTCTGGACGCGACGGCCGCAAAGCGCGTCAAGGCGGAGGAAGGAACCTGGTCCGTCTATTACTGGCAGTACCTGCTGACCGGCAGAATGGCGAAGTCCATGTTCTGGACGCCGCTTCTCAACTCCCTGACCGTTTCCTTTTTTGCCTGTCTCGTAGCGGTGCCGCTGGGCGCGATCCTCGCCTGGCTGATGGTCCGCAGCGATATCCCCGGCAAAAAGATCATATCGTTCCTGGTCGTCATCGCCTACATGATGCCTTCCTGGTGTAAAGCGCAGGCGTGGCTGTCCCTGTTCCGCAACGCGCTCGGAGGCACGCCCGGTATTCTGTACTGGTTGGGCTGGAACGTGCCGGACTGGGTCGCATACGGTCCGTTCGCAATGGTGTGCGTGTTGGCGCTGCACTATTACGCGTTTACCTACATCATGCTCGCCGGCTCGCTCGGCACGATCAATTCCGAGCTGGAAGAAATGGCACTGATCCAGGGCGCAAGCAAGCGCACCATCGTACTCAAGATCACGCTGCCGCTGGTCATGCCCGCATTCCTGTCCGCGACGATCATGACTTTCAGCAAAGCGATCGGCGGCTATTCGGTTGCGTCGTATCTCGGCACGCGCGTGCAGTACTACACGCTGTCCACCCGTCTGCACGATCAGATCGCAAGCGGCATGCCCGGCGTCGGCTATGCGATTTCGATCCTGATGATTCTGATTTCCGCCGCATTGATCCTGGTGAACAACCAGATCATCGGCACGCGCAAATCCTATTCCACCATCAACGGCAAGGGCGGAAGAACGACGGACCTCATGCTGGGCAAGTGGCGGATCCCGATGTTCCTGCTGGTCTGCCTGTTCCTGCTGATCGCTCTCGTATTCCCGATTCTGAGTCTTGTGATCGAGAGCTTGCAGGTCACGCCGCTGAACGGACTTGCCGCAGACAACTTTACGCTGTTCAACTGGATCGGCAAGGAAGAAAACTCCTACGCGATCCTGAACTGGGAGCCCGGTCTGCTGCGAAACGTCAAGTTTACTTCCGCGATCTGGAACACCGTGAAGCTCGGTGTGTTAGGCGCAATCATTTCCTCGTTCATGGGCCAGGTATTCGGCTACATCAGCGTCCGCGGCCGCGGCAAATGGTACGGTCACACGATCGACCAGCTGGTGTTCATCCCGTATCTGATCCCCGCCGTGGCGTTCTCGGCAGTATATGTCGCAATGTTCATCAAGCCGAAACTCGGCGGATTGATCCCCTCGCTGTACGGAACGTTCTTCCTGATCCTGCTGATTTCAACGGTCAAGTACTTCCCGTACGCAAGCAAGAGCGGTACCGCGACCATGCTGCAGATCAGCGCAGAGCTGGAGGAAGCGGCGTCCATCAACGGAGCGGGCTTCTGGCGCAGATTTGCGAAGATCATCTTCCCGCTTGCAAAGAACGGCTTTATGTCCGGTTTCATACTGACGTTTATCAGCATCGCGAAGGAACTCGACCTCATTTCGCTGGTCGTGAACGAACGGAACATCACCCTGTCCTATCTGACCTATACGTACACGAGTCTGAACTGCTACCAGCTGGCGGCGGCAAGCTCGGTCGTCATGATCGCGCTGATCTCGGTCATGTATCTGATCGCCAAGAAGGTCTTCGGCGCGGATATCGTCAAGGGCTGGAGCTGACACAAGGATGCAAGCCCGTAAGGGGTTTCCCATCATAAAAAATCAGGAGGAAAGAACGATGATCAAAAAGATTCTGGCTGTTGTGCTCGCGCTGTTGATGGTGCTGGGCATGATCGCCTGCGGCACCACCGAAAAGCCCGCAGAGCAATCTCCCGCTAACACGGAACAGAAAACCGACACCGCACCCGGCGAACAGCAAGGAGAAGCGGCAGCAGCCGAGCAGGGCGAAGCTGCAGCTGCGGCAGAAGAGAAGGAACCGGAACCCTTCGTATCCAAAGTTGTGCGTGATGACAGCGTATATGTCAACATGACGATGGCGGAGCTCTACGAGGAAGCCAAGAAGGAAGTTGCGGACGGACACCAGCTGGTTGTGTATTCCGAAACGGGTTCCACGGCAAAGTCCGTTGCGAAGTTCCAGGAAGCATACCCGGAGATCCAGGTGGAATGCACCAAGCTGAAGACCAACGCGATCGCCGAGAAGATCAAGCAGGAATACGAGGGCAACCCGTACTGCGATATCGTCATCACGAGCGACGGCAGCGGCGCCATCTATGAAGAGTGGTACAGCAAGGGCTACGTAGTCGCCTACTATCCGGCGTCGATTGAAGCAGACCTGAACGAAGAATACACGCCTTACGGTCTCCCGATCACGCTGGAAGCGGATATCTGGTTTTACAGCACCGCTGCGTTCCCGAACGGCTCGCCGATCAAAAACTGGTGGGATGCGGTGGAAATGGATGAGAACGGCAAGTCCAAGTACACGGTCGTTTCCCACGAGGCATCGAACCTGAACATGGCTTCCACGCTGGCAAACCTCGTCAAGAACGCAGACAAGCTCGAAGCGGCTTACAAAGAGAAGTACGGCACGGACATCGAATACACCTATCCCGCGGATTCCGGTGTGGAACCGAACAACGCCGGTTATGAATGGCTGTATCGCTTCCTGCAGTGTGATCACATCTACACGAATGACAGCGATGAGATCCTGGAGATTGTCGACAAGTCCACTGCCGAAAAACCGGTCCTCGGATACGGCTCCGGCATCAAGCTCGGCGACGCGCTTGAACTCGGCCGCAACGTCGACTACGTCACGACGATGTCCCAGTTCAACGGCTTTGCCCGCGCGAAGTTTGTCCTGATCTGCACCAAGAGCGATAACCCCGCGGCGGCGCGTCTGTTCGCGCTCTACAGCCTCGGCGGCGAAGACGGTCAGGGCGACGGCTACAACGCCTACGTCAACCGTATGGGAAGCTATCCGACCCGCAAGAGCCGCGACGCTTCCGAATTCAATCCGAAGTACTCCTATGCAGATCTGAATCTGCTCCCGACCGATCTGGCGTTTGTCAACTACAACTATCTGGATGTTCAGGACTTCTGGACCTACTATTCGGACGTGTTCAAGAAATAATCGCGAACCAAACACATTATGAAAGAAGTGATCCGGTGCGAGCGACTGCCCGCACCGGATCCGCAATGATATGAATAAGCAAGATCAAAACAACGCCTCCTACTGGCGACAGATGTTCTCCTTTACCAAGGACGGCAAGCTGCAGAGTCTTGACCTGATGTACAGTTTCTTTCTGTCCGTCGGGGTTTTCTTTGTGCAGTTTCTGATCGGCAACGGCATTACGATGCTGGTCGAGCGTCTGTTCCCCGCCTGGTCCAGAGGCGCGAAAAACGCGGCGGATATCCTTCTTCCCGTTCTGCTGAGCATGCTGCTTGCGTTGATCCTGTTTCGATCGATCCGCAAGAAAAGCATTGTGACCGTCGCATACGTGATCGCGTTTTTGCTGGTCGGAATTCTGATTCTTTACATGGCATGCACCTATGACGCGGAGACCGGCAGCGTGATGATCGCGCCGTTTCTCGGCATCTTCCTTGCACCGACAGCCGGCGGCGCAGCGCTCGCGATCTGGCTGTTTGTGCGATGGCGAAAAGCGCATCCGGATCCGATCCTGGAAGAGGAAGCGGAGCTGCAGCGGGAGGAAGAAGCGGAACAGTCCCAAAAAAAGGAATGATCCGGAAATCGGAATCGTACAGTACCGAAATCAAAAAGCCGCCGGTTTTTCCGGCGGCTTCTTTTGTTGTGAACATGCCCGACGTAAAGGGATCCGTCTGCGTCAATACTCCGATCAGTCGATCACGGTCGTGTAGGTCGTGGTCTCGACCGCGCCGGTCATCTTCCAGAAGCAGAGCTCCGGTTCTGCCGCAAAAGCTCCTTCTGCTCGCGGGCATACGCTTTCTCTCGGTTCAAGGGTTGCTCCTCCTTTTTCATCATGCCGGTATTATACCAGATCCGCCGAAGTTCCGCAATCCCGCGGGCGGTCCATTTTGGCGTTTCGTATTGACCTGCCCCGACGGAACTGATAAAATATAAGTTAATACAAAACGTTCCGGAGGGTTCCCGTGTACTTCGACATTGTCTCCGCAGCTTCGACCGGCATTTCCCAGTTTTTCACCAACATGATCGGCACGCTCGCCGTGATCCTCGTGATCTCGGCTTTCATCGGCGGCAGCGAGGTTCTGACGAAGTTTTTCGGTTCAAAAACGAACTGGAAGTATTCGCTGTTCGCAGGGCTTTTGGGCGGCATCTTCGGCATATACGGCACCATGTCCGGGTTGGAGCTGAACGGCGCAATCATCTCCGTGCGCGACATCGGACCGATGCTTGCGGGCTTCACCGGCGGACCGCTCGGCGGTCTGCTCGCGGGCGTGATCGCGGGCGTTCACCGGTTTCTGAGCGGCTCCACCGCCACGCAGACCGCGCGGTTGATGACCTATGCCTGCATCATCGCAACGGTGTGCATCGGCGTGATGTGCGGGTTCCTCTCCCGGAAATTCCATGACAAGCTGAAAAAGCCGTGGTGGGCGCTGCTCATCGGCATCGTGATGGAGATCTTCCATCTCTCGCTCGTGCTGCTGATCGTCAAGCCGTTCGACGCCGCGCTCGGCATCGTGAAGTCCATCTTCCTGCCCTTCATCCTCGTCAACGCCGTCGGCTTTACGCTGATGATCGCCATGATCTCGTATATCGAAAAGCAGCGCGCGATCGCGCTGGAGCGCTCGCGGCTCAAAACGGAACTCGAGGTTGCGACCGTCATTCAGCATTCGCTGCTCCCGCCGATCACGGACACCTATCCCGGCAGACCGGAGATCCGGCTTGCCGCCTCGATGGACGCCGCAAAGGAGGTCGGCGGCGACTTCTACGACCTGTTCTTTGTGGACAGGGACCGGCTCGCGTTCGTCATTGCGGACGTTTCCGGCAAGGGCATCCCCGCCGCGCTCTTTATGGCGACCTCGAAGACCACCATCCAGAACTGCGTGCGCGACTATCCGACGCTCGCCGAGGCGGTCACCGTCGCAAACGACAGTCTCTGCCGCAACAACACGGCGCAGATGTTCGTCACCGCTTGGATCGGCGTGCTCGATCTTCTCACCGGCGCGCTCACCTTTGTCTCAGCAGGGCACAACCCGCCCGTTCTGATCTCGGACGGAACCACGGAATTCATCAAGCGCCGCAGCGGGCTTGTGCTTGCCGGCATGGAGGGCGTGAAGTACCGCGAACAGACCATGACGCTGAAAAGGGGCGACCGGCTGTTCCTCTATACCGACGGCGTGACCGAAGCCGAAAACCAAACGCACGAGCTGTTCGGCGAGCAGCGGCTTGCCGACTGTCTGAAGGCCGCGGCCGACAAGGCGCCGGATGAGATCCTTGCCTGCGTCAAGGCGGCGATCGACGCGCATGCGAACGGCGCCGAGCAGTTCGACGATATCACCATGCTGTGCATCAGCATTCCGGAACCCGCAGTATCAGAATCGACCGAGGAGGACTGAAGCAATGACAGAGAAACCCGCCGTGCCCGGAAAGGGCGGCGAAACGTACATCCCGTTCGAGCAGCGGACCGGCGAACGCTCCGTTGTGTATTTCACGCGCGATCTTTCGGAGAACGGGCTTCTGAAGATCTTCGACAAGGTCGGCGCGGTCCTGTGCGGCAAAGTCGCGATCAAGCTGCACACCGGCGAAGCGGAGGGACCGAATATCATCCCCCGCCCCTGGGTCAGGGCGCTGGTCGACACGCGCTTAAAGGATGCGACAATCATCGAGACCAACACCTATTACGAGGGCAGCCGCTACACGACCGAAGAGCACCGCAAGACGCTGGAGATCAACGGCTGGACGTTCTGCCCGGTCGACATCACCGACGCGGACGGCGTCGCCGCGCTGCCGGTCAAAGGCGGCAAGTGGTTCGACGCCATGCATGTGGGCAAATC
>JAEEGL016047480.1_pt1 | contig 11433 bp, 10 predicted proteins | sample 9134231 | NCBI WGS metagenome assembly JAEEGL01 (sample SAMN16246548, study PRJNA631951) | gut metagenome | biome: gut microbiome; feature: rumen; material: fiber-attached | host: Bos | place: Iran: Karaj | collected 2018-10
GAAATGCGGCGCGGACAAGGTGAGCGTCAACTCCGGCGCCATCAGAAGGCCGGAGCTCATCGGGGAAGCGGCGAAGAAATACGGGGACCAGTGCGTGGTCCTCAGCGCGGATATCAAGCGGGTGGACGGCGCCTTCCACATTTTCGCCAAGGGCGGACGGGAGGATACGGGCCTGGAGGCCATCCAGTGGATCAAGGACGGGGTCGCCCGGGGAGCCGGGGAGATCGTGGCCAACTCCATGGATACGGACGGAGTGAAGGGCGGTTTCGACCTGGAGCTCCTGGAGCGCATCTGCGACGCGGTGCGGGTGCCCGTCATCGCCTCCGGCGGCGCGGGGAGCATGGAGGACTTCACCACCCTGTTCAAAACCGTGCCCGAGATCAGCGCGGGCCTGGCCGCCAGCGTGTTCCACTTTGGGGAGATCCCCATTCCGGAGCTGAAGAAAAAGCTCCGGGCGGATGGGATAGAAATGAGGATGGAAGCATGATCAGCATCGATGAACTGAAATTCGACGAGCGGGGCCTGATCCCCGCCATCGTGACGGACGCCAGCACCGGGCAGGTCCTGACCCTGGCCTGGATGAACCGGGAGAGCCTGGGCATCTCCATGGAGAAGGAGCTCACCTGCTTCTGGAGCCGTTCCCGGCAGGAGCTGTGGCTCAAGGGGGAGACCAGCGGGAATTACCAGCATATCGTCTCCATCACGGCGGACTGCGACCGGGACGACCTGGTGGTGGCCGTGGAGAAGGACGGCCCCGCCTGCCATACGGGCTCGGAATCCTGCTTCACCGCCCCGGTATGGGAGAGCGGTACCCGGCAGGAATTCCATCTCCGGGACCTGTACGCCCTGCTGGAGGGAAGGAAGCGGGACAAGCCCGAGGGCTCCTATACCACCTACCTCTTTGAAAAGGGCCTGGACAAGATCCTGAAAAAGGTGGGGGAGGAGAGCACCGAGGTCATCATCGCCGCCAAGGCCGAGGACCGGAAGGAGACGGTGTATGAGCTGGCGGATCTCATGTACCACGCCATGGTGCTCATGGTGGAGATGGGCATCCCCCTGGAGGAAGTGCGGCAGGAGCTGGCCTCCCGCCATGTCATCGACCACAAGGTCAAGCAGGAGAAGATGACCTGATGGGTGGGTCAGACAGGAATCACAGCCTCGCAGAGTTCGCGGCCGCAGGCGCGAATCAAACAGAAAGCATTTTCGGGCGGAATTCATTTCTGCCCGAAAATCCAGCTATCGCCGCAAGTGTCGAAGTGTCCGCCCGAGGCGCGCAGCGGCGATGTGATCCTGATCGACCCGGAGCCCAACGGAGCGGGTCCGGGTCGAAAATATCCAATTTCCATACCCATACCTGTTACTGCGACGGGAAGGATACTCCCCGGGAGCTGGCGGAAGAGGCGGTCCGCCTGGGCTGTCCCGCCCTGGGCTTTTCCGGCCACAGCTATACCGCCTTCGACCCCGACTGCTGCATGTCCCCGGAAGGGACGCAGGCCTATCGCCGGGAGGTGCTGGCCCTGCGGGAAGAATTTGCGGGAAGGCTGGATATCCTTCTGGGGCTGGAGCAGGACTATTATTCCGAACCGCCCCGGGAGGAGTACGACTACCTCATCGGCAGCGTCCATGCGGTGAAAAAGGACGGGGAATATGTCATCGTGGACTGGAGCCGGGATATCCTCCTCCGGGGCGTGGAGAAGCTCTATGGGGGAGATATCTACGCCTTCGCGGAGGACTATTTCCGCCTGGTGGGGGACATCTATGCCCGGACCCGCTGCCGGATCGTCGGCCACTTCGACCTGCTGACGAAATTCAACGAGGACGGTTCCCTGCTGGATGAGACCCATCCCCGGTACCTCCGGGCGGCAGGGGAGGCCCTGGACCGGCTGATGGAAGCCCCGGTGCTCTTTGAGGTGAACACCGGAGCCATGGCGAGAGGGTACCGGACGACGCCCTACCCCGGGCCGGTCCTGCGGCGGGAGATCGTCCGCCGGGGCGGGATCTTCCTCCGCTCCTCCGACTGCCACCGGAAGGATCAGCTCCTGTACGGGCTGGCGGACCTGGCGCAGCCGGGAGAAACGTTTGCCGAAAAACCGTGAACAAAATCGCGCAGAGGGGTGCAGAATCAAGCTGCACCCCTCTGTTTTGCCGTCTTGTCCGCCGTTTATCCGTTCCGGCTGATGAACTCCGCGATATCCCCCAGGACCTCCGGGCCGATGTGCCGTTCCACGCTGTATTCCTTCCTGGCCTTGAGGACGTCGTTGTACAGGCCCTTCACGAAGGCGTGGTTCAGCTCCGGATACAGGCGGAATTCCGTGTTTGCCCGCCCTTTGAGCCGCTCCTGAAAGCCGGCGTAGTCCTCCTCCGGCAGCACCTGGAAGTCCATGCCCCCCTGCAGGATCAGGACGGGCTTATCCGACTCCAGCAGGTAGTCCGCGGCATTCTTCCGTCCCATCTCCTTGAAGTACCAGAGGGTGGTGGATCCGGCGAATTTCTTCCGCTTCGCCTCTTCTTCCGGCAGCGCATCGAGCCCCTGCAGCTTCTTGGCGTAGATCTTCTCCTCCAGCTTCACCACGGCCCCCAGCAGGCCGCCCTTCTGCCCGGCCTGCCTCAGCTGCCGGATCATGATCGTCTCTATGGGATACGGCGTACCCGCCATGAGGATCAATCCCCGGAAATCCCCGCCCTCGGCGTCGATGCGGGGAGCCAGCATGGCTCCCATGCTGTGGCCGACGATCCAGATCCTGTCCGGGTCGATGCGGGGATCCTTTCGCAGCAGATCTGCGGCCAGGACGGCGTCCTCGACGGTCTCCTCCTTGACCGTGACGGGACCGGCCTTCAGCATCTTCCGGGCATGGACATAACTCCGCTTATCGTAACGGAGGGAGGCGATCCCCCGGTCCGCCAGCCCCTCCGCCAGATCCCGGAATGGGGTCAGCTTAAAGACCCGTTCGTCCATATTGCTGGCCCCGGAGCCGTGGACGAGGACCGCGGCCGGGATCTTTTCTTCCGGGAGATCCGGAAGGGTGAGCATGCCGTTCAGGGGATACTCCGTCCCCTCTCCCAGGATGATCTTTTCTGTTTTCATTTTTCCTCCGTCCTTTCCCGCTCCCGGAGATAGACCCTCCGGGCATAAAACAGGGTGCCGATGACGGCGGCGGTCAGCAGCGCCGCCATGGCCGCCAGGGGCGCCAGGAACCCGGGAAGCGCCGCCGCCGCGATGACCGTGAGGATCCCCGCGGCCACCAGGGCGTATCCGCCGAAGCGATGCGTCCTCCTCCAGGTTTCGTCATTATACATGCTCCAGCTCGTCCGGAAGCCGATGAACCCGTTGCGCCGGGTCTTGGGCATGACGTTCCCCACCACGATGAAGAGGATCCCCATCAGCATGAAGGGCAGCCGGTCCAGCGCGTCCCCGGAGGTCTCCCCGCCGGACGCCGCCCGGAAGATGCGCAGCATCAGCCAGGCAAACACCAGCAGGAGCATGGAGAGGGTGGAGATCCCCGCGATGCCGATGGCCTTGCGGTTGGTCAGGGCCCCGGCCCTGGCCTTGTCCTCCTCCGCCTCTTCGGATTCTTTCCCCCAGACGTTCATCACGACGGTAAAAACACCGGCCATAAGGAGCAGGGCCGCAGGCAGGAGCAGAAGCTCCCATCTGGAGCCCCAGCGATCCGGGTTCCAGGCCGCGTCGAAATGCACCGGCACGGTCTCCGGCAGGAACGGGAGCGCGGCGGCCATGAGCACCAGCCCGAGCACGGCGATCACCCAAATGGCCTTTTTCATTTCTTGTCACCTCCGAACTGCTTGACCCAAAGGATCAGTTCTTCAAATACGGATGTGTTGACCTCATAGTAGATGTAGTTCTTCTGCCGGTATTCCAGGATCAGGTCCGCTCCCTTCAGGAGCTTCAGATGATAGGACAGGGCCGCGGGGGAGATCCCCAGCTTTTCCGCCAGCTCTCCGGCGTTCAGCCGCCCGTTTTTCAGCAGGACCAGGATATCCCGCCGCTGCTGATCCGAAAGGACCTTGAAGATGTTCGTCTCCCCCATGGGCAGCTCCCTTTCTTGAAAGCATTTCAAATTATTTTTAATTACCTGCCCATAGTATAGCGGCTTTCCCAGCCTGCTGTCAAGAGCTATTTCAAAATATTTTAAAATAACCGGGCAGGAAATACCCGCCTGCGGAAAGCAGGCGGGTACGGTTTGCTTTGGATCATTCGCTTCTCAGGGCTTCCACCGGATCCTTTTTCGCCGCGATCCGGGCGGGGATGAGGCCTGCGATGAGGGTGAGGATCATGCTGATGATCACCAGGATCACCCCCGCCATAGGCGGCAGGGTGGAACGCAGGTAGGGGATCCCCGTCAGATGCTGCACGATGGCGGAGATGGGCAGGTTCAGCAGGATGGTGACGGCGATGCCCAGTACCCCGGCGCAGAAGCCCACGATGAGGGTCTCCGCGTTGAACACCCGGGAGATATCCCGCTTGGAGGCGCCGATGGACCGGAGCACGCCGATCTCCCGGGTGCGCTCCAGGACGGAGATATAGGTGATGATGCCGATCATGATGCTGGAGACCACCAGAGAGATGGAGACGAAGGCCACCAGCACATAGGAGATGGCGTGGAGGATGGTGGTGATGCTGCTCATGAGAAGACCCACGTAATCCGTATACCGGATGACCCGGTCCTCCTGCCCCTCCTCCGACATGCGCCGGTTGTAAGCCCGGATGAAATCCACGATGGCATCCTTATCCTCAAAGCTGGCGGCATACAGGCTCAGGCTCCCGGGCTGGGACCGGTCGTTGTAGCCCAGACTCTGCAGGTTATCCGCCAGGGTGCTTTCGGAGTACCTGGGCGGCAGGAACTGTTCGCCCAGCTTCTGCAGCTCGCTTTCCTCCAGCTCCGCCAGGCGGTCGGCCAGGAGCCGGTCCAGCTCCGCTTCGGGGAGGGCCCCGGCGCTGCCCTGGGCGGCGGCGGTATAGCTCTGCTTCAGCTGCTCCGTGAGACCTGTGATCAGGTAGCCCCGGAGCTCTTCCTCCTCCAGATTCTCAAAATAGGCCTTCAGGGCGGCTTCGCTCATGCCCATGGTCCCCTTGGCGGTCTGGATGAGCTGCTCCAGCATATCCTCCCGGCTCAGGGCGCCCACCATGGCCGCAGCCTGGGCGGCCAGCTCCTCATCGGAAGGCACCTCCGCCACGGCGGCGTATACGGCGGCCTTATCCTCCGGGGAGGCGGCAGACACCCATTCCCGGAACAGGGCCGGGATATCCTCCACCGGATCCTGACCGGGGACCGGGAAGGGGAGGCCGGTGAATACGTCGGTCTCCGGATCCGCCAGCTGCCGACGGACCGTTTCGCTTTCCCCAGTCTTTTCCAGATAATACTCCGTCAGCTCCGGCAGGTAGCCTACCGCGCCGCTGAGGGCGCCGGCGGAGGCATTCTCGCTGGGCCGGATGATGCCCACCACCCGGAGCTCCAGGGAGTTTTCCACCGCAGCCCGCAGGGCTTCGGGGTCATCGGAGACAGCCGTGTATCCGCCGGCGGCTCCATCCGCCCGGTACAGGTCTCCGGGGATCACCAGCCGGTAGCGGAGCCCCAGCATTTCCTCATAGCTCCAGGACTCCGTCTCCGTGTCCAGCGTTTCCCCGGCTACGGAGGCCAGAAGCCGGGTCCGGGCCTCCTCAGGGTCCCGGACGCCCAGGGAGTACAGGTAGACCTCGTTCAGCTCATTGCGTTTGTCCACGATGAGCACCACCTCGTCCAGCGCTTCGGGCCAGCGGCCCGCCACCACGTCATACTGGGTGCGCAGCAGCTCCGGATTATCCAGCAGCTCCTCCCATACGTCCATGCCTCCCTGGGAGGACATGGAGGAGAAGGCGCTCATGGAGGAGAGGGTGCCCGTATTATAGAAGGTGCCCATGATCATATCCATCACGGGACTGGGGTTCAGCTGCCATACGTCCGTTTCCCCGTGGAGGGCAAATATCGGCAGGGTGACGCCGTAGCCCACCCGCATGCTGCTCACATGCTCCATCACGGCGGGATCCGCCTTCAGCGTCTCCAGGAAGGCGCCCAGATCGTTTTTCCGGAAGGACATGTTCATCATATTGTCCGCCAGGTCGGAGAAAACGGTGTTGGCATAGATCTTGTCCAGGCCGTGGTCCGCATTCTCGCTGCGCTTTTCTCCCAGAGCGGTGAGCATGCCGGCCATATCCACCGTCTCCCCGGTGATGGTGAGGGGATAGGTGCTGAGGGTATCCTCCTGCACCCGGTCGATATAGTTCTGGATCCCGTTGGACAGGGAGAGGATCAATGCGATGCCGATGATGCCGATGCTCCCGGCAAAGGCGGTGAGGATGGTCCTGGCTTTCTTGGTCAGCAGGTTGTTCCGGGAGAGGGTCAGAGCGGTGAGGAAGCCCATGGCGGGCCGTTTCCCCGTCTGCTTCTCCCGGCGCTCCCGTTCCTCCTCCTCCGGGGTGAGGGGATCGGAGTCGTCCGTGACCTTCCCGTCCAGCAGGCGGACGATGCGGGTGGCGTATTTCTCCGCCAGCTCCGGGTTGTGGGTGACCATGATCACCAGCCGGGTCCGGCTGACCTCCTTCAGCAGCTCCATGACCTGAACGCTGTTCTCCGTATCCAGGGCGCCGGTGGGTTCGTCCGCCAGGAGGATGCTGGGATCGTTCACCAGGGCCCGGGCGATGGCCGCCCGCTGCATCTGCCCGCCGGACATCTGGTTGGGCCGCTTGGTGAGCTGGTCCCCCAGGCCCACCCGCTCCAGGGCCTCCCTGGCCCTGCGCTGCCGCTCCGCCTTGCTCACCCCGGAGAGGGTGAGGGCCAGCTCCACGTTCCCCAGCACGCTCTGGTGGGGGATGAGGTTGTAGTTCTGGAACACGAAGCCCACGGCGTGGTTGCGGTAGTTGTCCCAATCCCGGTCCCTGAACCGGGAGGTGCTCCTGCCGTCGATGCGCAGATCCCCGCCGCTGTACCGGTCCAGACCGCCCACCAGGTTCAGGAGGGTGGTCTTTCCGCAGCCGGAGGGGCCCAGAATGGCGACGAACTCATGCCTTCGGAAGGCCAGGGACACCCCGCGAAGGGCATGGACCTGGGTATCTCCCATGACGTAATCCTTGGTGATATTCTGCAAGACCAGCATGGCGGCACGTTCCTTTCCCGGAAATTACTTTATTCTGCCACAGGCTTGTGAACTCCGTATGAACAGAGACTAAAAATGCCCATACGGGAAAAGGCTGGACAAACTATCCTCTCTCTGGTATATTTTTCAGCGAAACCGGCGGAAATTCATGAACTATTCACATGTTCCCGGTATAATAACCGATTGAAGGCCGCCGTATACCCGAAAACGTCTTTGCGCGGCGGCCGGAGAGGGTGGTTCCATGAAATTTCGCAGTTGGCTGACCAGGGTGATGGCGGGACGGAACGGGGCGGACCAGCTTGGCCGGTTCCTGTCTTTCCTCACATTGGTCCTTTTGCTGCTTTCCCTCGTCACCGGGGGCACGGCCCTGAGCAGCATTTTCTGGACCCTTGGCCTGGTGAGCCTGGTGTGGGGCTTATTCCGCAGCTTCTCCCGGAACCTGGAGCGGCGGCGGGGGGAGAATCAGGCCTACCTCCGTCTGGCCGGCAGGGTGCGGGGGGCTTTTTCCGGGACCCTGGATCGGTTCCGCCAGCGGAAGGACTACCGCTTTTTCCGCTGCCCCTCCTGCAAGACCTGGCTCCGAGTGCCCAGGAACAAGGGCCGGGTGCAGATCACCTGCCGCCAGTGCGGCGAGCGGTTCACCCGCAAGACCTGATTTCGCGCCATAGGAAAGGGACACGGTAAGATGAACGACCCCTATCAGGTGCTGGGCGTATCCAGGCAGGCCAGCGACGAGGAGATCAAATCGGCCTATCGGAAGCTGGCCCAGCAGTACCATCCGGACCTGCACCCCGGAGACGCCGCGGCGGCCCAGAAGATGAAGGAGATCAACGCGGCCTACGACCAGATCAAGAACCCCGAGGCCTGGCAGAAGACCGCCGGAGCCCAGCAGGCTCAGCAGCAGACGGCCTATCAGGAGCCCTTCACCGGCTGGAACCCCTTCGGGGACTGGTATAATCAGTATACCTACGGAACACGGCAGCAGGATCCCCGCAGCGACGCGGATGACCCCATCCTCCGGTCCGCCCGGGCCTTCAACGGGAGCGGGCAGTACCAGGAGACCCTGCGGGTGCTGGAGCGCATCGACCCAGCCCGCCGGGGCGGGGAGTGGTACTATCTCGCAGCGGTGGCGAATTACTTCCTGAAAAACGAGGTCACCGCCCTGCGCTACGCCCGCACCGCGGTGCAGATGGAGCCCTTCAATACGGAATACCAGCAGTTCCTCTCCCGCATCCAGTATGGGGACCGGCAGTACCGCACCGTGAGCCATGCCCCGGTGTTCGGCGGCTTCGGCAAGCTGGTGGCGGGGATCTGCGCCTTCAACCTGATCATCCGCTTCTGCCGGTGCCTCTGCTGAGGGGGAGCCCGTTTTTCAGTTAATAAGGAGGATAACCTATCATGAAGGTGACGGAAAGCATCCTTTGGACCGGAGTGCACGACCACGCCATCGATCTGTTCGAGGGGCAGTATCGCGTGCCCAAGGGCATGAGCTACAATTCCTATGTGATCCTGGATACCCGCCCCGCCGTGCTGGATACGGCGGACGCCCGGTTTGCCGGGGAGTGGCTGGGGAAGGTGGAGGCCGCCCTGGACGGGCGGGAGCCGGAATACCTGATCATCCAGCATGTGGAGCCGGACCACTCCGGCAGCATCCTCTCCTTCATGGAGAAGTATCCCAAGGTCACGGTGGCCGCCACCCCCAAGGCCTTCCCCATGCTGAAGAACTTCTACGGCCTGGAGCCGGAGAACCGGCTGGAGGTGAAGGCGGATACCGTCCTTTCCCTGGGGACGCACACCCTCCGCTTTGTCCCTGCCCCCATGGTCCACTGGCCGGAGGTCACCCTGACCTATGACGAGACGGAAAAGGTCCTCTTCTCCGCGGACGCCTTCGGCAAGTTCGGGGCCTGGGATACCCCGGAGCCCTGGGAGGACGAGGCCCGGCGGTACTACATCGGCATTGTGGGGAAGTTCGGCGGCCCGGTGCAGGCCCTGCTGAAAAAGGCAGCGGCCTTGGAGATCGCCGCCATCTGCCCCCTCCACGGCCCCGTGATGAAGGAGGATTTGGGGAAGTACCTGGCCCTGTACGACGCCTGGAGCGCCTACCGGCCCGAGGCGGAGGGGGTGTTCATCGCCTTTACCTCCGTTTACGGCCACACCCGGGCGGCGGCGGAGACCCTGGCCAAGACCCTGGAGCAGGCCGGGACCCCGGTAAGGTGCATGGACCTGGCCCGGTCCGATTTGGCGGAGGCGGTGGCCCAGGCCTTCCGGTACGACCGCCTGGTGCTGGCCAGCACCAGCTATAACGGGGGTGTGTACCCCCGGATGCGCCAGTTCTTGGACGAGCTGGCGGAGCACGGCTTCCAGAACCGGCGGGTGGGCATCGTGGAAAACGGCTCCTGGGCCCCCTGCGCCGCCAAAACCATACTGGCCCGGCTGGAGGGCTGCAAGAACCTGACCTTCCTGGAGCCCACGGTGACCATCCGCTCCGCCTTGGACGGAGAGAGCCGGGCGGCGCTGGAAAAGCTGGCGGAAGCCCTGAAATAACGGAAAAACGAGCTGGAGCTGCTGCGTGACGCAGCAGCTCCAGTCAGACTGTAGACAAAGGGGAAACGTATGTTCTATGTCATTGCGAAGCCAGTGACCGATGTCACTGGCTGTGGCAATCCGCAACTCCCGTCTTTGTTATCTTAACATTTCCAAGGGGACGAAAGAACGGATTGCCACGACCAGTTTGCGAACTGGTCTCGCAATGACAGTATTCGAAGGTTTGTCTACACCTTAGCCGGAGCTGCTGCGAAATAAAACGCAGCAGCTCCAGTTTTCATTTCCTGTGCAGGGTGACGATCACCAGCTCCAGGGGATTGAACAGCCGGGGGAAGCCGTTTACCCCCGCCAGGCCCCGGGACAGGACCATGCAGCTGCTTCCCTCCACGTACAGGCCCCCGTCATACTTGGGGAAGAGCACGTGGCCCGGAGCCAGGAGGCCTCCCAGGAAGGGCAGGCGCACCATGCCCCCGTGGACGTGGCCGCTGAACACCAGGCGGAAGCCCAGGGCGGCATAGACCGGGAAAAACTCCGGCCGGTGGGCCAGGAGCAGGGAGAAATCCCCCTTTGCCCCGGAAATTTCCGCAGCCAGCTCCTCCGGGGTCTTCATGTCCGCGTAGGCGTTGGGGTCCTCCAGCCCCGCCAGGAGCAGCCGGTCCCCCTGCCGTTCCCAGATGACGAAGCTGTTGCGCAGAAGGGTGATCCCCATGTCCGCAAGCTCCCGGAGATACCCCTCCGTGTCCTCCAGGGCCCATTCATGGTTCCCGGTGACGTAGTACACCGGCCTCAGGGCGGTGAGTCCCTCCAGCAGCGGCTTCAGGTGCCGGAGCTGTCCCTCCCCGTCCACCAGGTCCCCGGTGATGAGGATCAAATCCGGCTCCGCCTTCTTCGCCGCCTCCAGGAGCTGGGTGTTCAGGATGGCCCGGCCGTGGAGGTCGGAGAGCTGGAGGATGCGCAGACCGTCGAAGCCCTCCGGCAGGTCGGGGTAGTTCAGGGTATACTCCCGGGTGCGCACCCAGAAGTTATCCAGAAGCAGGACCACCGCCAGGACCAGGAACAGGAGGGTGAGCAGGGGATGCTTCCGCCCCTCGGCACGTTTCTTCCTTTTCAAATTCAGGCTTCCTTATCCCGGAGATAGATGTGCTTCGTCCCGGTGGAATCCGTCACCCGGGCGTCGATCTCGAAGCGGCCGATGGAGCGGATGAGGGGGGTGAGCTTGGTGAAGCCGAAGTTTCGGGGGTCGAAATCCGGCTGCTTCTTCAGCAGCAGGTTCCCCAGCTCCCCCATGAAGGCGTATCCGTCATCATCCGCAATGTCGGAGACGGAATCCGCAATGAGCTTTACGATCTCCTCCGGCACCTTCTGTTCCTTCTTCGGCGCCTCCGTATGCTCGTCCTTCCCGTGGTGGTCGCCCTTCTGCGCCTCCGGGGCCTTCACCTGGGTCTCCTTCTCCTGCTTTTCCTCCGCCTGGGGCTTTTCCGCCTTCTGCCGGGTCTTCCGGGCGGCGGACTTCTGTTTGTCCTGCTTGGCGGAGTCCTTTTGCTTCGTCTGGCTGGCGGAGCGGATCACCTCGATATAGATAAACTTGTCGCAGGCGACGCGGAAGGCCACGGGGGTCTTCTGCTCTCCCATGCCGATGACCTTCATCCCGGCCTCCCGAAGCCGGATGGCCAGACGGGTGAAGTCGCTGTCGCTGGAGACGATGCAGAAGCCGTCGGTCTTCCCCTCGTACAAAATATC
>JAEEGL010462209.1_pt1 | contig 11432 bp, 9 predicted proteins | sample 9134231 | NCBI WGS metagenome assembly JAEEGL01 (sample SAMN16246548, study PRJNA631951) | gut metagenome | biome: gut microbiome; feature: rumen; material: fiber-attached | host: Bos | place: Iran: Karaj | collected 2018-10
ACTACTGGAGTAGGCGATGCCTGTCCAAGACCGCACAGAGAAGCAGCCATCATAGTGGAGGCAAGCTCCTGAATGAGGTCAAGATCTTCCATAGTCCCTTTACCGTTCTTGAACTTGCTTACCAGTTCGAGCAGGCGCATATTGCCTTCACGGCACGGGGTGCATTTACCGCAGGATTCCTCAACGAAGAATTCCATGAGGTTTTCAACGACATCGATGATACACTGTGAATCATCGATAAACATCATGGCTCCGGAGCCGAGACCTCCGCCAACTTTCTGGCATCCGTCGATGCTCATTTCAAAATCTAGGTCATCAGCCGTGATGATCGGCCCGGAAGCGCCTCCGGTCTGTATGGCGAGGAGTTTTTTTCCTTCACCGCAGCCTCCGCCAACCTCTTCAAAGAGCTGACGCATAGTGATCGTGGTCGGAAACTCGTAAACGCCCGGGTTCACAATATTGCCGCACAGGGTGAAGATCCTGGTGCCGGAAGAGTTTGCGGAACCAATGTCGGCAAACCATTCTCCTCCGTTGACTATTATCTGCGGAACATTGGCAAGGGTCTCAACGTTGTTTACGATTGTAGGAGCCTTCCACAATCCTTCAACGCCCGGATAGGGAGGCTTGAAGCGGGGCTCGCCGCGGCTGCCTTCAATGGACTCGATAAGAGCCGTCTCTTCTCCGCAGACGTATGCTCCGGCGCCGGATACGATCTTGATATCAAAATCCTTTCCGCTGCCGAGGATGTTCTTACCGATGTAGCCCTTAGCCTTTGCATTGTCAAGGGCTTTATTAAGAGATACAAAAAGGTACGGATATTCCGCACGGAGATATATATAGCCCATGGTAGCGCCTATCGCCAGACCGGCTATGGCCATGCCTTCGAAGACGCTGTTGGGGTCACCGGAAAGGATGACCCGGTCTTTATTTGTAGCGGGTTCGCCTTCATCTGCATTGCAGACTATGTATTTCTGGGCAGCTTCGACCGGTTTTGTAAAGCTCCATTTGAGACCGGTGGGGAAGCCTGCTCCTCCTCGGCCGCGAAGACCGGAAGCTTTTACTGTTGCGATAATGTCATCCTGGGTCATGGAGAGGGCTTTCTTAAGTCCCTCATAGCCGCCGGCAGCGACATAATCCTCGACCTTAAGGGGATCTATCTTACCCACATTACGCAAAACGACTCTTGTTTCCTGCATAATATCATTCACACTCCCTTTCAGTTAAAATCCGCCAGAATTTCCTTGACTTTTGATGCGGAAAGCTCTCCATAGACCTCATCGTTGATGAGAGCAGCGGGAGAAAGATGACAGATACCTAGACATTCACAGGTTTCAAGAGTGAACTTACCGTCGGGAGTAGTTTCTCCGCATTTTATACCAAGCTCATTCTCAAAAGCCTCCAGCACCTGAGCAGCTCCTTTTACATGACATGGCGCGCTCTTACACATACGAATGATGTTTTTACCGCGAGGCTCGGTCGAGAACATTGCATAAAACGTTACCACACCGTATACTTTGGCGAGGGGAATATCCATCTCATTTGCAACTGTGACAGCGACGTCTTCTGCTATGGCATTGTCGGCAACATTCTGGACTTCTCTGAGAACTGAAATAAGATCCTCAGGATGGCCTTTGTGCGCGGCGGCGATAACGGCGACCTGTTCAAGAACGCCTTTCGCGGTCGGGCATGCGTTTCCCATTTCTTACACCTCCATAACAATTGGGTCTGAATCGAACTCAAAAAAAGAACAAGACAGACTTTCTTAATACAAATTATACATTATGGTATTAAATAATTCAAGCAACATAATGAATAGCTACCACTGCTTTAAATATAAAACCAATTTCGGTTAATCAATGGAGCAGCACCAAAATGAGAACGCATCTTAATAAGGTTACATTTTTGTCTTAACTGTCAAATCTTTTCTTCATCTCTTCCAGATCAAAACGGAAAAGATAGTTTCTGAGCTTGATGAAGAATTCCCGGTATTTTTCTTTTGTTGCAAATACGATATCACAGCCCCTGTCGTCATAGATTGACAGAATACATTCATTTTTAAAGGATACGAAACTGATCTCAGGCTGATCAAGCCCCCCGAGGTCAACTCTCACCGACGCCCTAATCAACTGGCTGTGATCAAAAGCGTTATCATCCGGATAGCATATGACACGATTTCTCCTTATTAATTCAGCACCATAGGCACTATCCTTTTCAAGGTCGGTCACAACCAGATTTCTGTACCGGTTCTGATAAGACAGCAGAAAAGAGACCTCCTCTGAGGCTTTTTCGGAAAGCTTTTCAATATCTGAGATATTCATATCTCCATTGCTTCCGACGGAATAATCAAATATCAGGTAGTTAAAGAATAATGCGTCTGCCCCGTGAGGAAAAAGAATGCTGTATATTTCAGATGCCTTTTCGTAAGCGATGGTGATCTGGTCTTCCGTTGCCGATGCTCCCGTACCCAATTCACACCTTAAAGCATAATTGTTGCTGTAAAAATACGGCGGCAGATAAGCGAAGTTCCGGTCCTTTATTAACTGCTCGATAATGCTCATAAATATCACCTTCTGAATAGAAATATTGCTTTTTATGCGGTAATCACGTCTGCCGCCCTGTCTTATGACGCATGAAACGGTCCTTTCTGATCTGATACGGTATAAGCACCGTATCGGAGAAGAGCAGGATCATATGACACAGTAAACAGCAGAAGGCGGATCCGAAACATGGTTTTATGTTCGGAAAACGACAAAAACAGTTTTAATAATGAGAAAAATAAGATATAATAAAACGAGATTTATAGAGGCTGCTGAAAAAGCGCCGACTATCAAACGGATTAACAGGCAGGAGAAAACACGATGATATACGGAAATGTCCTTGAAGCAGTTGGAAATACACCTCTGATTCGCCTTACGAGACTTAACCCCGACCCCGAAAGCGCACAGGTGCTGGTGAAGTACGAAGGCTTGAATGTAGGGGGATCGATAAAGACCCGTACAGCATGGAATATGATAGCACAGGCAGAAAAAAAGGGACTTATAAAACCCGATACCGTGATAGTTGAACCGACTAGCGGAAATCAGGGAATAGGACTGGCGCTGATAGGCGCAGTAAAGGGTCTCAGTGTTAAGATAATCATGCCCGACTCGGTAAGCGAAGAACGGCGCAAGCTGGTCCGTCATTACGGAGCGGAAGTGATACTGATACATGACGACGGGAATATCGGAAGGTGCATGGAAGAATGCCTGCATACCGCCGAGAAGATGGCACAGGAAGACGAAAGGGTCTTTATTCCCCAGCAGTTTACGAATCCCGACAATCCCATGGTACACAGAAACATTACAGCTCTTGAGATCCTTGAACAGGCAGGCTGTCCCATACACGGATTCTGCTCCGGCGTGGGAACGGGAGGGACCATAACAGGAATAGGAGAAGTACTTAAAGAGAAGAATCCCGATATGGTGATATGGGCAGTCGAGCCTGAAAATGCCGCCATACTTGCCGGAGGCAACATAGGCACACATCTTCAGATGGGTATAGGCGATGGCCTTATACCTGATAATCTCAACACGAAAATATATGATGACATATATATAGTAACAGACGAAGAGGCCATACGTACCGCCAGGGATCTGGCAAGGCTGGAAGGGCTGATGTGCGGGATCTCCAGCGGGACAAATGTTGCAGCCGCGCTGGCTCTTGCAAAAAAACTCGGCAGGGGCAAGACAGTTGTAACAGTACTGCCGGATACAGCTGAAAGATATTTCAGCACGCCTCTTTTCAAGGAATAGCAATATGAAAATAATGTATTGGATCAGATAACCTGAGATTGTTTGATACCTGTTTAATAAAGGGAAAGGAGTATGCCTTATGAAAAAGATATTAAGCGTACTTTTATGTGCAGTACTGCTTATGGCCTTCGCTGCCTGCAGCAAGGATACGAACAAGAATGATCCGGAGACGATAAAGGCTGCCGCCGAGCCGACATATCCAGAGGGGATACTGCGCAGCGATTACGAAAAATGGCAGCAGAACCGGGATGAGAACATCCTTACAGATGAGCAGTTTAATGCTGTCAACGAATTTGCAGTGAAGACCGCTTCCGCGATGATGGGTGAAGAAGATAAAAATATCACTTATTCGCCTGTAAGTGCATATTTCGCCCTTTCCCTGGCAGCATGCGGAGCTGAAGGCAATACGGCTGAGGAACTGATGACACTTCTGGAAGCAGACAGCAGGGAGGAACTCTCTGAAAGATGTGCGAGGCTGTTCAGACTGCTCTATGCTGATGGGGAGGAAAGCAGTTTGAAAATAGCAAATTCCCTCTGGCTATCGGATAAAGCGGTGTTTGAAAAGGATTATATTTCCCGGGCGGCGCAGGATTTCTACTCATATCTTTACAATGTTGATTTTACCGATGCCGCTACAGCCGATGCAATGAAGGAATGGGTCAGCAGGAACACAGGAGAAAAGCTTGCACCTGAATTTGAGTTTTCTGACGAGGAACTCATGAGGATAATCAACACGGTATATTATAAAGATTCCTGGAGCATGCCCTTTAACGAAGCGGGGACGGAAACAGATACATTTTATCTGTTGAACGGGTCGACAGTGGAATGCAGCTTTATGAATAAAACCGAGACTTCCGGTTTTGCCGTGGGAGAAGGATTCGTAAAATCGGCACTGCCGCTGCAGAACGGAGGAGCGATGACATTCATCCTTCCGGACGAGGGAGTGTCGCCCTTTGAACTTGTATCTGACAGCGAAAAGCTTGCTTCAATAATCAATACGGCGGACAGCGAGTATGGACGGGTTATCTACAGGATACCGAAGTTTTCTTATCAGAATGAAACAGATCTTGCAGAAGCAATAAAGAAACTCGGAGCATCTGATGCCTTTGACGCGGAAAAAGCCGATTTCTCCGGAATATCGGAGCAGCCGTCATTTATATCCGGAATACGGCAGGGCACACATATTGCAGTAGACGAGAAAGGCGTGGAAGCTGCGGCATTTACCGATATAAGCATGGCCGGGAGCGCCTTTACTACAGATACCTGCGAGCTTATCCTAAACAGGCCGTTTATTTTTATGATAACGTCATATGACGGTGTGATACTGTTTACGGGAATATGCGAAAACCCTGCAACCTGAATAATAAAAAACGCCAGGCCTATACGACCTGGCATTTTTGGTATAGATCTTAGTCGATACGTTTGTCACCCACAAAGAACAGAGCTACAGTTCCCGGCCCGGTATGGCTGCCTATAACAGTTCCGACGCTGTTTATCATTACCCTGCCCGAAAGGGATTTAAAAGTATTCTCTACAAGGTTTGCAACTGCTCTGGCATCATCCTCGCAGTCGGAATTTGAGATAAAACATTTGCCTTTATAGGAAAGGCCTCCCTTGGCATGAGCCTGCATCTGCGCGACGATCTCGGTAATGAGCTGCGGCTTCCCTCGTATTTTCTTGCGGTTTACCAGCTTGCCGTCATAGCTCATGTTAAGAAGAGGATATATGCGCAGGGCAGTGGCTATTTTCGCAGCTCCGCCCGAGATCCTTCCTCCCCTGACAAAATGAGAAAGATTAGAAGTGAAAAACCAGTGATGAATATTTAGCTTGTTTTCTTCTAGCCAGGAGCACAGCATGTCCATTGATGCTCCGCTGTCTCTCATATCTGCAGCCATATCCATTAGAAGACCGTATCCGCTCGAAGCGCCGAGGCTGTCGATCACTGCAATGTTCCGGTCAGGATACTTTTCTTTAAGCGTCGAAGCCGCGATCGTTGCGGAGCGGTACGAGCCAGAGATTCCGGAAGAGAGCGATACATGTACTATGTCAAGTCCTTCCTGCAGAAAGGGCTCAAAAAAGGAGATGAACTGTCCCACATTTACCTGTGAGGTGATGGGCAAAGCTCCAGCGGCGACACGGGCATAGAACTCTTTGAAGCTCATACTCTTGCCAAGATCATCGTCGTAGCTTTCACCGTCTATAGTAAAATGAAAGCATGTATATGGGATATTGCGGGAAGAGAAGAACTCCTGAGGCATATCGGCTGTAGAACAGCAGGTTAACATGTAGTTGCTCATCACGATGTGCTCCTTTGTAAATGTATCAAGGATACGGCTGTTAGTCGGGCGGAACCCGGATCCTGCGGCACAGACAATATCCCGGCAGTGCCGGACAAGAAGAAAAGGAATGTAGAAAACCGTCAAAACCAGCAGTTAACTCTATTTATTAATTATACCCAACACGGAATAACAAGTCAATAATTATCGGTCAAGAGTGCCCTGCAGGCCGGGAACACATTACGGCGGCAGGCATTTATATTTTCAATAAAAAATCCCGGTATCCTCTTCAGCAAGATACCGGGATCAATCCGAAAACAAAAACTATTCTACCACCGGTCTGTCCTTGGACTGTACTTTGGGCTTTTCGGGTTCTTTCTCTTCTTTGGATTCTTCATCTTCAGGCTTTGTGCTCTCATGAATTATCTTTATTTCTTCATCCACAGGCAGGGAGCCGAGCTCCCTGAGAGTCTTGACGATATCTATTGCTTCGCCATAGGCTTTTTCATAGGAAGAGCTCTTGATACTGGTTTCAGCAGAAATAACGGAGATATACTCGCACAAACGGGTACTCTTAAGAGATACTTTTACACGAAGAGCCAGGCAGACTATCTCGGGACCCGCATCCTCTGACTCTGAGTCGACCATTTTCTGGAGTATATTGCCCAGACTGGACATCGGGTTGGCAGAAAAAGAATTCATTCCTCCGGTAGGGAGACCGTTTGCGTCACGTTTTTCAGCCGGTCCGCTGACTTCAATTATCTCAACACCCTTGATATCGTCAAAACCCAACATACGGCAGCCTTTATAACTGCCGAAAGATCCCAGGGCAGTCCATAACCTGCGCTTATCATCGACGGCAAGATAACTGCCGACCTTTCTTGAAGGGACGAAACTGCTGCGGAGGCCGTCATTATAGCGCCTTTTCTGAATCATCTCTTTGACTTCATCAACAGAAATCGTCATAAGCTCAAAAGATGAATCCAATTCGGCTCTTTTATAGCATTTTTTGCAGCACCACTTATTGTCGGCAAGACGGTATCTTACGGTACCTGCATCCTTGCCGCAGACATTGCAGGTCGCCTCAGACAGATAAAATCCCATAAAAAACCTCCTGAAGGATAGATGTCACAGTAATTAGATTATCACAAATCAGAACGGAATACAATATTACGGGGAAACCTTTCAATGGGGCAGGGGGTAAATACGGCACATATTTTGCTCTAAATATTGTATCGATATGATTATAATGGTAAAATACTTGTATCTTTTTCCGACTCGGAGGAAACTATGAACATTATCGTATGCATCAAACAGGTCCCTGGCACGTCACAGGTGGAAATAGATCCTGAAACCGGAGTTCTCAAGCGAGACGGAGTAGAGAGCAAGATCAATCCGCATGACCTGTATGCTCTGGAGATGGCGATGCAGCTCCGCGAAAGATTCACCGGAACGGTAAGGGCACTTAGCATGGGACCCATGCAGGCGCTTGAAAGTCTTGAGGAGGCTGTATATATGGGAGTGGACGAAGGTCTGCTCGTCAGCGACAGAAGATTCGGGGGGGCTGACGTCCTTGCGACGGCATATACCCTTTCACAGGCTGTTGAAATGATGGCACCGTGGGATATCGTCATCTGCGGGAAACAGAGCAGCGACGGGGATACCGCTCAGGTAGGAGCTGAATGCGCAGAATTCCTGAATACCGCACATCTCAGCAACGTGACAAAAGTAGAGGATATAAGCAGCGGATATCTGACAGCGGTATGCAGCATCGACAATGCCGTTGTGCGCCAGAGGCTGCCGCTGCCCTGCCTTATATGTACGGAAGGAGAGATAAACACCCCCCGTCTGCCTTCATATAAAAGAAAGCTGGAGATAAGGGACAGAAAGCCTGTCAGGATAATCGGACTCGATTCATTCAAGGACAGAGACGAAAAGCATTATGGGCTGGCAGGATCGCCTACACAGGTGGAAAGGGTGTTCGCTCCCGAAAAGAATACTGATCACGTGCTGTTTAAAGGAGACGGGGAAAAGCTTTCAAGTGAACTGGCAAAACTGCTTGCCGATAAAAAGTTCATATAACGGGGGAATTAAGCATGGCATATCTTAAGATTGACCAGAGCAGGATAAACTGTGAGACGGCGAAGGAACTTATGGATATCTGCCCTTTCGGCGCTTTTGATTATGAAAACGGAATACTATCTATAAATGCCGGCTGTAAAATGTGCAGGCTGTGTATAAAAAACGGACCTGATAAGGCCATCGAACTTGTCGAAGAAGAGAACGGCTCCCTCAACAAGGATGAGTGGCGGGGTATAGCGGTATACGCCGAGGTGACTTCCGGGGGCCTCCACAAGGTCGTGGGAGAACTTTTGGGAAAGGCAAGAGAGCTTGCTTTAGTTACGGGGCATCCCGTGTATGCACTGGTCATAGGAAGCGGTGTCGAAAAGGCCTGCAGACAGGCTGCCGCATATGGAGCCGATAAGGTATTTTATTACGACAGCCCGGAGCTTGCCGAGTTCAAGACCGATATATATGCAAATGTTTTCTGCGATTTTATCGAGAAGGTAAAACCGTCTTCGGTGATGGTGGGAGCCACCGACAGGGGAAGGACGCTTGCACCGAAAACGGCGGCGCGCTGCAGAACAGGGCTTACTGCCGACTGTACCGTACTGGATATGAAGGAGAATACCGACCTTATCCAGATACGTCCGGCATTCGGAGGCAATGTAATGGCGCAGATAGTTACTCCGAAACACAGACCCCAGTTCTGTACCGTGAGATACAAGATATTTTCCGCCCTGGAGGAATGGGATGCCTCCGGTTGCAGCTTTGTCAATATGGATATTGAACCCGAAAAGCTTGTAAGTGCAATAGAAACCCTTTCCACGGATGAAAAACCGAGAGGTTCCGACATCTCGGAAGCATCGGTGATAGTTGCCTGCGGCAGAGGGTTCAAAAAGCAGGAAGATCTGGCCATGGCGGAAGGACTTGCTGAAGTACTGGGAGGAGTATGTGCCTGTACGAGGCCTCTGGTGGAAAAAGGGTGGTTTGATCCGAAGCTGCAGATAGGTCTTTCGGGACGGACCGTGAAGCCCAAGCTTATAATAACCCTCGGAGTATCCGGCTCGGTACAGTTTGCGGCAGGCATGAAAGGATCCGATTGTATAATAGCGATAAATCAGGATGAAAACGCCCAGATATTCGATATAGCTCATTATGCCGTTAAAGGGGATATCTACGAGATAGTGCCGAAACTTACCGCAAAGATAAAGGAGGCGGCTGCAAATGTATAAAAAGATCGATGAAGACGATATATCCGCACTGCGGAAAATAGCGTCGGAAGAATGCTGCCTTTTTGGGGAAGAGATAAGCGAGGACTATTACCATGATGAACTGGGGGGGATATCGAATCCTCCGGACATCCTCATAAAGGCGGTCAGCACGGAACAGGTAGCAGCAGTCATGCGTTACGCAAACGATAATAAGATCCCCGTGGTGGTGAGAGGTTCGGGTACCGGACTAGTGGGAGCATCGGTAGCCATCTACGGAGGGATAATGATAGATATGACCGGTATGAAACGCATACTGGAACTGGATGAAGACAATCTTACGATAACGGTAGAACCGGGAGTGCTCTTGATGGAGCTTGCCGAATACACCGCCGAAAAAGGTTTCTTTTATCCCCCTGATCCCGGAGAGAAGTCGGCGACCATAGGAGGCAACATAAGTACGAATGCCGGAGGGATGAGAGCCGTAAAGTACGGGGTCACACGAGACTACGTACGTGCCCTCACGGTAGTACTCCCCAACGGGGAAATCGTAAATCTGGGAGGAAAAACGGTAAAAAGCAGTTCAGGATACAGCCTCAAGGATCTTATCATCGGCAGTGAGGGAACACTGGGAATAATCACCCGGGCAGTACTGAAACTGATTGCTGTCCCTGCCTGCTCGATAAGCCTGCTGATCCCCTTCGCCTCTATGGGCGAAGCGCTGGACATGGTGCCCAGGATAATACGCTCCGGAACTCTGGCCACGGCAATCGAATACGTCACGCGCGAATGCGTACTGCTCGCGGAAGACTATTTGGGTAAAAAATTCCCAGACAACAGTTCCGATGCCTATCTTCTGCTGACCTATGACGGACCTTCCCGCAAATATGTGGAGGAAGAGTATTCAAAAGTGGCAGATATGTGTCTTGAAGGCGGGGCGCTGGATGTCTTTATAGTCGACACTGATGAACGCAAGGATTCCGTATGGACGGCAAGGGGAGCCTTCCTTGAGGCGATAAAGTCTTCCTCCGACGAGATGGACGAATGCGATGTAGTAGTGCCCAGAAGCAGGGTAGCTGATTTTATCGGCTTTACCCATAAACTAGCCGATGAAATAGGTATGAGGATACCGAGCTTCGGCCATGCCGGAGACGGAAACCTGCACGTTTATCTGTGCCGCGACGGTATGCCTGAAGACATCTGGCACAGAAAAGCAGGAGAAGCATTTGACCGCATGTACGACATGGCGGATGAAATGGGCGGACAGGTGTCAGGCGAGCACGGTATAGGCTGGGCGAAAAAGAGCTATATGGCAAAAAGCTGCGGAGAGGAACAGCTAAGACTTATGAGAAGCATCAAAAAAGGATTTGACCCCAACAACGTACTGAATCCGGATAAAATATTCTGAAGCGACATATGTGAAAATATCGGAAAACCGCCTGAAAAGGCGGTTTTCTTGACAAGAACAGTCAAAATGAATATAATGGCGTAAATTGCTGAAAAGAATAACAGACAAGTATCATAAAAGCAGGAGAGGATAAATGTTCAGACTGTTTCGCGCAATAGCAGATGTGCGGAGAATAATCCGCAGCAGGAAATTTGCTGTAGCAGCGCTGTCTGCAGTTACGATGGTCGTGGTCCTCACGGTTTCATCTATGACAAAAGCCGTCTATATTCGTTACGGGGACCAGCTTACTATTGACCTTACCCTTAAAAATAATGTGGAAGACATTCTGGAAGAAAACGACGTAGTGCTCGCAGAGGGAGATGAGGTAAGCTTTACCGGATTTGACGGCAGGCAGGGAGAGATCTCGATAGCAAGGGCGTTTTCCGTTACGGTGACGGCCGACAAGCAGACACAGGAAATAAAAGTGACCGACGGTACGGTACTGGATGTGCTTGACAAGGCGAATATCATTCTCGGAGAAGAAGACATCGTGAATAAAAATCCGATGTCGATGCTTTGTGCGGGAGATGAGATAGTCGTGACCCGGATAGGGTCTCATAAAGTCATCAAGTATGAGGAGATACCGTTTGAGACCAACACCAGGGTGACTCCGCTTCTACGCAGCGGAAGGCAGAGAGTGCTCACT
>JAEEGL010605143.1_pt1 | contig 11432 bp, 8 predicted proteins | sample 9134231 | NCBI WGS metagenome assembly JAEEGL01 (sample SAMN16246548, study PRJNA631951) | gut metagenome | biome: gut microbiome; feature: rumen; material: fiber-attached | host: Bos | place: Iran: Karaj | collected 2018-10
CCCGAGGACGTGCTCGTGATCGAAGGGATCCACGGACTCAACGACAGAATGAGCTATGCGCTCCCGGCAGAGAGCAAGTTCAAGATCTATATCAGCGCGCTGACGACGCTCTCCATCGATCTGCACAACCGGATCCCCACGACGGACGCGAGACTCCTGCGCCGCATCGTGCGTGACGCGAGGACCCGCGGCGCCACCGCCGCCCATACCATCGACATGTGGGACAGCGTCCGTGCCGGCGAGGAGAAGTACATCTTCCCCTTCCAGGAGAGCGCGGATGAGATGTTCAACTCCGCCCAGATCTACGAGCTCGCGATCTTAAAGCAGTTCGCGGAGCCGCTGCTCTTTGCTGTCCCCAAGGGCACCATCGAATACGACGAGGCCAAGCGCCTCCTGAAATTCCTCGACTACTTCGTGTGCATGGACCAGGACGCGCTCCCCAAGAACTCCATCTGCAGGGAATTTGTCGGGGGGAGCTGCTTCCGGGTTTAAAGGCGCGGCAAGCGGCGGGAGGATCACACGGCACAGAACAAGCGGGCATGTCACATGACATGGCCGCTTGCTTGATTAGTTTGGGAAGAGACTGCCCGGAATGTGTTGGTTCCGCCGGGTAACTGCAACGTGCGCAAGACGGTGATTTCAGGTACCCTGAGTGGGCCGTCCGGTCGCTTCGCGGAGATGGCTGACCGTTGCCGGGTACCTGCAAACGCGGGAAATTAGTATTTGCAGTTACTCTGATCAGGCCATCCATTCGCTACGCGGAGAGAAATGCTCGTTGCCGGGTACCTGCAAATGTGGAAATTGGTGATTTCAGGTACCCTGAGTGCTTCATCCGGTCGCTTCGCGGAGATGAATGGCCGCTGACGGGTACCTGCAAACGCGGGAAATTGGTGTTTTCAGATACTCGAGTCAGTCACCCGGTTGCCCACGGGAGAGATAGCACCCACTGTAGGGTAACTGCAAATCATGGATAACAGTTTTTTCAGTTACCTGAGGCGCTTTTTGGCGCCTGCGGTGACAGCTCTTCGCGCAGGCCGACGGCAAGCGAGGATGCCTGTCTGCCCCGTCGGACAGGCGTTTTGTAATTGATGTCGCAGTAAGTCGGAAACAGGGAAAAATCTTGTATCATCCCGCGCATTGTGGTAAAATATCACTGTTTTACAGGACAGCCCGGCAGGTTCACGGACAGACTGACAGATTCCGCCGGGACGTACAAAAAACAAGGAGGAAGACACTATGAAGAAGAAATTGCTTACGATGGTACTGGCAGGTGCCATGACGGCATCCCTGCTGGCCGGCTGCGGCGGCACCTCTCCGGCAGCGGAGACCGCTCCCGCACCTGCGGCGGAGACCCCCGCACCGGAGGCCAAGGCGGAAGCCCCCGCGGCGGAAGCTCCTGCGGCTGAGGAGCCCGCGGCTGACGCTGCGAGCGACGTCGACTACGGCAGCGGCGAGATCAAGATCTGGGTCGCGGACAATGTCGTGGACTTCACCAAGGAGAAGGCCGAGGGCTTCATCAAGGATCACCCCGAGTTCGGCGGCTACACGATCCTCGTGGAGGCGACCGGTGAAGGCGACGCGGCCAGCAAGATGATCACCGATGTCACGGCCGGCGCGGATATCTACGGCTTCGCGCAGGACCAGATCGCACGTCTTGTCACGGCAGGCGCTCTGGAGGAGGTCGAGCCCGGCAACGCGGCCAAGGTCGCGAGCGAGAATGCGGCCGGTGTTGTCAATGCGGGCAAGGTCGGCGACACGCTCTATGCCTATCCGATGACTGCCGACAACGGCTATTTCCTGTACTATGACAAGAGCGTCATCAAGGATCCCTCCACGCTCGAGGGCATCATCGCCGACTGTGAAGCGGCCGGCAAGAACCTGTGCATGGATCTCGGCGGCTGGTATCAGACGGCGTTCTTCTTCGGCACGGGCTGCACGCTGACCTATGACACCGATGACGCGGGCAACTTCACGAAGTGCAACATCGATTATGATTCCGACAAGGGTCTGGCGGCCCTCAAGGGGCTGGTGACAATGGCTGCTTCCAAGAGCTTCGTACAGGGCTCCTCTGCCGGCGACCTCACCAACTATGCGGCGATCGTGGACGGCACCTGGGATGCCGGCGTGATCCAGGAGACCCTGGGTGACAACTACGCCTGCGCCAAGCTCCCCACCTTTACCGTGGACGGTCAGACCTATCAGATGAGCGGCTTCAACGGCTGCAAGCTGCTGGGTGTCAAGCCGCAGGAGGATGAGGGGAAGCTTGCGGTCTGCGATGCGCTGGCTGATTACCTCACCAGCGAGGAGGTTCAGCTCGCCCGCTTTAATGCGGTCGGCTGGGGCCCCTCCAACATCGCGGCGCAGAACAGTGCCGAGGTCAAGGCGGATCCCGCGCTCTCCGCGCTGTCCGAGCAGTTCGCGTTCACGATCCCGCAGGGCAACTACCCGGGTGACTACTGGACCCTGGCGGAGTCCCTCAGAGACAGCATCGTCGGCGGCGATTACAAGAATGCCGATGACGCGACCCTGCAGGCGGCGCTGAAGTCCTTCCAGGATTCCTGCATCAGCTACGCGAAATAAGTGATACCGATACCGGCAGGGAGGGTCAGACTTCCCTGCCGGATTTGCGCGCATATGCAGAGTCGGATGAACGCTCGGCCGATGGCTGCTTGCAGACGATCGGACGAGCGGACATACGACGGAAGAAGGTCTCTTTAAAACCGAAAACAGGGGAGGTGATCAGATGGCTGATGCGAGTACCGGAAACACAAGGAAGAGTCCCGTCGGGGACTTTTTTCGCATTTTGGGGCATGATATCAAAGAGATCGGGACGACCTTCCGCGAGGGGGATCTCAAGACCAGGCTGTCCTATCTGATCTGCGGCTTCGGCCCCATCGCCCGGGGGCGGGTCCTGCTGGGCGGTTTCTTCCTGGCGATACAGGCCGTGCTGTTGTGGTTCATCTTCGGCTTCGGCCTGCCGTATCTCTCCAAGCTCGATACGCTGGGACTGGTGGAGACGCACAAGGAGAACCGCAAGACCGTCTACGGTGACAACAGCTTTCTGATCCTGCTCTTCGGTCTGCTGGCTCTGTGTGCGGTCGTCGCGCTGATCCTCATCTGGCGGATCAATGTCCGGGAGAACCGCAAGGAGGAACTGATCCTCAAGGCGGGCAAACAGCTGCCGGGCAACCGGGCGGACTTTGCCTCGCTGTTTGATTCCCATTTTGACAAGACGCTGCTCGCACTCCCGGTGGTGGGTATCTTTGTGTTCACCGTACTGCCCATCATCTTCATGATCTGCGTGGCGTTCACCAATTATGACGCCAACCATCAGGCGCCCTCCAAGCTGTTCACCTGGGTGGGATTCACGAACTTTAAGAATCTGTTCTCCTTCGGACAGGACGGCTTCGGATCGACCTTTCTCACTGTCCTTACCTGGACCCTCGTCTGGGCCTTTTTCGCCACCTTCCTCTGCTATTTCCTGGGGATCGCGGTGGCGATGCTCATCAATAAGAAGGGGATCCGCTTCAAGAAGCTATGGCGTACGATCCTCGTCATGACGATCGCGGTGCCGCAGTTTGTTTCCCTCCTGTATGTCGGCAAGCTCTTTGCCGCGGACGGCCTCATCAACGGGACCCTCATGAGGTGGGGGCTGATCGAACGGGCGCTGCCTTTCTGGACGGATCCCATGTGGGCCAGAGTCACGATCGTCATCGTGAACATCTGGATCGGTATCCCCTATATGATGCTGATCGCCACGGGGCTGCTCATGAACATCCCGGAGGATCTCTACGAGAGCGCGAGGATCGACGGGGCGACGCCCTGGCAGATGTTCCGTTCCATCACGCTCCCCTACATGCTCTTCGTGACGGGACCGTTCCTGCTCACCCAGTTCACCGGCAACCTCAACAACTTCAATGTCATCTATCTGCTCAACCAGGGGAATCCCAAATCCATGGGAATGGTCGGCGGCGCGGGAGGCACCGATCTGCTGGTCACCTGGCTCTACAAGATGACGATCAACGATACCAACTACCGTATGGCGGCGGTCATCGGCATCATGGTCTTTCTGGTGACGGCCATCGTGTCTCTGGTGGTATACCAGATGCTGCCGTCGGTCAGGGATGAGGAGGGCTTCCAGTGATGAATGAGAAAACTTCTTCCATGAAAAGAAAGCGGCTCGTCAGCAATATCTTTTCCTATATCCTGCTGGTGCTCATCAGCATCATCTGGCTCTTCCCGTTCGTGGGACTGGTGCTCAACAGTTTCCGGTCGTACGATCCGGCTGTCGAATACGGCGGGATGGTGGACTATCTGATCCCGAAGCATTTCTCGCTGGACAGCTACCGTTTCCTGTTCTCAGGGGAGACCAATTATATCCGCTGGTACGGGAATACCATCATCATCGCGTTCTTTGTCACCCTGATCCAGACCATGGTGGTGCTGTGTGTGGCTTACGCGCTCTCCAGGATGCGCTTTGCGGGCCGGACCCTGCTCATGCGCTTCTGGCTCGTGCTGGGGATGTTCCCCGGGTTCCTCACGATGATCTGCCTGTACTTCCTGTTAAAGCAGATGGGCCTCACGCAGGCCGGCGCGATCCCGGGGTTGATCCTCGTCAGCGTGGCATCCTCCGGCATGGGGTATTATGTGTGCAAGGGCTACTTCGATACGATCCCCAAGGCGCTCGATGAAGCGGCACGGATCGACGGCGCGAGCCGTGCGCGCGTATTCTTCACGATGACGATCCCGATGTCGAAGCCCATCATCATCTACACGGCGCTGGTAGCCTTTATGGCTCCCTGGTGTGACTACGTCTTTGCCTCCTACATCGCCTTCGGTCACGACGCGAGTTTCAATGTCGCGGTGGCCATGCAGCGCTGGGTCTGGACCGGCGACTATCAGGGGTATTTCACCCGCTTCTGCGCGGGAGGTGTCCTGGTCGCGATCCCGATCACGATCCTATTCATGCTGCTGCAGCGCTACTATGTGGAAGGTGTGACCGGCGGCGCGGTGAAGGGATAAGCTGCGGGTAGTTCCACCGGCTGTTTTCAGACGATACCAGCGGTTCACGGGCACATCCGTGACGCTGGTATTGTGTTTCGGGGCAGTCTGACCGGAGGATCGCGGATGAGCGGAAAGGTGCGCGCACGGAATCGGTATAAGTGCATGGTCATCGCGCTGGCGGCGATGCTGGCAGGCCTGACCGGCTGCGGCAGAACGGGAAGCCTGCCTGTCTCTCAGGACGCTTCCGGAGAGCCGGAAACAGTCGTGGATCCGGAGACGGAAGAGACCGGCGCCGGCCCCGCGGAAATGCCGGAGACGGCCGCTGCTCCGGATGCCGGAACGGATGCGGGGAAGCCGGACGTTGTCCTTGATGACGCCTGCGGAACGACCTATGAGATCTTTGTCTACAGTTTCGCGGACAGCGACGGGGACGGGATCGGGGATCTGAACGGCATCAGGGAAAGGCTTGATTATCTGAACGACGGCGACCCGGCCACCCGTGAGGACCTCGGCGTGAACGCGCTGTGGCTGACGCCGGTCTTTCCTTCTCCCACCTATCATAAGTACGATGCGACGGATTATTGCGGCATCGATCCGCAGTTCGGGACACTCGCCGATCTCGACAGTCTGCTCGCCGCCTGCCATGACCGCGGCATGCGGCTCTATCTGGATATCGCCTTTAATCATACTTCCGACCGGCATTTCTGGTTCACGGAGGCAGCGGATACCATACGGACTGCCGGCGGACAGTCCGATACGGGAGAAGAGATCCTGAACGAAGCTTCCTCCCGCTGTCCCTATGTGTCCTACTACAATTTCTCACGGGAGTCCCGACAGGGCTACGAGCCCCTTCCGGGGACCGGCTGGTATTACGAAGCGCGGTTCTGGTCCGGAATGCCGGATCTGAACCTCGACAATGAGCGCGTGCGGCAGGAACTCGCGGACATTCTGGGATTCTGGCTGGCGTGCGGCGTGGACGGCTTCCGGCTGGACGCGGTGACCTCGTACTACACGGATGATCAGGAGAAAACGCGGGAATTCCTCAGATGGCTGCAGGAGACGGTCCGGGAGAGACAGTCGGAACTGTCCGGTAAGGAGGTGTATCTGGTGGGCGAGGCCTGGGAGAACCAGGACGCCTATGCGAAGCTGTATGAGAGCGGCGTGGACTCCTTCTTTGACTTTGCCTTTGCGGGACAGGAGGGGACCATCGCACAGGTCGTGCGCAGCGGGAAAAACGGGCAGAAGTTTGCGCAGCGCATGGCGGAAGAGGAGGAACTCTACGCCTCCTACAGCGATTCGTATATCAATGCGCCTTTCTACACGAATCATGACATGGCGCGCAGTGCCGGCTATTACGCAAAGGACGGCAAAAACCGCGTGAAACTCGCCATGGCGCTGAACCTCCTGCAGACCGGAAATGCTTTTGTCTATTACGGCGAGGAGCTCGGCATGCGCGGCTCCGGCCGTGATGAGAATAAGCGCGCGCCGTTCCCCTGGGGGGATCATGACAAGGTATGCGCGGGTCCTCCGGACATGGAAAGCTTTGATGCCGCTCCGTTCGGCAGTCTTGCCGGGCAGCAGGATGACCCGGATTCCGTCTACGGTTATATCCGGGAAGCCATCCATCTGCGGGCGCGTCATCCGCTGATCGCACGGGGCAGGACGGTTCCTGTGCCGGAGGACTCGGAGACCGGACGGGAACTGAAAGAGCATCCGGCACTTTGCGCGTTTCTGCGCACCGGCGGGAAAGAAGCTGCCGGGGGCGGTGATGCGCGCGATCTTCTGATCATCGTCAATACGGGTTCGGAAACCGTGACACTGCCCACGGACCGCATGGAATTGGCCGATTCTCTCTCGACGGGAGGAGAACAGGCGGCACTCGATGCGGACGGCCGTCTCACGCTGCCGGGCTATGGCGTCGCGGTGCTGAAATAAGCGCCGGCTCCTCCTTGACAAGCACAGCGGCATCGGCTACATTGGCATAGATGAGCGGGACGGACGATCGCCGCTGCAGGTTCCGCAAGGACGCAGGGGAGGAAAGTCCGGGCTTCACAGGGCAGGATGCCGGATAACGTCCGGCGGAGGCGACTCCCGGGACAGTGCAACAGAGAACTGACCGCTTCGCCGGCTTTGCCGGCGGAGTAAGGGTGAAAAGGCGAGGTAAGAGCTCACCGTGTCCGTGGTAACACGGGCAGCCGTGTAAACCCCATCCGAAGCAAGACCGAAAAGCACACGATCGGGCTGCCCGTCCGGTGTGCAGGTGGGTCGCTTGAGACCGTCGGCGACGGCGGTCCTAGATAGATGATCGTCCACGACAGAACCCGGCTTACAGTCCCGCTCATCTTTTTCAACCGGAACAACAAGATGCGAACCTGTTTTCCCGATAAGTTCATACGGATCCTGATCCGGATCGCCGGTGCGGCTGTTGCCTGCACGGCTTTTTTTATGTGCGCGCGGGTGACGGCGCTGGCACAGGGCCCCTCTCCGGCGGAGATCCGCGCGTCGATGATCGAACTCTCCCTCACGGGCGCATTGCCCCTTCCGTCTCCGGATCTGCAGGAGGCGGCCGGATGTGTGCGCGCGACACAGACGGATGTCCGCACGGAGACCCTGCACGGCAGGGGCAGTATCATCGGGCTTACGGACCGGGAGATCCGGATCCTGACGGCGGCGCATGTCACGGCGGGGGCGGAGCAGGGACGGATCACTTTTCCCGTTGGAGAGACGGGTGGTTATGAGTGCACCTGCCGTGTGGAACGCACGGATGAGGCTTCCGATACAGCGGTCCTGACCGTTGCGGCCGGAGATGTGCCGGACATCGTCTTTCTCGGACTGCGTGCCGTGACGCCCGATGCGGATCCGCCGGCAGAAGAGGAGATCTTCTGCATCTTTGACGGAGGGGTCAGTGCGGGGACCCGTGCGGAAGAGAAAGCTGCCGACGGATCCTTCACCTGTCTGCTGGACGCGGTGCCCGGCATGTCGGGGGCAGGGATTTTTAACGCGCGCGGAGGCTTTGCGGGGATCCTGATCGGCGGAGAGACGGGGACGGAACGCGTGCTGGCCGCCGGGTGGAAATGATCATTTACTATTCACAGCCCACCCACATTCGCACACGGGAATAGGAACTGTATTAGGCAATTATTGCGTATTAAATGATAAAAAAGGCGAACTTTGGGAAAATTGCTGACAGGGTCCTTTTTTCTGATATAATTAACATGAAGGAAAATTGCGTTTTTCACGCAGCAGGTATGATGAGTTTTCGCAGGGGAAAGGAGGATCTATGGAACTGAGGACTGCTTCCTCACCGAAGGATTCGCGGTATTATGATACCACGCGTCTGCGTGAGGAATACCTGATCGATGATCTCTTTAAAGCGGATGAGATCAAGCTGGTATACAGCCATATCGATCGCATCATCACGGGGAGTGCCGTGCCCGTCAGGGGCGAGCTGGCACTTACGGCCGGCGAGGAACTCCGGGCGGAGCATTTCTGCGACCGCAGGGAACTGGGTGTGATCAATATCGGCGGAGCCGGTACCGTTTGTGTGGACGGCAGGACCTATGAGGTCGGGGCCCGGGACGGGATGTATATCGGCATGGGAACGAAGGAGATCGTCTTTGCCAGCAAAGACAGCGCTGCGCCGGCGAAATTCTACTTAAACAGCGCTCCGGCACACCGTGTGTGGCCGACCGTGCTCATTAAGCGCGAAGGCACCCCCGCGGAGGACGTGGTCATCATCAAGGAAGAGAATAAAAAAGAGCTGGGCAGCAGCGAGGAAGCCAATCACCGCGTGATCAACAAATACATCCTGCCGGGCCAGGTGCAGAGCTGTCAGCTGGAGATGGGCATGACCGAGTTAAAGCCCGGCAGTGTGTGGAACACGATGCCCTGCCATACACATGACCGCCGGATGGAAGTCTATCTCTACTTCGATATGCCGGAGGATGCGGTCGTCATGCACTTTATGGGGGAGCCCAAAGAGACCAGGCATATCATCATGCGCAATGAACAGGCGGTCATCTCGCCCAGCTGGTCGATCCATTCGGGTTGCGGCACCCGCGCCTACACCTTTATCTGGGGAATGGTCGGGGAGAATCAGGATTTCGATGACATGGACGACTGTGCCATGCAGGATCTGATGTGAGGATATCCAAAGGAGGGAAGGACAGATGGAAGACTTTTTACAGAAATTTTCGTTAAAGGGCAAGACGGCATGGATCACGGGCGCTTCCTACGGCCTGGGCTTTGCCTATGCCGTGGCCTATGCGCAGAGCGGTGCGCAGATCGTGTTCAATGACATTAAGCAGGAACTGGTGGACCGCGGACTCGAGGAGTATAAAAAACTCGGGATCGATGCCTACGGCGCGGTCTGCGACGTCACCAAAGAGGATCAGGTTCAGGCTTTTGTGAAGCAGGTCGAAGCGGCAAAGGGCCCGATCGATATCCTGGTGAACAATGCCGGTATCATCAAGCGCGTGCCCATGCACGAGATGTCGGTCGAAGAATGGAAGCTCGTGGTGGATATCGACCTGACCGGTCCCTTCATCTGCTCCAAGGCGGTCCTGCCCGGCATGATGGAGCGGAAGAGCGGCAAGATCATCAACGCCTGCTCCATGATGAGCGAATTCGGCCGTGAGACGGTCTCCGCCTATGCGGCGGCCAAGGGCGGCCTTAAGATGCTCACCCGCAATATCTGTTCCGAGTACGGGCAGTACAATATCCAGTGCAACGCGATCGGCCCCGGCTATATCGCGACCCCGCAGACGAGACCGCTGCGCGAGAAAGGACCCGACGGCTCCATGAACCCGTTCGACCGCTTCATCCGTTCCAAGACACCGGCGCAGCGCTGGGGCAGGACGGAGGATCTGATGGGTCTGGCCGTGTTCCTGGCTTCCTCCGCTTCGGATTTCATCAACGGACAGGTCATCTACATCGACGGCGGCATTTCCGCCTACATCGGCCAGGATCCGGGCAACCTTGATCCCTCGAAATTCGCGGATGAGGAAGAGGATGATCTGGACGTGAAGAAGGAGGGCTGACATGGATAAGATCTGCGAGGAACTCTACAGGATCGGCATCGTGCCGGTCATCGCGATCGACGATGCAAAGGATGCGGAGCCGCTCGCCAAAGCGCTCATCGACGGCGGCCTGCCTGCCGCGGAGGTAACTTTCCGCACGGCGGCGGCAGAGGAGGCGATCCGGATCATCTCTTCGAAATTCCCGGAGATGATCGTCGGTGCCGGTACCGTCCTCAATAAGGATCAGGCGGACCGCGCCAAGGCGGCGGGAGCGAAGTTCATCGTGAGCCCCGGCTTCAACCGCAGCAATGTCGAGTATATCCGGTCGATCGGTGTGCCGGTGGTCCCCGGGACCGCAACCCCCGGCGAGGTGGAACAGGCCATCGAGCTGGGTCTTGATGCCGTGAAATTCTTCCCGGCGGAGCAGAACGGCGGGATCGCCAAGATCAAGGCGATGGCGGCACCTTATACAAAGATGAACTTCATGCCCACCGGCGGTGTGAACAGGAACAATCTGAATGATTACCTGTCTTTCGGCAAGGTCTTCTGCGCCGGCGGCAGCTGGATGGTGAAGAAGGATCTGATCGCGGCGGGGAAGTTTGACGAGATCGAGAAGATGACCCGTGAGGCGGTGGAGACGATGCTGGGCTTCACGCTCAAGCATGTCGGCATCAACCGGGAGAACGCGGACGATGCCGAAAAGACGGCGGACGCCTTTGACAGGATGTTCGGCTTTACCAAGAAGGTCGGCAACTCCTCGGTCTTCGCCGGGAGCTTCATCGAGGTCATGAAGGCCAAGGGACCCGGCGCGATGGGACACATCGCGGTCGGCACCAACAACGTGGACCGTGCGGTGTACCATCTGTCGAGACAGGGCGTTGCCTTTGACGAGTCCTCTTTTAAATACGATGATGCCGGTCACTTAAAGGTCGCGTACCTCGCGGAGGAATTCGGCGGGTTCGCGGTGCACCTCGTGAAGAATTGACGGAAAGGAAGGAGAATATCATGGCAAAAAGGGTGGTTACCTTTGGAGAGATCATGCTGCGGCTGCAGCCCGATAACAATCTCCGTTTTGTACAGGTGGATCATTATGAGGCCTTATTCGGGGGCGGCGAAGCCAATGTGTCCGTTTCGCTGGCCAACTACGGACTGGACTCCCGTTATGTGACCAAGCTCCCTGCCCATGAGATCGGGCAGGCGGCGGTGAACCAGCTGCGCAAGTACGGCGTGGATACGTCCTTCATCACCCGCGGCGGCGACCGCGTCGGGATCTATTACAACGAGAAGGGCGCTTCCCAGCGCGGCTCCAAGTGCATCTATGACCGCGCCCATTCCGCGATCTCCGAAGCGAAGCCGGAGGATTTTGACTGGGATGCGATCTTTGAGGGAGCCTGCTGGTTCCACACGACG
>JAEEGL011102435.1_pt1 | contig 11432 bp, 10 predicted proteins | sample 9134231 | NCBI WGS metagenome assembly JAEEGL01 (sample SAMN16246548, study PRJNA631951) | gut metagenome | biome: gut microbiome; feature: rumen; material: fiber-attached | host: Bos | place: Iran: Karaj | collected 2018-10
AGTCTGCCCCGATATCGATATACACATATCGACACAGGCAAACAATACAAATTACCGTACGTTTCAGTTTTGGGAAAAACAGGGAGCGAAACGTGTGGTGGCGGCAAGGGAGCTGTCACTTGAAGAATTAAAGGACATAAAAGCACACATTTCAGGCGATGATATAGAACTGGAATGTTTCATACACGGAGCAATGTGCATCTCATATTCGGGAAGATGCCTGTTGTCCAACTATATGACGGGGCGGGATGCAAACAGAGGAGAATGCACTCATCCGTGCCGCTGGAAATATACGCTTGAAGAAGAGACAAGACCCGGGGAATATATGCCGGTCTTTGAGAATGAACGCGGGACATACATCCTGAACAGCAAGGATCTGTGCATGATAGAGCATATCCCGGAGCTTGTGGATGCAGGCATTGATTCCTTCAAGGTAGAAGGACGCATGAAGACGGCTTTGTACGTGGCATGTGTAGCCAGGACTTACCGGCAGGCGATAGATGATTATTTTGAATCGCCTGATAAATACTACAGCAACATGACGTGGTATAAGGAAGAGATAGGCAAGTGTACGACAAGAAGCTTTACTACCGGTTTTTATTTCGGCAAGCCGGATTCTGATTCGCAGATATATGACAGCAATACATACGTGACGGAGTATACATACCTCGGGCATGTGGAAGAGGTAGCGGAAGACGGATCCTTTGTATTGCATCAGAAGAATAAATTCTCTGTCGGGGAAGAGATAGAGATAATGCGGCCGGACGGAGAGAATACAACGTGCAGGGTAGAAGCGATAAAGGACGGGGAAGGGGCCGGACAGACATCGGCACCGCATCCCGGACAGGAGCTTCGGGTGACGCTTAGCTCATTCCCTGAGGAGTATGATATTTTGAGGAGACGTAATCCATGAGTCTTTTAAGTGTGATAGTACCTTGTTACAACGAACAGGAAGCTTTACCCTTTTTTTATGATGCTATCGTAAAGGTCTCGGCCGAGATGAAAAACACCTGGGGAGATCTGGAATTCGAGTATCTTTTTATCGATGACGGAAGCAAAGACAGCACTCTGTCAGTGATAGAGGGTCTCAGGGAAAAAGACAAAAGGGTGCGCTATGTATCTTTCAGCCGCAACTTCGGGAAAGAAGCCGCTCTGTATGCGGGACTTTCAAATGTAAAGGGAGATCTTGCCGTGACCATGGATGCGGATATGCAGGATCCTCCCGCACTGCTTCCCGAACTGTACAGAGCAGTGGCAGAGGAGGGATATGATTCCGCTGCTACGAGAAGGGTGACACGCAAAGGCGAGCCACCGCTCAGATCCTTTTTTGCCCGTATGTTCTACCGGCTCATAAACAAGATGAGTGCTGCGGATATAGTTGACGGAGCCAGGGATTACAGGATCATGAACAGGCGTATGATAGATACCATAGTAGGTATGAAGGAATACAACCGATTCACCAAAGGCATCTACGGCTGGATCGGATTCGATACCAAATGGATAGAATTTGAGAATGTGGAAAGAGTAGCGGGAGAGACCAAGTGGTCTTTCTGGAAGCTGTTTAAGTATGCTCTTGAAGGCATCATAGGGTTTTCGACGATACCGTTGTCGATGGCGACCTGGTTCGGACTCTTCATGTCAGCCATTTCTTTCATAGGCATACTTTTCATAATAGTGAAAAAACTGGTATACGGAGACCCCACAAGCGGATGGTCATCAATGGTATGTATCATACTGCTGGTGGCCGGCATACAGCTTTTCTGCATGGGAGTCATAGGACAATACCTGTCGAAGGCATATCTTGAGTCCAAGCACAGACCTATATACATAGCAAAGAAAACTTCTGATGAGGATGAGACATGAAACTGATCATACAGATACCGTGTTATAACGAAGCACAGACCCTGACCATTGCATTGGATGCACTGCCGAAGCATATCGACGGCATAGATGAGATAGAATACCTCATCATAAACGACGGCAGCAAAGACGATACGGTGCAGGTCGCAAAGGACTGGGGCGTGAACTACGTTGTGAGCTTTCCACGCAACAAGGGACTGGCCAGAGGATTTATGGCCGGACTTGATGCATGTATCCGTAACGGAGCGGATATCATAGTGAATACGGATGCAGACAACCAGTACTGCGGAGATGATATCGAAAAGCTCGTAAGACCGATATTGGACAAAGAAGCAGAGATCGTCATAGGCGAGAGACCGATAGATGATATTGATGATTTTTCACCGCTCAAGAAAAAGCTGCAGCATCTGGGAAGCTATGTGGTAAGAAAGGCTTCCGATACGGACATACCGGATGCACCTTCGGGATTCAGGGCATTTTCCCGTGATGCGGCAATGCACCTGAATGTGGTGAACCAATATACATATACACTTGAGACCATAGTTCAGGCAGGCCGTAACAGGATGGCCATCACATCCGTACCTGTACGTACCAATCCGGAACTCAGAAAATCCAGGCTTTTCCACAGCATGGGCGGATATATAAAGAAATCCATGCTCACGATAATAAGAGCTTTCCTGATGTACAGACCTCTTACTTTTTTCAGTATCTGCGGTCTGATCCCCTTCGTGATAGGAGTTGCTTACGTCATCAGATTCCTGGTGTTCTTTGCAGGCGGAAACGGAGCGGGACATACACAGTCATTGATCATAGCTTCCATGCTGATAATGATAGGATTCATGACATTCATACTGGGCCTTCAGGCAGATATCATTGCGGCAAACCGTAAGATACTGGAAGATGTGCAGTACCGTATACGCAGGATGGAAGCCGCCGAGGCAGCTGGTGAGAGTTTTCAGGATATCACCGAAAAGGTAGAGAATACAGATAAATGACGGATGATGCTAAGAAAAAGATAGTCCTCATAGGACCTGTATACCCCTTTAAAGGCGGTATCAGTCATTATACGGGACTCATGTGCCGTGCACTGCGTCAAAGATATGATGTGACGATGATCTCATATTCTATGCAGTATCCGAAGATCCTGTTCAGAAAAGAACAGAGAGATTTCAGTAATGACAGCTTCAAGGCAGAGGATACAGAGTATCTTCTCAATACAGCGAGCATCTCCAGCATAAGGAAGACGGCTGCGAAGATAAACGATATCGCCCCCGATCTTGTGATCATCCAGTGGTGGCATCCGTATTTTGCACCCTGCTATCAGCTTTTGGTCAAGAGACTTAAAAGCCGTGTGCTGTTTCTTTGTCATAATGTATTTCCACATGAAAGGTTCATACTGGATCGCTTCCTTACAGCATCCACATTGAAAAAAGGAGATTATTTCATCCTTCATTCATCGAAAGAAGCGGATGAACTCAAGACAATACTTCCCGATGCAAAATACAGGATAAATATGCATCCGACTTACAGCGAATTCAAGGCTGTAGAAGTGGAGACGGAAGCAGTGCCGGTAGATCAGGCATCTGTCATTTTGTTTTTCGGATTTGTACGTCCGTACAAAGGACTGAAGGTACTGATAGAGGCCATGGGTTCAATACCGGAGATAGTCCATCTCAATATAGTGGGAGATTTCGGCAAAGCAAAAGACGAATATATGCACATGATATCTGATATGCACCTGACGGACAGGATATCCGTAAGGGACGGGTATGTTCCGGACAAAGAAGTCGGAGAATACTTCGAGCGTTGTGATGCAGTCGTATTGCCGTATCTGGATGCTACACAATCCGGTATAGCGCAGATAGCTTTTGCATTTGAAAAGCCCGTGATAGCAACGACAGTAGGCGGTCTGCCCGAGGTAGTGCATGACGGTGAGACGGGAGTACTGTGTGAGCCGGGTGATCCGGCGGAGCTGTCCAAAGCCATACAGAGATTTTATGAGCTGAAGAAGGATGTGGATTTTGCCCAGAATATCCGAGATGACGCAGAGAGATTCTCGTGGGAGCATATGGTTGATACAATATCTGAGCTGACGGGTATAGATAAATGGGATTCATAGGAAGAAAAGCCGAAGAGGCGGCATCCATACTTTACAGATTCTGGATCTGGCCGTGGGTAAGAGCGTGCCGGGAGATCAGTACACACAGCATTATGAAGCAGCGCTCATATATTCCGGGCACCTCTCTTGAGGGCAGGAATTTCGTCGGAAAAGAGGCTGTCTTAAGAAACTGCACTCTGGGATACGGCTCTTATGTTCAGAGCAGATGTGATCTGAAGGACACGGACATAGGAAGATATACGAGCATAGGCAGGAATGTAGAAACGGTAATAGGATCGCATCCTACCAGAAAAAATGTTGCAATGCATCCGGCATTTAATACACCGGTCACAGATATCGGTTTTTCATATGCCGGAAAAAAGACATACGAAGACAGACCGGATAAAAGAACAAAGATCGGATCCGACGTGTGGATCGGAAACGATGTCCGTATCATGGGAGGAGTAAGCATAGGAGACGGCGCGGTCGTCGGAGCGGGTGCACTGGTTACAGAAGATCTGCCTCCGTATTCCGTTAATATGGGCGTGCCGGCAAAAACTGTCAGATACAGATTTACGGATGAGCAGATAGAAAAGCTGCTGTCGGATCGCTGGTGGGAAAAGGATGAGGCCTGGATACGGAGCAATATCGACAGCTTCGCGGATATAGAGGAGTTTCTGGGATGAGGCCGGGACTTACGATCGTAGTTCCGAATTACAACAAAGCCGGCTATATAAAGCAGTGTGTGGACAGCATAGAATCTCAGTCATATAAGCCGGAAGCGGTGATCATCGTTGATGACGGATCGACGGACGATTCCGGAAAGATCATAGATACACTTACCAAGACCTATCCAAATGTGAGAGCTCATTATAAACCGAAAAATTCCGGTGTGAGCAATACAAGAAACACAGGGCTGTCTCTTGTAGATACAGAGTATGTCAGTTTCATCGATGCAGATGATACATATTGCAATAAAGAAAAACTCGCACTGGAAATGGCGCTTCAGCGTGAACACGGCGGGGATATCATAGCGTATTCCGTGACAAAGTTTGTCGCTCCGGACGGGAGCTCAAAGAGTAAAAAGAAAAAAAGAGAGTATTACCTTCAGGGTAAAGTAAGAGACGATCTTATCATCACAAGAAAATGGGACTCCATCATGAGAGATTATATCGTCCGCACCGATACTCTCGTGAAAGCCGGCGGATACAACGAATCCCACAGCCTTTATGAGGATTACGAACTGCTGCTCGTACTGGCAAGGGATCATGAGTTTTATTGTACCGGCGAATTCGGAACGGCTTATACAGAAGGGGGAGGCCTCTCGACAGCTGACCGTACTCTGCAGGAGAGGGCACAGCAGGAGATCGTCGAGACAGAGCTTTCAGATGACGATGCCGGACACAGGAAAGCACTCCTTAGGAAAAGGAAGTGGCGGCTTCTCAGGAGAAGGATAAGAAACCTTATATGAGAAAGATCATAGAAGAAATATCATATATTTTTAACAGGAAGCAGAAGAGGACCATGGTGGTGCTTCTTGTTGCTATTTTTATCGGAGCGGTATTCGAGCTTCTGGGCGTCTCACTTTTCACGCCTCTTTTAAGGATAATCTCGGAGCCGGATAAGATAGATACAAATTTATTTCTTTCATCCTTCAGGAAGATGTTCGGCCTTTACGACCTTTTGGGAATGTTCATAGGTCTTGCCATACTTATAATCTTTATCTACATCATAAAAAATGTCTATCTCAGCGTTATGTACTATTTCCTGTACTGCTTTATCTACAGGAATCAGCTCAAGGTGGAATCAAGACTAGTGGACTGCTACATGAAAAAGCCATATGTCTATCACCTGGATCACAATACATCGGATATGATAAGAAATATCATGCTGGACAGTGAGAGACTGTTTCAGCTGATACTGCAGTTTTTGAATGTGATATCGGAGAGTCTGCTTTCTCTATTGCTGGTACTGTTCCTTCTGGTAACGGATCCGATGATGACACTCTCTATAGCAGTCATCCTCGTTATAAGTGTCGGGATATTCAGGATACTTACCAGGCGCAGATCCAACAGGTACGGTGAGATCAATCAGGAGTATGACGGCAGGATGCATCAGGCTATAGAGGAAGCTCTGGGAGCAGTAAAGGACATCAAGATCCTGCACAGAGAGAAGTATTTCGTAGACAGCTTTACCTACGGCGGTGAACAGAAGATGGATGCTCTCATCCATACGAATTTCTTCGGGGCGATACCGAAGTATCTGATCGAGATGGTATGCATAGCAGGCATCATGATCGTGATGATAGTAAAGGCGCTTTCGGGGGCCGACCTCAATTCGATGGTGCCTGAGCTGGGAGCATTTGCGGTAGCTGCATTCAAACTCCTGCCCTCGGTCGGCAAGATCACGAACTATCTGAACGGCATATCCTTTTTGAGTCCCTCCATAGATCTGATCTATCACGATCTCAAAGAGACGGAGGATATGCTTGATACCGTAACGACAGATGAAAGCAATGCACCGGATACACGGAATGCAGGATCTATAGAAATAGACGATATCAGCTTTTCCTATCCAAATACCACACATGATGTCATAGACAGGACATCCTTCAGGATCCCGACAGGAAGCTCGATAGGACTCATAGGTACTACAGGATCGGGAAAGACCACAGTAGCAGATATCATATTGGGAATACTGTTCCCCAGGAGCGGTGTTGTCAGATACGGCAGTATGAATGTACACGAATATCCTCTGACATGGTCAAAAAAGCTGGCCTATATCCCTCAGAGCATCTTCCTTGCGGACGATACGATAAGGAGCAACATAGCCTTTGGTATCGAAAAAGACAGTATAGATGATGATAAGGTGTGGAAGGCAGCGGGAGAAGCACAGCTTACGGATTTTATAAAAAGCCTGCCGGAAGGACTTGATACAAAAGTGGGAGAACGCGGAGTCAGGCTTTCGGGTGGACAGAGACAGCGTATAGGTATAGCCAGAGCTCTCTACGGAGATCCGGAATTTCTTGTGCTGGATGAGGCTACGGCAGCTTTGGACTCAGAGACTGAGCAGGCCGTGATGGAGGCCATAGATTCGATGCACGGAAGAAAGACCATGCTGATCATTGCACACAGGCTGACGACCATAAGAAACTGCGATACGATATTCGAGGTGAAGAACGGAAAAGTCAGCGAAGTGGACAGACAGGTCTTTGAGAGCATGCTGAAGGAGCAGACAGCCGATGAGTGATCCCATACTGTCTGTACTGCTTATTACATACAATCATGAGAAATATCTGAAGCAATGTCTGGACTCCATCCTTTCCCAGAGCACTGATTTTGAATACGAGGTGGTGGTGGGTGAGGATCATTCCACGGACAGTACCAGAAATATACTCAACGAATATAAACAGAAGTATCCCGACAGGATACGGCTTTTGTACAGGAGCAGGAATTACGGCAGACCCACCCTTAATGTATATCAGACAGCGATGGCCTGCCGGGGAAGATATATCGCCACGATAGAGGGAGACGATTTCTGGACTGATGATCACAAGCTTCAAAAAGCAGTAGATCATCTTGAAGCGCATCCGGAATGTTCGGGATGTGCCAATCCCGCACTTCTTGTAGGGGAAGACGGCAAAGAGCTTGAAGACAAGTCGGTCCTCGCCCTGTACACATGGGACAGAGACGAATATACGATCGAAGATTACAGAAGAGCGGATATCTGGCCGGGACAGACTGCTTCCATAGTCACACGAAATTTCTGGAAGGACGGACTCTACGACTATACCGTGATATACAGGGCGCATGATTTTATCGACGATGCATGGATCCTGATGTTTGCACTGCTCCACGGACCAATGCATCATTTTGAAGAGACCATGAGTTCGTGGAGATATGTGGTGAAGGATGACGGAGAAAACTGGAACTCACTGAACCAGAAAAGAGATCGATACATACAGGAGACATATTTTCATGTTGCTCAGATGTACTGGCTCGAGCAATACAGGAAGATTGATAAAAGAGAGCGTGAAAGAGCATTCTATGATTTCAAGCTCGGAACATCGATATTCGTAAAGCATCCTTCTGCAAAGTCGTGGAAGCTTTTCCTGACCGTACTGCGATATGACTTTATGCATGTGCTGATGCATCTTCCCAAGCCCGGACTTAACATACATACCGGATGGTGGCTGCCGGGAGAGCTGCCCGAAGTCGAGGAGCATTAATGATAGTACAGCAGTTTAATTCAGGCCTCGGAAACCAGATGTTTCAGTATGTATTCTTCAGACAGTTGGAGAAGCATCATCCTGAAGCAAGGATCAGAGCGGATCTGACATGGTTTGCCTGGAATAATGTCCATCAGGGATACGAGCTCGAAAAGCTCTTTGGCATACGCCTGCCAAAGGCCGACCCGTGGGAGATAGCCCTGACCTCAGGACAGTTCCCGCATACGGTAAAGGGTTACAGATACATCAACAGGATACTGAGGATATTTGATAAGGGGTATATGGAAAAGCATACGACAGATGAGATGTCCATGGACGATATGATGTCGTATGATGCGGGAAAAAACATATACCTTACAGGATTCTATATTTCCGAGAAATACTACAGAGACGATCTCGATGAGATCCGAAAGGTATTCACTTTTCCGGAGAAAGAGCTGGAAAGTTCTTCCGTGATGGTACATAATATACAGTCAATGACGGCAGTTTCCATCCATGTGAGAAGAGGAGACTATCTGGACCCTATATACAAAGACAGGTTTGACCTGCTGGGAGAGGCATACTACAAAGCAGCCGTTCAGAGGATGAGAGAGATATACGGATCGCCGCACTTTTTTATCTTCTCCGATGATAAGGATTTCATATCCAGGGCCTTTGACTGGATACCGGCTGAGGAGAGGACCACAGTAACGGGAAACAGCGGTGAGGATTCATGGAAGGACATGTATCTGATGAGCCGGTGTAAGGGCAACATACTTGCAAACTCCACGTTTTCGACCTGGGGAGCTTTGCTGAATAAAAACGACGATGTGCATGTGATATACCCTAAGGCCTATATCGCCGGAACGGACAGCGAAATAAAGACCTTAAAGGGATGGGAAAGACTATAAAGGAAGCTAATGGATAAAAGGATATTCGTAACAAAACCGTTCATACCTGACCTGGATGAATATATAGAAGAGCTTAAGGAAGTCTGGGGCAACCGCTGGATCACCAATATGGGACCCAAACACGAAGAGCTCAAGGAGAAGCTGAAGGATTATCTCGGAGTCGAGAGGATAGAGCTTTTCACCAACGGTCATATGGCTATAGAGCTGTCACTGCAGGCACTCGGTCTGACGGAGGGTGAAGTGATCACATCCCCGTTTACCTTTATATCCACTACGCATGCGATAGTCAGGGCCGGACTGACACCGGTATTCTGTGACATAGATCCGACGGACTTTACCATCGACCCTGCGCAGATAGAGTCACATATCACGGAAAAGACCGTAGCGATACTTCCCATACATGTATACGGAAATATCTGTCATATAGAAGAGATACAGGAGATCGCGGACAGACATGGACTTAAAGTCCTGTACGATGCGGCACACACCTTTGGTGAAACATATAAGGGAAAGGGTATCGGATCCTACGGAGATGTCAGCTGCTTCAGTTTTCATGCAACAAAGGTATACAACACTGCAGAAGGAGGAGGAGCCTGCTTCAAAGATCCCAAGATCGGAGAGAAGCTGCAGTTTATAAAAGACTTCGGGATCATTGACGAAGAAAGGATCGGATATACGGGTCCCAACGCCAAGATGAACGAACTCTGTGCAGTAATGGGGATCTGCAATCTGCGTCACGTAGAGGAGGAGATATCCAAACGTGGTGCGATCACGGCAAGATACAGAGAGCATCTTGAAGGCGTCAAGGGTATCAGGCTCAATCCTGTAAATAAAGATGTGAAGAGCAATCATGCATATTTCCCGGCAGTATTTGATAAGGACGCTTTTGGATCTGACAGGAACGATGTGTTTGATGCGCTCCGTAAAGAAGACATAGGAGCAAGAAAATATTTCTATCCGATCACAACGGCAACCGACTGTTACAAAGACAGATTTGATGCCGATGAGACGCCTATAGCTAAGCAGATCAGTGAAAGCGTGCTTTCTCTGCCGCTATACGGAGATCTGGCTCTGGAGGATGTCGACAGGATCTGCCGGATCATCCTGTCCTGTTCAAAATAAGAAAAATCACGTTATTTATTATCTTTCAGCCGTATTACCCCCATATGTAGTAGTTGAAATATAGACAAACCGCCTCTATAATAATTATGTCGACCGCATTATGTTGACCTTAAAACGTACAGGGGGAGATTATGAAAAAAAGGATTTTTAAGATCATATCAGGGATGACAGTGGCGATATGTGTATCAGCCGCAATGATCTCTACAGTATTTGCAGCAAATATCACGGTCACGTTCCTGACACCGGGAAGGGTCACCACAAAGGTGGTTCCTCAGGGAAGCACAATGACCTACAGCGGGCCTACGGATATCAACTTTGACGGATATGCTTTCTGCGGCTGGAATGTGCCTCTGACAAATCTGCAGACGGACACGGTAGCCACGGGAGTATATATGCCCATAGGAAGTGAGAGCCAGATGGTGCAGGCATATCAGGTATACAAGAACCTGCCTTCAGGAGTACTGAGCTACACCACTGCAACACCGGATATCATACCGGAAGCTACCAGAAATCTTAAGACGACACCTACGCCTATATCGACTCCCTGCAGGATCAATGCAGTGGATACCATCAGGATGAATCCTGTAGGCATACCCGGACAGACCTGCGTGGTGAAGTGGTACAACGGCTCGAACGGACAGCTCTGCTGGACTGATGTTGTCCCTTACGGTGCTACACTTCCCGAGCCTGAGGAGCCCTGCATGGACGGACTCGAGTTTGTAGGCTGGTACGGCAGCTGGACGAACATCACAGAGGACAGGACGATCATGGCCTGCTACTACAAGGGCAAGAGGATCTACTTCTATGATAAGGATGGCAAATCTCTCGGAGATGCCTGGATCCGTACGGCTGACAGCAGCTATGATGCACTTCAGCAGTATGCTATAGATGCAAGTCACGGTGTTGTAAAATATCAGGGTGAAGAAAAGACCTTTGCGTGGGCAAAGAATGACAATACCCTGAAGGATGCGACCAAGTGGAATGCAGTCCTCTATTAAAAGACAAAGGCCGAGATTGACTTGTATTTCAGATTGATTATATAATCTCAAAGGACGGCTTGGAGTAAAGTCCAAGCCGTCTTTAATATATCTCATATGAGATCAGGAGACGTATCGAAGTGGTCATAACGGGGCGCACTCGAAATGCGTTTGCCCTCCGGGGCACGAGGGTTCGAATCCCTCCGTCTCCGCTGGTCATCCGGGAGGGATCCGGATGGCCTTTTAAACGGTTGAAC
>JAEEGL014146233.1_pt1 | contig 11432 bp, 9 predicted proteins | sample 9134231 | NCBI WGS metagenome assembly JAEEGL01 (sample SAMN16246548, study PRJNA631951) | gut metagenome | biome: gut microbiome; feature: rumen; material: fiber-attached | host: Bos | place: Iran: Karaj | collected 2018-10
GCCGCGGGACAACCCCGCGGCCTTCATAACCGTAAAGAATCTTACTTTAAGGTAACCTTCGCGCCTTCGGCTTCGAGCTTCGCCTTCAGATCCTCGGCATCGGTCTTGGAAGTAGCTTCCTTGATCTTGCTCGGTGCGGAATCGACGAGGTCCTTCGCTTCCTTCAGACCTAAGCCGGTCGCATCACGGACGACCTTGATGACCTTGACCTTGTTCGGGCCGATCTCCGTCAGTTCGACGTCAAATTCGGTCTTCTCTTCGACTTCTGCTGCTTCTGCCGGGCCTGCTGCCACGACGACGCCCGCTGCTGCGGAAACGCCGAACTCTTCCTCAAGAGCCTTCACGAGTTCGTTTAATTCAAGAACGGACATCTCCTTCAGGGATGCGATCAGTTCTTCAACATTAATCTTTGCCATTGTGATTTTTCCTCCAATTAATTCTGATAAATGATTCTTACGCGGCGCTTAAGCAACTGCTTCGCCGTTCTTCTCTGCGATCTGTGACAGAACGCGTGCAAAATTCGCGATAGGTGCCTGCATGGAGCCGAACAGTCTGCCCAGCAGCACTTCCCTCGACGGGATGGTCGCGACCGCCTTGATGCCTTCAGCATCGTAGAAGTTGCCTTCCACCATGCCGCCCTTGATCTCCAGCTTCACATGCTTCTTCGCGAAATTCGAGATCTCGCGCGCAACTGCCGTTGCGTCTTCCTTGGAAACCGCCAGAGCGGACGGACCTTCCAGAAGCTGCGTCAGCGCTTCGTTTCCGGTGCCTTTTACCGCACGGGTGATGAAGGTGTTCTTGAAGACCTTGTACTGGATGCCCTGATCACGGAGCGTCTTGCGCAGTTCCGTGTCTTCGGCGACCGTCAGTCCTCTGTGGTCGACGATGACTGCCGTCTTCGCGCCGTCGAGCACGTTTACGATCTCCTCGATGACCGGGGCCTTTAACTCAACCTTAGCCATTTCGTTCCTCCTTATTTTATTTTGCGGAGAAATAAAAAACCCGCGCCGAAGCACGAGTCCATAAAAATCCCGCTGGATCTTTATTACCTCGGCAGGCGTTTTCTCCTTACGTCTTGCGACACCTGCTGTCTTCGGTCTGTGCGTTTTCACGCACTTGAGTACAATAGCACACCGTCTGTGCTTTGTCAACTGTTTTTTAGTTGAAAATGAGCGGGCTCCGGACGTATGCCGGAGCCCGCATGATCCCGGGTTTCAACCAGGGTCACTTGATCAGAGTAAAGTTCTTGAGCACGCTGCCGAGCGTGTTCGCGACGGTCGACATGGATTTGATGAAGATGTCGAGCGCGACGCCGACGACGTCCTTTCGGGTATCGCCGATCGTATCGCCGGTGACGGCCGCCTTATGGGCAGGGGTACCCTTGCCGTGGCCTTCCAGCGCACCGGACTCGATGTACTTCTTCGCATTGTCGAATGCACCGCCGGAGTTGCCCATGAAGATCGCACGCGGGATCGCGACGACGGTCGCGCCGACCAGAAGGCCGCCGACGAACTGAACGCCGAAGAGCAGGCCGCCGATGATCGGGATCACGAGGGACAGGATCGACGGGAAGAGCATCTTGCGGAGCGCTTCCTGTGCCGCCATGTGGATCATCTTGTTGTAATCCGGACGGACTTTTCCTTCCAGGACGCCGGGGATAGAAAGGATCTTGTCTCCTTCATCCGCCATCTTCTTCGCGGAATCGATCGTATTGTCGGTCAATAAGGCCGCAAAATACTCCACGAGCGCGCCGCCCAGGATACCGCCCGCGACGACGACGAAGCTGGCAAAGTTCAGAACGGGTACCGCTCCGCCCTCAATGCTGCTGACATAGGCAACGATCAGGGAAACGGTCGCGAAGGCCGCGGAACCGATCGCAAAGCCTTTGCCGATGGCTGCCGTGGTGTTGCCCACCGCGTCGAGCTTGTCGGTGATGACACGGATCTCTGCAGGCAGATGGCAGGCTTCCGCCAGACCGCCGGCGTTATCGGCGATCGGGCCGAAAGCGTCGATCGAAACGGTCGCGCCGACGAATGCCAGCATGCCGAGTGCGGAGACCGCGATGCCGTAGGTGCCGCAGAGCTTACCGGAAATGAACAGCGAGACCGCGATCAAAAGGACCGGAAGCAGGCAGGAACGTGAACCGATCGCATCGCCCTTCGTGACGACGAAAGCCTCACCTTCCGTGGCCATCTCGGCCAGCTGCTTCGTCGGCTTGTATTCGGTCGACGTATAATATTCGGTAATGGAACCGATCGCAACGCCTGACAGGATGCCGAGGATAGCGGAGACCCAAGGAGACGCCCAGCCGATGACCCAGTCGCTGTACAGCGGAACGTTGCCGAAGCACAGATAAGAGATGCCGCCGCCAAGAAGAACGGTCAGCCCCGCGGAGACCCATGTCGCCAGGTCAAGTTCCTTCGAAGGATTGTTGCTCATCTTCTTCACGGCCGCGATACCGAGGCCGATCAGGCAGGACAAAAGACCGCCGCCCGCAAGCAGCACCGGGAACCAGACGGTCGCGTCGAAGGTCGCTTCCGAAGAATTGTATGTCACAAACAGGGAAACGCCGATCAGGATCGTCGCGATCATCGTCGCAACGAAGGATTCCAGAAGGTCCGAGCAGTTTCCGGCGATGTCGTTGACGTTGTCGCCGATGAAGTCCGCGATCGTGTTCGGGATGCGGCTGTCATCTTCAGGCAGGTCGTGGCGAAGCTTGCCGAGGATGTCCGAAGAGATGTCCGCAGCCTTCGTGTAGTTGCCGCCCGCGACGCGGTTGAACATCGCGACGATCGAGCAGCCGAGGGAATAGGTCGTGAAGCGCATAGCCGTGGCGTTGACGCCCATCTCTACAGGGATGAAGCCGCTGCCCTTCGCTTCTGGCTGGATGCCCCAGACAATCAGAATGAACAGAAGGCCGAGCATGCCGAACGCCTGAACGCTCAGGCCGGAGATGGAGCCGCCGCACAGCGCGACCTTCACGGTCTCGCCGATCGATTTCGTCTCCAGCGCGCGGTTTGCCGTGCGGACGTTCGCATAGGTCGCGCTCTTCATGCCGATGACGCAGGCCAGCGAGGACATGCAGGCGCCGATGATGAAAGTAAGACCGCTGGTCTTTTCGACCAAAAGGGAGAACAGCAGTGCGACCACCGCGATCACGATAAGGATCGTTCTGTACTCCGTTGCCATAAACTGATCCGCGCCGGAGCGGATGATGCCGGCCAGGTCAGCCATGTCTTCCGTGCCCTCTTTCATCGCCTTGATGCGTGCGTAGTTGAATGCGACGTACGCGATCGCCAGCACGATGATGAAGAGGACGACGTAAACATACCAGTTCATACGTGTTACCTCCGTATCATGTAGATAAAAACTATAGTTCATTATAGGCATCCGGGCACGAAAAAACAAGTCTGAAAAAGCACCATTTTCTCGCGAAAAAGCGTTGTTTTTCGGACAGTTTCACGAATATGCAAATTAACGGGACGGAAGTCCGATTTCGTACCCCGCCCCGTCATGAAGATCTTCGTTTCGCATTCAATCATGCTGAACCGTCTGAACCGTTTTTCTTCAGCTGTTCATATACCTCGCGCCAGCTTTCAGTATCGCCGATCGTTTCCCTGCCGCTTTTCCGGCGGATATGCAGGAGTTCCTCTATGCTTTTGCCCACGTCTTCGACGATCCGTCCGAACTCGGCCGAGGAGACGCGGACCACGCCCTTCCTGAGCGCCGACAGCTGTATCATGCCGTCGCTCGTCACGACTCGCGCAGTTTCATCGCTCTTCAGGCGTCCGATCCGTTTCTCGATGTACAGATCCCCGCTTTCCCGTTCCTTTGTATAGACGATCGTGATGCCGTCCTGCGTCAGCACTTCGCCGTGGTTGCCGGGAACCCGGTACCCGTCGAAGACGAGCGTCACGTCCTCCTCCGTAAAAGCCGCATAATTGATCAGGATGTGGATCAGCCTGTCGCGGGAAGCCTGGATGTCGGCGGTCGCCAGCTCCCGCAGTTCTTCCCATGCGAAGACAACGTTGTATCCGTCGACCAGCAGTATCTGCCTCTTCTTCTCCGCCGTCTTGCCGGCACTGACGACAACCGGCCTGCCGTCCGCATACTGCGGCCGCTTGATCGGCCCGAATTCCCGCAGCATGATCGCCTCGAGCTCGTCGGCCTCTTTCTGTGCCGATCTCGTTGCGCCGGGCTTCTCAGATGGCTGTTTTTTTCCGGGCGTCTGTATCGGTTCCTGTTCTTTCTTCTCGGCGAAGATGCTCTCCAGATGCATGTAGCGCTCGACATCGGCCCACTCGACGTAGTATCCCGCGCCGTGGGCGCAGAACACGGAGGACGCGGGATTCTCGCGGTCCAGAAGCGGCTCGTAATTAAAAAACGCACGGACCTCTCCGGGATCATGGCAGGTGTCATAGCCGTCAGGCTCCAGCAAGAGTTCCCCGCGGCCGGACGTATAGGCCGCAACTTCCTTTGCGTATTCGTTCAGGAGCGTGACGGGACCTCTTCCGACCAGAACGGACGTCTCGCCCTCGTAAAGCGGAGGGAGGCATGTGGCGAAGTGCGCCTTCATATCGTTCATTGCCCGGCTGACGGCCTCGGTCGGAAGGCGCAGCCGGAAGCGGTAATACGGCTCCAGTATCTCCGAGCGCGCCTTCATCAGTCCGTTCCGGACTGCTCTCCAGGTCGCCTGCCTGAAATCGCCGCCTTCGGTATGCTTTAGATGCGCGCGACCTGAGCGCACCGTGATCCTGATGTCGGTGATCGGCGAGCCTGTCAGCACTCCTATATGCTCCTTCTCCTTCAGATGCTGCAGGATCAGGTTCTGCCAGTTCCTTGCCAGAGAATCCTCCGGGCAGTTCAGCGCAAACTGAAGTCCGGATCCGCGCGGAAGCGGCTCCAGAAGAAGATGCACCTCTGCGTAATGTCTCAGCGGTTCGTAATGACCGACGCCCTCTACGGCGTTTTGGATCGTCTCGGCATACAAAACGTGCCCGTTCCTGATCTCGATGTCGAATCCGAAGCGGGACTTCACGAGAGACTTCAGCACTTCTCCCTGTACTTCTCCCATCAGCCCGACCTGGATCTCGGAAAGATATCCGTTCCAGGAAACGGAAAGCGACGGATCCTCCTCTTCCAGCTGCCTGAACAGCGGCAATACGGCCACCGGATCCCTGTTCTCGGGAAGGACGACCGAATAGCGCATGATCGGCTTCAGAAAACCGGCCGTCTTCTCTCCTTTTCGTCCGATGATGCTGCCTGCGGAAGGTTTTGACAGTCCCAGCGCGGTCACGATGTCTCCCGCATGCGCTTCGCCGACCTGCGAATACTTTTCCCCGTTATAGATCCGCAGCTGCTGGACTTTTTCTCCCTCTCCCTGCGTGATCACCGTATCCTTCGGAAGCAGTCTTCCGCCCAACAGCTTCATATGGACGAGTTTGTTCCCGTCAGTGTCATGGGTGATCTTGAAGACGCGGGCGGAAAAAGCGTCAGGATAGGCAGGCGGCGTCGTGAAGCGCACGATCCCGCCGATCAGCTCGGGCACGCCTTCAAGCGTCATGCCCGATCCGAAGAACACCGGGAAGAGCTGCCGCGTCCGGATCAGTTCGGCGATCCTGCCGTCCGGAACACGCTGCTCCTTTAAAAACGCGTCCATCGCATCCTCGGAGCACATCGCGATCTCTTCATATGTCTTTTCATCGAACGTCCCGAATGGAACGCACGCGTCCGAAAGCGTCTCCCGGATGTCCGAAAGAAGGTCTTTTTCCGTGCGCCTTGCGTAATCCATCTTGGTCACGAACAGAAACGTCGGGATCTCGTAAAGCGAAAGCAGCCGCCAGAGCGTTTGTGTGTGCGCCTGCACGCCGTCGAGTCCCGAGATCACGAGGATGCAGGCGTCAAGCACCGAGAACGTCCGCTCGGTCTCGGTCGAGAAGTCTACGTGGCCGGGCGTATCCAGAAGCGTGAACGGACGGTCCCCGGCCGTAAAATGCGCCTCTGAGGAAAAGACCGTGATGCCTCGCGCCTTCTCGATCGCGTCGGAATCCATGACGGTATCTTTCGTATCGACATGCCCCTGTTTGCGAAGCACGCCTGCCGTATACAGGACGGCCTCGGACAGCGTGGTCTTCCCGGCGTCGACGTGAGCGATCACGCCCAGCACCGTATTCGTGTTGTCAGTTTTGTTCTGCGCCATTTTGTGCCGTTTCCTTCATGATTTACCGTCTGATGCTCCCCGTTTTCGAAAAAAGGAGTATCATTTTTTATAAATCGCCAAATTTATCAAAATTAACACGGGTTTTCTCTTGATTTCCCAAATCTTCGGTGTATAGTTCTGTGTGATCTCTTTCGTCTTCCGGACATCTGTTGAAGGTGCCGGGACAATTTCAGCACAGAAAGGCTCTTATCATGGTCCATGACCGGACGCGCCGTTTCGGGCCGCTTCGCTCACTACATGAAGAATCCCAGCTTCCGCAGGATATCCGCAGAAGCCTGTTCTTCATTCTTTTCGGCAATATCTTCGGCACGGTGAACAGCATCGTCTGCCAGGGCAATACCGTCGCGATGATCGGGCTTGCGACCTCGCTTGGCGGTAAGGACCTTGCGCTCGGACTGCTTCAGGGCATTTTTCAGGGCGCTGCGATCTTTCAGATCCCTTTCTCGATCCTCGTCAACCGGACGCACCGGCGCAAGACCTACATGCTGACGTTCGGCCTGATCGGCCGCCTGCTGTGGATGTTCTTCGGTCTCATACCGCTGATCGTCCCGATGGAATATGCCCGTCTGCAGATCTGGCTGCTGATCTTTCTGGTCGGCATCTCATCCGTCTCCATGTCGTTCATCAACGTCTGCTGGTTTCCGTGGTTCTCGGACCTTTGTCCCGTCGGCATCCGCTCACGCTGGATCGCCGTGCGCCAGATGATCACGAACATCGTCAGCATCGTCTGCGGCATTCTGGTCGCCGTTATGCTGGATCACCTTCCGCCACAGACGCGTTACGTCATCGTCTTCATCTTCGGCGGTCTCATGGGCGTACTGGACATGCTGTGCTTTGCCTTCTGCAGGGAAGTCTTCACTGCTCCCCCGAAGCGCATCCATTTCAGGGAAGTCGTCAGAAGCGTTTCAAAGAACAGGCGCTTTCTGTCAGTCATGGCCGTTTGGACGTTCTGGTGCTTCGTCAGCAACTTTTCCGGCAATTATTTCAACGCATATTCCATGAACATAATGGGGCTCTCGTCTCTGGACATCATGATCTTCGGCACGATCGCGATCTCCGTCGGCATCATCCTCACGGTAAGGAACTGGGGCAGGGCGATCTTCCGTTTCGGCGAGAAGAACGTCTTCTACGTGACCGGCATGGTGTACGCTTTCATCCCGCTCGTCTATCTCTTTTCTTCTCCCGGAAATATCTGGCCGACGCTGATCAGAAACTTTTTCGGCGCCATGTTCTGGTGCGGGTGGGACGTTGCGTCGAACAGTCTGGAACTATCGTCGGCGCCCGATGAGATGCGTCCTTCCTACATCGCGGTCTTCAGCTGCGTGTCCTGCTTTTTCGGCATCGCGTTGGGATCCGTCTCCGGCGGCGCTCTGCTGACGCTCTTTGAGAGAATGAACTGGTTCACGGGCTGGTTCGACCGTTACAAGGCGCTTTTTACGCTCTCCGCGGTCCTGACCGTCATCGGCCTTCCGCTCCTGATCTCCCGGATCCCGTCCGACACCGACAAGACCGTGAAAGATCTTGTCAAAGCCATATTTACGATCCCTCCTCATAAAAAGAGACCGTGAACGCTGATCCCCGGCCTGATGCTCTCATCCGGCCGCGTGGCCTTGCGCACCGATCTCCTTCGGTCTGTCCGCCCCTCATTCAGAACCGGGTGCCGTACAATGCGCGCACCGCTTTCGCTGCGCCGTCGTTCTCGCACGTATCCGTGATGTAATCGGCGGTCTCGAACAAAAACGCGTCTGAATTCCCCATCGCGACCGTATATCCGGAAGCCTTCATCATCTCATAATCGTTCAGGCTGTCCCCGAACGTCACGACGTTCTCCATGGAGAGGCCGAGGCTCTTTGAGAGCGCGGAAAGCGCGGTCGCTTTCGAGACGCCCTTATTGGTGATCTCCAGGTCCCCGTTCGTCATTCTGAGTACAGTGAAGCCTTCGATGCCTTCGATCGCGTCTGCGGCTTCATCCTGCCGCGACACGTCGTCGAACACCACATGCATCTTATAGACCGGCTTTGCCGGACCTTCCAGATAATCCGCAACGGACGGAACGAGCTCCGCCCCCTGCACGAACACCTTGTAAACCAGTTCTTTTCCGCCGCTTGAGTAATCCTTCGCGCCCCAGGCAGGCAGGTCCAGCACACGGGCCATCGTCGTCTGATAAGCTCCCTGATAGAGCGTGGGGATCCCCCCGTGCGCTTCCACGATCTTCGCCATCTTCGCAGTCTTTTCGCGGTCCATCTCCGATGCGTATACGATGCTTCCCGTGGCTCTGTCCAGCACATAGGCGCCGTTTAAAAGCACGCAGAACCGGAACAGGGAAAGGATGTCCTGCGTGACCTGCGTCAGATTGCGGCCGCTTGCCGCCGTCACGAGAACGCCCTGCTTCGCAAGGGCGCGCAGGGCTTTCTGCTCCTCTTCAGGAACATGCGCGTAAGAAGGGATCAGCGTACCGTCAAAGTCGAAGGCCGCGATCCGGTACCGGTCTGGGTCAAACGGCCGCACCTCGCGGCCAAGATGGTCTTTCATCGTTTCTTCTTCTCATAGTCGGAGGTCCGCATGATGGCGTCGTCCCCGTACCGGTTGCGGACAGCATCCAGCATCCGGTCGAGCCTCTCCTTCTTCCTTCGTTCTTCCTCGCCGAAAAGGTTCAGCTGCTCGTTCTTTCCGTCAGTGATGTTCCCGCAGGAAACGCCCAGAAGGCGGATCGGTGTCTTTCCGTCCCAGAACTCGTCGAAAAGCCGGACGGCTTCCTTATAGATCAGGTCCGCGGCACATGTGGAAAGCGAAAGCTTGTGCTGATGCGATACCCGCTTGAATTCGTTGGATTTGTAAGAGACCGTGACGAGGCCTGCCCGGACGCCGTCGCGCCTGAGCCGCCGGCTCACACGGTCCGACAGCATCAGCAGCACGGGGTAGACATCCGCCGCGTCCACATAGTCGTACGGCAGCGTCGTCTCGTGTCCGTAGCTTTTCTCGTCCTCTCCCTCTTCCGAGACCGGCGAAGTGCTGATCCCGTGCGCGCTGCGGTGCATCGAGGATGCGGCTTTCGAACCGAAATGCGCTTCCAGCACGTTCTCCGGCATCTTCGCAAGGTCTCCGATCGTCCGCACGCCAAGCACCTTCAGCCGTTCCGCGGATGAGCGTCCGACAAAAAGCAGGTCGCCGACCGGAAGCGGCCACATCTTCCGCTCGATCTCCTCGGGCCACAGCGTATGGACGCGGTCGGGCTTCTTGAAATCGGACGCCATCTTGGCAAGCAGTTTATTCTCCGAGACGCCGACGTTCACCGTGAATCCGAGTTCCTCCTTGATCCGGTCCTTGATCGTATATGCCAGTTTCACGGCTTCCCCGGAATCGCGGTCCTTCACGCTCATCGAAACGTCCATGAAGCACTCGTCGACCGACACCTGCTCCAGGCTGTCAGCGTATTCCCTGCAGATCGAGATAAAAGCACGCGAGCATTGTCTGTACAGCTTGAAGTCGGACTGCACGAGAATCAGCTTCGGACACTTTTTCAGGGCGGTCATCACAGGCTCTCCGGTCTGGATGCCGTATTCCTTCGCCGGGATCGATTTCGCGGTAATGATGCCGCGACGCGTCTTCACGTCCCCGCCGACCGCCGAAGGAACCGTCCTTAAGTCCAGCTCATCGCCCTCTTTTAAACGACGAACAGCCTCCCAGCTAAGGAAGGCTGAATTCACGTCGATATGGAAAACGATCCGTTCTCTGGGCATCAGGATTCTTTCTTCTCCTTCTTCTCCCGTTTCATGGAGATCAGATTGACCGCGATCAGAAGCACGATCAGCGCCGAGATGCATCCGTAGCCGAGCGGTGTCTTTAAAAAGCTCACGGCCTTGCCGACCTTCGGAATGTAGAACGCCATCCGCCCGACGACCTGTTCCTTCGTGATAGGCGCATCTTCTGTCGCATTCGCGTCGCCCTTCACGATCATCATGTTCTCGCCGATCGAAACGATGCGGTGACTGATGAGCTTCTCTGACGGAAGCCCTGCGTCACGCACGTAGACGATGACGTCTCCGACTTCATAGGCGTCCTTCGGCTGTGCCTGGTAGACGATCATGTCATTCTCCATGATCGCAGGCTCCATCGAACCGGACACCACGACGGCATACCCGATGCCAAGCAGTCCCGTATGACGCGACTGATTCAGAAAGCGCTGATAGAGCCCGGAAAACACGAAAAACAGCAGCACCAGGACAATGACCCATACCAGGGCGTTGAAAAAGGATCTGAATACGGTCTTCATGACACAGCCTCCACGATGCGGTCCAGGATTCCGACGGCTTCGCCCATCGAACGGCGCCAGAACGCGTAAAAATCTTCTCCCGTGCCCTCCATGGCATCGGACACGGCCTTCAGCATGACGCAGGGCACCCCGTTGCGGTTGCATGTCAGCAGGATGCCTGCGGATTCCATGTCACAGATGTCGGCGCCGAAGGTCTTTCTGATGTATGCCTTGTCTTCTTTGCCGCTTACGAAGCGGTCCGCGGATGCGCAGACAACAGGGATCAGATCGTCCGACACGGACAGTGCCCTGTCGAACAGCTCCCCGTCGGCAGGAATGTAGATATCCGGATACTCGCCGTACTGCCCGACCTTCAGACCGTCGATCGCGGACAGGTCCATTCCGTAATGGACGACGCTCTTCACAAGTCCAAGCTTCCCGAGCGCCATCTCCTCCGTCAGACCGCCCACGACGCCGACATTGAAGATAAGGTCGACGCGGTAGACCGAGATCAGAAGCTGAGCGGCAGCGGCAGCGGCGATCTCTCCGACGCCCGAGTGCAGCAGATAGATCACATTGAATCCGCGCTTGTAGGTGTCGATCACAAACGAACCGACCCGCTCCGTCGTTTTCGGTTTTCCGTATTTCTCGGTGACGATCTCCGATTCGACCGCCACCATAAGTCCGATTTTTTTCATCTGTTTCCTCCCGCCGTCCGCCGGTTTTGATCTTGGCGGACGCGGTCTAATGAGCCGTTAATCTTTCTTTTCCCAGTTCGGGAAGGAATACTCTCCGCGATAGTTCGAGCCGCTGTAATGCGGATACTTGAACGGCCGGTATTCCAACTCCGATTCGGGTGCCGGGCGATCCTGCGTATAGATGTACATGCGTTTCTCGTCCCACAGAACGATCTCGTCCCGGGCGTCTCCCGTCAGTGAAAGGACTTCCGCCGAGAGATCC
>JAEEGL014858265.1_pt1 | contig 11432 bp, 9 predicted proteins | sample 9134231 | NCBI WGS metagenome assembly JAEEGL01 (sample SAMN16246548, study PRJNA631951) | gut metagenome | biome: gut microbiome; feature: rumen; material: fiber-attached | host: Bos | place: Iran: Karaj | collected 2018-10
ATTTGATGAATCAAGATTAACATTTGTTGTAGCACCAATTACTGAAATCAATTGTGAAAATGAGACTTTGTCAGAAAGTGCCGTAAAAGAAATATTTCCTGAATGATAAGACTGGTCGTTTAAGCAGAGTCCTTCATTTAAGAATGGTCCGTAGCCGTTTCTATAAATTCCTGACTGCATGTATAAGTTTTTTGTGCCGTAAGAAAAAACTCCGTTTACATCAACATAAGCGCTTAATAAATCCAGGGTCAAAGGATATTGAATTGCATCGTGCTCAGAGTTAGAAAAAGAAGGCAAAAAATTTATTTCGTTTTCTGTATTCCTGATTGCAAGACCTAATTTGTATCCTATAGAAAGCTTATCGTTTGCGGCAACAGCATCACCTGTAACAGAAGGATAAAAAGAAGTCATAAAAGATACTGTAGGATTATTGTTTTCGCTGTCTATTGTTTTAAATATAAACTCTGAATCTAAATTTACATACCAGTTCTTTGCTTTTATATCATCTAAAAAAACCTGGGCAACAGTTTTATCGCCTGCAGTTCCATTTTTTATTACAGTTTCCAGAATGTCGATTATGCAGTTAACCGGATAAGGTCTTAAAGGAGGCACATTTGTAATAACACCTCTCATTTCCCAGCTTTCCACAAGAGAATAAAAATTATCAGAAGGGTCTACACTCACCTGGGCAAAAAGAAAAGTCCCCAGCAAGAGAGAAAGAATTACGGTAAAAAACTTTTTTCTCATCATAAATTTTACTTCAATTAAAGAATTGCATTCAAGTTTACTTTATTCTTGTTTGTCATTCAAGTATTGATTATAATCGTATAAAATATAGGTTAGGTTGAAGTAAATGACTGCAAGTGAAAAAGAGACAATTTACACATTTCTTGAAAAATCTGCTTCGTGGCTGAAAGGATACAAAGTTAAGCTTTTAGATGAAGTAACTTTTGAAGATGATTTTGAAACTATTGTAAAAACTGAAGCGCCTTCTCAAAACTCAGCTGCAGTACAAATCAATAATGAGCCCCAGGAAAATGAATTAAATCAGGAAAAAGCAGAAGAAAAAAAGGAACAGAAACTTGCAGTCCTCGCACAAAAAATAGAAACCTGCACAAACTGCATCTTACACCAGAAGCGTTCACTCACCTGCCCTGGAACTGGAGTTACTTCTCCTTTCGTTTTAGTAATTGGAAACGCCCCAAATGAAACTGACAATACAACAGGTCAAGTCTTCACAGGAAAATCCGGTGAGCTTTTAGACAAAATGCTTTCTGCAATTCACTTAAGTAAAAAAATAAATACTTACCTTACAAACATTGTAAAATGCATGCCGCCAATGAACAGAGAGCCAATGCCCGATGAAGCCAGTGCCTGCTCAGGATTTTTAGAAGCGCAGATTCACACGCTTAAGCCAAGTGCAATTTTAGTTTTAGGCCGTTCTGCTGCTCAAAATATTTTAGAGACTTCAGAAGGCATGAACACTTTACGAGGCAAATGGTTTGAATACAATTCAATTCCTCTCATGGTAACCTATCATCCGAATGATGTACTAAAAAATGAAACCCTGAAAAGACCTGTCTGGGAAGACTTAAAGGTTTTCAGGAACAAGTTACTTGAAATCAATTCTGAATATGATAAGTCATTTAAAGATGAACAGCTTAAAGGAATATAATTTTGATCCGCTATATTGATGTCGTTTTAAATGTTCCTCTGAATCAGGCCTTCACCTACAAAGACGTTCAAAACCAGGAAGAATATTTAACGCCTGAAAAAAACTTTGGCCGGAGAGTTCAGGTGCGTTTTGGCGGCAGAGTTCTTACAGGGATTGTTATTGATACTTACGAGGGCTTAAAAAATAACTGTGCCGTTACAGAAGATAAAATCCGGTTTGCTACAAAGTATATTGATAAAGAAGCAATTTTTACAAAAGAACTTTACGATATAGCAAAGTTTATGTCTGATTATTACATAGCACCAATCGGCGAGTGTGTTTCTACAATGATTCCTTCGGGAAAAAGAGAAGTGTCTGCAGGTTCATTTTCGTTCCAGGAGGATGAAAAAAGCTTTAAGAAAAAAGACTTAAGTGAAGAACAGAAAAACGCTGTAGAAGGAATTATGAATGCTGAGGACGGAAAACTCTTTCATTATTTGTACGGCTCTACAGGCTCAGGCAAAACAGAAGTATTTTTAACCTGCGCAGAAAAGGTTATAGAGAAAGGAAAAAGCGTAATATATTTAGTACCGGAAATCGGTTTAACGCCACAGGTTATAGAAGCAGTTGTTGAACGCTTTGGAAATACAGCAGCAGTTTTGCATTCAGGACTTACTCCCAGCCAGAAGCTTAGTGAATGGAAGCGAATCCTTAAGGGAGAAGCAAAAATTATTGTAGGTGCAAGAAGTGCCTGCTTTGCACCAACTCATTCACTGGGTTTGATTATAATTGATGAAGAGCACGACTCAAGCTATAAGTCAGGTTCATCACCGCGATACCACGCAAGACAGATTGCAATGAAAAGATGCAGCTCACATAAGATTCCACTTTTAATGGGCTCAGCAACACCTTCTGTAGAAGCCTGGCATTCAATGAATAACGGTTCTATAAAAAAACATGTCTTAACGAAACGCCTTGCAGGAGGGGCCGTTCCTCAAATTAAAGCCATAAACTTAAGCCTTGAGAAAAACAATGATTCAAGCATATCCAGAGAATTAGAAGAAGAAATAAATAAAACACTGGCCGAAAAAAAACAGACTATACTTTTTTTAAATCGAAGGGGCTTCACTCACTTTTTCAGATGCTTCAGCTGCGGCTATGAATTAAAATGCAAGAACTGTTCTGTCAGCATGACATACCACAAAAGCCAGAACAGATTAAAGTGTCATTACTGCGGATACAATATCCAGCCACCACAGCAGTGTCCTGAGTGTTCATCCCTTGATGTAGGCTATTCAGGCTTCGGAACAGAATTTATTGAAAGCGAAGTAAAAGCGAAATTTCCGCAGGCAAGAACAATTCGAATTGATACGGACAATATCGCAAACAGTAAAGAGCTTAAAGAAAAGCTGGAAAAATTTAAGAACGGCGAATACGACATTATGCTAGGAACACAAATGGTTGCAAAGGGCTTGAACTTTCCGAACCTAAAGCTTGTTGGTGTAATTCTTGCAGACACTTCCCTTCATATGCCTGATTTCAGGGCAAATGAAAAAACCTTTGCACTAATCACACAGGTTGCAGGCAGAGCAGGAAGATTTTTCCCCGACGGCAAAGTCCTAGTACAAAGCTACAGTCCTGACAGGGAACCAATTGCTAAGGCAGTAAATAATAAAATCGAAGAGTTCTATGAAAACGAATTAAAACAAAGGCAGGCCTTAGGCTTTCCTCCATACACGAGGCTTTTGCGTTTAGTATTCCGCTCCCAGGTTCCACAAAGTGCTTATTTAGCTGCTGAAAACGCCATGCACATTCTTGAAAAAAATGCGTTGAATGATGTTGAACTTCTGGGCCCGGCAGAATGTCCTGTTTCAAAAGTAAATAATTCCTACCGCCACCAGATTCTCATGAGAAGCTTAAGCGTTAAAAGCATGATTGAAAGCGCTAAAAAATTAATCTGGGGATACAAGTGTCCGAATAATGTTTACATTGAAGTTGATGTAGATCCTGTAAGCCTTTTGTAAATTCTAAAACTAAACGTGACGGCGGATTCCATCAAATTTTATTTTATACAGAAACAGTCCTTCAGGCGGTGCTGTAGGTCCTGCAAGACTTCTTTCCTGCGCATTTAGTATCCTTGCAAAATCATCCTTGCCAAAACCCTTTTTATCCAAATCAATAAAAGTGCCTGTTAAAGAGCGGACCATTTTCCACAAAAAAGCATTGGCTTCAATTTCAAAAACTAAAAGCGAAGGATTATTCTCATCATAATAAAAATCACAATTATCTATGTAGCGGTTAAACGAAAGCGATACATCTCCGGCAGCAGCAAAAGTTTTAAAATTCATTTCACCGTGCAATACATGTGCCATTTCCTTTAGGTTTTGCAGATTCGGCCTGTGTTTTATATACCACACAAAGCGGCTGTCTTTAGCAAAGGGCGGAGTTTCTACCTGCATAAAATATCTGTAAACCCGGCTTGTTGCATTGAATCTGGAGCTGAATTCCATGGGAACTTCTTCTGCATCCATAATCCTTATATCTTTCGGGAGGTAACCATTTAAAGCCTTAACATAAGAAGGGGCCGGAATTGAATCGTAGGGAGATATAAAGTTTGCTGCCTGACCAAAGGCATGTACCCCACTGTCTGTCCTTCCTGAGCCTGTTAAAGCGATATCGGATTTAAGCATTTTTTTTAGTACAGTTTCTATTTCACCCTGAACAGTTCTTACGGCATTTCCCTTGTCTGACTTATCCTGACGCTGCCAGCCGCAAAAATCAGTTCCATCGTATGAAACAGTAAGTAGAATATTTTTCATTTTCTAGTCGTCGCTAAAAATATTGTTAGAAGAAAGTTCTGCCGAAAGCTTATCGTATAAAGAACGGGCAACTTCCAGTAAAGGTCCCGGCTTATTTTTACTTGATTTACCGAGTCCGAAAATTCTTGCGATTGCTTTTTTATATTCATCAAGTTTTTTCAGGCGCAATTCTTCATTCTGTTTCTGGCCGTATTTATACTCAAGTAAACTGCACAAATAAATTACACCGTCATAGCCGTAGTTTTTATCTGTATCGGGACCAAAGTTATTTACAACTTCAATTGATTCAATTCTTCCGGTTTCATTGATTAAAGTCTGCTGATAAAAGAACAAGGCTTTTCTGTAAAAAATTTCTGCGACTTCACTAAAGTTGTGATCGGGACAAACTTTATCTAAATCCTTACACAGCCAGGCAAGACGCAGACAAATCATTCCACGCTTAAAGGTTGGAGCATAACCGGTGTCAACCTGCTCATAGCAAAGTAAAGCAAGATAATACATTGCAGCTCCATCATATAAAGTACGCTGATGTTTTAAATTGTAATATGGAAAAATATTTTCAACCTTTTGCTTACGGCTTTCTTCATCGCTGTTTATTCGCTGAATCGAAGGAGCATCGTGTATGTCAGACAAATCCTTCCAGAGAAGCGCGCCGTGACACTTTGGACAGCAGCCGATATCATAAATCAATGGATAAATGCGGCCAAATTTTTTAGAAGGCTCAAAAATACGGTGAAGTTCATCAGTTAAATTACCTGCAATCATTCTACCGCCACCCTTGTGCATAACTTCCTGATCAAATTCTTTACCGCAAAACGGGCAGCGGAATTTTTCCTTTGCCCAATATGAAATAGAACCTTTTTTCTGTTCGCCATCAGCAGATGGATCACGATAATAACTAAAAGCCATTTATAATTCCTCTCCCAAACTTTCTATGACAACATAGGCAATTGCATATTCTTTTTCATGACTTAATGATAAATGAACTTTACATTTACCGCAACGCTTTTCTATATAAGAATCTAATTCTGCAGAAAAATGAAACTCAGGTTTTCCCAATTCATCATTTAAAACAGAAATATCAGCTAAATCAAAATTCCTTACCCCAGTTCCAAGTGCTTTAGAAAAAGCTTCTTTACAGGCGAATCTTCCTGCAAAAAACTCTGCCTTTTTCAAAACCGATTTACATTTTTTTTCCTGCGCATTAATTTCTTCTATAGAAAAATACCTGTTTATAAAATCCTGATTTTCACAGCTGGAAATAAACCTGTCTATTTTTACGATGTCACAACCAATTCCAAAAATCATTCAGCATCCTTCAAATTAATTTCATCTGTTTCTGCAAGAGGTTCTGTATCTTCATGCTCTTCTTCGATTAAAGAAAGTTTTATAGTCGCACTGGATATGCTCTGCGTAACAAGTTTAGTTGAAAAAGGATAATTAACAATAACCGGTAAAGTAATTTCTCCCTCGCTTTCAATTTCAGCGCAGTCAACAAAAACTTTTATTTGTGAAAGATTTAGTTTTTCTATATCAACTACACTGCCCTCTAAAGTTAAATCGATAAAATAAGGCTCAGAAATAACTTCCAGATTACTCCTTAAGTTTTCAACTACAACAGGAACAGAAGTAAATCTCTTTATCTGGTTTAAGCTTTTTATTTCAACATAAACTTCGTAAGGAGAAGTTTCTTCGTACTTTATAAAGGAATTCAAATTTACAAGAGACACTTTTTGAGTTACGTCTTTTACTGCAGCATTTATACTGACAGGACTTGTTGTAACGCTTTCAATTTTTTCTACCTGCGACTTTGGCCCTATAACACCCACAGAATCCGGATTGATTTTATTTACAACCATTTCATAGCCATATGCAGGAGAACCGGTAATGGAAGGTTTAACGGGAACATATGAAATAATCTTCTGCTCGAGTTTAAGCTTTATATTATCAGGCTTGCAGGAGATTTCTAAAGGATCCATTTCAAGCAAACGCTCAGCACATTCTACCATTACACTCAATTCAACTTCGCCTTCATCAACTATAGAAGAAATATCAACATAAACCTTAAAGTCATTTTCTGAAATCGAAGCAAGATGTTCTGCCTTTCCCCTTACAGAAACTTTAATAAATTTATATGGCGTTAAATCGCTGCAGACTATCAAATTGCCGTTCTGTTTTATCTCAAGCGGAACAATATAATTTTTATGATCCAGAGAAGCAATCACATGAAAAACATAAATTAAAAGTGCAATAACAATACAGATTATTTTCACTTTCCAGTTGTTCATTATTTTTTGAAAAAATTTATTTATGTTCATCTATAGTGTCCTCTATTTTTTGTGCATCTGGAGTAATTTCCAATTGAGTCTCAAGAATATGAGTTACTTCTTCAAGCGATAAATCATAATGAAGCATTGAATCGTAAGCCAGACTGTAAGCACCAGTTTCTTCACTGACTACCAGGACTACGCTGTCACTTACTTCACTTAAACCCAAAGCGGCTCTGTGGCGGGTTCCGAAGGTTTTTCTGATATCGTATTGCTCGCTCAAGGGCAAAAAGCAGCCGGCAGCAAGTAATTTTCCGCCCTGTATAAAACAGGCTCCATCATGCAAAGGTGTGTCGTGTCCGAATATTGTTACTAAAAGACTTGATGAAAGCTCTGCATTTATTTTTGTGCCGGTTTCAATAATATCATCCAGCTTTGTATGGCGTAAGAAAACTGCAAGCATTCCCCTCTTTTGTCTGGAAAGAACTTCTGCGGCAATTAAAACTGAATCGACATAAGTATGCTTTGTTCTTTTACTGAATGCAAACCAGTTCGCCTGTCCCAGCTTTAAGAAAACTTTTCGCATTTCCGGCTGAAAGACAATCGCAAAAACAATAAAGATTACCGGAGCAACTAAATTGAAAATCCATAGGAGTGTCTTTAAATTCAAAATGACAACAACGGCATAGGCTATTAAAATAATTATTGCAGCACGAATTAACTGCATGCCGTTTGTTTTAGTTATAAGTTCATAGGCTTTATAAAGTAAAAACGCAAGAATAATTATATCCAGAAATGGACCGGCAAAATCATATATTTTCAAAAGGTTTTCAACATTTCTCAAAACGAACCCCGCTAAAAACTAATCAACGAACTTTCTATAAATGATTTTAACACGGACATTGTGTCACGACAAGAAGCAACATCGTGAACCCTAAGCATACTGGCTCCCTTTAATACGCTGAGAAGATTAGCCGCTAAAGTACCGCTTTCCCGCTCTTCAACATTTTTTCCCGTCATCTGTCCAATGCAGGTCTTCCTTGAGAGGGCCATCAATACAGGATATTTTCCCCCGCACAGTTTATAAGGAGAAGCAATAAGCTTTTTATTTTCTTCCAGGTCTTTTGCAAAACCAATTCCAGGATCCAGCCAGATTTTTTTATCTTCTATGCCAAACTTTTTTGCATACAAAATTCTTTCTGAAAGATATAAGCTTACTTCACTGACAACATCATTATAGGAAGTATTTTTTTGCATAGTCGAAGGAACTCCCCTTTTGTGCATTAGAATTACGGGGATTTTTGTTTCTGCAGCAAATTCTGCCAGCGGATTTTTTCCATCTATATCACTGTCTTCCAGGGCACTTACATCATTTAAAATATCAGCGCCTTCTTCGTACATTACTTTCATTACATTAGTTTTTCTTGTGTCTATGCTGACTGGAATATTTGAATTTTTCCTGATTTCTTTTATTACGGGCATCAAGCGGTTTAATTCTTCTTCTTCACTGACATACTCGCTTCCGGGCCTTGTGGATTCGGCACCCAAATCTAAAAGGTCAGCGCCTTCATCAATCTGCTTTTTTGCTAAATCAACTGGATTTAACTTCTGATTGTAAAAGCTGTCGGGAGTGCAATTTACGATTCCCATAATTATTGCAGGATTTTCAACACATAAAACTCTGTCTTTTAAGTACAATTCTTTTTTGCAAACCATAAATATTATTTCTCCAGAAGTGATAATGCACTCATTGAAAGCTGATTAGAACTTAACCCTACCGATTCCAGAATCTGCTCGCGGCTTCCGTTTGCAACAAAGGAATCAGGGAAGGCCTTAACAAGAACTTTTGTTTTCTCTGTATTTTTATTCGTCTTAACAAGTCTTTCCAAATCTCTTGAAATGCCTCCAAGTGCAACTCCATCTTCTGCAAAAATAATTGCATCGTACTTCTGTGCAAGCGAAAGGAAATATTCTGAATCAAACGGCTTTATAAAACGCAGGGTATAAATATCTGCTACAACGCCTTTTATTAAAACCGAACGGGCAGCAGTAATTACTTCTGAAAACAGGCTTCCTGTACAGACAAATAAAACTTTTTTGACTTTATTTTCATCATTTTCTGAGATAAGGCTTGTGGCGAAATCACTGTGACTCAAAAAGCAGCCTCTTCCTTCTACAACTGCACTTTGAAATGCTTCGTGCTCTGAAGGACAGGAACTTTTTGGCCAGCGGATTACTACTGGTTTATTTGTATTTTCAACAGCCCAGTCCAGGCAGAGATTCAAATCTTCTTTACTTGAAACTGACATCATTACTAAATTTGGAACGCCCTTTAATAATGAAATATCAAATATTCCCTGATGAGTTTCACCGTCACTTGGAACTGCACCTGCCCTGTCTAAAGCGATTACAACATGCCTGTTCTGCAAAGCAACATCTTCTATAATCTGGTCGATTGAACGCTGAATAAAGGTTGAATAAATTGCAACTACAGGAATACAGCCGCCGCAAGCAAGACCACCTGCAAAAGTTACAGCGTGTTCTTCTGCAATTCCTACATCATAAAAACGGTTTTTAAATTTTCTTGAAAATGATGCCAGACCTGTGCCTTTTGACATAGCAGCAGTTATTGCACAAACCTTTGGATTTTTTTCACCAAGCTCAAGCATTTTATTACTGAATGATTCTGTAAAACTTAAAGTGTCAAATTTTTCTACAAGACCGTCACTGATATTAAACGGCCCAACCCCATGAAACGATTCAGGATTATTTTCTGCCGGACTATAACCGCGCCCCTTTTTTGTTACAACATGAACTACAACTGGCTTCGGGATTTTTTTTACGCGCTCAAATACATATTCCAGCTGCCTGATATTATGACCGTCTAAAGGCCCTACATATTCAAAGCCAAGATCTATAAACAAATTGTTAGTAAGAAAAAGTCCTTTTAAACCTCTCTTGAACCTAAAAATGAATTTTCCAAGATTTCGGTTTACATACGGAATCATATCTACAGCCTTATCAAACTTATGCTTAAAGCTCTGATAAGAAGGAGTCATTGTAAGTTTAGAAAGATATCGCGAAATGGAACCCGTGTTTTTACTTATGGACATCTGGTTATCATTCAGGACAACAATTAAATTTTTATCCAGATTTCCTGCATGACACAAACCTTCAAAAGCAAGTCCCCCGGTTAAAGCTCCGTCTCCAATAACTGCAACAACTTTATCGTTTCGTCCCTGTAGATTCCACGAAGCTAAAAGTCCCAAAGCTGATGAAATGGAAGAAGAAGCATGACCTGCATCAAAATAATCATGGGAACTTTCTGTAATGCGAGTAAATCCTGAAATGCCGTCTTTTAATCGAAGCGAAGGAAATTTTTTATATCTGCCTGTTAAAAGCTTGTGAACATAGCACTGATGGCTTACGTCCCAGACAATAGCATCCTGAGGACTGTTAAAAACTCTGTGCAATGCAATCGTTAATTCTACAACGCCCAGATTACTTGCAAGATGTCCGCCATTTTTTCCAATTACTTCTATAATTTTTGTGCGTATTTCTTTTGCTAACTGAGGTAATTGTTTTTCATTAAGCTTCTTCAAGTCTTCTGGAGAATCAATTGTCTGTAGAATCAATTTTACTTCCTTAGGATTAATATTAGCATTTTTTCTTCATTATAAACAGATATAAAAAAAGACCGCAGTAAATTAACCACGGTCCCACAATAAACTAAATCACAAGCCTACTTTGACTTATGTCTGTTTCTTCTAAGCTTCTTCTTTCGCTTATGTGTCGCTATCTTTGCGCGCTTTCTTTTCTTTCCACAAGGCACGATAGAACTCCTTATTTGTAATTACAAAGAATATTATCTTTTTTTTTGGATTTTTGGTCAATACTGTTGAAAAAAAAGTTTTGTGTTTATATCGGTTCCAAAAAGGTTTCCGCTCCCAGAAAAGACAGTCTGCTTTTCTTCGCGCTACAACCTTTTCGAAGCAGCTCTCAAACAAATTTCAAAACTTTCACTAAAAGTTTTTTTTTCACCAACACATCTCTTGTGAATTCAATGACTTCCGCAGATATCAACACTAGCTTATGGAATCGACATTTAAAGCGTGCGAGAAAGATTAGGGGTTTGGGGGAAAGAAAACCGCGCTTCGCAAGTAGTGGTTGTCGTTCCCCCAAAAAGCTTTTCTTCGCGTTACAACCTTTTTGAAGTCTTTCTCAAATAAAACACAAAACTTTCACTATAAATCCAAAAGAAATTTATTTAAGAATAACAACCCTTCTTCATTCAAGGCATAAAATGTTTTGCCGTTATCATTGTATTTGTATGCAAGATTATTTTTACTGAAATCCTTCCACACGCCTTTTTCTTCACCAAGCCTTCGGGAAATATTTCCTTCCCACTCTAATGAAGCAAATCTTTTTTCATAAGTTTCAGCACAAACGCCTTTCAGGGAACGAAAGCCCATCATTAAGTATTCAAGTTCCAAATCCGAATCAGATAGAATTTCTTTTTCAATGACTGAAGATAATTTTTCATCAATTTCGTGAATTGAAGCTGCATTTTCTTCTATACATTCATGTGTATATTTATTCCAGAAATTTTCATAAAGCGAAATATTTTTTGTATTAGTCCATCGCAAGCCAGAAAAGTTTTCGCAAGTTTCTGACGGCATAATTCCCGGTGCG
>JAEEGL015230778.1_pt1 | contig 11432 bp, 7 predicted proteins | sample 9134231 | NCBI WGS metagenome assembly JAEEGL01 (sample SAMN16246548, study PRJNA631951) | gut metagenome | biome: gut microbiome; feature: rumen; material: fiber-attached | host: Bos | place: Iran: Karaj | collected 2018-10
AATTATCTTTTTTATTTCTAATTACCTTTTTTAAATGAAGATGATTCAAAAAATAATCTATAAAACTTTTTAAATTATTCATTTAAATTAAAAAAATATTAAAAAAATATATTAAACAATATTTGTTTTTTCTTTAGTATATTAATATCATGATATTTCTTTTCAATAGCAAAAATTATTTAAAAACTTAATTTTTTATTGTTTTTTATTTCTACAATACTTTTCAAATTATTTTCTATATTTTTAACGATAAATGTAAAAATATTTTTTACTTCATTTAATTTATTTTAATTAATATTATTATTTATTATTTTTATAAAGATTATTTAAAAATTTTAAAATAATTTCTCAAAACTACAAAAAACATTAAGAGAAATAACAAAATTAAAATATGTGAATATAAATATTTTTACATTTTTACTTTTTTTATATATAGTATAATGTATATTTAGATTCATAGGTAAACTGACTAACCAAATTGATAATTTATTTTAATTATTATATCAATAGTTTTAAAAATTATCAATATATTATACAAAAGAAAATTTTATTCAATTGGTTATGGTGATATATTTTGTGTTCACTAAGAGAAAAAATATTTGTTTTTATGAAATTTGTTGTAAATATTTGAGCAATTAATAGTTAAATTTTAATTAAAAAATAAATGTATTTGTTATATTTAAATAAAAATATATATAATAATAAAATATTGATTTCTCAAATAATTATTTAAAAATAAATTAACTACATATAAATATCTTAATCAAAATAAATAAATTAAATGAAATACTTAATTATCCTAGCATTAATATCCTTAACAATATCACAAGCAGACATAGATGATCTTATAATCAAAGTAAAACAAAATATTGCAAAACAAGTAAAAGATTTACCAGCAGATATAGATAAACTTATTAGATATGTAGGAGGATATACAAATGCATTTAAGACAAAAGTAATGTATAATCAACTTCAAAATTATTTGTCAAGAGAAGGATTCCCAAATAAAGTATATCATAATTGTTTAGAATCAACTTTCAAAGGAAACACATATTATGATGCACCAGATTATATTTTAGGAAATCGTAATGTATATACACTCAATTATTATATTGCAGCATGCCAAAAAGTTGACAATAACAATGTTAATTTAGTTGGTATTAAAGGAAAATATTATGGAACTATATCTGAAATGATAAAAGAAAAGGTTCGTATTTGTAAAAGATTTTTTTTTGGTCACAAATGTTTTGAAGGAGAGAAGACTAGAAAAATGAATGGTTCAGAATATCATCGAGTTAGAGATATTTTGAAAACAAAATATATTCAAGATGCTTTAGATAAATTAAATCGTCTTAGATAAACAAATTAACTTTTGATCATATAAAATTTTTTCTTATCACTTCAATTTATTTTTCATAATTTAAAATTATTAATTTTTAATAAAAGTCATATTTTGGAAAAATATTAGGTTAATATATATTCATAATTTCTTTTATATAAATATTTTCTTTGACTTTGATTTTTCATTTTTCATTTCAAATAAATTAATATATTGTTTTTAATAAAATTTTTTTTAATGTATTTTAATATTATAAATATTTTTCAAGAGTATATATAATATATAATAGTTTAAAATATAAATATTATGGATAATATTCAATGATAAAAAGTTAAATATAAATGTGAGTAAATTAAATTTTAAATTATTAATTCAAAAACAAAAAATATACTTTTATTGTTTATTATTTATCATCATTTAAATAAAATTCTTGATAAAAAGTTACATATTAATAATTTAATATTTATATAAAGTAATAATATAATATTTGTGATTTTATTTTTTTATTATTATTGTTTTTATCTAATATTTTCTTAATTTAAATAATTTTTTTTATTGTTGGAAAAAAGAAATTTTTATTTTTACAATTAATTAATTTTTCAAAATCATTATTTAATAATAGAATTATATATTGAAAAAATAATATTTACAAGAAATAAAGTATCATAATATAGAAAATATATTTTCTAATTTAAATTAAAATATTATTTATTCCAATAGTTTATTATTATTTTATTTTAAAAAATAATTTATTTTAATTGAAGGACCTTTTTTATGATTAAAAAGATAATTAATATATCTAATCATAAATTATAATTATATAAAAAAAATATAATTTTCAATTCCAAAAATTAGGATTAATTTGTAATACTTAGAGTTGTATTATTAAAATTATTTTAAATTTTAAGCAGTTTTCTTTTTAAATATAATTATTTCTTAATAAATATAGTAAAGTAATTAAAATTGAAGAAAAAAGCTAAATTATAGAAAGAATTTTTTCCAAAGTTTTATCTATTTATTAATGACACTTTATCAAAAATACATTTTTTTTTCTAATTAATTGTAGAAATTTAATTAATAGAAAATATAATTTTAATTAATAATTTGAGAATAATCCTTTCAAGATTTTATTTTTTTTTTGAATATTTAATTATTTATTCTAATATTCTCAAATTACGTATCAAAATAAGATATAAAATCCCTAAAAGTTTTAAAAACAGTGATAATAATTTTTTTACATTATTATTTAAAAATTAATATTTTTCTTATATTTACTTTATATAATGAAATATTAATCTTTTTATTTAAATTTGAAATTTAATATCCATGCAATATATTGTTTTTTTTGAATTACAATATTTGTATCATCTTTTCAATTTCGTATAATTTATATTTAAGTTTTACAATTAAACTCACTAATTATTTTTTATTTTTTTGAAATATAATAATAACATATTGATTATCTATTTTTATTATTGTTTTCTTTTGTTTAAATATTATATATATTAATTTTTCGTTTTTATAATTTAACATTCTTCAAATTAATATTTTGAATCAGTTTTTTTTAAATTTAGGGAAAATCTATATTTTAAGTACTATTTGAAATAGTTTTTGAATATATTCCAATACATTGTTTTATTTTAGTTAAGATATCTAATTTTTTTAATATTGAATTATTTTTGTAAAAGGATAATGAGGTTACATTATAAATATGTAATTGTTTTTGTAAAATTATTAAAGATATAGATAAATTTAAATAACAATATATAAACAATTTCATTTAATATATCAAATAATTTATCTATGAATCTCACAAATGAAAAAATAAATTTTGCAATAAATAACACATTATTATTCAAATTTGACTTCTACCTAAAAAAAATAATAAAATTTAAATACTTCTTTTGAAATTAAAAAAATAATTGATAATCCAAAATCAATAGCAATAAAATAATAAATTTATATTATATAAATGGAAATGAATTTTCAATTAATAAAATGATTTATATATATATTTTTTATATTAAATAAACTGAGGAATAATAATATAATATTCAATATATATAAATTTAATATTTAATTTATAATTTCAAAAAATTCATTAAATAAAAAAAAATATTCAAATGAAAGATTACTCATCATCAATCATTACTTTTTTAACAATATATTTTAATGAGTCAAATTCAATATCATCATAAAATGCAATATGTCCACAAGATAAAGGAATTAAAGTACCTTTACTTTTTTTAATCCATTTTTCATCAATTTCATTTAAATGAATTCCTAAAATATAAATTTTAAATGTTTTAATTAAATTAACAAAAGTTGAAAATTTATTATATAATTCATTTTCAGAATACTTTCTTATTTCTTCATCATTAATAATTTGATTTTCTGAATTATAAATAAATTCTTCTAATAAATTATTACATTCATTAATATTACAAAATACATATCTTGAATCTTTTTCCTCTGCACCAAAAATAAAAAAATTATCAAAAAAATTATCAAAATGTTCTCTAGTATTATTAAAATCTATAAAATCTTCTAAACTATCTCCACAAGATGAAAAATGAGAATATAATTTTTTGATTTTTTTAATGAAAATATCAATTAATTTTTTCATTGAAATATTATCTTCATTTTCATTTAAATTTTCTTTTAAATTATTATCATTTTCAAATTTATAATTTTTCTTTTTATTATTATGTGATTTAATAAAATCAATAGTATATTTAAAACATTCAAAAATTTGAATATTATCATCAGGTTCAAGTGCATAATCTAAAATATTATAACTTTTAATATTTCTAACATTTAAATCAAAATTAGTTAAATTAAAAATTTTATAAATACATTCTTTTGAAATTTGAGTTTTTAAAGAAATTTTATCACTTACAGTTTCATCTTTAGGATCATTCATAACAACTTTATTACAATTAGTATTAATAAAATTAAAACAATTATCAACCATAGGAATAAATAATATTTTAGCTAAAAAATTTAATATTTTACGAGTTGAATATGAATTAATAATAAAATTAATAGAGCCAAAAGTTCTATCTGCAATTAATAAATCAATAAATTTATTTTTTGCTAAATGACAAGCTGCAATACCACCAATACTTAAACCATGAACTGCAATTTTTTTATAAATTCCTAAATTTATAATATAATCATATACATTTTCAACATCATTTCTTACATTTTTTAAATTTGCATTTCCTTCACTATATTCAAAACCTCTGTAATTCCAAAAAAATACATCTGTATTATTTACTAAGTATAAATCATTAATTTCCCATGAACGAATTAAATTTTCAAATGGAGTTAAATTTGGTCCACATACTATTACTATGTTTGAATTTACTTTTTTATCTTTATTTTTAATTAGACCTTTTATTAATAAACAATCTAATTTATATGAATTTGACTCTATTTTTATTTCTTCATATATATATTTTTTATATGTTGATTGTACTCTTAAATATTCTATTGTTCTAAATATATTATTATATAAAAAAACATGAATGTAATGAAATATTTGTTTTATTTTAAATTCATTTTCAAATAAAAATTCTTTTAATAAAAATATTATTCTGTTTATTTGATTTTTTATTATAGGATATCTTTCTCTTTCTTCATTTGATATATTTATTATTAAATTACTTTTTCCTATTCTTCTTGAATATCTTGCTATTGAAGTGTTTTGTAACATGTTTTTAAGTTCATTTAATTCTTTATAAAAATTCTCTTCATATGAACCTAATTTTCCATATGTCTCAATTACTTTTTTATATATTTTTAAAGGATGATTTATTGAATAAAAGAAATTTTCATTTATTGAAGATTCATTTTCATTTTCTTCTGAATTAGGTGTATTAATTAATATATCGATTTTATTAATTAAATCTAATAAAAAATTTTTCAATGAATTTACTCTAATTCTAGCTTGTACATTTCTTAAATAAAATTGAATTATTTTATTTTTCCCAGGAAATATTGCTAATAATATTATAAATCTTAATATGATTAAATGAATTATTATCCAAACAATTATTAATAAGAAATATGATGGAATTATTAAAAGAAAAATATATATAAAAAGTCTTTCAAATATTAACATTAATATTATAGTCATTATTGTAAGAATTACTATTAAATTGGATGATGGAACATATATATTTCTAATTCTTATCTTATCTTCCTCAAATTCAAAATCATCATCTGAATCTAAATCCATTTTGGAACTTGAGTTTATTTTTTTTTTATAAAAATATATATTAATTTTTTAATTTTCTTTTATTATATTAAAGGTTTTTATATTTTAATTACTTAATAATTCTATAATTATTTATGATTTTTATTTTTAGTTTTATTTCTATAAAAAAAGTTATATATTATCTTTGCATATAATATTTTATACAAATAAAAAAATTTTTTACAATTTTTTCCACATTTCTAATTCATGATTTATTAAATTATTCTCTTTTTCAATATCATATATCATTAAATCGATATCATTTTTTTTTCTCTGATTTTTCATTGGTTCTATATTTCTTTCTATAAATGAAGTTTTTAGTTTTATTTTTTTTCTATTATCAAATGAACTTGAGTTGTAGTGAAATTTATTTCTTTGTGAATTATTATTTATTTTATTTCTCATTTGTTCTAAGTTATCAGTAATACAATAAATGTGGTCACTTATTATTATTTTTCTTTTTTCATTTTCTCCTTCAATTTTTTCTATTTCATTTATAGTATTTTTCATTTTAGGAAATAATTGTTTAGACTTTTCATATTCATTTAAAACTTTAACAAATCTATTGTCATTAGATTTTGAAGATAATTCAAAATAATTATTATGTTTATGGGATTCAAAATAATTTTTAAAAGCATTTTTAAAATGATTTGAAATATTCCTTTTTTCTTTATTTAATTTTTTCTGGTTTTTAATAATAAATTTTAATTGGGTATTTTTTAAATCATTTATTAATTTTTCTGTATCAATATTGTTTTTTTTAATTTTTGGTTTTTTTTTTAAAGACAAATATAATTTTCTAGGAATTTTAATGATTGGTTTTTTATATTCTTCAATAGTACTTGATAAATGAGGAAAAATATTTGTACTTTTAGTAGTGTTTTGTTCATAACTTGTTATTTGACTAATTGTTTTTCTTTTATTAATTTGATTAATTTTTTGTGTCATTATTTTATAATCAAACGAATTTCTTGAAGTTTGGTTCATTGTTTTTAAATCTTTTGATTTTTCTTTTAAAATTTGAGATTTTATATTTGATTTTTTTATATTAAACTTCATTAAATTAGTTAAATTTAATGGTTCTTTTATAATTTTTTTTGCCAATTCTTCAATATTGTCATCATTTATTTTCTTTTTTTTTATAACATATTGTGTATCTTTTAATTTGATTTTATTAATTTCAATTTGATTTTTTATTTTTTTTATTAAACTAAATGTTCCAGTTTTAAATAATTCTTCATTTTCCATTATAAAAACTGCTTCTTTATAAATTAAATCTCTTTTTTCTTGTATATCTCCTGAATTCATTATGATTATTTAAATAATATAAATAATAAAAGAAACAAAAAAAAATAAAAAAATTTTAAAATAAATTATATATTAAAAAGAATTTATAATAATTAAATTTATTTAATAATTATATTGAATATCAAATTGATTTTGTTCATTATAAATTGCTTTCATATTCATTTTTTTATCTTTTGGAATATATATCCATTCACCTTTTTTAATTCCATTTTTCATATTTCCTTCAAATGTATCTCCATTTTTATATGTAAATTTACATTTTCCAGAAATATCACCTTTTTCAAAATCAGCTTCAATTTTTTTATTTCCTTTATTATTATATTCACCTTTACCTTTTAACTCATTATTTTCTATTCCTCCTTTATAAATTATATTATCAATTAAAATTAAACAATTTTTATCAGTTTTATTTCCTTTTGAAAAATTACCATTATAAATATAAGATTGAGTAATTAAAAGTCCTCGTCCATTATATAAATCATTAAAATAATTTCCAATATATGTATATTTTTTTCCTTTTTCTATTCCAAATTTTTCATTTAATAATCCTGAATAATTAAAATCAATTTTAAATAAAAAAAGAATTTTATCAGAAATTTGGAAAATACAATTATCTTTATTTTTATAATCAATAAAAATTTCATCTCCTTTATCAGAAAAATAATGAATATAAAGAGGATGATAATTAATTTCTATTAAAATTTTTTCTTTATTGTTACTTAAAAAAAAATAATTTTGTGATTTAAATAAATATTTATATTCTTGAGTTTCTAATTCAAAATTTTCTTGAGGTTTATTATTCATTAATGTTAATTGAATTTCTGATAATATTCTTTTTTCACTGTCAAAAAATGATTCTATCCCATTTGATATTTCTTTATATTCTTTTATTTCTCTTTCTTTATTTTCATCTACTATTTTTTTATAATCAAATAGTTTTTTTTTAAAATCAGGTATTTTATTTGTAAATATTTTTAAAAATTCATTTATTTTTCTTGAATACATTATTTTATTTTCAATTGCAAAATTTAAATTATTCATAATATTATAATGAAGTAATATAAAACTATGGTTTTTATTTCCAATATTTGAAATAAATAAATCAAAATTAAAATTTTTCCCTTTTTCTTTATTTAATTTTTCTTTTATATAAAGTTTATTTTTATCATTTGAAAGTGTAAAACATTGAATATATCCATCATAAATATTAAACTCACATTCACATTTTCCAAATTTAAATTTATAAAAATTATAATCAAATTTAAAACTTATTTTTTTTTCTTTTTTAAAATAGCAATACCCAAATTTTTCTTTTGAATCTTTTTCATCACTTTTAATATATTTTAAAATAAAATTATCATTTTCAACTTCACAAATTTTATTTTTCATTATTCAAAATAAATAAATTAAATTAAAAAACTAAATATTAAAAAATAAATATTTAAATTCAATTAAAAAATGGATTCTTTGTTAAAAGAAGGAGATATTGAATTATTCTCAAATCCATTAGAATTAAAAAAAAATAATGATACTGATTATTATCAATCAATTTTATGTATAACAAATAAAAGTAATCATTATATAATTTTCAAAATATATATAAATCAAAAACCTTCTTTATATAATGTTAATCCTTCAACTTCTTTTTTAAAACCAAATAATCAAATAAATATACAAGTAAGAAAATTTGAACAAGAAGAAGAAAATGAAAATACTAAAGATAAATTTTTAATAAATTTTTATGCTGTGAATAGAGTAATTGAATCAAATGAAGAAGCAAAATTAATAATAAAAAATAAAAGTTATAATGAAGAAGATAAATATCAAGAAATTGTTAATATTATAATAAATAAAGGAAATAAATATGATTTAAACGATAATTTAAATCATGAAAATTTAGATGAAAATAAATTAAAAGAAATTGAATTTGATATTGATCAAGCAATTCCTACTTATGAAAATCTGAATAATAATTTAAAAAATCAAATTAATAATATTGAAAGAGCTATTGAAAATTTTGAAAATCAATTACAAAATATTAGAATTAATAAAGATTTAATAAATCAAAAAGATACTTCTTTAAAAAATAATGAAAATGATAAAAAAGGAAATAAAGGTTTAAATAAGACATTTACTCTTTTATTTTTATTAATTAGTTTTGTTCTTGGTGGATATTTTGTAAAATTAAAAAATAAAATTTTTCCTCCTAAAAATAATATTTAATAATAAGAAATATTATTTATATATACCAACTACAATAAATTAAAATTTTATTAAAATGTTCCTGAATAAAATATTTTATGATTTAAATAAATAAATTATACTTTTTTTTCTCTATTTTAATTTTCACAATAATGTTATTTATATTTTAAAATTTACAATAAATTATAAATTATGTTTTATTTTTTCATTATCATATTACAATAGACTAAGCTTTTAGAGGATGAATTTTCTTTTGTCCTTTTTGTCAAATTTGATGATGCTGTACTTAATGTATAATATGAATTATTATTTATAATATTTTGTTCAAAATTTTTAGTAAATTTACTAGTATAAAATTCATGTTCTTTATTATATTTATATGAAAAAATACTTTTAGCATTAACTCTTATTTCATCAAAATTTATTTTTTTAATTATTGAATTTATATCTTTTTCTGTTATTTCATAATCTTTATGTTCAAATTCAAAATATTCATTTGAATTTAATACATTATCAATATTATCAATTGAAGATTCATCAAAAATTTCTTTTGATAAAGAATTTGAATATGTTCTTAAATATTTATTTGTATCTTTTGGTAAATTATTTAAATTTAATAAATTTCTCTTTAATGTATTTTTTAATAATTTTTCTTGTTCTTTTTCAATTTCAGTATGAACAATAATTCTATTTGTTAATTTATTTTGATTTTTTAATTTATTATTTTTTTCTTTTTCTTTTTCCAAGAATTTTTTATTTAAATTTACATTAAGTGTAATTTGTTTTTTTTGATTTAGAAAAGATTTATACATTTTTTTCTTTTTTATAAAATTTTGCCTTTCCCTAAGAATACTAATAGAAACTTTTTTTGATACAGATGTTTCTTTTTTAATATAATTATTATTAATATTATTATTATTATTTCTTATATGAGTATCATTATTAATATTATTACTATTATTTCTAATATGAGTATCATTATTAATATTATTACTATTATTTCTTATATGAGTATCATTATTAATATTATTAATATGATTATTATTATTAATAAAATTAATATTATTTTTTATCGAATTATGAATTATAATTGAATTTTCATTTCTAAATGAATTTTTATATGAATTAGAATTAATTTTTAATTGGATATTATTTGAAAATAAAGGAAATATTGATAAATGATGAACGGAGTTTTCTCTAGATTTAACTAATATTTTTTTATTATCATTATCTAATGATTTTTCACTTGATTTAAAAAAAAGATTTTTTGTGCAACTTAGACTATTCTGTCTTTTTGAATTTTGTTTATAATGATTATTTGAATTATTTTTTAATTTATTATCAGTTTTATTTTTTTCTTTATTTAAAGAATTTTGATTTGAAGATTTATGTGAATAACAAGCAAAGTTTATTCCGTTTTTTTTTTTCGAAAATAAATTTTTATTTGTAGAAGATGATATTCTTTTTGTTTGATTTGATAGTTTATTAATAAATGAAGGAGGATTAAATGAATTATTTAATTTTGATTTATTTTTTGAATTTTGTTTTGAATTGACTATTCTTGAAGATGAAGTATTTTTAGAATTATTTGTATTAGTTACTAATTTTTTACTATCATTTATATATGATGATTTAAGAGTAGTAATTTTCTTTTTAATAATTGTTTGATTATTGGGTTTTATTAAACTTATTGGTGCTATCTTCCTCACTTTGTATGTTATATCTTTTGATAAATTACTTAAATCTTTTTTATCAATTAAGGAAGTCATATTAAAAAATTAATTTTAAAATTATTCCATTTCAATATATTATAAATTTAAAATTTAAAAAATAGAATAATAGGGTTATCTTTTAATTTTTATATTATCAAAAAAATAATAAATTAATATTAAACAGAATTAAATCAGCTCTATAATATTAAATTAAAAAACCCAAAAAACCAAATTAAATACATATAAAAAAATAAATAAAAAAATAAAAACACTTAAAAAGGAAGAAAAAATTTAAAAAAAAAAAATAAATTTTTTCAAATTTTTAAATTAGAAAAAAAACATAAACAAAAAAACAAAAAATATACGACAAAAAAATTTTAAAAACCAAAAAAAAAACAAAACAAAACAATTCTTAAGGGAAACTTTTCTTAGTCATAATTTCATAAAATTCATCAAATGTTAACTCAGTTCCATTAGCAGAAGCTCTTTCAAGCATATCTTTTAATTCTTCAGCACTCATATTTTCACCTAATTCCTGAGCAATTTTTTTAAGAGAACTTAAAGTAATAGTATCAGCATTAGGATCATCAATAAACAATTCAAAAATTCT
>JAEEGL015983151.1_pt1 | contig 11432 bp, 11 predicted proteins | sample 9134231 | NCBI WGS metagenome assembly JAEEGL01 (sample SAMN16246548, study PRJNA631951) | gut metagenome | biome: gut microbiome; feature: rumen; material: fiber-attached | host: Bos | place: Iran: Karaj | collected 2018-10
TTACTTGAATCTACATAATCCCATTCAAATTCTTGATCTGCAGATAAATAACCATTTTTTATCAAATATGAAACAATTAGTGAACACTCAATAGATGATGAATAACCAAGGCTTCTAATGAACTCTGCTACTTTAGTAATAAACTCATCATATTTATCTATAAGATCCTTAAATAAGACATTTTCTATAATACAAGTATCTTCTAAATCTTCTAAATCTTGAGCGAAGATTTCCATTATTTCAGATTCACCCTTTAAATATCTTTCCTCGTTATAAATTGACTGACCAAATTCATCAAGTTTTTCCATAAAAATCCCCCTCTTTGATAAGGTTGTTATTATAGCAAAAATGATTGATTTTTTCAAAATAAATTCTTATAATAAGTATTACTTTTGGGGGGATTAAAATGCCAAACGATGTTGTTAAGTTTATGGATAATATTAATACTATTATAGTTTTTATTGAAAATGCTTTAAAAAGAGACGATATTTCTAATATTAAAATAGAAGATTATGGTGATTCGTTAGCTTTTATTATTACTAGAGGCGAAAGAGATGTTGTAATCGAAAACATCGAAAAATACGATGAAGATACTCTAAGAGTTATTTATCTTTCAATTGCTGATCATTTTAGGGGAAGAATGGAAATTGGAGCTACTTCAATTTTTACCGAAAAAAATGTAATTTGGAATTTAGCACCAGTAATAGATAATAAAGTTTTAGTTGAATTTATTTCAGGTGATGAAAAAGATCAAAAATGGTTTTTTGAAGAAATTAATGAAGGAACAAAACAAAAAGGACTTAGATAGTCCTTTTTTATTTTACTAATTCGTTATTAACGTATAGATGATATCCATTTAATGAAATATTATTATTTGTTTCATCATCATTTTTTAATTCTTTAATATACATATCACCGGTTAGATTTAATTCTGAATCTTTTGATAAGTATATTGAGATATTATTGTTATTTAATGATCCAGTATATGATGATTCAGCAGATAAATTCATTTGTAATGTAGAATTATTTAATTCTAATTCACCATGGATAACTTGGTGTTTTAAATTAAAAGTAACTTTACTATCAGTAGCTTTTAAGAATTTATTACTTCCAAAATTTAATGCTGTATTTTCTAAATCTATTTCAGATGTTGAGTTATCAATTACAATAAATGATGCAAGATTATAGTATGGTAAGTTCTTATTAATATTTAAACTTGAATTAATACTTTGAAAAACACAATTTTCGTTTTTATTTTTCGATGTAATTAAGATTGCAGATGGGTCATATTCATCATCTGATCCACCACTTACTATTAATGAACTATTATTAATTACAACGTTAGCATTATCTTTTAAATTAGCAATTCTAGAACCATTTGCTGTTCCAGTTGATTCTGTCAGATATACTTTTCCAACTGAATCAATAATTGGTGAAGATGATCCATTAGTTTCTAGAGTTGTTTTAGTTAATTCAATTTCACTTTTTTCATCTAACACTCTGATTGCTGGAGAATATTTTACTTTTGTTGTAATAGTTGTATGGTTACCTTTTATATAGCCTTTATTTGTTGCTACTAAACCAGCTGAATTAGTTTTTAATGTTTCAATTATTGAATCATTTATCTCTCCTTCAGCATCAGTTCCATTAACATATAGGGCATTAGCACCATCGGCGCTAGTATTTATTGTAGAATCTACTACTTTAGCATATGTACCATATGTTCCTAGAATAGCACTGTTTTGACCAGTATTAATTGATTCATTAGTATTTGTTGTATCTCCATCTATTTTTTCAATTTTACTATTTTTGAATGTTATCATTGCTTCGTTAACAATTAAATAACAGTTTTCATCTTCTTTTTTAGAAGTACAACTACCGAAGTTTATTATTTCAGAATTATTAGCTATTTTAACAGCATTATAATTAATTGGTTTTAAATCTTCTTCTGTTGGTTCTAAAGTATCTTTTTTATTTAATGAAGAGAATGCAAGTCCCATTCCTACAGTTGCTGTTAGAGCAATAATGATACTAATTATTAAAGCTATCTTTTTTTTCTTTTTCATTGTATCACTCTCCTAAATTACAGCCAGGATCCTTTTGTTTATAATCCCCTGTTAAAGCGTATGTTAAACATCTTAATCCACCACGACATTTATTTGCATGCTTACATTTTACACATCCTTTTGGAATGCTTGCCTTTTTTAAATCTTGTAAGACTGGATGATTATTATATAAATCTATCATTTCATCTTTATGAATGTTTCCAACTACTATTGGCATTCTTCTACATGGAACGATGTCTCCATTTTCCATTACAGTTAATAATCCCCAACCAGCTGTACATTCATATGGTTCTTCTTCTGAACGAGTAAACTGTAGTGCTCTCATCATGGAAACAATAGTTTTTTTGCCTTCGTCGTATTGTTGTCTTCGTTTAGCAAACATAATATCTAACCACTCTTGGGTTTCATCTTTACTCATTATAAATTCTGAGTCTCTTTGATCACCTAAAGGAATGTAGCGATCTGACCAGACAGCAGAGCCATCCATTTCTGTTACATAATCAACTACAGTTGGTAATTCTTTATAATTTAGTTTAGTAGCTGTAAATGATACAGATACCCAAACATCATATTTTCTTAGTAATTTTATAGCTTTACCTATTTTTTCATAAGTTCCTTTACCACGAACATAATCATTAGTTTTTTTGCCACCTTCTAAGCTAACTTGAACAAACCAAGGATTATAAGATGCTATTTTTTTAGCCATTTCATCAGTTAGTAAGGTCCCGTTAGTTAAAATAGCAAATGAATACAAGTCTTTATCTTTTTTAAATTCATCTAATAACTTGAATAAATGCGGGCAGAATAATGGTTCGCCACCAGTTAAATTAATATGACCTAAACAGCCAGTTTCTTTAAGCAAAGTACGATATTGGTTTAAGATTTTTAATAAGTCTTCATATGGTAATTGAACTGGTACATGATCTTCTTGATAGCAATGCTTACATCTTAAGTTACATGCTTCACTTAAATGCCATTGTAATGTTATGTATCTTGCCATTTTCATTCTCCTTTATACATTCATATATATATTATACTTTTTTTTAGGCTTAAAGTACATAAAAAAAGTAGAGTTTTTACTCTACTCCTTTCTAGTAATTTTCTGCTTTTAATTCAAAATAACTTTGAGGATGTGCACATACTGGACATACAGCTGGTGCTTTTTTACCAATTACAATGTGTCCGCAGTTACGGCAAATCCAAATGCATTCTTCATCTCTTGAGAATACTACTTCATCGTCAATGTTCTTTAGTAATTTACGATATCTTTCCTCATGATGTTTTTCAATTTCACCTACTGCTCTAAATTTAGCAGCTATTGCTTTAAATCCTTCTTCTTCTGCTACTTTAGCAAATTCTGCATACATGTCAGTCCATTCATAGTTTTCGCCATCAGCCGCTGCTTTTAAGTTTTCAACTGTAGATGGAACTTCACCACCATTTAATTCTTTAAACCACATTTTTGCATGTTCTTTTTCATTATTTGCAGTTTCTTCAAAAATAGCTGCTATTTGTTCATAACCGTCCTTTTTTGCTTTTGATGCAAAATATGTGTATTTATTTCTTGCTTGTGATTCACCTGCAAATGCAGTCATTAAGTTTTGTTCTGTTTTAGATCCTTTTAATTCCATAATAAAGCCTTCTTTCAATAATTTTTTCTTCTCATATTATAGCATATTTATTATTAATAAAAAAGAAGAATATATTATTCTTCTTCTACTACTTCTTTTATTTTTGGATATGAAATTAGTTCACTAATAATGTCATTTTTATCCATCTTTCTAGTATCAAATGTAATACTTAATTTTAGGACTTCACTATTCTTGCTTTTAATGGTTTCACTATCTTTTTTTATTGATTGAATATGGATTCCTTCTTTTTTGAAATATTTTTCCATATCAGTAATTATTTTACTAACATCATCAGTAACTGTTACTAATAGATTCATTCCTTCAAATCTTTCAAATTTTCCTCTTATTTCATGATTATGGGATAAAACTAGGAATACAATGATAGTTGCAATTATTGCAGCACTATAATATCCTGCTCCTACTGCTAGACCAATACAAGTAACTGATAGAATACCAGCTGCTGTTGTAACACCTCTTACTGTTATACCATTTCTTAATATTGTTCCAGCACCAATAAATCCAATACCAGAAAGTATTTGAGCAGGTATACGAGAGGCATCCATTGTATAGTACTTAGACATATATTGACTTGCTAGAACAACTAATGTTGCACTAAGTCCAATAATAGCATGTGTTCCAAAACCGGCAGGTTTATTTAGAGATGATCTTTCAAGACCAATTACTCCAGCTAAAAAACAACTTAATAATAATTTAAAACATATTTGAAATACTTCTGTACCTACTACGTATTCGATATATTCCATCATGTTTGCCACCTTCTTTATTCTAATAAGATATTAGCATATTTTTATGCTTTATTCAATCATATAAAAAAGGATTATTTTTTATGTTTATCGAATAATCCTTTTAAATTTATTAATTGTTCCACTTTACCTAGAGGAGTATCACGCATAGTATCTTGCATCTTCCAACGTACTCTTCTTCTTATAGGTCTTGTTACGTCTTCTAACATTCTTTTTGCTTCATGTTTATTTCTATCTTGCATTACTTTATTTTCATCATAGGTAGGAGCTGCTACTTGTTCTTTTGGTTGGCATTTCATTGCAACTTCAGTAAATAAAGTCATATATTCACTATTAAGCGAACTATTAGCAAATTGTTTTTCAAAATCAGCATAATCTTTAGTAGACTCTCCTAATTCATTAACTTTTTCAAATAATTTATCTATTTTATTTTTTAGATCTTCATCTTCAATATTGTAAGCATTAAAGTAGGCATTATACCTAGCATCAATTCCTTGTCTTGTGTATGAATCCATAAATCCTCCTATTTAAATGTTACTTTAAATGTAGTTAAACCCTTTTCTGAGGTACAACTTATTTTTCCGTTATGATTTTCTACGATTCTTTTTGCGATAGCTAAACCTAGGCCATAACGATTTTCATCACGGTTTCTTGATTTATCAGCTCTATAAAATCTTTCGAAGATATGATCTAAATCTTCTTTTTTGATTTCTTTTCCTTTGTTAGATACGGATAATGTTATTTGCTTTTCTTTTTTTAAACTGACATTTACTTCGCCATTTTTTTCGCTATGTTTTATTGCGTTATCTAATAGGATTGCTACTAATTGTTTTATTTCATCTTGATTACATTTTAGATTAATCTTATCTTCAATTTCATAATTGAACTTTATTTTTCTTTCGTATAATAAACTTTCAAATGGTAATATTGATTTTTCAATTAACTTCGATAGATTTTCCTCAGTATATAATCCTTGGTTATCGCTGTTTTCTAACTTAGCTAAATCTAATAGACTTGTTATTAATTTGTTCATTCTTTCAGATTCACTTTGAATGTTTTTTAACCATTTCTTTTCTTTAGGATTATTCTCTAACATTTCTGCATTAGCCATTACTACACTTAATGGTGTTTTAAGTTCATGAGATGCATCTGCAATAAAGTCTTTTTGTTTTTTCCAGGCTTCTTCTACCGGTTTAATTATCCAGTTTGTTAAAAAGTATGTTACTAGCATTATTAGTAATTCAATGACAATAAAAATTATAATTGATATTCTTAAATTAGTTACTAATCTTTCTTTGGCTTGAGAGTTATCGACTATTATAATCATATTATCTCCATAAGAATATGAATATTCATCAATAAACAAGTTTGAAACTACGATTCCTTTGTCTTTATTTTCTAATATCTCATTTGCTACTTTTGTTATTTTTTTGGCATCAGTGTAATCAAATGAATGACTGATTATTCTTGATATTTCACCATCTTCTAATTCTATAGTATAAACATTTTGGTCAATAAACATACGATTGTTATCTTTTGGTGCCAAAAAGTTTTCTTCTAAATCTATATTTTCATGTTTTGGACGATTTTCGTTTATTCTACTTAGACTGTTTTCAATTCTTTTTCTTTCACTATTATAGTTTTGAATATTTGTAATTATTGTTATTACTGTTGAGAAAAGTGTCATAATAATGAAGATAGTAAAGAATACTTTTGTTTTAAGTTTGTTCATCTAATACCTCCAATTTATAACCCATTCCTCTTACTGCTTTGATATTTATATTCGCATTTAAAATTTTTAGTTTCTTTCTTATAAATGATAGATAAGCTTCTAAGTTATTGGATTCTATTTCATTATCTAATCCCCAGATTTTGTTATATATTTGGTCTTTTTCAATTATTTGGTTTTTATTACGCATTAAATATTCAAGAAGTTGAAATTCTTTTCCAATGATATCAATTGTTTCATTAGAATCAATGTTTTCAATAGTAGATGTTTTAGTATTTAATTTAATATTTCCTACTTCTAAATAATCATTATTTAGATTATTAGATGTATTTAATTGAGCATTTACTCTAGCTAGTAATTCATCAATATGAAATGGTTTTGTAACATAGTCGTTAGCACCTTTGTTAAAGCCATTTAGTTTATCTTCTAATTCAACTTTAGCTGTTAACATTATTACTTTGCTATCAATTTTTTCTTCTCTTATTTCTTTTAAAATATCAAAACCATTAACGTGTGGTAACATAACGTCTAGTATTATTAAATCATACGAACCTGATAGTGCTAAATCAAGTCCTTCTTCCCCATCATTTGCTATGTCAACTATGTATTTATTTTGTTTTAGTTTACTTGCTATTACATCTGCTAATTTATACTCATCTTCTACTACTAATATTCGCATTTAATATCTCCTATCTTGTTTTTCTCTTCATATAATATTCTTCTAATGTTTCACTGTTTTCAAATAATTCTTTTGCTAATTCTTTACCAACATATCTATAATGCCAAGGTTCAAAATTAAAACCAGTTATATCTTCTTTTCCTTTAGGGTAACGAAGGATAAAACCATATTTATAAGAATTATTAAATAACCATTGGATTTCTGGATCAAATTCATTTTGTTCTTCAAGCATTATGCCATTACGTCTATAAATAACATCAAAAGCCAGACCAGTTTGATGTTCACTTCCTCCTGGGGGAGCTACAAATTTAATTGCATGATCAAGGCCTTTTTCTAGAACAATTGAATTAAAGACTCTTTCTTGGTATTCATAGGAACGAAATGATGAATCGACAAAGATTTCAAATCCTTCTTTTAGAGCATCTGCTTGCATTATTTTGAAATTTCTATAAACTTCTTTATCTAGTCTGTTAATATAGGTACTATCTATCTTGGATCCCATTGGTTCATGAATTTCAACCATTGTATCTGGTATATAATCACCAGCTAAAAGATTTTCTTTATTTACTAAAATTTCGTAATCCATAAATATCACCTATTTACTATTATAATATAAAAGATTAAATATTTATTAAAAAAAGCAATATTAATTTATTGCTTTTCCATTAACGTATAATTTATATCCATTAAAGTTTATATTACTATTACTTGTATCTGCATTTTCTAAACTAGTTATATATGAATCCCCTGTTAAAGTTATTTTAGATGCTTTATCTAAAACAATTTTAATTTCTTTTGAATCTTTTGATCCAATAGTTCCTTTAAACTCTGATGAAGAAAAATTCATTTCTAGTGTAGAAATAGAATCAACACCTATATTACCATCGATAATTTGATTATTTAAGTTTAGAGTAACTTCTCCACCGTTTGAGCCTTCTTTGCCCCAAGAATCTGCTTGGATTCTTAAGAAATAACCATCTTTATCATTATTAATGAATTTATTGTTTGTTAAGTTAATAACAGCTTTGGTATTACTAACATAAATTGAATCGCCTTTATTAGTAGTAATCGTTGAATTTTTAGATGTAAATGTTGCTTCACCTTCTGCTGCATCTCCACTCATTGATTGATAAATAAAGATGTTTTTATAAGTCTTTGATTTAACATTTTTTGTGTGAGTGTCAGTTAATTTAACATTTTCTAATGTAATTTTATTCTTTCCTTCAATAATTACACCTTCAGATGTTGTAGAAATAAGTTCTGCATTTTTAACTGTAATATCAGCAGTTGAGTAAATGGCTGGTGAACCAACACCACTAGTTTTGTATGTTCCACCATCAACGTTTACTGTTCCGCCGCCACGATCACTTCTAATAGCTGCACTTGATTGACCTGAAGTTATAATTGTAAGGTTTTTAGCGTTGGTAGTTCCTCCACCAGTAGTCATAATTCCACCTGAATTTCCTTTAGTAGTTGTTATTTTAGAGTCACTAATACTTATTGTTGTACCATCACTTTTACTATTATTTGTTGTTGCACTACCTCCATAACTAAATACACCGTTAGCTCCAGTAGCATCTGTTGTAATAGTTGCGTTTTTGATAGTTAAATTTGCTCCATCTTTAGCAATAATAGCCGAATTAGTTCCATAAAATGATGTATTATCTCCACCATCGGAATCTCCTGTTTTTGTTACTTTAATGTTTGATGCTGTAACTTCAATATCGCCGGATACTGATAAAGCATTCTCATCAGCTTCACTACTTTCATAGTTTTTATCTTCTATAGTTTTTTTGGAAGTTATTTCTTCTTTGGCATTATAGGAAATATCTTTATCTTTTCCCATATTATCTTCTCTTTGATTATTATTTTTGGCTGTTGTTTCATTACTTGTACTACTTATTTTATTTGTTATAAGTGTAGAAGTAGCTACAACTGCACCAGTTAATAGGATTGTAGATATTGCACAAATTATGATTTTATTTTTATTTTCAAATGTTTCTTTTAGTGTTTTTTTATTGAATTTAGATAAAACTAAATATGATGCAAGAGTTGATATTACTAATCCTTCTACAGTAAATAATACATAGTATTTAGAAGATAATTTGCTTTCACTATTAGATTTTTTTGTATTACTATCTTTGCTTGGCATTCCTTCCATTTCACCTTCTGGTAATGCTGGTGGTTCTTCCATTTCACCTTCTTCCCCTTCAGGTTTTTCAGGTGGTTCTCCCATTCCTTCTTCCCCTTCAGGTTTTTCAGGTGGTTCTCCCATTCCTTTTTCCCCTTCTGGTTTTTCTGGAATTTCATTATTTTCAGTATTATCTTCTTTTGTTTTTGTTACTTCAGTATTTTCTTTAGAAGAATTGTTACTTTTTTCTCCCGTTGCATTTTGTTCGTTCTTTGATGACTTTTTATTGTTATTTCCTTTTTTGTTTTCATTTTGATTTTGGGTATTTGAATCCTTTCTTGTTGGTCTTTCTTCGTTATTTTTTCTATCGTTTTGGTTTTTATTAGTTATTTTTATATTATCTTTTTTAATACTTGTAGATTCCTTTGCATTATATATTGTTACTCCGGTTAAGATAATTGTAATTAATAATATAATAACCATTACGATATTTTTGACTTTTCTTTTCATTTTTTCTCCTTTCATGATTTCATCTTAACAGTACTTCATTAAATGAACATTAAATTAAATAAAAAAAGATTGATTGACAATCTTTTTTAAGCTTTTTCACCGTTAGAACCTAATGTTATTTCTAATACTTTAGTTTCTCCATCACGTTTTACAGTAAGTTTAATTTTATCTCCTACTTTATGTTTATATAAATTGTATTTTAAGTAAGATGAACTTGTAACTTCTTTATCATCGATTTTAATGATAATATCTCCTTGTTTTAATCCACCTTTATCTGCTGGTGATTTCTTTTCAACTTCTTGAACGATAGCTCCGCCTTCCTCATCTGTTGCATCAAGAAGTGCTACTCCTAAGTATGGATATGTTACTTGACCACCTTCAATAAATTTTTCGGCATTAGATACTGCTGTTTCAATTGGAATAGCAAATCCCATTCCTTCTATAGAAGATGATGCTAGTTTCATATTAGTAATACCAATTACTTCACCATTACTATTACATAATGGACCACCTGAGTTACCACTATTAATAGCAGCATCTGTTTGTAATACTTCCATTACTTGTGATGATCTAGAATTAGTTGCACTAACTTCAACTGTTCTATTCTTTCCAGAAATAATTCCTCTTGTAACTGACCAGGCATAAGCTTGAGAATCTAGTGGTGCTCCAACAGCGAATGCTGTATCACCAACTTTTAATTCATCTGTTGAACCAATTTCAGCTGTTGCTACTACGCTTTCTTTATTTACTCTAAGTAGTGCTACATCAGAATATGAATCACTACCTAATACTTTTACTTCTTCTCTTTTATCATTTGAGAATAATACTTTAACATCAGTAGCTCCGCTTATTACGTGATCGTTTGTTAAAATATAACCATAGTCATCATCTGTTTTATAAACAAATCCTGAACCTGTAGCATATAAACGCCCATTTAAATAACTTTCTACTACTACTGTTGCATCATATACCTTTTCAACAGCATCTGAAATACCATTTTCATTTACTGTTACTTCTTTTTCGGTTTTTGTAGTTTCAATTACTAAGTGTTTCATGTAGTAGTTATAAAAGAAACCAAATGCTATTAAGCATAGAAGAAGTGTAACTACACAAGATAGAATTGGATAGATTTTTAATTTTGATTTAAATTCGTTTAAATCAATTTCATCAGCTTTTGCAGCTTTTTGTTTTACCTCTTCTTCTTTTTTTATTTCAGTTAGAAGTTCATTTTTTAAATCTTTTTTAATAGATTCAATATCTAGTGAAGGTTGTTCTTCTTTTTTTGGTCTTCCTTTTCTTTTAGATATTTTTTCCACTTCCACTTCATCTTTTAATTCACATCCACAGTTAGTACAAAACTTAGAAGTTTTTTTCATCTCTTCTCCACAATTTGGACATATTTTTTTGTTTGTTTCCATATTTATTCTTCCTTTCTTGACAATTATATATTTCTTTTATTAAATGAATATTAAATTACAACACAAAGAAACCAAATAAGACTCCACATGCTGCTCCAATTAAATGCCCCAGATGTGACACTCGATCTTTTTTAGATTTAAATACTCCAGCAAATATTTCATTAACAATATAGAATAGAAATATTAGTATTAGAGTTATCGGTATTTTGCCTGCTTGGATATTTACAAATGATGAAATAATTATCATCATAAATACAACTCCTGAAGCACCAAGAATTCTATTTCTTGTTAGAATTGAATTGATAATACCTGTTATTCCACTTGTAACCATAATCATTATAAGTAAATTAAGTGATCCATATTTTTCTTCAATCATAGGTCCAATTAATAAGATATATAAAAAGTTATTGGAAAAGTGTTGCCAACTTTCATGACCTATGCAATGAGTAAATAATCTTACATAAGTAAGCGGGTTAAATAAGGAACTACGGTATGATGAGAAAA
>JAEEGL016353213.1_pt1 | contig 11432 bp, 8 predicted proteins | sample 9134231 | NCBI WGS metagenome assembly JAEEGL01 (sample SAMN16246548, study PRJNA631951) | gut metagenome | biome: gut microbiome; feature: rumen; material: fiber-attached | host: Bos | place: Iran: Karaj | collected 2018-10
AGAACTTGCTTTTGAACACACTTTGGAACGCAAAGCACATCGGAATATCAAAAATTATGATTTCCGATGTGCTTTTTTCCTTTCTTGCCGGAGGAAACACATCGATTTTCATCTTTTTTCGATTTCCGATGTGCGAATTCCCTTCCGGGCCGTCAAAAACACATCGATTTTCATCTTTTCTTGATTTCCGATGTGCGAATTCCCCTCCGGGCCGTAGGAAACACATCGATTTTCAACTTTTCTTGATTTCCGATGCTTTTTCGCCGCTCCCGCCGCATTTGTGCTTGCCCCTCCATCTTGTTAAAAACTAAACAAACTGAAAAAACACAAGATACTTGCGAAATGACTGAATACGTGCTACAATTACCGAAAGACGTGAACTGAAATTCACGAGACGGGGTAGTGTATGTACAAAAAACTGGATGACGATTCCATCAACAATCTGCTTGAAACGGGGATAAGGGAATTTGCATACAAAGGATTCGACAAAGCAAGTATTTCTGATATCGCAAAGAAGTCAGGCCTTAGCGTCGGGGTGCTTTACAAGTACTACGAGGATAAGGATGACTTTTTTATTTCCTGCATAAGGCACACTCTGAAGCTGCTCGACACGGTAATGAGCGAGGTCACGAACGAGGCTAGCAGCCTGATCGGAAACCTTGAGATCGCGATAAGGCGGCTGATAGAGCATGCGAAGAACCACAGGGAATATTACGTGATGTATCACGAGATAACGGCGGGCGGCTGCAGGAAGTTTGCTCACGTGCTTGCGAAGGAGATAGAGTCGGTCTCTGCCACGGTCTATTCGACCCTCATCGAGAACGCGAAGGCCAAAGGGCTTGTGCGCGCGGACCTCGATTCGAGGATATTTGCGTTCTTTTTCGACAATCTTCTTATGATGCTGCAGTTCTCACTAAGCTGCGAGTACTACCGCGAACGCATGATCATCTATTGCGGCGGCGAGCCGGATGACGAAAGACTTGTGAAGGAAATGCTGAAATTTATGAATGCAGCGCTGGGAATACACTAAGGCGGCATATAAAGGAGCAAAGTATGACATATGTTATAGCGTACGATTTCGGGACTACGGGCGTTAAGACCTGTCTTTTCGGAATCGAAGATACCATCAGTCTCATAGCGAGCGCATATGCGGGATACGGGCTTTACATCCTCGATAACGGCGGCGCGGAGCAGGATGCCGAAGAATGGTGGGCTGCAATGTGCAACACCACGAAGGAACTGTTTACAAAGACCGACATAACTCCCGACCAAATAGCGGGCCTGTCCTTCTGCTCGCAGATGCAGGGCATAGTCCTTGTGGATGAGAAGGGCAAAGCGCTGAGGCGCCCGATGAGCTATATGGACCAGCGCGGCGTAAAGGAATTTGCGGAATGTATGGGAAAAGGCTTCCCGAAGATCTCGGGCTGCAATCTTTTCAAACTGCTTAAAAGTCTCAGGATCAACTGCGCGGCATCAACAAGCGTAAAGGATCCGGTCTGGAAATACAAATGGGTCGAGAACAACGAACCCGAAATATTCAATAAGGTACATAAATGGCTTGATGTCAAGGAATATCTCATCGCGCGTTGCACAGGGGAATTTGTAATGACGGTGGATTCGGCATTCTCGACATTTTTGTATGATACACGTAAAGGTCATGAGGGCTGGAACGAGTCACTGATCAAAATGTTCAAGGTGCATCCCGAACACCTTCCGAAGATCATAAAATGTACGGAAGAAGCGGGGAAGCTTACGAAAAAGGCGGCCGAGGACTTAGGGCTTAAGGAGGGTTTGCCTGTCTTCGGAGGCGGCGGAGATGCGACTTTGATCGGTGTGGGAGCCGGATGCGTGGAGCCCGGACAGACCCACATTTATTCCGGCACTTCGGGCTGGGTATCCACGGTGCTTGACAAGCAGGTCGTGGACATATTCGCGATGATCGCCGGAGTGGTGGCCGCAACGGACGGCCGCTACAACTACTTTGCGGAGATGGAAACGGCAGGCAAGTGCTTCGAGTGGGTAAAGAACCACCTTGCGCTTGACGAGATCGACATATACTTAAAGAAGGAGCATGTTGCGGAGTGCCTTGAGAGTCAGTACACGAGCCTCTACGACTATCTCTCCGACGAGGTTGACAAGGTGCCCGCGGGCTCGAACGGCGTCATATTCACACCCTGGCTTCACGGAAACCGCTGTCCTTTTGAAGACCCTTCGGCAGCGGGCGTATTCTTCAATGTCAAGATCGAGACCGGCAAACGCGATATGATCCGCTCCGTCCTTGAGGGCATATGTTTTCACCTTCGCTGGATGCTTGAGTGCGAAGCTTCAAAGGTCAGGACTTCCGATACCGTAAGGTTTGTCGGAGGGGGCGCCCTCTCAAAGATCACCTGCCAGATACTTGCCGATATCACGGGAAGGACGATTGAGACCGTGACGGGCGCGCAGGATGTCGGAGCCGTGGGAGCGGCACTGCTGGTTGCCGTGGGAACAGGTGTTATGCCCGACCTCGATGCGGCGAAGGACCTTATAACCGTTAAGGATGTATTCAGACCAAACCCCGCAAACCGCGAAGTATATGACAGAAATTACGCGGTATTCAAAAAACTGTATAAATGCAATGCTTCAAATTTCAAAGCCCTGAATGAAAAATGACGGATCCCGAAAGGAGAAATAAGATGGATAAGATTTCCGAAATACGCGCACGTGTCGCAGAAACGGGAAGGATGCTTCTTGAGAAAAAACTTGTGGCAAGGACCTGGGGCAACATAAGCGAAAGGATTGATAACGAGACTTTTGCTATATCCCCGAGCGGACTTGACTACCTTCATACCGAGCCCGAGGATGTAGCTGTAGTAAAGCTTTCCGATATGACATGGGAAGGCAGGCGCAAACCCTCCAGCGAGAAAGGCATTCACGCCGCGGCATACAGGATCTTCCCCGATGTGAACTTCGTTATACATACCCACCAGACATATGCATCGGCTCTCGGCCTCGGAGGTTTCTCCGCGGATCTCCTCACGGATGAGCAGAAAAAGAGGCTCGGGACCATATATACCGCGGGCTACGGCCTTCCGGGAACAAAGAAGCTTGCGGGAAATGTCTCCGCGGCATATGAACTCGGCGCGAAGATCGTATTTATGGAGCACCACGGAGTCGTTATATGCGGAAAAGACAGGGATGACGCTTTTGAGCTGGCAAACCTCCTCGAAGAAGTATGCAAGGCTCAGTTAAAGGGCGTGGATCCGAAGAAGACAGTCGCTAAGCAGGTTGCGGAACTCGGACTTCCGATCCCCGCGCAGCTTGACGATATGGCGCAGATGATCGGCTCGAAGATCCCTGTTGTGGAGAACGATCCCGTTGCGATCAGCGAAAAGCTTAAGAAAGTCAGCACCGTCATTGTAAAAGGTCAGGGCATACAGATAGCGTGTGAAGACCCCGATGACAGAGAGGCACTGGAGATCCTTGCCGAGAAGGCGGCGGTTTCGTTCCTTCATACGAGGAGCCTCGGCATAAAGGCAACGCTTTCGGCTTTTGACTCCTGCCTAATGAGGATCGTATACAAATTCAAATATTCCAAACAGAAGAAGGGGTGATCCGATGACCGATAAGCAAAAAGAAGTGATAAGGACAATAAAATTCGGGTTATTTTCCATATCCGCGGGCGTTATCGAAATGGGAAGCTTTGCGATCCTCGAAAGCCTCACCGGATGGGATTACTGGCCAAAATACCTGATAGCCCTTATCCTGTCGGTAATATGGAACTTCACCCTCAACAGAAAATTCACGTTCAAGTCCGCGAACAACGTGCCGGTGGCCATGGTAAAGGTTGCCCTGTACTACTGCGCGTTTACACCTCTTTCCACGATCCTGGGAAATTTCCTTGCGGAAGACCTCGGCTGGAACGAATTTCTTGTGACCCTCATCAATATGTGCCTGAACTTCGTGACGGAGTTCCTATTTGACAAATACGTGGTATTCAGGGGGACCATAGACACAAACGACCTGGCTATGAAAGAAAAACAGAAGGAAGAGACGAACAGACCTTCTTAATTATAAAAACGAACGGAGGAAAATTATATGGAAAACTGCGGAATCAGCAGATGGGACGATCCGAAGGAGATCAACGCAAAACTTAAGGAACTCACAAGCCAGCCCATATGGGAAGTGGACGACGAGTATTACAACAAAGAGGTGCTTCCTTACTTCAACGAGAAGTGCTCAAAGTCAAAGGCTGTCTTTGAGGAAGCAAAGAACTACATCCCGGGCGGCGTACAGCACAACCTCGCCTTCAACAAGCCCTTCCCGATGTGTATGGAAAAGGCTGACGGCGCATATATGTACGACAAGGACGGAAACCAATACATCGATTTTCTTCAGGCGGGCGGCCCCACTATCCTCGGCAGCAACTACAAGCCCGTTCAGGAAGCCGTTATCGAGCTGATCAAGACCTGCGGCCCCACCACCGGTCTTCTTCACGAGGCTGAGCTCCTCATCGCAAAAGAGATACATAAGCATATGCCCAATGTCGAGATGTTCCGTATGCTGGGATCAGGCACCGAGGCCTGCATGGCATCCCTCAGAATTGCCAGGATCGCAACAGGCAAGAAGAGAGTCATAAAAGTCGGCGGCGCATATCACGGCTGGTCGGATCAGCTGGTTTACGGCCTTAAGATCCCCGGAAGCCGCGGCCTTCTTGAATCCCACGGAATTCCCAAGGGCGCATATGCACTCACGGACGAGGTTCGCCCGAACGATCTGAACATGCTCGAAGCCATGCTCAAGAGAAACAGGCTTCTGGGCGGCACGGCAGCGGTTCTCATCGAGCCCGTGGGACCCGAGAGCGGAACCAGACCCGTTGCAAAAGAATACAACAAGGGCGTGCGCGCACTCTGCGACAAGTACGGCGCACTCATGATCTTCGACGAAGTCGTTACAGGCTTCCGTGTAGCGCTTTCCGGCGCACAGGGCTACTTCGATGTCGTTCCCGATCTCACCATCTTCGGTAAGATCGTTGCCGGCGGATATCCCGCTGCAGGCGGCGTAGGCGGTAAGAAGGAATATGCACAGCTCATGGCTGCGGGCCTTGCAACCGGTAAACACAGGGCATATGTCGGCGGTACTCTTGCGGCAAATCCTCTTTCCTCACTTGCGGGCTACACGGCCATCAAGGAGATCGAGAGAACAAATGCCTGCGAAGTTGCGGGACGCATGGGCGACAGACTCTGCGACGGCCTTAAGGAACTGGTTGACCGATATGGCCTGCCCTTCGTTGCATATAACCAGGGCTCGATCGTTCACCTTGAGTGCACGGGCGCAATGAGCTTCGATTTCTCATCCATGAGCTTCATCAAGTCCGCTATGGGCCTCTTAAAGCACAAGGATATGATGTATGTCCGCAAGGATTCAATGGAAAAGATGGGCGCCGCATATATGGCAAACGGTATCATAACCCTTGCGGGCAGCCGTCTCTACACATCCCTCGCGGATACACCGGAAATCATCGACGAAGCTCTGAACCGCTTCGAAAACGTATTCAAACACGTAAAGAAAACAGACAAGGGACTTCTCTGATACTAACTTTTTATCATATTTTTATAGACATATATTCAAATCTGAAATATAATTTTAGAGTTACAGGCACATTAAACGCACAATTCTGACTATATAAGAGGTGAACATATGTCTATTGCGTCAAGAGAGATCTCAAAAGAAATCAATAAAGGGCTGGAAAAGATCGGGAACGAAAGGAAAGCCAGAAAGTACGCGGATGCGCATCAGCGTACCGTGTACATAAACAAGATCATGGCTTATGTCTGCTCGGCATCGGTCCTTGCGGATGTCGTTATCCTGTTCTTCACAAAGAACCAGATCCTGGAAAAGTACTCGTGGGGCAGGATATTTGCTCTGGTCGGAGCCCTCGTCCTCATATGCTCATGGTTCTTTGTAGCATATAAGGGACAGAGCAAGGCTGATAGTCTGGCGCATTTCACGGCATATTCCTTTGCTGGATATTACATACTGATAATGCTGTTTACGGCAAACACCGCATATACATTGCTCATGGTTCCCGCGGTCTATGTATATATGCTCCATTACAACTTAAGGAGGAGCATTAGAACGGCCGTTGGTTCACTCGTAGTCATCTTCACGAAGATCGTGATCTTCTCGACCGTTATGAGAAGCATGTGCGACATCAGTTATAACGAACTGAACGCGCAGCTGGTGCTTCTTGTCGGACTCGGCACATCGATGATCATCGTTCCCCTGATCCTTGACGCATTCAACAAGGACATTTTTGGAGCGATCGAGGATAAAGGAAACGAGCAGGCTTCCCTCATGAAGGAAGTCCTTGAGATAGCGGATGAAGTTACAAAGGGAGCAGGCGAAGTTGACGGTCTGTTAAGTTCCCTCGCAAATTCCGCTCAGGCTGTAAGAGCGGCCGTATCGGAGGTTTCCGACGCTGCCGAGACTAACACAAGAGCAGCCGAGAAACAGTCCCTGAAGACTCAGGAGATCCAGCACTCCGTTGAAGATACATCGGAGAAGGCAAATGCTCTCAGCGATATCGCGGACGATGTAAGCAACGAAGTCAGGTTCGGTACCGAGCACGTAGGAAAGCTTAAGGAAAGCACGGTCATCATAGAGGAAGTTTCGGGCAAGGTAGTTACCGAAATGGGAGAACTTGTCAACAATATGCAGGAAATGAGAAGCTTCGCGGATACGATCCTTTCAATCTCCAACCAGACCAACCTCCTTGCTCTTAACGCATCCATAGAGAGTGCGAGAGCCGGAGAAGCGGGCAGAGGCTTCGCAGTCGTTGCCGAGCAGATCAGACTTCTTTCCGAACAGACCAAGAACGCAACAAACAAGATCGGCGAGATGATCGAGCAGCTCACCCAGAAATCACAGCTTGTTTCAGACTCCATCAACGCTTCCGTTCAGGCTACCGAAGACCAGACACACCTGATCGATCAGGTTAACGAAAACTTCATCGAGACCGGAAGAAAGATGGAGGCTCTCGAAGAGAATGTCAAGACGATCACCTCCAACATACAGGCTCTGAAGCAGGCCAACCTCGAGATCGTGGACAGCATCGCTCATCTTTCCGCATCCAGCGAAGAGATCGCCGCAGGCAGCCAGAACGTTACTGCCATCGCATCGAACAACGAGGAAGAAGCTACCAGGGCAAAGGAAAGAAACAACGACGTTATCGCTACTGCAAGTCAGCTTGACAAGTACCGTGCATAACGTGACAAGATAATTGTAAAAACAGTCACTTTTTAACTGTTTTTCGGCAGACGAAACCTGCATAAGTGTGGTATACTCTTATGCAGGTTTTTTATTATTCTTATAGGAGAACAGAATGAAAAAAAGGATATTTATCATGGCATGCATAACTCTTGCGGTCGCGTTTTCGGCCTGCGGAAAAGAGGGAGGAGAGCCGGCTGCGACACCGACACCCCGGATCGTGACGGCAACTCCGACACCGACGAACACACCGACACCCACCGACACACCGAAGCCGACCAATACACCCACTCCGACGCCCGATCTTTTTAACGGCGATCCGTACTTCGAGCCGACAACTAACTTCGAAAAGAAGCTCGGGAACTATTATCTCTCTGTTTTCGAAAAAGGTCTTTTAAGCACCGGAAACAGCTACCGCCTGAGAGAAAAACTTGCGGCGGCGCAGAGAGGCGAGGAGATCACGGTTGCCTACTTCGGAGGCTCCGTCACTGTCGGCGAGGCTTCGACCGAGAGGACACCGCAGGGCTACAAGAAGGGCTATGCCTACATTTCATATGAATATATCCGTGACACCTACGGCACGGGAGACAACGTGAAATACATAAACTCCGCCATATCCGGAACGGGTTCCGACCTTGGCATGGTGAGGGCGGACGAGGATATACTGGCATACAAGCCGGACATCATCTTCATAGAATTTGCCGTAAACAACGATCAGACCTTATATAACAGGCAGACATACGAAGGCCTTATAAGAAAGTTCCTGAAGGCCGAGAACGAACCTGCAGTCATCCTGCTTTTCTCCGCCGCGACATATGCGGGGGCAAATCAGGACTATATGAAGCCTATGGGCACATATTACGATCTGCCCATGGTCAGCATGAAGAACGCTCTCAGCACCGCGCAGAACATGATGCAGATAAAGTGGAGCGATTTCTCGGGCGACTCCGTGCATCCGAAGACCGACGGCCACAAGCTCTATGCGAAGCTCATCGCATATATGATAAAGGAAGCCGTAAAAGACACGACCGACACGGGCTACACCATGCCCGGGGAGCCGTCCTTAAAGGGTTGGGATCTCTATGAGGAAGCGGTTATGATCAACAACCTGAACACCGAAGGCTATATTAAGTCACTCGGCTGCTTCGAGGCTGTCGCGACCACATCTTCGGCATCCGAGAGCCAGCACAGCGTGGCATTGAAGAAAGGCTGGACAAGGCAGGCTAATTCGGGCAGCGAGCCGCTCAGGATCGAGATAAACTGCTCTTCGTTCAGCGTGGTCGTAAAGCAGGCGAACGGAGCGGATAAGGCTCTTGAGGTCTATGTGGACGGAAAACTCAGACCGCTTGTTCTGACGCAGAAGAGCGGCGCATGGAACAATCCCGTCACATCTCTGGTCTTCGTTGCGGACGAACCGGGGGATCATGTAATAGAGATAAAGCCGGCAGCGGACAGCGTCGGTACAACACAGACCATACTCGGTATGGCATATACAAGATAAGAGGCTAAGTGAGGTAAATATGAAAGGTGAAGCATTAGCGGAATTAAAACCACTCTGCAGAAAGGCTGCGGCCGATTCTGCGGTATTACTCAGAAACTACAACGATTTCCTTCCGCTTAAGGAGGGGGAAAAGACGGCCATATTCGGACGCGCCGGCTATGAATACACAAAATGCGGCACGGGTTCCGGCGGAAACGTGAACGTAAGAAAGAGCGCTTCCGTAGCCGAAGGCTTTAAGGAAAACGGAGTAAATACGGTGGATGCCGAGCTCGAGAAACTCTATCTCGACTGGATAAAGGAGCATCCGTATGACAACGGGAAAGAGGGACAGTTTGCGTCCGAGCCCCGCATACAGGAGGAACTGCGCCTTTCGGAAGAGGATATTACAAAGGCCGCAAAGCGTAACGACAAGGCTTTGATCTTCATTGCGCGCCGTGCGGGCGAGGAGAAGGAAGTGCTCGATGCACCGGGCTCCTTCCGCTTAACATCCGAGGAAAAGAGGCTGATCGGCCTTGTAACAAAGGATTTTATGCATGTGGGAATAGTATTCAACACCTCTCACATTATGGATATGTCATGGACAGACGATGCATGGTGCCACGGCAGGATTGATGCCCTGCTATGCGGCTGGACCGGCGGAACCGAAGGCGGTCTCGGTCTTGCGGACGTGATCCTCGGCAAGGTCACACCTTCCGGACATCTTGCGGACACTGTATCCATGCGCCTGTCCGACAATCCCGCCGACAGGAATTTCGGCGATGCGAAGGAAAACTTCTACGAAGAAGACATATATGTGGGCTACCGTTATTTTGAGACCTTCAACCCGAAGGCTGTGCTCTATCCCTTCGGTTTCGGTCTGTCATATACGGACTTCGCGCTTGACGGCCTTAAGGTCGAGGATAAGAACGGCATCCGTGTTTCGGGAACCGTGAAGAACACCGGAAACTATCCCGGAGCACAGGTGGTTCAGGTTTATTTCTCCGCGCCCAAAGGAAAGCTCGGCCGTCCCGACAGGGAACTGATCGGCTTTAAGAAAACGGCTGTCCTTGCGCCCGGCGAAGAGGAGAAAGTCTGCATATGCTTCTCCGAAAACGATATGGCGGCATATGACGACTCCGGTGCCACCGGAAACAAGAGTTGCTATGTACTTGAAAGCGGAGAATACCGCTTCTTTGCAGGCTTCGATGTAAGAAGTGCGAGAGTAGTCCCGCTTTCCGGCAGAAAGAAAAAATACGAGCTTACGGAAACAAAGGTCGTTAAGACCTGCGAGGAAGCTATGGCTCCGACCGAGCGTTTCATAAGGCTCAAGGCCACGGAAAACGGCCCCGTTTACGAAAATGTTCCGCTCTCAGCGACAGATCTCGGAAAGAGGATAGAGGAAAGACTTCCGAAGCCTCTGAAAAAAGGAAAGAAGTGCACATTTAGGGATGTGGTCGAGGGAAATGCAAAGGTCGAGGATCTCGTTTCGAACCTTGCCGATCACGAGCTTATGAGCCTTGTGCGCGGCGAAGGCACGGACACGCCTTATGTCACACCCGGCACGGCTTCGGCTTTCGGCGGCCTCACTCCCGAACTCAGGGAAGCGGGCATACCCATCGCCTGCTGCGCCGACGGACCGAGCGGCATCCATATGAAGAAGGGGCTTTATGCAACACAGATCCCTTCGGCGGTTTCACTTGCATGCACCTGGGATACGGACCTTGTCTGCGAGCTCTACAAGGGCATAGCGAAGGAGATGGAGGAAGACGACATCGACGTCCTTCTCGGCCCCGGTATGAACATACACCGCCACCCTCTGTGCGGCAGAAATTTCGAATATTTCTCGGAGGATCCGTTCCTCACCGGTAAGATGGCAGCGGCAACCGTAAAGACGCTTTACGAGTGTAAAAAAGAGGGCGTTATCAAGCATTTCTGCGTGAATTCGCAGGAGACCGGCCGTTTCAACGAGAACAACGTGGTTTCAGAAAGAGCGCTCAGGGAGATCTACCTGAAGGGCTTTGAGATCGCCGTAAAGGAAGGCGGCGCAAGTGCCGTTATGACCTCCTACAATATGGTTAACGGTCACCATACCTCCGCTTACTATGACCTCACCGAGACCATACTCCGCAAGGAATGGGGCTTTAAGGGCATGGTCATGACCGACTGGTGGGCAAGGCTCAACGACGTTGTAAAGGGCGGCTTCGAGCATAACTTAAAGGACGTGCGCTCCATGGTGCGCGCGCATAATGACATATATATGGTGGTTGATCCGGGCACGGCGGGAACGAACGAGAGAGGCGACAACCTTGAGACCTCGCTTGAGGAAGGTACGCTCACAAGGGCCGAACTCGAGCAGTGCGCGATCCATATACTTGGTTTTATGCTTAAATTACCCGTGGCAAACAGGTAGGATTTATGCTATACTTGTTGCGGTTTCGTTAAATAAATAACGTTATCGCAGCGGTTTATGAAAGGAGTTTCATATGAAAAAACTTGAACACAGCAAATATATCCTTGCGGTCAAACCCGTTCTCAGGAAGCTTCTTGATGCGGTGCTCGCAAAGTATCCTTATGCTTCGATACTTGCGGTCGACACAAGGGGAAATATGTACGGCTCGGGCAGATCCGGCATCACGATCACCGAGGTTCCCAGATATTCAAACTGCGGCTTTGTCATCAAGGCATATGACGGCAACGCATACGG
>JAEEGL016414170.1_pt1 | contig 11432 bp, 9 predicted proteins | sample 9134231 | NCBI WGS metagenome assembly JAEEGL01 (sample SAMN16246548, study PRJNA631951) | gut metagenome | biome: gut microbiome; feature: rumen; material: fiber-attached | host: Bos | place: Iran: Karaj | collected 2018-10
AACAACTACATCGGCGAGGTCAACGAATGCACCGAAACCGCCCATATTTCCGAGGAGTTCAATAAGCTCTTGCACAGGATCAACACCCTGGATGAGAGCCGTGGCGAATTCGTTGCAAATGTCTCCCACGAGCTCAAGACCCCCATGGCTTCTATGAAGGTTTTGTCCGACTCCCTCCTTGCAAGCCAAGGCGCAACCGTGGAGGATTACCGCGAGTTCATGACCGACATCGCCTCCGAGATTGACAGGGAAAACCGCATTATCACCGACCTTCTCGCCCTCGTTAAGATGGACGATAAGTCCGACCAGAACCTTAACATCGCACCCACCGACATCAACGAACTCACCGAGCTTGTCCTTAAAAGGCTCCGCGCCATCGCGCGAAAACAAAACGTTGAAGTCACCTTCGAGACAAAGCGTAAAGTCATTGCCGAGGTTGATGAGGTTAAGATCACCTCTCTCTTTTCCAACCTCGTTGAAAATGCCATCAAATACAATCGTCAGGACGGCTGGGTAAGGGTTTCCCTGGATGCGGACCACCAGTCATTTACCCTGATAGTTGAAGACTCCGGAATCGGCATCCCCGAAGAGTCCATAAACCACATCTACGAAAGGTTCTACCGCGTAGATAAGTCCCATTCGAGGGAAATCGGCGGCACCGGCCTCGGCCTTGCAATCTGCCGAAACGTAGTCAGAAAGCACCACGGAGTTATCGAAGTAACCAGTAAAGAAGGAGAGGGAACCAAGTTCATCGTAACCATTCCCTTAAGCTATATAGCTGATGCAAAATAAAACATTCGCCAAGTTAATATGCATGCTCCAGGTCTTCATTTTGCTGGCACTTTCAGGCTGTTCCTCAGAGCCTGACGTGCAGAATTCAGAGGGCCTTGCTTCCGTTTACTACATTAACAACGAAGAGACCAAGACAGAGAGCTACTACGTGCAGATAGAAGGTGCAAATGTCGAAGAAGAGGTAAATGCTCTTCTTGCAGCCCTTGCGGAAAAAGATACCAAAGCGCGTTACAAAGCACCACTTTCTTTTGGCTTTGACATTAAGAGCGTTAAGATCGAGGACGGATATGTAACCCTGGATATGAGCGTCGAGTATAAGAAGCTCGTATTTACCACTGAGGTTCTGGTACGTGCTGCGATCGTAAAGACTTTGTGCGGCTCCGAGTATGTCAATGCGGTTTCTTTTACCGTTGAAGGCAAACCACTTATGGATCACAGCGGATTCGAAGTCGGCTGGATGGATGCGGGCACCTTTATCAGTAACGACGGAAACGAGATCAATACTTACGAAGAAGCTGACATCATGCTTTATTTTGCGTCAGCTGACGGAAACAGCCTGATAAGCGTTTACAGAAACAAGTTCTATTCAACTTCCATGCCTCTTGAGAGATTCGTGGTTGATGAGCTGATTTCCGGACCCAGCACAGGTGTTGAGGGTCTGTACCCTTCCGTTAATCCTTCGGTTTCGGTTCTTTCCATCAGCACCAAGGACGGCGTCTGCTACGTCAACTTAAGCAGCGACCTTTTGATACCTTACGGAAACGTTCCAACCAGTGTTTCCGTCTATGCCATAACCGATTCGCTTTGCAATCTTCCAAACGTTGATAAGGTCCAGATCCTTGTTGACGGTGTGGTTCCCGAAATCTTAGAATCATCATATGAAGCAAACACCGACATGGTGATCACCCTCGATGAAGCACTGCAGATTCAGGCAGATATGCTCGGAGAATAACGATGAAACCCAGAGAAGCTGCGGAAAGCCTCGAACAATTGAAGAAAGACCTGGCCTCCGGGAATATCCGAAAAGCTTACCTGCTCTTCGGAAGTGAGAGATACCTTCGCAATTTCTACGAAAAGAAGCTCCTTGCGGCCATGGGCGGATCCCGCGATGACATGAATACCAACATCTATGACACATCGCCGGTTTCATCATCCGATATCATCGACCAGGCACAGACCATGCCTTTTTTTGCGGAAAACAGAGTGATCGTCGTCAGGTATTCCGGCTTTTTCAAGAAGAACCCCGATGACCTTGCCTCATTCCTTTCAAAGGCGCCCGATACCACGAAGTTTATTTTCGTCGAAGACGAGGCGGATGCAAGACTTAAGATATACAAGCAGGTAGCTGACCTGGGACTTTGCGTTGAGTTTACCACTCAGCCCGACAGATACCTCCTTCAGAACATCGGTGCATATCTGAAAAAAGCGGATAAAAGAATGAGCCAGGACGATGCGGCATACATGCTCGACGTAATCGGAACCGACATGGGCAAGCTTATGAGCGAGCTGGAAAAGCTCATTTCTTATGCCTACGAAAGAGAAGTAATAACCCGCGAAGACATCGATGCCATCTGCTCTAAGAACGTGGAAGACCGCATCTTTGAGATGATCGATGCGATTATGAAAAAAGACATGCAAGTATGCATGGACAGATATGAAGACCTCCTGGCACTCAAGGTTCAGCCCGCAAGGATAATCGTAATGCTGGAAAAGCAGTTCCTGTGGATACTGCAGCTTAAGAGCATGGCGGAAAACGGCTACCATCAGCAGGAGATCGTCGAAACAATAGCTTTCAAAAAAGAATCCGATCCCGAGACCGGTGCTGTGAAAAAGACCAGGGGTCCCATCGGAGAGTATCAGGTGAAGATTTACCTGCAGCAGGCGTCGCCCATAGCCCTTGCGGACCTGCAAAAAGCGGTATCCCTTTGCGAAACCGCAGACGAAGATTTTAAAACAGGCAGAATGAATGAACGCATGGCGGCGGAAGCCCTCATGGTCAAACTCTGCAAACTTGGTGGATGATGCTTAACATAGTTTTATACCAGCCCGAAATTCCATATAACACAGGAAACATCGGAAGAACCTGCGTTGCAACAAACTCAAAGTTGCATCTTATAAAGCCTCTCGGCTTTAGCCTCGATCAAAAAGAAATCAAAAGGGCAGGCCTGGATTATTGGCCCAAGCTGAATCTTTCCGTATACGAAAGCTACGAAGAATTCCTGGAGCATAATAATAATCCGAAAGTATGGCTTGCAACCACAAAAGCGCATAAGATATATACGGATGCTTCCTACGGGACAGATGACTATATCATGTTCGGACCCGAAAGCAGAGGAATTCCCGAAGAGATTCTCGTGGATCACGAGCCTGAATGCATCAGGATTCCCATGTACGGCGAAGAGCGAAGCATAAACCTGTGTAACTCAGTCTCCATCGTGCTTTTCGAAGCCCTCAGGCAAAACGACTTCACAGGACTTAATAAATACGGAGAACTCCACAATTTAAGCTGGAAATAACAGAACCATGACAGACAAAGAAATTGAAAAAACAACTTCCGTGACCGTTGACGTACAGGCCCTCCAGGCCCTCAGAGGCCTTGCCTTCGTGGGCATCTTCCTCGGTCACTTCTACTATTTCGGATGGACACCCATTTCGGTTTCCGTCTTCTTCGTGCTTTCCGGCTTCTTACTTACGATAAAAGAAGACAGGCACTACGAAAACTACACTCTTAAAGAAGCTTTTCATGAAGCCCTCAGACGTATCAGAAAGCTCTACCCGCTTCATCTTGTTTTAACCGTAATCTGCATCCCTCTTGCAATCGTAAGAGAAGATGTCTTTTCCATATGGGATCTGATCTTTAAGTTTATCTGTAATATTTTCCTCGTACAGTCAATCGTTCCCAGCGCCAACGTAGCAGCGTCCCTTAACGGCGTTGCATGGTATCTGTCAACGATCCTTGTTCTGTACATTGCTTTCCCTTTCGTATACAGAGTTTTCTACATGATCAAGAACGCCGATAAGCTCAGGATCATGCTCCTTTGCACCATCTTCCTTCAGACTCTGATGGTTTTCATCGTATACAGAACCATTTACTACGAAACAGTTATCGTCTACATGACCCACTGTTTCCCTGTTTACCGTGTGTTTGACATGCTCGCCGGAATCCAGCTTGCGCTGCTCCTTACCATAAAGGAGGAACGAAACGTAGACTTTTCACCGAAGGCATACATCATCTTTGAAATCCTTATTCTGCTTTCATGTGCAGATCTCGTATACCTCTGGGCTATGGGCGACACCAACGTGTTCTACACCCACGCCCCCGTGACCACACTCCTTGCAGTACTCCTTACATTTGTCTTCTCCAAGAAGAAAGGAATACTGACTAAGCTCCTTACCAACAAAGTATTAGTCTTCCTCGGCGACAGAAGCGGAAGCGCATTCCTAATTCATTTCCCTATCGTCGTCTATATCAACACCTTTATCTTCCCTCACCTTACGAGGCTTAGAAGAACCATCATCCACGGCGTCTGCCTTCCCGTCGCCGTCATCTCCACCCTTGTCCTGTCGTACCTCTACGACACCAAGATCAAACCCAGACTTAAGAAAAAGTGAGGCATGGTGGGGCGGCTGCGGCCGCCTCTTTTTTAGCCTATTCGTCGCGTCAGGTCCCTTTTGGCAACTGAGGAGGGCTAATAATCCCCTCAGAAATCAGTCTTTATTAGCCTTTCCATACTCATAGCCCAGTGCTATTTTGAGTTTCTTTACCATTTTTCGAATTTCTTTTGTGTTCAGTGGGTATTTCCCTGTTTCAAAAGTCCATATAATAGATTCGTACGGATACAGGCCACTTGCTTCGTAGCTTCTGAGTTTCATAAAAGCATTGTTTCTATAGTCCACATCATCCATCATTCCCAGATGTTCCCAATATAGTTCTTTTCGGGTTTTGATGTTTAACAGAGTAAAATCCGGATGGACAGTACCTGATTTTAAACGAAGCGGCTTTTCATACAGAAACGGAATTCCTGCTTCATCCAATATATCTGCTATTATCACCTCTGATTTGGATCTGACCCTTAAGTTCTGTCTGGTGTAGTATTCCGGAAAGTCGGGATTAAAATCCAATCCGGAAAACGCGGTGTTTTTCCATGCTGAAATAAAGCCTTCATCTGAAATATACGGTGTTTTTATCAGCACCCTTTTCCCGGGAGGCATGTTGTTAAACACAGTTTCAAAGATTTCTTCAGAACAATTCAGCTTAATTAGCTTTAATTCAGACAGAGAATCCTTTAACATGCTTAACAGGTTCTCATCATATTCAATCTGAGCAAGTGTAATGGCTTGCTTTTTGTTTTTGGTCTTTATGTATTCTCCGTTAATGTCTGCCGGATTCAGCCGCAGAAAATACTGATATCCTCTGCGGTGTTTTGCAGAGCGTAGTTTAGCTCCTTCGGGTACTATTTTTAACAAAGCATCTAATTCAAAGGATACGTTTCTGATGTGCTCTTCGATGAATGAAATCTCATTTTCAATGTCTGTTCTTCGCAACATATTATGTCCTTTCTATGCTTTTGCATGTTGCAGTTCTAATGGTAACTGAGGAAGGTTTTTACACTTATTTCGCTTCCGGAAAAATCAAGCGTTATGGCGCCTGTTTCGTAGAGTGTCAGGTAGGCGCACCCGGAGTTTTCCAGTCTTTCCAAAGTTTCGGGATTCGGATGGCCGTAGCGGTTTCCAAGTCCTGCACTGTTTATGGCAAGGCGTGGGCGCGCTGCTTCAAGAAATTCGGTTGTTGTGGTGCCTGATGAGCCGTGATGGGCAGTTATGTAGATATCCAGCCGCCTGCCTTCCATAACTTCACTTACAGCCTCTGTCAGGGCTTCTTCCCCCGTTCCCTGTACGTCACCGGGGATTAAAAGTGTATAAGAATCTGCTCCTGCTTCACCCTCAAATTCCGCAAGTACGCACATCGACCCGCTGTTTGGGTCTTCGGGAACATATTCCGGTGCAGGATGTAAACAGGTAAACAAGGTGCTGCCGCTTTGCCAGGAATCACCTGCTTTCAGGTCGTATACCGGAATTCCGGCTTTATCACATGCTTCCATGAGATTTGCCGTATTATCAGTGTTATCCGCTCTCATCTGAGGAGTGATATAGACTCCCCTAATCTCAAGTCCCCATTTATCACTGTTTTCAATCAGCTCAATACAGCCGCTTAAATGATCCTCATCAGAGTGAGAAATGAAAATCCCGTCTATAACAGACAGCCCGCTATATCTGAGGTAGGGAAGGATCGTGTACTGCCCGAGTTTTTTCTCAGAGGTCGATCCTCCGTCGAATATGTATACCTCCCTGGCGTCGGTTATTGTCACATTGCAGTTTCCCTGCCCGACATACAGCTGAGTGCTCGTATTTCGCACAGGAAGCGGGAAGTTTAATAGGATAATCATCAAAACGCAGACAGTTGCTGCCACAGTGATACTGCGCCACCCATTGAGAAATCTTGGATCAGCTACGCGTCTGCCGAGGTTCACCCCGGGCATCCCGCGAATCTTTATTTTCCCGAGTATCGTTAACAGAATAATCAGCCCGTAAAACAGCCATATCCAACCTATGCCGGGTCTTCCCGGATTCCATGTATGATACGGCAGGGTCTCGGCCAGCCTGCAGAGCCTTTCAAAGATTTGAAGCAGGAAGCAGCTGATTGATGCGACTATTCCCAGACCGGGTATCAGACTCACCATCGCGGAAAAAACGAGTAAAGTCATGCACGGAAGTATCAACAGATTCAGAAACACGCTGTACACGGACACTTTGTAGAAGAAATACAGCTGAATCGGCAGGGTAAAAAGGCTTATCCCGAAGCTTCCGATAAACGCACTTTTTAAGCCTTTCAGGAACTTCTTCAGCCAGGCTTTAAAACGCTTTCGAAACCCATTCGGTTCGTAAAAGATTTCTTTTTTGACAGAAAAATCCGTCAGTGCTTCGAATGCCGGAAGAAACGTGTGAATTCCCAGCGCAGCTCCGTAAGAAAGCAGAAATCCCGCCTGATAAGCATACGAGGGATGAACAATCAGGGTAATTGCTGCCATGAGCATGAGGGAGGTAATCGGATCGGCAGTTCTTTTTGCAGGATAAGCGAGCATTCTTATGGCAAAGGTGCCTATCGCCCTGACAGCAGAGATGCTCATTCCTGACATAATTCCGTAGAAAAAGAGTACAGTCATGGCGCACATTGCAGCGGGAACCTGTTTCATCCGCATCTTCCTGAGAATCTCAAACAATCCCATGCCGAGTATCGATATGTGAAGGCCGGAAATGCTCAGGATATGCGCAATTCCGTTATTTTTGTACAGTTCGTCCGTCTCTTCATCGATGCCGTCTTTATCACCAAGAAGAAGATCACACAGGATCGAGGCTTCTTTTTCCGGACAAATACTGTAAAGCCTGTTTTCAAGCGCACCTCTGAAGCACCTCAGATGTTCTCTTACTAAGTACCTGCCACCGTCCCGGGAAATTATCGAAGCATCGCGCAGGGCGCCGTCATAGCCTTTTGAAGTGTAGTAATCATGGGTATCAAATCCTCCGGAATTCATGGCATGAGAAAAGTGTGAAAAACTCCCTCTGACGGTCAGTTCTTCACCAAGCTTAAGATCTGCGGGGATTTCCTCGAGATTAATCATGAATGTGCCTGAATCCCGGCTTTTCAGGATCATGTATTTTTCAGTAATATTAGATATGCGCCCGGCTATTGTCACCGTACTTTTGTCTTCCGGAGGATCAGCTTGCCTTCTGATCGGCAATATTCCTCTTATCACTCCGATATAGATAAAGACGACAATAAGAGCGCACACTAAAGCAAGTGGCCGTCTCATGCATATGGCTCCAATTGGTTGTTTGGTTACTTTTGAGGTCTTGAAATGCGACGATTTGCCGCGAGTGATAGTGCGGTCGCTTGAGATAGCGACGGATACGCGCCTCCCGAACCGGGAGTCTTATCGCTTAAGAGAATAGCATTACAGGCAATCTGAGTCAAATAATATGAGCCTGACGCGATGAATAGGCTAATAGAATGGAGCTTCTGAGGGGATTATTAGCCCTCCTCAGTTGCTAAAAAAGACCTGACGCGATGAATGGGCTAATAGAATGAAGTTTCTGAGGGAATTATTAGCCCACCTCAGTTGCTAAAAAGGGCCTGAAGCGACGAATGGGCTAATAGAATGAAGTTTCTGAGGGAATTATTAGCCCACCTCAGTTGCTAAAAGGGGCCTGAAGCGACGAATGGGCTAATAGAATGGAGTTTCTGAGGGGATTATTAGCCCTCCTCAGTTGCCAAAAGGGGCCTGAAGCGACGAATGGGCTAATAGAATGAAGAATCTGAGGGGATTATTAGCCACCCCGGCTTGCACTCACTTCCCCGCCACCTCCCACCGCCAATTAACCCCCTTTTAGCCTTGCTTCACCCCCTCAAAATTGATACAATATTTTAGGTTCATTTTGGGCCTGTTTTAGGACTTGAAAGGAGTTAGGATCATGGCAGAAAGCGAAAAGAAAACTACTGCGAAAGCAGCTGAAAAAACCAAAGGTTTTGTTGCAGAATTCAAGAAGTTTATCATGCGCGGAAACGTTATCGATCTGGCTGTCGGTGTTATCATCGGTGCAGCATTCGGTAACATTGTCACAGCACTCACCGAAAACGTCATCAATCCTCTCATCGGATGCATCGGCAACCCTGAGGTTGAAGGCTTTGTAATCCCCCTTATCAAGGGCCAGGAGATCAATCTCGGTGCGTTCATTACAGCAGTCATCAACTTCCTGATTATGGCACTTGTTCTTTTCATTATCGTTAAGGCCATGAACAAAGCTATGACCGTAGGCAAGAAGAAGGAAGAGGAAGCTCCCAAGACCACCAAGATCTGCCCTTACTGCAAGAGCGAGATCAACAAGGACGCTACCAAATGCCCTCACTGCACCTCACAGCTTGACGCTTAATACATATGTTCAAAAGATTTAACAACTCATCCGAGAAAAGAATACGCAGAGCAGGCACTGCCGTTAAGGCAGCGCTTGCTTTGTGCATGTGTGCGGTTTTATCGGGATGCGGAAAAGGATCCGACAATCTCAAGACCGCATATGAATGCCTTGCTAATCTCGATTACGATGCAGCACTCGCAAGCCTTCAGGGCGCTGAGGAAGCAGGAGAGGATGCAAGACAGATCGCAAGAGCAAGAGGAATCGCTTATATCGGTCAGGCAGACTACGTAAGCGCATCCCAGCAGCTTGTTCTCGCACTTCAGTCCGGAACCGGATACCCCGATTCCATGGACGTTGACATTAACTACTACCTCGCAGCGGCTTACGATTGCATGGGTGATTTTGCCGCAGCAGAGGACAGATATAACGCCATCATCGGCTATTGCGACGATACAGAAAGCTACCTTCTCAGAGCTTCCGTAAGACTTAAGCAGGGAGACTTTGAGAATGCTGTATCGGATTTCAACGTCGTAATATCCAGAAATCCCGATGACTACGACACACTCATCGGAATCTACGAAATGCTTTCAGCAATCGGCTACCGTGATGCAGGACTTGAGTACCTCAAGAACGCCATCGCATCAGACAGCGGTAAGATGACTGATTCAGAAAAAGGCCGCATGTACTACTACCTCGGAGAATACACACAGGCTGCAGCACTCCTTGAGAGCGCAAGAAATGCAGACAGCTCTGTTACCAGTTCTCTTTTCCTCGGAAGAACTTACGAGGCAATGGGTGAGTATAACTACGCAGCCAACGTTTACGAGAGCTACATTGGCTCCAAGGGCGCAAATTCAGAGCTTTATGATCAGCTCGGACTTTGCAGACTTAAGATGGGCGAATACGAAGCAGCGCTTGAAGCTTTCAAGGCAGGAATCGAGGCAGACGACGGAACATTTGCCAAGAGCCTTGAGTACAACCAGGCCATTGCTTATGAATACACCGCGGATTTTGAAACCGCACGCGAGCTACTCCAGGCTTACATCGCAAAGTACCCGGATGATGCAGATGCCGCAAGAGAGCTCACTTTCCTTGCTACAAGGTAATAAATTTTAGGAGATTGAAGAAATGATCGGAGAACTTATTAAAGGAATCAAGAAGACCGAGGCTCCCATTGTAGTCGGACTTGATCCCAACCTCAGCTTTGTACCTGAATTCATTAAAAAGAATGCGTACTCCCAGGCTGGCGAAACCCTCGAGGGCGCAGCACTTGCATTCAAGGAATATAATAAAGGACTTATCGATGCGATTTGTGATCTTGCTCCCGCAGTAAAGCCCCAGATCGCTATGTATGAGCAGCTCGGACTTCCCGGACTTGAAGTTTTCAAGTGGACCGTTGACTATGCTCATGAAAAAGGACTTGTCGTAATCGGCGACATTAAGAGAGGCGACATCGGTTCTACTTCCGAGATGTACGCAGTTGGACACATCGGAAAGACTCAGATCGGCGCTAACTCAATCGCAGCATTTAACGAAGATATCGTAACCGTTAACCCTTACCTCGGATCAGACGGCGTAATGCCCTTTGTAAAGGTATGTAAGGCTGAAAACAAAGGCATCTTCGTACTTGTTAAAACTTCCAACCCTTCAAGCGGAGAGTTCCAGGACAGAACCATTGACGGAAAGGCTCTCTACGAACTCGTTGCTGAGAAAGTAACCGAGTGGGGTTCCGAAGTAATCGATCCCGAGACAGGATACTCAGAGGTAGGTGCAGTTGTAGGTGCTACTTATCCCGAGCAGGGCAAGATCTTAAGAAAGCTCATGCCCAAGAACTTTATCCTTGTTCCCGGATACGGCGCACAGGGCGGTAAAGGCGCAGACCTCGTTCACTTCTTCAATGAAGACGGACTCGGCGCAATCGTTAACTCTTCCCGCGGAATCATCGCTGCTTACAAGCAGGAAAAGTACGCACAGTGCGGAGAAGAAGGATATGCAGAGGCTGCAAGACTTGCGGTTCTCGATATGAAGGAAGATCTTCGTCAGGCAATGGCTTAATTTTTTCGGAGGCATCAGTCTATGAAAAAAATACTTTTTGTTGCATCAGAAGGCGTTCCCTTTATCAAAACGGGAGGACTTGCTGACGTTGTCGGTTCACTCCCCAAATATCTCGACAAGAGATACTTTGATGTAAGGGTATTCCTGCCTAAGTATGCCTGTATGAAGCAGGAGATGAAGGATAAACTCGAGTACATCGATTCCTTCTACATGGACTACAACTGGCAGAATATTTACGTCGGTCTGTTCAAGGCTGAGGTCGACGGAATTACGTATTATTTTATCGACAACGAGTATTACTTCAGCGGTCCCAAGGTTTACAACGACGATCCCAGATATGAGATCGAAAGATACACGTATTTTTGCAAAGCAGTATTGTCATCGCTTCCCATACTGGACTTCAGACCGGATCTGATCCACTGCCACGACTGGCAGACCGGACTAATCCCCGTTTACCTCAAGGAGCGCTTTGCAGGCGGCGAGTTCTACCGTGGCATCAAGACCGTAATCACCATCCACAACCTCAAGTTCCAGGGCAAGTGGGATGTTAAAACAGTTAAAAATATTACGGGTCTTCCCGATTACTACTTCACTCCCGATAAGCTTGAGTCTTA
>JAEEGL010325714.1_pt1 | contig 11431 bp, 11 predicted proteins | sample 9134231 | NCBI WGS metagenome assembly JAEEGL01 (sample SAMN16246548, study PRJNA631951) | gut metagenome | biome: gut microbiome; feature: rumen; material: fiber-attached | host: Bos | place: Iran: Karaj | collected 2018-10
GATGAAAAAGAAGATATCGAAAAAGATATTAAGAAATTAAAGAAAGCCATTGAAGATGGAGATATTGATGATATTAAAGAAAAGAAAGAAGAATTACAAGAAAAAACAACTAAATTAGCAACAAGAGTATATGAAGAAGCTGCTAAGAAACGTCAAGAAGAAGAAGGAAACAACAAAGAAGAAGACGAAGAAAAAGAAGAAAAGAAAAAAGACAAGAAGAAAAAGAAAAAAGATGACGACGTAGAAGAAGCAGATATTGAAGAAGAATAGAAGTTTAGAAGTTCTTTCATAAGAACTTCTAAATTTTAATGATTAGGAGATTCCAATGGAAAATACAAAGAATAGATCAGATATTGATAATGATTATAAATGGGATTTAACAAAGATTTATCCATCTGATGAAGAATGTTTAAAAGAATTAGAAGAATGCAAAAAAATGTTAAAAACATATGATACTTTTAGAGGAAGAATTACCGCTAGTAGTAAAGATTTATTAGAGTTTTTAACATTCTCTGATCAATTTGAAAGAAAACTATATAAAGTATATTATTATGCTCATCTTCATCATGATGAAGATACAACTAATACAACATATCAAAAATTAAAAGGAACCATTGATAAATTCTTCCAAGAATATGGAGAAAAAGTAGCTTATGTTCCTGAAGAATTATTGAAAACAGATTACTCTGTAATAGAAAAATATATCAAAGAAGAAAAAGGTCTAAAGACCTATGCCCATGCTTTAGAAGATGAATATCGTTATCAAAAACATATCTTATCAGAAGCAGAAGAAAGAATTGTTTCCATTTTTTCAAATGTATTATCTGCTAGTGGAGATATCTTTGAATCTTTATCAGATGCTGATTTAGAATTTGGAACTATCAAAGATGAAGAAGGAAATGAAGTAGAATTAAATGAAAGTAACTTTAGTATCTATATTAGAAGTAAAAATAGAGAAGTAAGAAAAAGTGCTTTCAATAGACTATATGAAGTCTATTCTGCTCATAAAAATACTTTTGCTAAGATATTTGAAACACAAGTAGAACAAAAAATACAACATGCCAAATTATATAAATATCCATCTTCTCTAGAAGCATCTCTATTTAAAGATGCAATTGATAGAAAAGTATATGATAACATTATTGATACGGTTCATGATCATATGGATGTAGCATATAAGTATTTTGACTTAAAGAAAAAAGTATTAGGTCTAAAAGAATTACATAGCTATGATATCTATTGTGAATTAATCGAAGATTATGATAAAAAATATACATTTGAAGAAGCAAAAGAATTAGTATTAAAAGCTCTTGCTCCTCTAGGAGAAGACTATATAAAGCATTTACATAGAGCTTTTGATGAACATTGGATAGATGTCTATCATAATAAAGGAAAAAGAGGAGGAGCATACTCTTCTGGATTCTATGATATTAATCCATATGTCTTATTAAACTTCGAAGGAAAACTAAATGATGTATCAACTCTTGCTCATGAATTAGGACATTCTATGCATAGTTTATATTCGTGGGAAAATAATGATTATCCAAATAGTTCTTATCAAATATTTGTAGCAGAAGTAGCATCTACTGTAAATGAATTATTATTAAGTAGATATTTATTAGAACATTCTACTGATGAAAAAGAAAAATTAGTCATTTTAAATAATTTAATGGAATTATTTAAAGCAACGATTATTCGTCAAACAATGTTTGCAGAATTTGAAAGAGATGTTCATGCTGCTAAAGAAAAAGGAAAAGTATTAACCCATGAATATTTAGAAGAAGAATACTATAAATTAAATGAATTGTATTTTGGAGATTCTGTAACATTAGATGATAATATCAAATATGAATGGTCTAGAATACCACATTTCTATTACAATTTTTATGTCTATAAATATGTAGTAGGTCTATCTTGTGCAAGTTACATTGTAGATAGTATTTTAAGTGGTAAAGAAAACGCTAGAGAAAATTATATTAAATTCTTATCTAGTGGAGGATCTATGTATCCAACAGAAGAATTAAAAATAGCAGGAATCGATATTACGAAAAAAGAAGTAATAGAATCCGCTTTAAAAATGTTTGATGAAATTATTGATGAATTTCAAGAAACTTATCAAAAAGTAGAAAAGAAATAGGAGGGATAGAATGGCAGAAAAAAGAGACTATTATGAGGTATTAGGAGTCAAAAAAGATGCAACAGAAGCAGAAATAAAAAGTGCTTATCGTAAGAAAGCCAAAGAATTACACCCAGATTTAAATAAAGATGACCCTCATGCTGAAGATAAATTTAAAGAAGCACAAGAAGCTTATTCTGTCTTATCTGATGAATCCAAACGTAAAATGTATGATCAATTTGGTCATGCAGGTGTAAGTGGAGGAGCTGCTGGTAATCCATATGCTGGTGGCGGATATACAAACTTTAATACAACCGATTTTGATTTCGGAGATATCTTTGATTCCTTCTTTGGAGGAGGATTTGGAGGTTTTGGTGGATTTGGTGGAGGAAGAGATTCTTCCCCAAGAGCGACCCGTGGAAATGATGTATTAATGCGTATGGACCTAGACTTCGATGAAGCAATTTATGGTTGTGAGAAGAAGTTTAATCTAGATGTCATAGAAGAATGTGATGATTGTCATGGGCATGGAGGTTTCGATAGAGAAGAATGTAAAACCTGTCATGGTACAGGAACCGTAACCACCCAACAAAATACAATTCTAGGTTCCTTTATGTCTAAAACATCTTGTCCAGACTGTCACGGAAGAGGACATACTTATAAGAGAGAATGTTCTACATGTGGCGGAAAAGGAAAAGTTAAGAAAAATAAAAAGATTACCATTAATATTCCAGCAGGAATTAATACCGGAGATCGTCAAAGAGTATCAGGAAAAGGAAATCCAGGTGCAAACGGTGGAGATAACGGAGACTTATACATTGAATTTGTCGTAGGAGAACATGACTACTTCATGAGAGATAACGATGATATTTACCTAGAAGTACCACTAACTCTAACAGAATCCATATTAGGTTGCAAAAAAGATATTCCAACTCTATATGGTAATGTAAAAATAAATGTAGGAGCTGGAACCAATAGTGGAGATAAACAACGTATCAAAGGAAAAGGTGTCGACAATGAATTTCGTCATCATAAAGGAGATATGTATTTAATCTTTAAAGTTTATACACCAAAGAAACTATCTAGAGAACAAAAAGACTTGATAGAACAATTATCAGAAACATCACTAGAGACAGAAGAGATAAAAGATTTTAATAAGTTTACAAGAGAGAATGATTAAGATTCTCTCTTTTTTATTGAAGAAAAGAATAGTGTAAGATATAATAAATAATAGGTGATGATATGAAAAGAAAAATAAAACTTTTAAGTATTCTAATTATCATGTGTCTATTTTTAACAGGCTGTAAAGCAAAATACGAGTATGAGATAACAATTCAAGAAGATAAAAATGTCCAAATAGACTTTTTATACGGATTACAATTAATGAGTATTATGAATCCAACAACAGATAATCCAACAGAAGAAAATCCAGTTACACTTATGCTAAAAAAATATAATTTTGATGTTACACCAACATATGATGCAGAAAATAAATATGAAGAAGTTACTGCTCACTTAGAAAAACCAATAGAGGAATTAATCACCACAACAAATAAACCAATTATGTTACAAATTGATGAATCAGAAGAAAATGAATACGAAACAGTTGAAAGTAATAATTCAATTGAATTATTTCAAAAAAACAGAGAATATGATAGAACCGTTTATTCCGCCAACTGGTTATGGAGATATGGATTATACTATTCTGAATCTCATGGTGAAGCAATTGGAGATAATGAAAAAAGAGATAAGAATTTCTTTTATTCTGAAACAGGAGCAGATGATCCAGATATAGGATTTATTTATCCTTCTTTAGGAAATGCATTTAAAGTAAATTTGCCATCTCCTCCAATTGAGAATAATGCAACAAGAGTATCAGAGAATGGAAAAACATTAGAATGGGATTTAAATGATGTAGGACTAAACTCCATTCAATTTTCTTTCTCATATCCATCTACAAAAGCAGTAGAATACAATGAGAAAGATGTTGAATTAAATACTACGAATTTTAATGAAGGAGATATTGTTCACTTTAAACTTAAAAATCCAGATAATATAGAAAAGTTTACATTAGTGGATATAGATGGAAATGAAATTGAAATAACAGAAGACAATGGAGAATACACCTTTATCATGCCAGAAAATGAAGTTCAAATAAAAATAGATTATAAAAAAATAATCAATCCAAATACAGGTAGGAATTATTTAATACCATGTTTCATAATATTATTAATAACTACAATTCCTTTAGTATTAAAGAAGAAAAGAGAGAATAATTAATTCTCTCTTTCTTTTTATAAAGAGAACTTATAAGTAAAAAAATGTATAGCTACTTGTATCAAAATGAAAATCATAATAGAATAAATTTAACACAGTTTAGGGAGGGTGTTATATGAGTAAATTTAATTTAGATCGTTTTAATCTTGCAAAAATACAACTAGGAGAACAACCAGTAAAATTAAAAAGAACTACCTATAAAAAGCCGAAAATAAAAAATGGTAGTTTAGTAGACAAGTCTGGTAAACCAATTGGTACAAAGGGAGATATGTATACCAAACAAATTATGGATTACATTCTACAAGAAGGATGCCTAGATCATAATCCAAGACCTCATTATGAAGATTTCTATGAGGGAGCTACTTATAATAAAGAAGAAAATGTAGTAATTACAAAAGAAGGAAAAAAAATTTTAATCGGAACAAATGAATCCGTACATCCAAAAGATAATGGAATAGAAGTATGGATTCCTGCTCATACAATTAGTGTCAATAACGGAGTAGAGTGTACGTATGATTTATCTAAAGGAGAAACTCCAATGATTACACTTCGTCCTATTGCTACAAAAGCTAGTTGTGCTGAAATTCTTTGGATTTATCAACAACAATCAAATGACTTAGTATTATTTGATGAAATGTTAAATAAATGTACTTGGGATGATTCTAAACCATTAGAAGAAAATGATATTAATAACTGGTGGAAAGATTGGGCTATTAGAAATAAAGATGGTTCCTATAAACTAAATAAAGCAGGACATCCACATATTGGAAAATGTTATGGTGGTACAACAGAACCAAGAAATATGTTAAGAAGAGAAGTAATTGATGTTATTAAAGGAAATATTGAAAAAGGAATTAAACCAAATCCTGATTCTAGAAGATTAATTACTTGTTTATGGCAAATAGATGACTTTGAAGAAGAACATGGTCTAAAACCTTGTGCCTTCTTAACTGTTTGGAATGTTAGACATGATTGGGATGGAGAAGACTATCTAGATATGACAATGGTTCAAAGATCTAGTGACTTTGCAACAGCAGGATGTATCAATCAAGTACAATATGCTGAATTATTATTGATGGTTGCTAAAGAAGTAGGAATGAAACCAGGTAAATTCACTTGGAAACCAATTAATGTACAATTATATGATAGACACCTAGATCAAGCAATTGAAATGTTAAATAGAGAACCAATTAGTGATATAGACGCAACTATTAAGTTAAGAGAAGATGCAAATTGCTTTGATGAAATGACATCAAGTGATTTAAAGATTCTAGATCAAGAAGCTATTCAAAAAGTAAAAACCATTAATCCTCAATTAAAATTCCCATTAGGTATTTAATATGAAAAATATTACCATGATTGCCGCAGTAGGCAAAAACCTAGAATTAGGAAAGAACAATGAACTAATATGGCATCTAAGGGAAGATATGAAGTTCTTTAAAGAGCAAACGATGGGAAAACCTATCGTAATGGGTAGAAAGACATTAGAGTCTCTTCCAAAATTACTTCCAGGGAGAAAACATATTGTTTTAACCAAACAAAATCTACCTTTATCTCCAGAAATCTTAGTATTTCATTCCAAAGAAGAAGTATTAAAGTTTGTAGAAGAATATCAAAATGAAGTAATGATTATTGGAGGAGCTAGTATTTATAAAGAATTTTTACCAGATGCGGAAAAATTAGTTTTAACAGAAATTGATGCAGAAGAGAAAGATGCAGATGCATATTTTCCTGCATTTAATAAGGAAGAATGGGATAGAGAAGAATTAGGAGAAGTGGTTGCGGAAACTCCACACTATAAACATTTGGTTTATACAAGAAAATAATTGATAGAAATTAATAAAATATATTGTCAAACTTCTTAAAAAATAATAAAATAAAATTATAATAAAAGAAGAGGAGTGAAAAAATGACAAATTCTGAAATCAAGCAATGGGCAAAAGAGAAACTAAAAGGAAATTTATGGCCAGTATTAGCTGCTGTAATAGTTGCAGGAATTCTAACAAATTTATCATTCTCATCAACTAGCACTTCAGCAGATGGAACTATTACAAGTACTAGTTATAATTTTGGATGGATTTTTTATTTCGTTGAAGTAGGAATGGCATACTACTTAGTAAAATTTGTTAAAGATCAAAAACCAGTATTCAATGATATTTTCCATTTCGCAAAAGATTTTGGTAGATGTATAGGAGCATGCTTACTTCAAGCATTATGGATTTTCCTATTCGCTTTACTATTAATTGTTCCTGGTATCATGAAAGCTTTTGGTTTCGCATTAGTTCCATATCTTATGGCAGATGATAAATACAGAGGATTAAAAATCCCTGAATTATTAAAGAAATCAGAAGAAATGATGAATGGTCATAAGATGGATTACTTCCTATTGAACTTAAGTTTCATTGGATGGATTATTTTAGCAATCTTTACATTTGGAATTTTAATGATTTGGGTTGGACCATATATGAGTGTTGCTCAAGCTAAATTCTTAAATGATGTAAAAGAAGCTGCTGAAGGATCTGCACCAAAAGCAGAAGTTAAAGAAGAAAAAGTAGAAGAACCAAAAGAAGAAGAAAAAACAGAAGAATAGTTTGCCCAACTATAAAACAGAAGTAAAAAAGAGTGTAAACACTCTTTTTTTTGTAAAGAAAAATAGCTTTTATACAAACGATTTGATAAAATAATAATAGAAAGAAGGGAAATAAATGGAAGGAATTGAAAATTTTCAAAACTTAGAAGGATCTGAAGAAGCCTTTGGAGCAGCATTAGGATTTATTTTAATAATCTTATTAGTAGTATTAGTAACAGGACTAGCAGTTTATATTGTTACATCAATCTTCATGAATAGATTACATAAAAGAATCTATGGAAACGGAACAGCACTTGCTTGGATACCATTCGCAAGAACTTATTTATTAGGTAAATTAGCATTTAATAAACTAGTAGGTATTATTTACTTAGCAGTATCTATTATAAGTGGATGGACAGCTAGTACTGGAGCAGATGGAGAAACAACTGCATTAGTTCCAGGATTAAGTAGTATCGTATCCATTGCTACTATCGTATTATATGTATTTGCATTACTTAAAAATGGTAAATTAAAAAGAGGAGAATTAACTCCTGAAGAAGCAAAAGCAGAATGTGAATCCATGAACTTTAAAAAGCAAGAAGTTGCACCAGCGCAACCAAAACCATCTCCTACAGCTGATACTCCACAACAAGGAGCAACTCCAGAAGCTCAAGTGGTAGAACAAGAAACTCCTGCTCCAGCACCAGTTGCTAAATACTGTTCTAACTGTGGAGCAGAAATTATTGAAGGTTCTGCCTTCTGTGCAAATTGCGGAAATAAGAATTAAAAAAAAAGAGCAAATGCTCTTTTTTATTTTTAGAAAATCATCGTATGAAGAATTCTTTCTGTATTTTTAAAGTTTACTTTCGCAATCTCTTGTAGTTTTTCTTCTCCATACTTTTCAACAACTTCTTCTCCAACTTCATCTACATCTTTTCCTGCTCCTTTAGGAAGAGGAATATGAATGGCATCACACATTTTATCAAACTCTTTTAAAAATAGATAACGACTAATAATAGAAGCACATCCTACAGCTGGAGAAATATCTTCTGCCTTTGTAAGGAAAGTAATTCCTTTTTGAATAACAGGTTGATCATTTAAATAACCATAATATCTTGCTTCTCTAGCAAATTCATCTACAATAATATAATCATATTTAGGTTTTTCTTCATGAACTAATTGATATAAAACTCTATTATGAAGAATAGCCTTTATTTTATTCATATTAAGATCTTTATGATACTTTTCATTATAATCTTTATTATTTAAAATAACACTTCTATATTTAATCTTTTTTGCAATTTGAGGAGCCATCTTTAAAATCTTTTCATCTTCAATCTTCTTAGAATCTCCAACTCCTAATTCTTCTAAGAAAGGTAAATCTTCTTTTGTAACATAACAAGCCGTAACCACAATTGGTCCAAAGTAATCTCCAGTACCAACTTCATCACTTCCTACTTGATTACAAGCATAATATTTTTGATTTTCTTTCTTCTTTTCTTCTTTCTTTTCCTTAGTATTTTCTAGTGCAACACCCCACATAGCAGCATCAACATCAGCTGAAGTACCTTGGAACATTACTTTTCCAGATTCATACATCGTAATTACAGTATCTTCTTCTTGAGCTTGAAACACTACATAAGGAATTACTTTATCTCTTACTTTATCCTTATAGTATTCAATCATCTTTTGTTTAATTTCATCATTTACTTTGATAACTACATTCATAGATTACCTCCTAAAAGATTACTTCATATTGAAGTATATCTAATATTTCTTCTTTTGTAAGACCTTCATGAATCTTCTTATTCACAAAAGCTTCTATCTCTTCATCCATTAAATTTAAAATATATGGATTACTATCAAATAATAAATTTAAATGAGAACAACCAATCTCATATAATTTCTGTATCATGTTTAATACATCAAATACTTTTCTAGTTAAATAAAATGGATTACATAAAAAGATATTTTTAATTTGTTTTTCACTACAACCAGCTTTTTCTAATATCTCTATTAATTCATAAATATCTTTATCCATAACAGTATCAATTGAATCATTTGTATCCATCATATTTTTAATTTCTTCTATACTAAAACCATATCGAATTAATACATCCATCTTACCAACCTCCCTTTAATAATAATTCATCTCTAGAGATTTTATATTTCTTATAAAAAGGAATATCACTTAAGAATAATAAATCACAATTCTCAAGAGTAATAGGATTCTTTTTCCCAATAAATTCATATCTCTTTTGAATTAATTCTAAAGAGAAAAATAAATACTTACTATGTTCAATTAATACTGTCTCAATTCCTATTTTTTTATAGAACTCTAACTTTTCACGAATAGAATTACTATCATATCCAAATAGCACTGGAAAATCTCTTAGCATTTGAAATACATTTTCTAGGCTATATCCAAAAGATCCAATTACATTTAATTTATCTTCTATCATTTCATTGGAATAAAAGAAGATATAAGGATTATTACAAGTCATAAAAACAATATCTTCATTAGAAAAACCAATAGAGGATAAAAAGTCTAATCTAGGAGTAATTTGCTCAAAGTAATATTCTTTTAAGATCATTGGAACTTTCTTTATAATTTGAATTTCATCCATTTCACTATAACCAAATTCTGTTAAATCATTAAACATATTTTGAATTAAACTAGTAGAATGAATGAATAAATCTGGTAAAAAAGTTGTTATATGAATAATATCTTTCTTTTGAAATCCCATATTTTTAAATTCCTGTATTTTATTTTGAATGGTACTAAGAGAATCATCAAATAATTGAGGAACACTAGTAAGTACATGAATCGCTTCTTTTTCTTTAAAACCAAATTCTATAAAATAATCAAATTTCTTTTTAAAATCAATTGGATCCATTCGAAATAGAATAGGGTAACTAGATAGTATTTGTAAGATATTATCTCTAGGAAAAGATAAATCTAAGAACTTATCCATTTTATTTTTAATTTTTTGTAAAGATAAATCTAGTAAATATGGATATTCTTTTATCATAGAGAAAATATCTAATTTATGAAATCCTAATCCAATTAATTCATCAACTCTATTCTTTATCATTTCTAAACTGTTTACTAAAATATTAGGAGTAGTAAGACATAACTTTATAAAGTCACTATTGTCAAAACCATTTCTTTTAAAGTAATGATAACAATTTTTAAAGTTATATAGAATAGAAGATTCCGTGTAAGAAGAAGGAATCATTTTATGAAAACTTTTAATTTGAGTTTCACTAAAACCAATAGACAGTAAATACTCTTCTAACATACACTTCACCTCTAAAATATTATAGCATATTTTTATAAAATAGTTTATAATGAATATAGTAACAAGAGGTGAAGCATATGAATATCATTGATATTGGTATTATATTAATCTTTATCAGTGCAATGGCTATTGGATCTAAAAATGGAGTTATTAAAGAAGCTATTAATTTTGTAGGCATTGTTGTAGTCTTTGTAGCAGCTTATGTGTTAAAGAGTTGGGTAGGACATTATATTTGTTTATATTTCCCATTTTTAACATTTAGAGGATCTCAATTAGAAGGATTAACAACTTTTAATATCTTTATGTACGAAGTAATAGCCTTTATCTTAGTATTTGCAGTATTATTAGGATTTTATGCAATACTTGTAAAAGGATCAAATCTAATTCAAAAAATAGTTAATATGACCATTATTTTAAAGCCAATTTCTATGATTCTAGGAGCTATTGTTGCTGCAATAGAATGTTGGGTATTAATGTTTATTATAGTAGTAGGAGCATCTATTACATTAGGTTCTAAAGATATGTATCAGGAATCTAAATTAACGAATGCAATTCTCTATAAAACACCAATCTTATCAAATTATGCATCTCCATTCACAAACTCTCTAAAAGAAGTTTATGAAGTAATAGAAACTGTATCTAAATTAGATAAGAAAAAAGATAAAAATTATAAGAAAAAAGTACAAGCAGCAAACCTATCTTGTCTAGAAATTATGCTAAAATATAAGTTAGTTTCCAAAGAAACAGTAAAAGAATGTATTGCAAATGGACAACTAGAAAAGCAAGAAGGAATGGATAAACTGTTAAAATGATGATAAAGAGTGAAAAAATCACTCTTTTTTCTTGCTGTTAACAATCCGTTTTGCTATAATATCTTTGTCATGTTTATAAGGAGGTATCACAATGCATAAATATGTATATTTATTTAGTGAAGGTAATGCAAACATGAGAGAACTATTAGGTGGTAAAGGAGCTAACTTAGCAGAAATGACTAATATTGGACTACCTGTACCACAAGGATTTACCATCACTACTGAAGCATGTACTCAATATTATGAAGATGGAAGAGAAATTAATAAAGACATCCAAAAACAAATTAATGAGTACATTGAAAAAATGGAAAAAATTACAGGAAAGAAATTTGGAGATAAAGAAAATCCATTATTA
>JAEEGL010609709.1_pt1 | contig 11431 bp, 7 predicted proteins | sample 9134231 | NCBI WGS metagenome assembly JAEEGL01 (sample SAMN16246548, study PRJNA631951) | gut metagenome | biome: gut microbiome; feature: rumen; material: fiber-attached | host: Bos | place: Iran: Karaj | collected 2018-10
AACGGCCTCTGCGAGCGGCTTGCCGCGGGATGTGGCCTCGAAGTCTATCTGGACCATGTCATCCTTCGCCACGGGCTCCTCGGTCTCCTCGCGCGGCGACATCGACGCGCGGATGGACTCGACCTGCTTATCGACCGCGGCCTCATCGACGGCGACGGGGTTGACCGCGACGGGGATCTTCTGGTACTTCGGAACCTTCACGACGGGCTTGACGTCGAAGGTCTCGACGAACGAAATGCCCGTCTCAGGCGCGAAGACGACGTTCTCGACGGAGACGCGGGCGACGACATCGAGCTTCTCCTGCTCGACCGCGGCCTTGGTGAGGCGCGAGATCAGCGCGGCCTTGGCGTCGGCGGCCAGCTCGCGGCCGTATGTCCGCTGGATGACATCAAGCGGCGCCTTCCCGGGACGGAAGCCCGGAATGCGGGCGCGCTGCGTGTAGAGGCGCGTGACTTTGCCGTAGTCCTCCGCCGTCTCCTCCGCGCCCGCGGAAATGACAAGCCTGACGCGGCAGTCGCTGACTTTCTGGTTCTCGATTTTCATGGTGGGGGATGCTCCTTAGTGGTTTAGCTTCTGCATGATGAAGTCCGCATTGCTCTTGAACTTCTTCATGGCCTTGATGACATTGTCCATGCTGTCCGCCGGCGTGGTCGAATCGTTCAGCATGTTGCGGAGGCTCCGCGCGAAGCTGAGCTCGGGCGGGCTGACGATAAGTTCCTCCTTGCGGGTCCCGGAGAGCGTGACGTTGATGGCCGGGAAAATGCGGCGGTCGCTGAGCTGGCGGTCTAGGACGAGCTCCATGTTTCCGGTGCCCTTGAACTCCTCGAAAATGACCTCGTCCATGCGGCTGCCAGTCTCGATGAGCGCGGTGGCGATGATCGTGAGGCTGCCCCCGCCCTCGATGTTTCGCGCGGCGCCCAGGAAGCGCTTCGGCTTGAACATCGCGTTCGCGTCCACGCCGCCGGAGAGAATCTTGCCGCTGTGCGGGGCGAGCGTGTTGTAGGCGCGGGCGAGGCGGGTGATGCTGTCGAGCAGGATTACGACGTCCTTGCCCGACTCAACCTTGCGTTTCGCCATTTCGATGACCATTTCGGCGACCTGCGCGTGGCGCTCCGGCGCCTCGTCGAAGGTCGAGGCGAGAACGTGCGCCTCTGTGTTGCGCTCCATGTCCGTGACCTCTTCAGGGCGCTCGTCGATGAGAAGGACGATGAGGTAGGCGTCGGGGTAGTTCGCGGTAATGGCGTTCGCGATTTTCTGGAGCAGAACCGTCTTGCCGGTGCGCGGCGGGGCGACGATGAGTCCGCGCTGGCCGAAGCCGATGGGGGCGAACAGGTCCACGAAGCGCATGGAAATGTCCGTTGGTTCCAGACCGGAGTCTATGCGCTCAAGCTGTATGCGGCGCGTCGGGAAGATGGGGGTGAGATTTTCGAACGGGATGATGCGCCGCCATTCGGCCGGCGGGACGCCGTTGACCGTCTCAATGCGACCAAGGGCCAGAAACTTCTCCTTGCCACGCTCGGGGCGCTCGCGCGGGTCTCGTATTGGCCCCTCGACAAAGTCGCCGGTGCGAAGGTTGAAGCGGCGGACATAGTTCGGGGAGACGTAGACATCCTCCGGGCAGGCCACGTAGCTTGCCTTTTCGGAGCGCAGGAAACCGAACCCGTCGGACATGATCTCGATCACGCCGTTCGTGATGACCGTGCCGCCGCGCCGCAGGTAGGCGCGGACGAAGTCGTTGATGACGTCGTGCTTGCGGTAGGAGCCGGCTATTTCCTCAGGGGTGAAGAAACCCTCGAGCTTTTCGTTGAGCGCCTCGATGGAAAGTCCCTCTAGCTCCCAGAGTTTGAGAGGGGGAAGCTGGGGACGCTCCTCCTGTTCAAATCCCGACACGCTGTTTTCGGCGGGCTGTCCCTGCCCCTCCCCCTGCCAAGGCTGGTCGCCGTGGAAGCGGTTGCGGCGGTCACGGTTGCGGTTGCGGCGGTTGTGGCTCCAACGGGACAGACGCTCGGCACGCGACTGAAGATACGGGTTCTGCGGCGCTTCACCTTCTGGCCTCGACGGCTCTCGACTGTCCTGCGGGGCGCTCTCGCCAGAGGCCATGTTTTCGGAAGCAGGCTGCGGCGGTCTCGGCGAGGCCGCCCTATCAGACGCGCCGTCTTCGGAAGCAGGCTGCGGCGGCCTCGGCGAGGCCGCCCTATCAGACGCGCCGTCTTCGGAAGCGGGTTGCGGCGGCTTCGGCGAGGCCGCCCTATCAGACGCGCCGTCTTCGGAAGCGGGTTGCGGTGGCTTCGGCGAGGCCGCCCTATCAGACGCGCCGTCTTCGGAAGCGGGTTGCGGCGGCCTCGGCGAGGCCGCCTTATCAGACGCGCCGTCTTCAGGAGCGGGAGAGGGCTGGACCGAAGCATCGGCAGGAGCATCCGCCGCTGGCGCGGCAGACTTCCTGGCACGCGTCGTCTTTCGCGGACGCGCCTTTGCGCGCGCCGCGGGTTCGGCGCCTACCTTGACTTCGGCGGGGCTTTCTTCCGCCACTTTGTTTTCTTCACTCATAAACCACTCCTGTGTTCAGGCGAGAAGGGTCTTGCAGGCCCTTTCCACCTCGCCCTCGAGCGTGCGGATGTCAGCGTCGTTCCAAATGACGCAGTCTGCACGCGCGGCCTTTTCTGCGCATGGCATCTGGGCCGCAATTCTTCTCCTGGCCTCGACCTCGTCAAGGCCCCGTCCCCGCAACCGGCGTATTTGCTCCTTCTCGGAGCAGACAATCGCGAGGACCTTGTCCCACTTGACCTTCCTGTCGAACCCCGCTTCATAGAGAAGGGGCACGAGCACGGCCTTGAAGGAAGCCTCCGTCCCTTTTGCCAGCCAAAGGTCAACAACCTCGGCGACGAGGGGGTGAAGGATGGCGTTCAGCTTCGCGAGCGCGGCCGCATCGCCAAACACGAGACGTCCCAGCTTCCGTCGGTCAACCGCCCCGTCTGCCGCAATCACGCCAGTTCCAAATGCGCGTGCGATTTCAGGGGTTGCTGCACCGTCCGCTGCCTCAAGGGCGTGCGCGACGTCATCTGTGTCAAGAATCTCGCCGCCAAACCGCTTAAGGATGTCCGCAACCGTGCTTTTGCCACAGGCGATGCCGCCTGTAACCGCTATGCGCCTCGCCTTCATCCTGAAGCAACAGCGGGGAACCATCTCCGGCGCGCGTGCGGCAGCGTCGGCGGGCCGCCCGACTAGTTGGAGGTTTCACCGCTGGCCGACTCATTCGTAACGGTGCGGCCAGCAGGGTCAACCAGGCGCGCCGTGACGAAGATGAGAAGGTTGCGCTTCTCGCTCTGCTCGTAGTTGCTACGGAAGAGACGGCCAATAAGCGGGATGTCGCCAAGGAAGGGGATCTTGTCCTCGACCTCGATGCGGTCCTCGGTGATCATCCCGCCCATCACCACGGTGGCGCCGTTGTAGATGTCGACATTGGACTGGATGCTGCGGACCTTGAAGAGGGGTTGCTTCATGGTGATGTGGTAGGTGTCCATTTCCCCATCGGCGTTGAGCGTGCCCTTCGGATACTCGAAGCCGTAGTCCACCCACTCGGGCTCGGAGATGATCTGGGGGTTGAGCATGAGGGAGATCAACTGGCCATCCTCCGAGACGCTGGGCGTGACGTCAAGGATCACGCCGACCTCGCGCATGTCGAAGTCCGTGGGCTGAACCGCCGGGTACACATTCTGGACATTGTCGCTGTCGCCGCTTGAGTCATATTCCTGAAGTTCGTATTCCCTCGGGAAGATGTACTCGGTGACGACCTTGATGATCGCCTGCTGGCCGGCCTGCGTCACAACTTTGGGCGCGGAAAGGAGGTCCGTGTTTGACTTCTGGCTCAGGGCGCGCAGGAGAACGGATATCTCCGGGTTCGTCAAGTGGCTTGCGATTTTCAAGATGCCGTCATCGACATTGGCCATGCCATTGAAGGACGAGGAGGCCGTGGTCAGGTTGCGGAGCGACTCGCCGGATCCCATCTTGTCAACGCTGATGTACTGCTGGGGGTCTTTTCGGTTCTTGGCGACTTCCCAGGGATCGGAGATACCCCATTCAATGCCCAGGGAGTCCAGATCCCTCTGGCCGACTTCGACAAACCGGGCCTCGATCTCAATCTGGCGCGGCGTCACATTGAGCTCCTGAAGGGCCTTCTCAAACTCAACGATGTTTTCAGGCGTGTTGTACACGCGCATCTTGTTGATGCCGGAAAGGAAGGAGATCTTGGAACCTGTCGGCCACTTGACGCCCATGTCGCTGAAGAGCTGTTTCCAGTCGACGTCGCTTTCACCATCAGAGCTGATCTCCGCCGTGTCGAACGAGTTGGCGGAATTGAACTTGTTGTTGGAGGACAAGTCGCGCGCGACGCCCATCGCCCGGTCCTTGATGTTCGGCAGGACGGTGTACGTCTTGCTGACCATGTCTTCTGTCGGCATGTCGATCGGCATGATCATCACGAGGTTGCCGCGAATGCGGAATTTGAGACCGGAGATGTCGGTGATGGCCTGGAGGACCTCGTAGAGGTTCATCGACGTCGCCTTGAAGGTGACGGGCGGCACGCCGCCGGTGCTTGAGGGCGCGGCGGCCGTCGAGAATGGATCCGGCTCGCCCAGCCCCGCATCGGGCGCGGCTGTCGGCGTTGCAAGTTTGAGAATCATGTTGATGCCGCGCTTTTCAGGCGGAAGCTGGGGGTCGTCATAGTCACGCGAGGCCTGCTGGAGGAAGTCCACGACATCGTTGATGTTGGCGGCGCGGAAATTGATGGACGGAATCTCTATGTCGCGCATTCTGTCGGCCGTGACCTCTTCAGGCGTCTTTCCGGACGAGTCGGTTATCGCCTTCCCCGTCACAACCTGGGCCCCAGTCTTCAGCTGGGTGGGAACGTTTATGGCGTAGATGTTCTTGGCCGTCCACTTGTCGCGGACATCGGAAATCATGGAGGAGCGCGTCGTCTCGAATTCGCTTGAGCTGAAGTCGTACTCGCGGTCGGCGACGCGCTTAAGCAGAACGATGGCGTCCTGATTGTACGGGTTGTCGCGCAGAATGACCTCAAGCTCCTGGCGGGCAAGGTCATATTCGCCCGTGACGTAGTATTCCCTGGCCTTGCCGATGCGTATGCGCACATCCTCTTCGTTGTCTTTGTATTCGCTCTCTTTCCAGCGTTTCACGGCCTTTGGGCGGGGCGGCTTGGGGGGATTGTCAATCTGGGCCTGAATGTCCGCAATGAGCTGGCTGGCCTTCGGGTGGTTCTTCTCGCGGGCCTTGCGCGCCATCTGGAGGGCCTCCTCCATGACCTCCTTCTTCCAAAGGACAACCGCCTGGCGGTAGATGGACTCGGCGACGCCCTCCTCCGCTTCGTCAATGATAGTCTCGTTGCCGGGGCGCTTGGTGATGAACTTGACGGCCTCTTCGTAGAGGCGCTGCGCCTCGGCGTAGTTGCCCTCCTTCATCTCCTTGCGCGCATTTTCAAGGCTGGCCTTGCCGTGCTTTTCAAGGGCCTGCTTGCGAACGCGCTCAAGGGTGGCGATTTCATCAATGAGGGCGAGGTCGTCGTCTGCCAGCGCCGAATCGGCGGCTTGACCACCTTCGCCCGCCGCAACAGCGGCCCCGGCGGCTGGAACGGTCTCGGCATTGTCGGCAACCGCGGTAGGCTCCGCAGCGGGCTCCGCAGCGGGCGTCTCCTCGACGACGGTGGCGACTTCCTCGGCTGCGGGGACTACGTCCTTCTTCTCCTCCACGACCTCTGCGACTTCATCCTCAATGGGGGCGAGTAGTCCATCGTCAACTTTCTTGTCGGCATCGGCCTTCTCAACCGCGGGGGCTTCAGCCGGCTTGTCGTCGCCCGCCAAGAGTTCACCAAGTTTATCCTCGACATCCTCGGCCTTCTCCGCCGCCGGTGCGGCTTCAGCCGCAGGGGCGGCCTCGGCAACAGCGTCCTCCGCCTTTTCGGCCACAGCCTCCGCGGCGGGGGCGGCTTCAGCGACGGCCTCCTCGGCCTTTTCTGCCGCGGCTTCGGCGGCGGGGGCGGCTTCCGCGACGGCCTCCTCGGCCTTTTCAGCCGCGGCTTCGGCGGCGGGGGCAGCTTCAGCGACGGCCTCCTCGGCCTTTTCGGCAACGGCTTCGGCGGCGGGGGCGGCTTCAGCGACGGCCTCCTCGGCCTTTTCGGCAACGGCTTCGGCGGCGGGGGCGGCTTCAGCGACGGCCTCCTCGGCCTTTTCGGCAACGGCTTCAGCGGCGGGAGCGGCTTCAGCGACGACCTCCTCGGCCTTTTCGGCAACGGCTTCTGCGGCGGGGGCAGCTTCTTCGGCCTTCGCGGCGGGGGCTTCGGCCGCAGGTGCCGCGGCGGGGGCGGCGACATCATCGCCTCCACCAAGGCCAAGAAGGTCATCAAGCTCGCCGGCGAGCCCGTCCTGCGCCCATGCGGACGAACAGGCCATCATAATGGAAATAAGCACTAACGTCGATTTTGCCAGACGCGTCATTGTCATTGCTCTTGTCTCCTAGTTAAAGGTTCCGGCGTCGGTATGCCGCGCCGGGAAAAAATCATTTTGAAGCCCCTTCCCTGGTCAGGGTAACCTCACTCTTGTCAGCGTCGCAGCGGATGACGACCTTGAGAGATTCCTTGTCGGCGCTGACGATTTTGTAAACCTTGTCGCCGATCTTGAAATCGCGTCCGCCTTCGATGACGATCTCCCCGTTGTCGCCGAAATCCTTGACAAGAGTGATGGTGTAATCCGTGTCGTTCGCCACCTTGTCCTGGCTTAGGGTGAAAACCTTGCCGCCGCGGGATATCGTGACCGTCGGATGCTTCACGCGCATGCCCGTGGACTCATTGACCACTTCCTCGGCGTCTTCGTTTAACTTCACAAGTTTGAAGCCGGTTTTCACGCCAAGGGACGGATTGGCGATTTCATCGCCCTCGTTGATCCACAGGGTGAAGGATTCCTGCCTCTTCGTGGCGGGGTTCTCGCCGATGTAGTTGAACGTGCACTTGTGGCGGCCGTCGGGCATCCGGGAGGCGCCGGTGAACTTGATGGGGAGCAGGGTGGCCTCGACCTTGGCGACGCGGAGAAGCATCGCGAAGTCGCGATGGCTCTTGGCGTCAAGCGGATCGGTCTCATCCTGGAATTCCTGGAGATTTGAGAAACCGTCGCCATCGCTGTCGAGGGCGGCGTCCGCCGGGTCCTGCGGGTTGAAGCCGAACTTGCGCTCCCAGTCATCCGGCATGCCGTCGCCGTCCGAATCGGCATTGAGGGTCTCCTCGGGCTTCAGAACCTGCTCGGTGCCGCAGACGGGGCACTTGGTCCACTCGGGCGAAAGCGGGAAACAACAGTCGTTGCGAACGCACCAGACGCGCACTTCTGGAATAAAGAACCCGACCTTGCGCTCGCGCTCGGGGGAAATCTGCACAGGTTTCGCTATCCGCGAAAGAGGGACGGCGTAAGCCTCGATCCGCGAGGAGACATCGGCGACGTCTGGATTGGCCTGTCTAAGGCCCTTTATCCGGCGTTTGAAGGCGTCGGCATCCTTGCCGGCTGACGTCTTACCGGAAACGAAGCCAAATGCGGCGAAGCCCAGGAAGGCGATGCCCGCCAACGCGAGAATCTTGTCGTAATGTCCAAGGAAAACCGAGGCTAATTTGTTCTTGGAAGCCATACTACTCCGCCTCCGCTTTCTTCTCGAACTGATAGACGTCAAGCTCGATCGTTACGTCAAGGGGCGGGTCTATGTCCGGACCCGACATCAGGCGCTGCGACGGCGGCAGATCTGACATGACCGGCGCGGCATCGACGCTTTCTTCCGATTCTTCGCCCCCGCGCTGGCCACGGCGGCCGCCGCGCGGCGCGTCCTTGTTTTCCAAGGCGCCGGGGATCCTGATATCCAACCCCATCTTGTGCATCCGGACATCCGTCACGACCACGAAGTATTTGAGCCGCGCGAGGCGATTGAGCAACTCGACGAGGACTCCCTGCCTTGCGGCGAAACGGATGGAGAAGTGCTGCGCGGAATAGAGGTCCGTCTGGATAGAGGTGGCGACGCTGCCGGCAAAAATGTCGGCGTCGCCCTCCTGACTGCTCGCGCCCCGGCCTCCGCGACGAGACCTGCGCCCTCTGCCGCCCGACTCTTCGCCCTCGCTCTCGGTCACGGGGTTTTCGCCCGCCTCGAACCGCACACGGTGAATAGATGTCACCTGTGAAACGCCCGCGGCGAACATTTCGTCCACAAGCGCGGAGACGACGATGAGTTGCTGCACAAGGCGCGGAACCTCGTTCTCGCGCGGCATGCGCGGGGAGGCGCCCAGATAGCGCTCAAAGCCGAATGTGAAATTCGGGGGCATGCTCTTCTTGCCCTCGACGATCGGGGCGCTTTTGATCTTCTTCTGGGCGAGGTCCTGAAGCGTCCGCATGAAAACCGATGCGGAGACGTTCGTCGGTGCGGGAACGTTCATTGCACGGAGGGCGGACTCCATCTCGCCGCGGGTCTCCTCCAGCCGTCTCACGTTCTCCTGAAGAGCCAGAACATTCGTGGCGCTTGGGAAAATCTCGTCCTGGAAAACGGCCTCAAGCTCCCTGAACTCCTTGTCGCGCGCCTTCCTCGCCTTGGCGGACTTGGCGTACTGGGCATGGGCGAAAACGCCGAGGGCGGCCACGACGGACAAAAAGACTACGGCAACGGCCGCGAGAACAATCTTGGAACGGTTCACGGCTACTCACCCCCCTTTCCAAAGACGCAGTCCGGGGCGAGCGGGACGCGGAGGGTGAACTCCTTGACCTTGGCGGCAAGACCTGGCGCATCGGACTGCTGGGTTATGTCGATTGCGGCAATGTCGTTTGTGAACGCCGGCTGTGCGGCGAGACGGTCCCGCAACATCTCGACGGCCGTCAATTTCGATCCGGCGGCTTCCTCGACCTTGCGCATCTTGTCAACAAAGCCGCGCCCGCGGACGATGAGCTTCGTGACCACGCCCTCCTCGCCGACCGGCTCGACCGCGACGAGCCACATGCCGTCGAGCATCGCCGCGCGGAGCGAGTCGATTCTCTTGAGGACAACCGTGCGGCGGCGGATAAGGTCGGCGTAGGCGTCGATGTCCTTTTCCACCGCGGCGACGGCGGCAACCTCGCGGGCAACATCCTCGCGCGGCGTCTTGTACTTGCCCTTCTCCTTGCGCGCGGCGTCGCGCTGCGTTTCATAATGGCCAAGTTGCGAGGCCGAGGAAAGGCCCAGCAGGGCGACGCCGACCAGAATGGCGACGGCGCCGACGGCCAGGAACGGGATGCGTCTCCGGAACGTCTTCTTCTCGACCAACGCAGGCGGCATCAGGTTTATCTCGACCAGGCACGAGGCGGACTTGCGCATGGCAAGGCCGATGACCTCGGCGAGGCCGTAGAAATCCTCCGCCACCTTGTCGGCGTCCAGCCGGCCGCCTATTTCGACGGATTTGAACGGGTTCAGGTAGTCCACGTCCACCTTCAGCTTCTCGCGGAAGAAGGTGTCCATGTGCGAAATCGTCGACGACCCGCCCGTCAGAAGGACACGGGAGGGAACCGACCCGCCTTGCTGGCTGCGGTAGAAGTTTATCGAGCGGTTGATTTCGGCGTGCAGGCGCGTAACGACATTGCGGATGATCTTCGAGAGCTTGTCCGCCCGCTCGTCCTCCGAGGCGTAAACGCCGCCCAAGGCCACGAAGCCGATTTCGCGCTTCATTTCCTCGGCTTGGCGGAAGTCAATCTCAAACGACTTGGCAATTTCCTGGGTGATTGTGTTTCCGGCAACGGGAATCGTGCGGTAGAAAACGCGGTCTTCCTCAAGAAACACAAGGTTGGTCGAGCGGGCGCCGATGTCCAGCACCATCGTGCACCCTTCCGCCTCCGGGTAGCTGATCTGGACGCAGTTCGCAATCGAGAGCGGCGCCACGTCAACGACCTCGGGCTCCATGCCAACGGCCTGGACGCAGTTCGTGAGCGCGACCACGCTGTCGGTCTTGACCGCCACGATCATCGCGTTCTGCTCGCCGTCCGAGGCGTCGCCAATCAGCTGGTAGTCCCAGACGACCTCCTCGATGGGGAACGGAACATTCTGCTCCGCCTCGTATTGGACCATCTGGAGAACCTTGTCCTTGGCGACGGGCGGGAGCTTGACGAAGCGCGGGAAGACGGCCTGGCCGGAGACGGACATGAGAAGCGGCGCCGGACGAATCGACTTCTCCTTCATGAGGGTCCGAAGCGCGTCAATCACAAACGCGGAGGAGTCGGCTTCGCTGTCCGGCTCCACGCCGAGCGGCACGGACCCGTATTGAAGCAGGACCGGCGAATTCCCGGCGCTTACCTTGAACTCAGCCAGCGTAACCTGGCTGGCGCCGATGTTCAGGGCGAGTATGCGATTCGCAGCCACTATCTCACCGCCTCGTATTCATCGACGTACGTCACGCCGAACGGTGTCCTTGAACGGTCCTGCAGATAGCCGCTGTGGCGCTTCAGCCGGGCCTCGGGAATCTTTTCCAGACCTGTGGTCCACCAGCCCGGCCCGCCGACGCCCGTTGCGCTTTCCGCAACCTTCTCGCCGTCTATCGCCACCTCGACGCCGAACGAAATCGGCTCGCCGTAGCGCACAACCGCGTTCGGCGGGAGCATGGCCGCCGCCACATGGTCGCCTTTGGCAAGGTCGAGGTAGGATACCGCCGTCTGGAACAAATGGTATTCCTTCGTCTTGGAATCCTGGCAGAGGACATAGAAGGTGAAGGTCGCCTCGTCTATCCACTCCGGAGCCGTCTCATACTTGACTTCCAGCATGGACCACTTCCACCCCTGGCCGCGCGAGATGTGCCCGGGCGACTTGACCTTGCCGTCGATGTCGGGCGACGAGACAAGCGAGGACTTGCCGGGCTTTGACATGTCCTTGATGCGGAAGGCCGCGCGAGACGCGGCCGGGCGGGCCCCGCCGGCCGGAGCGGGGCGTACCACCTGCTGGGCCAAGGCCGCGTCGGCGAAAAGAAGCGAGGCCATGAGGGCCGTTGCGCGCGCAAAGCTAAAAAGTGTTTTCGAAGCCATTGTAAAGCCTTCCTTGTCTGCATGGCGCCGCGCCGGAATTTCCATAACCGGGCAGAATATGCCATGATTCAATTGTCTATAGTAAACAAAAGCGGGAAAAATGGCAAAGTTTTTTTTTCCGGAGGCGGGAAACCCAAGCTCTGGGACTCGCGCGGAAAGCTCTCCTACTGCCGTCTTTTCGCCCTCCTGTCAAACTCCGCCGCGAAGTCGCGGTAGGCCTGCGCGGCCCGGGACGACGAATCGTAGTCCGTTATCGGCCGTCCGAAGCTTGGCGCTTCGCCAAGACGCACACTGCGCGGTATAACAGTATTGTAAACAACTTTCCCGAAGTGCTCGCGCACCTCGGCCACGACATCCTGCGA
>JAEEGL010771696.1_pt1 | contig 11431 bp, 8 predicted proteins | sample 9134231 | NCBI WGS metagenome assembly JAEEGL01 (sample SAMN16246548, study PRJNA631951) | gut metagenome | biome: gut microbiome; feature: rumen; material: fiber-attached | host: Bos | place: Iran: Karaj | collected 2018-10
GCCCACTATCTGATGGTGGACGGGATCCGCTACCGGGTGGAGGAGGGCGCCGTGCGGGTCTCCCTGGAGGAGGGCTTCACGCAGGCAGGGCAGCTCTTCCTTTCCGAGGACTGGATGAATTCTTCGGAGAACTACGCCACCAACTGGCCGGGGGAGAGTCCCGTTTGGGTCAACCCGGCCGATCGCAGCAAGGTCTACATCCGCTGGGGCGGCCACTGGCTGGAATGTCCCCGGGTGCGGGGCCTGTTTTCCGGCAGGACGTAGAGATCAGACAATGCGGCCGGGAGGGTGTTCCCTGGGAACTCTGCCCCTCCCGGCCCTCTTTTATTTCAGTACCACGGCAGCTTCCCCCAGCATCTCCTTCAGTTCCCGCACCAGGGAGGGATGGAGCCAGCAGCGGGAGACAAGCTGCTTTTTTGTGTCCGTAAAATAGAGCCGCAGCGTCTCCCGGTCCTCCGGGGTGCCCTCAAACATGACCAGCATCTTCTCCAGGCGCTTGTACTCCCGGCTTTCCAGAGAGGGCAGCTTTACCCAGAGGGTGCGGCCCCCGGAAGGGGCCGGAGAAGCAGGGGCTGGCGCGGGGCTCCGGGAAGGCCTCGGCTCCTGCCGGTCTCCGTAGCGGCCGGCGCCGGTGAAGTGAGGGAGCCCGTCCCCCTCCAGGAGGCAGATATCCTCCGTCATGAGCTGGGGGTCCTTCTCGTCCCGGACGGAGATCCTGCCCCGGGCGTAGATGGCGGTCCCGTCGTTCAAACGGCCGTTCCAGTCGTTCAGGGTTCGCTGGAAGACCAGCAGCTCCATGCTGCCGGAGCCGTCCTCCAGGGTCACATAGGCCATGAGGGAGTTGTTCTTCGTGGTCTTTGTCTTGAAGGAGGAGACCACGCCTGCCAGCAGCACCGTCTGCCCGTCCCGGAAGGCGCCCTTTTCCTCTCCGCTCTCGAAGGCGGAAAGAAGGTCGCCGATGGGGGAGACCCCGGCCTGCCGGGTCTGGCGCCGGTAGTCGTCCATGGGATGTCCGGAGAGGTAGAGGCCCGTGACCTCCCGCTCCATGAGCATCTTTTCCCTGGCGCTGAGGTCCGGCAGCGGCGGCAGAGGTTCCTCCCGCCGCTCCTCTCCGCCGCCGAAGAGGTCGAACTGCCCCTCCAGATTGCCCCGCTGGTCCGCCTGAATGTCATCCATCAGCTTGCTGTAAACCTCCAGCAGCTGCCGCCGATTGGCGCCCAGGCTGTCGAAGGCCCCTGCCTTGATAAGGCTTTCCGCCTCCCGCTTGTTCAGCTCCGGTCCGCACATCCGCTCACAGAAATCCCGGAAGGAGCGGAAGGGACCGCTGCGGGTCCTCTCCGCCACCACGCCCCGGATAAAGGCCCTGCCGATGCCCTTCACCGCCGCCAGCCCGAAGCGGATGCTGCTGCCGGTGTCGGTAAAGCCCTCGCCGGACTCGTTGATGTCCGGAGGCAGCACCGGGATGCCGGAGGCGCGGCAGTCGGCGATGTACTCGGCGATCTTGGCGGTGTTGTCCGGCACGCTGGAGAGGACGGCAGCCATGTACTCGCAGGGGAAGTGGTATTTCAGCCAGGCCGTCTGATAGGCAATGATGGCGTAGGAGACGGCGTGGGCCTTGTTGAAGGCGTAGTTGGCAAAGGCAAAGATCTCGTCGTAGATGTCGTTGGCCGTGTCGGCGGGCACGCCGTTGGCTACGGCGCCGGGGATGTTCCGGGCGGGATCGCCGTTTACGAAGGCCTCTCGCTCCTTCTCGATCTCCTTCTGCTTTTTCTTGGACATGGCCCGGCGGATCAGGTCCGCCTGCCCCAGAGAGAAGCCCGCCAGCTTCCGGAAGATCTCGATGACCTGCTCCTGATAGACGATGCAGCCGTAGGTGACGGAGAGGATGCTCTCCAGCAGCGGGTGCTTGTAGCTGATCTTCTCCGGATGCTGCTTGCAGTCGATGAAGCGGGGGATGGACTCCATGGGGCCGGGGCGGTAGAGGGCGATGATGGCGGTGATGTCCTCGATGTTCTGGGGCTTCAGCCCCACGCAGACCCCTGTCATGCCGCTGGACTCCATCTGGAATACGCCGGAGGTCTTTCCTGCGGTGAGCATGTCGAACACGGCGGTATCGTCCTCGGGGATGGTCTTCAGGTCGAACTCCGGCGTATGTCTCCGTACCCGCTCCACGGAATCCCAGAGCACCGTCAGGTTCCGCAGCCCCAGAAAGTCCATTTTCAGCAGACCCAGTTCCTCAAGCTGGGTCATGGGATACTGGGTCACCACCACCTCGTCATTGCGGCTCAGGGGCACATAGGTGTACACCGGGTCCCGGGTGATGACCACTCCGGCGGCGTGGGTGGAGGCGTGGCGGGGCATGCCCTCCAGAGCCCTGGCGATGTCCAGCAGCCGGTGGACGCTCTCCTCCGTGTCGTAGAGGTCCTTCAGGGGCTTGGAGAGGCGCAGGGCATCGTCCAGGGTCATATTCAGGGTGGCGGGGATGAGCTTGGCCACCCGGTCGGCGTCCCCGTAGCCGATGCCCAGGGCCCGGGCCACATCCCGGACGGCGGCCCGGGCGGCCATGGTGCCGAAGGTGGCGATCTGGGCCACATGGTCGCTGCCGTACTTCCGGTTGACATAATCCACGACCTCGCCACGGCGGTTCACGCAGAAATCAATGTCGATATCCGGCATGCTGACCCGGTCCGGGTTCAGGAAACGCTCAAAGTACAGATTGTACTGGATGGGGTCCACGTCGGTGATCTCCAGGCAGTAGCTCACCACGCTCCCCGCCGCGCTTCCGCGGCCGGGGCCCACGGGGATCCCGTGGGACTTGGCGTAGTGGACGAAGTCCCGGACGATGAGGAAGTATTCGTTGAAGCCCATGTCGTCGATGGTCTTCAGCTCGTAATCCAGCCGTTCCCGCAGCCCGGGGGCTTTGGGGCCATAGCGGCGGGAAAGCCCCTCTTCACAGAGCCTGCGGAGATAGTCCCTGGCGCTGTCCTCTCCCGCAGGGAGGCGGAATTCCGGCAGGTGGTACTCCCCGAAGGTGAAGCGGAGATTGCAGCGGTCCGCGATCAGCTGGGTGTTGTCCGCCGCCTCGGGCCAGTCAGGGAGGAGAGAGCGCATCTCCTCCTCGGATTTCAGGTAGAACTCCTGGGTCTCGAAGCGCATCCGGTCCTCGTCCTGCACGGTTTTCTGGGTCTGGATGCAGAGAAGCACGTCCTGCACCTCGGCGTCCTCCCGGCTGAGATAGTGGGCGTCGTTGGTGAGCACCAGGGGCAAGCCCGTATCCCGGTGGAGGCGCAGGATTCCCAGGTTCACGCCCCGCTGCTCCGGCAGGCCGTGGTCCTGCAGCTCCAGGTAAAAGTGATCCGGCCCGAACATCTCCGCGTATTCCAGGGCGGCGGCCCTGGCCGCCTCGTACTGCTCCTGCCGCAGAAGGCGGGGAAGCTCTCCGGCCAGACAGGCGGAGAGGGCGATGAGCCCCCGGGTGTGGGAGCGCAGCAGCTCCTTGTCGATCCGGGGCTTGATGTAAAAGCCGTCGATGAAGGCCCGGGACACCAGATAGCAGAGGTTCCGGTAGCCCGTTTCGTTTTCGCAGAGAAGGACCAGGTGCCGCGCCTCGTTGTCAAGGCCGTGTTCCCGGTCCTGCATCCGCCGGGGCGCCACATAGACCTCGCAGCCGATGATGGGCTTTATCCCCGCCTCCAGGGCGGCCTTATAGAAGGTGACCGCCCCGTACATGACCCCGTGGTCCGTCACCGCCACGGCGTTCTGCCCCAGGGCCTTGACCCGCTGTACCAGAGCGGGGATGCGGCAGGCGCCGTCCAGCAGACTGAATTCACTGTGAACGTGCAGATGAACAAAAGACATGATATATCCCTCACGGACAGGGACAGAGACCGGCGCCTCTGCCCCTCCGGTTGCTTTTCCGAGATGGTTGTGCTATGATGCGCCTATGAAAAATCAATTGATGAGAAGAACGGCCTGCCTGCTGCTGGCGCTCCTCCTGTTGGGGGCAGGCGCCGCCGCGGCGCAGGAAAAGCCCTTGTTTTCCGATGTGTCGGAGAGCGACTGGTTTTACATTCCGGTGAAGTTTCTCACATCCCAGGGCATTCTCCAGGGCTATGGGGACGGGACCTTCCGGCCCGGGGATACCATGACCATGGCCCATTTTGTCAAGCTGCTCCTGGCCCCGATGGTGCCGGACGCCCGGGCAGCGGAGGGGGAACGCTGGTGGAAGCCCTACGCGGATTACGGGGAGGAACAGGGGATCCTCACCAGGGGAGATCTGCTGGAAATGGATCAGCCCATCCTGCGCAACCGGGTAGCCAGGATCCTGGCCCGTCTGCCGCTGCTGCCGGAAAGGGAGGGCGCTGTGACCCAGGTGGATCGGGAATCCATTCTGGCGGAGCTGGGAGACCTGGAAGCCATTCCTTTCTACGACCTGGAGGCCGTGATCACGGTATACGGCGCCGGGCTTATGCAGGGAGATGACGACGGCTGCTTCCATCCGGAACGGACCATGAGCAGGGCAGAGGGCGCCATGCTCATTTACCGCTATCTCATACCGGGGAGCCGGACCCCCCGGTATCGTTTCGTAGCGCCGGAGGACTGGTTCGACGACGCGCTGCTGCTGGGCAATTCCCTCTGCGGCGGCCTGTGCATGTACGGTGAACTGCCGGGAGGGGACATCCTCTACAGCAGCGGCGGCAGCGTCTTCGGCAGCCCGGACGGGCTGTACCGGGACCGGAACGATTCGGCCTGCCGTCTGTGGAGCCGCCTCCGGGAAGTGGAGTACGCAAAAATCATCCTGATCTACGGCACCAACGAGATGGGCTATGACCCGGAGCTGTTCCGCGAACAGTACGAAGCGTTCCTGGACCGGCTGCAGGGGCTGCAGCCGGAGGCGGAAGTGTGGATCTGCACCGCGCCGCCGGTGCGGGAAGCCCTGACCCGGGAAGCGGAGCTGAACAACCGGAACTGCCGCCGGGCGAACGAGGTGATCCGCTCTGTGGCGGAGGACCGGGGACTGCATCTGCTGGATGTCTGGTCCCTCTTCGCCGACGAAAACGGCGGGCTGCCCTCGGGGTATTCCCGGGACGGGGTCCATCTGAATCAGGAGGGCTGCCTGCGGTGGACGAAGTGGCTGCGCTCGGCAGTTCTCTTCTGCTGAGACTGCAGTGCCCGATTCACGGAACGAAAGCGGCCTGTCCGGGCTTTTCACAGAAGAAGCATAACCGCCGGGAGTGTGCAGCGCATTCCCGGCGGTTTTTGTGGCCAATCGCCGGAAAACCGGAGGGCGCAGTCTGCGCATCGGGATTCTGCGGCATTCTCGACAGCTCCCGGCTCCGGGGAACGGAGCCGGGGGCGAACTTATTTCTGAAGGTAGGGGCGCAGCCGGAAGGCCAGCTCCTTCCCCATGCGGATATGGGTCTTCATGGAGGGGTGCCCGGCGGCGCCGGTGCCCTCGGACATGGTGTTCATGGGGAGATACTTGAAGGCGAAGATCTTCTCGTCGCCGCTGTCGGCCTTGTACTCGTTCACCGCGGCGGCGATGCGGTCGAAGAGGAAGTAGTCCATGGAGCCCAGGGAGCAGACGATCAGCGTATCCTTCCCGTTGAGGCGGCGGACCTGCTCGATGAGGCCCCGGAACTTCTTCTGGAAATAGTCCTCCAGACCGTCGATGATGAAGGGGTCCTGGGAGAAGCGGATGGGCGTCGCGTCGTTGGTGCCCAGGTTCAGCACCACGATGTCGCTGGGATGCTTCTCAAAATCCCAGGGAGTGGGCTCCACGCCCCGGCGCTTGTCGTAAAGCTCGTCGGTAAAGGCGTAGATGTCGTCCATGGCATGGTTGGGGAACATGGGGTTTTCCGGTTGGCTGGCGGCGATGCCGCTCTCGCAGACAAGGCTCCACTCGCAGTCCAGCTCCCGGGCAGCCAGGGCCGCATAGGACATCCAGCCGTTTTCCTCGCTGGTGTGGAACTCGAAGGAGTTGTCCGGGGACTCGTTGCCGAAGGCGCAGGTGATGGAGTCGCCCACCACCTCGATGACGGGCTTCTCGTTCCCGGGGGCGGTGAGGAATTCGCCGTCGGTCTCCAGTTCCAGGAGGCCCAGCTTGCCTCTGGCGCACTCGCTGAGCTTCACGACCCGAACGCTGTGCTGCCCTTTCTCGCCTTCAAAGACGGTGAACCAGGCGTCCTCCTCCCTGCATTCCGTCCGGCAGCTCAGCTCGCCGCCGTCGGCCACCACGCCGAAGAAGGGGTAGTCTGCAGGCGGCTCGGGGAAGCCGGGGAAGGCGGGAGTCTTGTCGCCCAGGGCCACCAGACGGGCCTTCAGCACCGAGCCGGTAAAGACCGCCGTGAACCCGGCGCAGGTCCAGTTGAAGAACAGTGCCTGCCGCTCCTCGTCGAAGATGGTCCGTCCGTGTAGCTGCAGCTTGTCAAGCAGTTCCTTTGCCAGCATTTCGATCATCCTTTCCGTAATTCTTCCGGTCATCCGGCCGGATTGACCTGGATAGAGACAATTATACTCCGGCGGAGGAAAAACTTCAATCGAAATCTCCCCTGCCCGGGTCCCGGAAGGCAAATCTCCGGCCGGACGGCTCCCGGCCCCGGCCCTTATCCCAGCCGGAGGATGCCCTCCTTCATGGCCTTAACATAGGCGCCGATCTCCCTGGGCGCCTGCGTTCCGTACTGCTCCAGCAGCTTCACTACGGCGGAGCCCACAATGGCCCCATCGGCGATGGCGGCCATTTTCCCCGCCTGCTCCGGGGTGGAGATACCGAAGCCGATGGCGCAGGGGATGTCCGTATTCTCCCGGACCAGATGCACCATGGAGCTCAGGTCCGTCTTGATCTCGCTTCGGGTCCCCGTGACGCCGAGGCTGGATACGATGTAGAGAAAGCCCTCCGCTTCGGCGGCGATCCTGGCGATGCGGTTTTCCGAGGTGGGGGCCACCATGGAGATCAGGTCCACCCCGTATTTCCGGCAGAGGGGCAGAAATTCCTCCTTCTCCTCAAAGGGCAGGTCGGGGAGGATGAGCCCGTCGATCCCCATGTCCCGGCAGCCGGAGATGAACCGCTCGGCCCCATAGGAGAAGACCACGTTGGCGTAGGTCATGAACACCAAGGGGATCGTTACGTCCCGGCGAAGCTCCCGGACGAAGCGGAAAATCCGGTCGGTGGTGACGCCGCCCTTCAGGGCCCGGAGGTTTGCCCCCTGGATCACGGGGCCCTCCGCCGTGGGGTCGGAGAAGGGAATGCCCAGCTCGATGAGGTCCGCGCCGTTCTCTACCGCCGCGCGCACGGCGGCAGCCGTGGTGTCCAGGTCCGGATCGCCGCAGGTGAGAAACACGATGAAGGCCTTCCCGTGGTCGAATGCTTTTCCGATCTTACTCATGGATGTCCTCCCCTCTGTAGCGGGCGATGGCCGCGCAGTCCTTGTCCCCTCTGCCGGAAACGGTGATCACGATCACCCGGTCCTTCCCCATGCCGGGGGCGAGCTTTCTGGCATAGGCCACCGCGTGGGCCGACTCGATGGCAGGGATGATGCCCTCGGTCCTGGCCAGGTACTCGAAGGCCTCCACGGCCTCCTCGTCGGTTACCGGAACGTATTCCGCCCGGCCGATGTCGTGGAGATAGGCGTGCTCCGGCCCCACCCCGGGATAGTCCAGCCCCGCCGAAATGGAGTACACCGGGGCGATCTGCCCGTACTCGTCCTGGCAGAAATAGGACTTCATGCCGTGGAAAATGCCCAGCCTGCCGGTGGCGATGGTGGCTGCCGTTTCAAAGGTATCCACGCCCCGCCCGGCGGCCTCGCAGCCGATGAGCCGCACAGCCTTGTCTTCAATGAAATGATAGAAGCTGCCGATGGCGTTGGAGCCGCCCCCCACGCAGGCGATCACCGCGTCGGGAAGCCGCCCCTCCTTTTCCAGAAGCTGGGTCCTGATCTCTTTGGAGATCACCGCCTGGAAGTCCCGGACGATGGTGGGGAAGGGGTGGGGACCCATGACGGAGCCCAGGCAGTAGTGGGTGTCGGCAATGCGGGAGGTCCATTCCCGCATTGCCTCGGACACCGCGTCCTTCAGGGTGGCGGTGCCGGTTTTCACCGGGATGACCTCCGCGCCCAGGAGGCGCATGCGGTACACGTTCAGGGCCTGGCGGACCGTGTCCTCCTCGCCCATGAACACCACGCATTCCATGTCCATCAGGGCAGCCGCCGTGGCGGTGGCCACCCCGTGCTGTCCCGCGCCCGTCTCGGCGATGAGTCGGGTCTTGCCCATCTTTTTTGCCAGCAGCGCCTGGCCCAGCACGTTGTTGATCTTATGGGCCCCGGTGTGGTTCAGGTCCTCCCGCTTCAGGTAGATCTTCGCGCCCCCCAGGTCCCGGGTCATCTTTTCGGCGCAGTACAGCCGCGAGGGCCTCCCGGCGTATTCGTTCAGAAGCCCGGTCAGCTCCTTCTGAAACGCCGGATCTTTTTTGCAGCGCTCATAGGCCTCTTCCAGCTCGATCACCGCGTTCATCAGCGTTTCGGGGATGTACTGTCCCCCGTGGATGCCAAAGCGTCCTCTGCTCATTGGATCCCTTCCCTCCTGTATGTCCCGTGCGCAGCCAGCACCGCGGCGCGTATTTTGTTTCTGTCCTTCCGGCCCTCCGTTTCCACCCCGGAGGAGATGTCCAGCAGCTTCGGGCCCAGGGTTTCTATGGCCCGGGGGATGCTCTCCGGGGTGAGTCCCCCCGCCAGCAGAAAGGGCCGGTGCAGCGGCGCCGCCAAAGACCAGTCGAAGGTCTTCCCGCTGCCGTATCCGTTGTCCAGCAGCACCTCGTCTGCGGCGCTGGCCTCCGCGGCCCGGAGGTCGGCGGGGTCCCGGACCCGGAACGCCTTCCAGATGGGACCCTTCCATACCCTTCGCAGAGCGGCGATGTACCCGTCGTCCTCCTGGCCGTGGAGCTGGATCACCTGCAGGCCGATGCGCTCCGCCTCGGCCTGCACCGCCTGGATGCTTTCGTTTACAAACACGCCCACCGCCCGGATATCCGGGCGCAGGCGCCGCCGCAGCGCCGCCGCCTCTTCGGGAGCGAGGCTTCGGTGGCTTTTGGGGAAGTTCATGATGAAGCCCGCGTAGTCCGGCCCCGCCTCGTTCACATAGTCGATGTCGCAGTCCCGGAAAAGACCGCAGATTTTGATCTCCGTCATCCCGCCGCCTCCCGCATGGCCGCCAGCAGGGCGCCCTTGTCCCCGGCGCGCATCAGGGTTTCGCCCAGGAGGATCGCGTCGGCCCCGGCGGCCTTCAGGGCGGCGGCGTCTGCCGGGGTTTTTACGCCGCTCTCCGCCACATAGAGGCAGCCCGGGGGAATGTTCTCCCGCAGCCTTGCGGCGTTCCCGAGGTCCACGGTGAAGTCCTTCAGGTTCCGGTTGTTGACCCCGATCATCCGGGCCCCGGCGCTGACGGCGGAGGCGATCTCCCTTTCGTCGTGGGCCTCTGTCAGGGCCGCCAGACCCAGATCCTCGCAGAGCCCCAGCCAGCGGGCCATCGTGTCTGTGTCCAGCAGAGCGCAGATGAGAAGGACGCAGTCGGCGCCCATGGCCCTGGCCTGGTAGAGCTGGTATTCGTCCACTACGAAGTCCTTCCGCAGCATGGGCGTCCGGAGCTCTGCCCGAATCTCCCGGAAGATGCGGTCCGAGCCCAGGAACCATTTCGGCTCCGTGAGGCAGGACACGGCCTCCGCTCCGGCGGCCTCGTAGGCCCGGGCGATGGAGAGGTAGTCAAAGACGGGATCGATGATCCCCTTGGAGGGGGAGGCCTTTTTTACCTCGCAGATGAAGCTCATGCCGGGCTTCGCTACGGCGTCATAGAAGGCCCGGCCCCCGGCAGTCTTCGCTGCGGCGAGGGCCTTCATCTCCTCCAGACCGATCCTTTCCCGCTCCGCTGCCACCCGCTCCCTGGCGTGGTCCGCCAGACGGTCCAGAATGGTCATGCCTCCGCCTCCGGCCGGTTGCTGAGCTCGATGAACCTTTCCAGCGTCTCCAGGGCCTTGCCGGAGTCAATGAGCTCCGCCGCCAGAGCGATGCCCTCCTGCATGCTCCCGGCCTTCCCGCCGATGTAGAGGGAGGCCCCGGCGTTCAGCAGGACCGCATCCCGCTTGTAGCCCGCCTCTCCCCTCAGGACGGAGCGGGTGATCCGGGCGTTTTCCATGGGGTCTCCGCCCCGAAGGGCCTCCTTGGCGCAGCGCTCCAGGCCGAATTCCTCCGGGGTGATGACCCGGGAGCGGAACCAGCCGTCCCGGATCTCGCAGACGGTGGTGGGGGAGCTGAGGGAAATCTCGTCCAGCTTGTCCTGGCCGTAGACCACCATGCCCCGCCGGACCCCCAGGCTTACCAGCACCTGGGCCAGAGGCTCCACCAGATAGCCGTCGTATACGCCCAGCAGCTGCAGGGAGGGCTTTCCCGGATTGGTGAGGGGCCCCAGGATGTTGAACACCGTGCGGAAGCCCAGCTCCTTCCGGATGGGACCTACATACTTCATGGAGCTGTGGTACTTCTGGGCGAAGAAGAAGCAGATGCCTACCTCCTCCAGCAGCTCCCTGCAGCGCCGGGGACTCTGCTGGATGTTCACTCCCAAGGCCTCCAGGCAGTCGGCGGTGCCGCACTGGGAGGAGGCCGCCCGGTTTCCGTGCTTGCCCACCTTCATGCCCCCCGCCGCCGCCACCAGGGCGGAGGTGGTGGAGATGTTGAAACTGCGGGCGTTGTCCCCGCCGGTGCCCACGATCTCGAACAGCTCCATTCCCGTTTCCACCTGGGTGGCGTGGGCCCGCATGGCCGCGGCGCAGCCTGCGATCTCGTCCGTGGTTTCGGCCCTGGCGCTTTTGGTGGAGAGAGCCGCCAGGAAGGCCGCGTTCTGGGTGGCGCTGGTTTCCCCGTTCATGATCTCGTTCATGACGGTATAGGCTTCCTCGTAGCTGAGGTCCCCTTTGTTTACAAGCTTGACGATGGCTTCCCGGATCATGGTTCAAATCTCCTTTACAAAGTTTCTGAGGATGACTGCGCCCTCCGGCGTCAGGATGGATTCCGGATGGAACTGCAGGCCGAAAACGGGGTAGTCCCGATGCTGTACGGCCATGACCTCGCCGTCGGAGGTGCGGGCAGTGACCCTGAGCTCCGGAGGAATCGTCTCCGGGTCTGCGGCCAGGGAGTGATACCGGCCCACGAGTATGGATTCCGGGCAGCCCCGGAAGAGGGGACAGGAGAGGTCCAGCCTGACCTCCGACTGCTTGCCGTGCATCAGCTGTTTCGCGTAGGTGACAGCTGCGCCGAAGGCGAGGCAGATGGCCTGGTGGCCCAGGCAGACGCCCAGCAGGGGGATGTCCCTGCCCAGGGCTCCGGCGGCCTCCACGATGATCCCGGCGGTCTCCGGCCTGCCAGGGCCGGGGGAGAGAATGATCCGC
>JAEEGL010855498.1_pt1 | contig 11431 bp, 6 predicted proteins | sample 9134231 | NCBI WGS metagenome assembly JAEEGL01 (sample SAMN16246548, study PRJNA631951) | gut metagenome | biome: gut microbiome; feature: rumen; material: fiber-attached | host: Bos | place: Iran: Karaj | collected 2018-10
GCGTAGAATGTGAAGGTTCTCTTCTCGTCGATCTGCGGAACGTCCTGCAGGTCGGTCCATACGTTCTTGCCCGTGATGCAGGCAACGGCATTGCCGCACTCGATCTTCTCGAATCCCTGATGATGCTCGGCACCGTAGTTGCCTTTCTCATTCCAGAAATCGAATCCGTTTACGTCGCCGACAGCGACCCATACGGAACGATGATGCGGATGCTCCTTGATATGGGGATCAAGACGGGTGTACCAGTCTCCGTTGCCCGCGATGATCGGTCCAAGATAAGGCTTGAGCTCTCCTGCGTAAACGTAGGAAGTAAACAGCTGTCCGCCGATCTTGATATCCAGAGCGGAAGCCTCGGGACGCTCAACGATCTCGATGCCGAGTCCGGCCTTCTCCTCGCAAAGCTCAACCGCAACGGTCTCGCCCTTCTTAGCATCGGCAAGGATCAGGATGCCGCCCTCAACCTTCTGTGCCGGGAATACACGGCCATCCGCAGTCTTGGCGCTTCCGACGACTTCCGGAAGCTCTTCTGCCGCCAGGAAAACAGGCTCCTGGCACATATCTCTCTTGGCTGTAAATGTCAATGCCATTTTGTACTCCTTTCCATCCTTAAACACGGCATTCATGAATCTGAACGCAGGATCAAGCTCCACCGCGAAATCGGTGAATCCACACTCTGCGGTCACTCTGCCGTCATATCCGGCCTTCTTCAGATGCTCTGCGAAAGCCTTGAGATACTTGCCGCCGTGCGCTCCGGGCCAGATTCTCTCCGGGACCTCGGCAACATGTGTGTGCACGAGCAGCTCGCCTTCCTCTTCCAGAACGCCGAGATCTTCCTTCTCGACGAACATGTGGTAGGCGTCCGCCAGCAGACGTACATAAGGCAGATTCAGCTTGCGTACGATCTCGGCACCTTCCTTAACGGAAAGGATGCAGTTGGTCTCTCTGCGGTTAAGCGGTTCGATCACGACCGTTACGTTGTACTTCTCAGCAACCTCATTGCACATCCTGAGGAAATTGCAGATCTCCTCCATGCCGGTCTCATAGGCCATCTCTCTGGGGAACCTGCGCGCGAATCCGCTGCCGAATACGACAACGCGGATATCGAGCATGTCGAGTCTGCGCATTGCTTCCTCAACATACTTACGGAGCTCGTCGCGCATCTTGCCTTCCGCGATGCGGTACATCGGCGGGATGAAGCTGTTGCAGGCTTCCAGATGGAAAGTACCGGCTTTACGGCGCGCCGCGAGGTCCTGCAGTTCTTCTTCGGAAAGCTGCATGATCATTCCGACAGTAGCTTCGGAATAATCATAACCGGCCTCGATGACCATACGGTCTCCGTCAAGGAGCTTCTGATATGTCTGTGCCGATACGGCTCTTACGCCCTGCAGCATGAAAGAGCCGCCGGGAATGTTATATCCGATTCTCATATCTGCTGTTTATCAGTCGATATAGACTGTCTTGCCGGTGCGGGCAGACTCGTAAACAGCGTTAACGATCTTGACAGCCTTGATTCCTTCCGGCGGGCAGATCATCGGATCGGTGTCATTGTAAACAGCATTGATCAGGTTGTTTACAACACTGCCGTGTCCGGTGGACAGAGCCGGATCGGAAGCCGCGCTTCCGCCTACGGAATACTTAGCCTTCATGGCAGCCTCTTCGGCAGCCTCGACAGCCTTGGCGATCTCAGGATCATCTACGGTGCTGTGGATCTTCCAGGTCAGGATCTCGCCCTGGTCGCACTCGATCGTTCCGCCGGTGCCGTAAACCTTGATACCGGTACCGCAGCCTGCCTCATAAGCACAGGTCGTGCTGACGAAGGTAGCAACCGCGCCGCTCTTGAACTTGATCAGAGAAGCGGTCATATCCTCGGTCTCAATGTCATGTCCGCAGATCTGCATGGTGGAAGTAACGCTCTCAACGTCGCCCATCAGCCACTGCATCAGGTCTACCGTATGAACGCCCTGGTTCATCAGAGAACCGCCGCCGTCCATCTCCCATGTTCCTCTCCAGCCGCCGTCCTTCTCAAAGTAGGACTGCGGACGATACCACTTAACCTCGAAGGTTCCCAGGAAGACCTTGCCGATATGTCCCTCGTCAATAGCCTTCTTCATCGGAGCCATATCCAGGTTGTTGCGGTTCTGATGCATAACGCCGACCTTTACGCCGGTGCGCTTCCACGCATCGATAATGCTCTGGGCAGCCTCAACGGTGATGTCCATCGGCTTCTCGATCAGAACGTTCTTACCTGCTTCCATAGCCTTGATAGCATACTTCGCATGCAGGCCGCTGGGAAGAGCAACGCTGACGCACTCGATCTCGGGATTCTTAAGCATCTCGTCGAAATCCGTATACTTCAGCAGATTGTCAGCGATGTGCTCCTTGTGCTCCGGATGAGCCGCAAGATCCTTAGCGATAACGGTCTTCTCGACCATATCCATCTTGTCCGGCAGAAGGTCGCAGAGAGCGATCAGCTTGCCATGGTCAGAATTCAGGACTCCGCGGACGTGGTTCTTACCAACGCCAAGTCCCGCTACGCAGTACCCGATCATTTTTCCCATTTTGAATACATCCTTTCCTATGTTTATTTGCTCTTACCGTCTCAGGTGTGACCCCTCATGGTATAGGCATAGGCTGTTTCGCACAGCCGCAGTTATAATTATTATATGCTCATCCCATAAAATATGCAATGCTTTTCGGGAAAATATTTACGCACGGCGGCCGGCGGCCGTTTCTGTTAAACTGCCGGTCACATACAGAATATGAAAACCGTGATGAACTGCAGAACTGTCCCCAGCACTACGAAAACATGAAATACCGAGTGGATATAGCGGACATGCCGGTGCGCGCCGATCCCGTACAGAACGGCTCCGATCGTATAAGCAATGCCGCCGGCAAGCAGGAACCAGAAACCTGTCACCGTCACAGCCTGTATTGTCGGTTTAACCGCGAAAATGATCAGCCATCCGATCAGGATATAACAGACGTTGGAAAGCACCCTGTACTGTCTGTGATCGATCGCGGTAAAAACCGTCGCAAACGCGCTGATTCCCCACACCAGGCCGAATACCGTCCACGCCAGCACCGGCTTCAGTTCACGGAGCGGGCCAAGCACGACCGGCGTGTAGGATCCGGCGATCAGAAAATAGATCATGCAGTGATCGAGAACCTGCATGACTTTTTTGCCCTTATTGGGATGGAGCCCGTGATACACGCTGGAGACAGTATACATAACGATCAGCGAGAGTCCGTAGACGACTGCCCCGACGATTCTGTAGGCATCTCTTTTTCCGGCCGCTGCGATTACACACAGGATAAGGACAACGATTCCGAAAGCCGCGCCTACAATATGCGTCACCATATTGGCGATCTCTTCGCCTTTTGTGTATTCCGGAAGTTTCCGGTCCGCAAGTTTTGTTCTTGGCATCTGCGGAATGCCTCCTTTCATTTTGTTCCTACGTTCAGTCCCTCAGCTTCTGCCCTGTCCCCGGGTTCTCTGCGGGTAATGTCCCCGCCGTCCTCAAGTGTTTTATTGTTGAGCAGCAGGAGCTTCTCCGCAAGCAGGCGCGCAAATCCGCTGATTACAGCTACGACCGTGATCAGATCCTGCGTATCATCGGTGGACAGCTCCGAATCCGGCTCGTGGTCAAGGATTCCGGCTGCCGCCGATCTCACGTATTTAATAAAGACCTTGCCCGCGATACGGTGCCGTTCAACATATGAAGTATAGATCTTCTCCAGCTCTTCTTCACTGATATTCATCGGGATCATCGTCTGCAGTGTCGGGATGCTCAGACAGTGTTTGAGTGAGCAGATAATGATCAGATATGCGATGTGGGGACGATAGTACTTCTTCTTTACCGGCTCGGGCATGATCTTCTTGCGGACGTAATTGTTGATCGTCGTCGCCGTGATGAACTGCTCCTCCTTAAGCTCCGGGGGCAGATAGTCCAGATATTCCTTCAGCAGGATAATGACCTGCTCCATATACAGTCCGATATTCGGGATCTCTCTCCATTCCGGAAGCCTGTAATCGTTCAGAAAACCTTCCCATCGCCTGAGTTTGCCGGCGATCAGTGCTTTATCATATGCCATAATTCATACCACCTGTCTTAAGTTTTTCTGTATTATAGCATAATCTAATCTGCCAGTCAAGATATTCTTGTATATATTATTTTCTCATCTTGTTCAGCACACAAAAAGCGACGTTCCGTAACGGATAACGCCGCCTTTTCGTCTGTTTTATGTTTTTGAAAATGTCTCTGTCCGTCAGCCGGTTACATAACGGTATTCTCCTGCAGAGACATGTTCCGTCCGGCCGTCAGGCAGGCTGATCTGCGCGCGGCATCCGCAAGGGACGGAGACGGTGTATACGGTTTTTCCGTCTTTGATCTCCCATCCGCTTTTTACAAGCCCGAACCGGCTCTGATAGGAAGCTCTGGCATAAGTGAAATGTCCGCCCGGCAGCGGTGCGATCTCAAACTCGTTCGCGTCCTTGACCCGGATTCCGCACATCACAGCGAAGACCCATTCCAGAACGGCCCCTTTGGAATAATGGTTCAGGGAAGCGGGATGATCCGTCCTCGTCCCTTCCCAGTTCTCCCAGATCGTTGTTGCACCGTTCTTCGGCATGGAGAGCCATCCCGGAATTTCTTCATTCTCCAGCAGACGGTAAGCAGCAGCCGGATCGATATCTGTCAGGACATCCAGGATCAGCGGAGTGGAAAGGAATCCGGTCCCAAGGCGCCATCCGTAGTTTTCCATAGCCTTTATGAGACGTTCCCCGGCTTCCTGTTTCTGAGCATCGTCCAACAGTCCGAAATACAGCGGACGTACCAGTTTCGCCTGACGGTCGGTATCCAGCGAGAATCCTTTTTTCCTGACAAGCGCCTGATAAGCCTTGCGGCAGCCTTCGCTGTATTTCCCAAACAGCATGGCATCTTCCGCCTTTCCGAGTTCCCGGGCGATTTCTTCCATGAGTCCAAGAACATATGATGTATAGGCCGTCGATTCTTCCGGATGCGGGAAGATAAAATCCCTGACGGCAAACGGTTTGACGTCGGCAGGTTCCGCCCATTCGCCGTAGGACTGGCCGCAGTTGACCAGATAGCACTGATATTTCCCGATAAACAAAGGCTTCTGGAGCGGCGTCACTTTCCCACAGCGCGAGATCATAAATATCGCATAACGCTTCATGCCCTCGTAATAACGTTCCAGAACGGTTCTGTCCTGATAGCGTTTCCACATGCGGTAAGGAATCAGAATCCCGGCATCCGCCCACCCGACCGAGCCGTTCATCGTATACATGATCCTGTCGGCGCCGCCGTCCGGTACGATGTGCGGCAGACAGCCGTCTTTCCGCTGCCAGTCATACATATCCCGGACGTATTTCTGTCCAAAGGCGGCATAGTCAAACAGATAAGCGGCTGTATTATAGAAAATCTGCGCATCACCCGTCCATCCGTGCCGTTCCCTGGTAGGACAGTCTGTGGGGATATCCAGATGATTGCTCTTAGTGGACCAGACAGTGGAATCAAAGAACTGATTCAGCAGACTGTTCGAGCACTCAAAAGATCCTGTCTGTTCGAGATCCGAATAGACCGCGGCCGCTTCGATCTGTTCCGGCAGAAACTCCACTTCACTGTCCAGCTCGCCGTACCGGAAGCCAAAGACGCCGAAACGCATACGGTACTCGTTGAGACCTTCCCGGCAGGTATAGTCGATCTGCTGCAGAGGCGATGGTTTTTTACCGTTCGTCTGGATATTCGCAAGCGTCAGATTGCCATCCGCGTCCAGCATCTCGCCAAAACGCAAAAAGATTTTCTGTCCTTCCTTCGCCTGAACGCGGAAGGCTATGATACCGGCTATATTCTGGCCGAAATCCAGGATCCTCTTCCCGTTCGGCGCGTCCCAGATCACCGGGTGCAGCACCTCATGTGCCTTGACCGGGACATTATTGGAGGCTACCGGTACGACCGGATGGCTGGTCTTTCTGGCTTTTCCGCCATAGCTCGGCTTCATGGCCGCTACGACGATCTCGCCGTCTTTATGATCGGCAAAACGGACCGGACCGTCATTCGACCATGCCCACTGCTCATCCGTCCCGATCATCAGCACGGATCCATCTGCACAGACAATCTCCAGCTGAGCCAGAAGCTTTGTCTCTGTTCCGTACTGATATGTCAGGCCGAAAGCTCCGCAGGCACCACGGTACCATCCGTCAGCCAGCGTAACGCTGAGCCTGTTCTCTCCCGGATGGAGCATATCCGTTACGTCATAGACCTGATACTGTACACGTTTACGGTAATCCGTATAACCGGGAGTAAAGTACTGATCACCGATTTTTACCCCGTTCAGAGAAGCCTCATAGTCTCCGCAGGCTGTGATATACAGCCGTGCCTTGCGGATTTCCCGGGTGATTTCAAACACTCTGCGGAACTCATCCGCGGGATACCGCTTCTTCTTGTCCGGCTTGTAATCCCCTGTGATCCAGGCCGCCTTCCAGTCTCCGGCCGACAGCAGGCCCGTTTCAAAGCAGGCTCCTTCGGACCATTCTCTGGACAGGCCGTTTTCGTCCCACAGACGGACTTTCCACACGGCACGCTGGCGGCTCTTCAGATCCGGCTCATATACAGCCTGCATACGGGAAGAAGCGGTTTTCCCGCTGTCAAAGAGTACTGATCCGTCCTGGTCCGGATCTGTGCAGATCACCTGATAGGCTGTCTGTTCCAGACCGCCTTCACAGTTCCACATCAGACGGGGATGGATACAGTCGATCCCCATAGGATCCTTCAGATATTCTGTCCTTAAGCGAATCGCTTTCATGATCCTTCTCTTCCTCTTATTTCGAAAGCACGATCGTTGTTTCTCCGGCTTCCTGTGCGGTCACGCTGAAGACGCAGGCATTCTCCGTCACCCGGATCACCTCCGTCTGCGCGGTTCGGCCGGCATCGGCCTTTTCAGGAATAAACGGCAGGAAGAAACGGCTCGTTCCTCCGAGAACCGCTTCATAGCTCACGTTGAACGTTCCGGCGGCTTCGTCATAATGATAGGCAAGCAGTTTTCCCGCGGTCTCCATCGGATATGCCCGGCAGAGCGAATTGAAGTTAGGATCCTGTTCATTCTCCGGATGATACTCACAGTAAGCAGAACCCCACAGATTCTTCTCGACAATTCCGTTCATGAACCGGATCAGGTCATTCGTTACAGGCAGTGAAGGAAAAGCACCCCACTCGGCCGCGATCACAGGCAGTCCAAGACGGTCCTGTGTCTCTTTCTTGTGCGCATAGAGGCGCTCAACATTAGCCTTGCTGTAGGACTCATAACGGTCGGAATCCACAACAGCATCGTAGCCATGCGGTGCATAGATCTGCTGAATGCCATCCAGGCGTTCGATGCCGGTCGGAAGATCCGTACTGCAATAGATGTTGCCTCCGGTAATGATCGGCAGATCGCTTGTTTTCTGAATTGCCCGCTGCATGCGGCGATAGAAATCCATCAGTGTCGTCCGGTCGAATTCCAGGAAACGCTGTGCCACGATGCCCATGAATTCTGCTGTCTCCTCCGGGCTGACGGAGGCAGGATCCGCCAGATTGAAGGACGGATTCTTAGCCATCATCTGCATGGTGCCGGCGCCAAAAGCTTCGCGCGCAAGGCTGCCCATGAAAGGTTCATTCATGGGTTCAAGACCGATGACGTTTGTGCAGTCCGCAAAAGCAGCGGCGATCTCTTCCCACATATGCTCGTAGTGATCCAACAGTCCGATACAGTCGGCAGCCGGCTTATTGGCCCAGAAGTTATCCGCGGCCCGGATGATCGCTTCGCTGGAGAGATAGGCTTCATACCAGAGTCTGCAGTTTTCCGGATGCGGCTGTCCTTCATCCAGGCAAGCCCAGTCAGGCGCTCCGTCAATGAACTTCTGCGCGAACAGGTCCTGATGCATATCCAGCATGACATAGATTCCGTGCTCATTTGCCATATCCACATAATGACGGACCTTTTTCAGGTATTCGTGATCGATGACTCCGGGCTCAGGCTCAACCGCGTCCCAGAAGATTCCGAAACGGAGCAGGTTAAAGCCCATTCGCTTAAAGTAGTCAAAAGCCTTCTCAAAATCAGGATAAAAATGATTATGATCGCGGTTCCGCTGCAGGACATTGATTCCCTGCAGGATGACTTCTTTACCGCTTTCGTTGACAAACCGTGTTCCTTCCGCGTGCAGACGTTCCATGACTTTATTCTCCTTTTTCAGATTCCTGGCTTTGATTACCGCCTGTTCTTTATCTATGTGTTTCTCCACATCCAGCTTCCACAAAATGACGATCAGGATCAGAGCCGTAATGATCTCAAATCCCACAAAGAAAAACGTAAAAACGTTCTGCGTCGCGGCGTTCTGGACGTATCCGACTGTTTTTCCCGTTGCCTCGATAAAATCAGGAGCTTTGTAGCCGGCAAAGGACATCGAGAGATTCAGGATGCCGCTGGCGATACCGACGGCTATCGTAGTAACGACAGAGTTGACAGAGGCTGCCAGACCGTCGCAGCGGAATCCGCATTTATATTCGATATGATCCAGAACATCGGCAAACATGGCGGCAAAAACATACGCGCACGGCAGTCCGCCGATGTTCTTGATGAACTGGCCGATCAGCACTATCACCATGTTTCTCGGGAAGAGATAGCAGATCACGCCGCCGATCGCATACAGGATGAAACCTGCCATTGTCACGTTGCGTTTGCCGAACTTCCTGGCAAGCGGCCAGACGGCAAAGATTCCGATTCCCATAGGGATACCGCCGATCACCGATACCAGCATCTGGGTCGTTCCGTCGTTATAAGTCCCGAGCACGTAGTTGCAATAATATACGAGCGCCGAATTCTTGAAGCTTGATCCAAGCGTATAGATCAGGAAATAAAGAGCGATCAGCACCCAGTACTTTTCATGCAGAATCACACGCAGCTGTTCTCTCAGCGGATGTGCCTCTTCTGCTGTTCCGATCTCTTCCGTCACACGTTCCTTGGTGTAGAAATACTCGAGAAGAATCAACGGAAATGCAAGGATTGCAAGCAGACTCATGGTCATCAGCCACAGTTTTTTATTGACACCCAAAACGGGCATGACGGCCATCGGGAAAATCAGCGCAACGATGATTCCGGATATCATGACCGACGCGATATTGTTGAAAACGGACAGGAGCCCGCGTTCTTTGGTGTTGCGGGTTGACAGCGGCACCATCAGAGCATGGGACATATTGTAGATTGTTGCCGCGATGCTGTAGAAGAGATTGTAGGAAACCATGACCCAGATCACCTGGACTGTCTCAGATCCCGTCGGGACTGTAAACAGCAGGATCCCGGTGACCGGAACAAGAACGGCGGATAAGAGCAGCCATGGACGGGCTTTTCCTTCCCTGGTCCGGGTCCGTTCGATGATCTGTCCCATGAGAAGATTGGTAAAGGCATCGATCACCTTGGACACGATGGGAAAAGCCATTAAAAATGCGCCGCCCCAGACTCCGGTCAGTTTCAGCACATCGGTGTAGAATACGTTCAGATAGATCGCAAGCACCGCATTTAAAAGCAGCGGTCCAGCAGGACCTACCAGATACCCTAACCATTGTTCTTTCCGTTTGACGTTTTCGCTTCTGACTTTGCTTACCGGCAGATTCAGTTTCATCGATCTTTCCTCCCGATACGGTTTCTTGTTTTTCATTATATGAATCGAGCGGGAAAGAGTCTTGCACAATTCTCTTATTATTTGTATAATCGTATCATCCTGGATCTGAAAGGAGTTCAACATGGAACAATCGGATCTCTTTTATATCTGCACCACTGTTGCGAATCTCGCAGGCGTCCCGGTCCGTGTCTATGAAAACGGAAAGCAATGCTTCTACCATTGTGTGGTCGACCTGCCTGCCGATCCGGTCCGGTTACACGAAAAACAGATCCTCGCACTTGCAGATCATATCAGTTACTTCGCCACGCCTGAATTCGACTACTACGGAATCGTGACCGGAGGTTCCAGTCAGGTTGTACTCGGGCCGACCCGCCAGACAGAGAATACAGACCGTGAACTGGAGAAAATGGCTTTTGATCTATCGATAGCCTCGGAGAAACGGAAACAGTTTGTCCAGGCCATGAAGAATCTGATCCGTTTCCCCCTTGACAGTTTTCTTCAGATGCTTTGCAGCATCAACTTTATGATGAACCGTGAGAAACTGTCCCTGAGGGATATCCCGATCTACGGGATCGGTCTGCCCGAGCTGCCGGCGGATGCCGTACCGGATCCTACGGGTATTGACAGTCAGAATATAAAAGATTATCCCTACACCGGTTATGATACCGAACAGCAGCTCATGCAGATTGTTTCAAAAGGAGATGAAGCCGCCTTTCTGGCCTGGGCCAAAAGCGCTCCCGCGATCCGTCCCGGGGTCATGTCCAACGATCAGCTCCGGCAGATCAAGGATCTTTTCATCGTCAGTACCGCCCTTACCTGCCGCGCGGCTGTCCGCGGCGGACTGGACGGTCAGACCGCTTTCCGGCTGAGTGATGCGTATATCCGCCGCTGTGAACTGTTCAGAGATCCTGCTCAGATCACAGCTTTGCAATATGAGATGGTCCTGGATTATATCCGGCGTGTCTCTCAGGTCCGTGTGGGGCCTGTCGTTACGGATCTTTCTCTCAAAACAGCGAATTATATCCAGAATCACATCACAGAAGTGATCACGGTAGATGATCTTGCCAGAGCTCTCTTCTTATCACGTGCCCGTCTTTCCGCCCGGCTGAAAGCGGAGACGGGAATGACCGTCGTTCAGATGATCCAGACGATTAAAATCAACGAAGCGAAAAGACTCCTGCGCAGTTCTGCACTCCCCGTCAGCGCAGTCAGTGACTATCTGGCTTTCTCCTCCCAGAGTCATCTGACCAGGGTATTTGAGAAACTCGTCGGTATGCCGCCGGCAGCCTACCGCCGGAATGCCGGAACAGATCGGGATTCTTAAGTGAGTTTTTGTTTTTCCGCAAAAAAAGAACCGCGGTCTGCTGCACCGCAGTTCTTTTTGTTTGTGTCAGATCTCTCTTGCGAGCCACCTGCCGCAGTTCCTGAGGAACTTTCGCAGCATCGGATGTCTGTAATCTTCGGCATTGTGGCCGGGACAGGCATAGACGATTCTGCCCTCGCCGAACTCATTGCACCACGCCAGATCGACACCGTTCCCGCTGTTTTTGGCGTAGATATCCTGATGAGGGACAGGCCCGGTCTCATGCGGCCTGCCGTTGTCGTTTTTGACGGTGAGCAGAAGTGTCCTGTTCAGGACTTCCTCCGTATAGACCTGGTGCATCTCGTCGTCCAGCTCGAACGGCTCGATCCCTTCCAGGATCGGATGGCCGTTGCCGGCCGGTTCCAGCCTGTAACGGTTAAAAGGCGGATGCATCC
>JAEEGL010956183.1_pt1 | contig 11431 bp, 10 predicted proteins | sample 9134231 | NCBI WGS metagenome assembly JAEEGL01 (sample SAMN16246548, study PRJNA631951) | gut metagenome | biome: gut microbiome; feature: rumen; material: fiber-attached | host: Bos | place: Iran: Karaj | collected 2018-10
CTGCATGGCCTCCAGCAGGCTGGATTGGGTCTTGGGGCTGGTGCGGTTGATCTCGTCCGCCAGCCCGATCTGGGCCATGATGCCGCCGAAGCAGACCTCCCGTTCTCCCGTTTTGGGATTGAAGGCTGTATAGCCCGTCACGTCGGAGGGCAGCAGGTCCGAGGTGAACTGGATTCGGGAGAAGGAGCAGTTGAGGCTGCGGGCCAGGGCCGTCACCAGGGTGGTCTTCCCCAGGCCGGGCACGTCCTCGATGAGCACATGGCCCCCGCAGACCAGGGCCAGGAGCAGCTGCTCCGTCTGCTCCTCCTTGCCCACGATCACCTTTGCGATGTTTTCTTTGATCTTTTCCACCAGTGGAAGTTCTGACATGGGATCACCGCCTTATTGAGTTGACAAGTATATTGGTCATAATATCACATCAGCCCTCAAAACTCAATCAGCACTCAGGGCGAGAAGGCGGATCAGACACCGTAAAGACGGCATAAGCAGAGGGGAAAAAGAGCATCAGGCAGCAAAACCGAAAAAAGCAACACACGGAAACCGCAGCGACGTTTTCCGTGTGTTGCCGGTACTATTTGGTTTCTCTTACGATACGGATAGCCCGGAAAAGCTCCTTCGCCTTCTCCCGGCTCTCTTCCAGTTCCTCCCGAATGTCCAGGGAGAGACGGGCCAGTTCTCCGCACATCTCCTCCACAAAGCGGCTCTTGTCTCCGCAATACGTTTCCAGCTTATCCGCGTCCTTCAAGACCCGGGAGAAGCCTGCATCGCTGATCGGGTTGGCTGTGCTGTACGCCCTGCGGAGTTCATTGTTAAGGATCTGAGCAGTCCGGTCGGTCTGATTCACAGCCGGCTGCCTGTCCCGCAGCCGGTCTATATTTGCGTAGAGGCCGTCTTTTAAAGGCATCCCGGCGCTTCAGTTCACCAGGTCTCCCACAGCCTTGATCGCCTGGAAAGCATTCTTCGCGGTCTGCGCCGCCTCATTGATCGTCGTGCCGATGTTCTGGCCCAGCAGACTCAATTCCTCGCTCTGCTTCTGCAGCATTTCACGGGCTTCCGTAAGCGCGTTCATCTGGCCCTGTACGGCGTTGATATTGTTCTGGACCTGCGCCTGGATCGCGGCCAGGTTCTGGTCGTCGTCGCCAAACACCTTTACCGCATCGCTCTTCAGCGCATTGTACTCATCCAGTATACCCTTGAGTTCGTTGATCTTGCTGTCCAGCTGCCCGATACGGGACTGGTATTCGGATTCACTTACTTTTAATTCAAGGCTGTCCTGTGTCTGTGCCATATTCTGTTACCTCCTATTATTGTGTTGCATCAGAGTTCCCGGCGCCTAGCCCATGACGCTCTTGATGACCTGTCCGGCCATATCGACCAGACCTCCGATAGCCTGTTTCGCCATATCAACGACCTTTGTGACCGCGTTGAACAGCTCCTGCATGCCGTTCATGACCTGGATCATTCCGGTGCACACCTGATTGCCCAGCTCCACAACCTGGTTGAAGTAATTACCGGTGGCAACATTGGGCATTTCCTTCAGCAGCTCCATGGCCTCATCGACCGTCTTTTTCGCCCGTTCGTTCAATTCCTGCGCTTTTGCTTTCCATGCGTTGACGGATGCTTCCGTCTGGATATTCAGGATAAAAGCCATACGTATTACCTCCAATTTCTGTTATATTACTCAAGAAGCAGAGCCGCCTCTTGCTCCTGTTGTAATTCCACGATTTGACGGCGTATAGAGTAAAGAAGCTCCATCGCAAGTTCATTCCCTTTAATATATTGTACAAGAATCTCTCCGGAAATGCAAGACTGTATCTCATCATTGTCCTGCTCTAATTCAGAAATCAACCGATCCACCAGAATGAGACAGTCGTCCAGCCGACGGATGGTTTCCAGCTCCATTCCAGCTCTCCCCCTTCAAAGCAAAACCAGCTGCGCGCCGTCCTGAACACCGTAATCCGCAAGGGTCAGATGCGGGTCCGGCAGCAGGTCAGGATCCCGCAGGGTCAATACCTCCATGCCCGAAACGCAATAGCGCCCGCTGCTGAGTTCCGCAACACCCCGGGCAATCAGCGCTGTCAGCTGTTCGAAGGTGGACTCCGGCGGCACGAAGAGATCCAGGTGCAGGCTGACTGCGGGAACGATGAGACCGATGAGTATCTTCTCCATATTTGCTGGCCTCCTTTTCAGACGATGGGCGCTTCATCGGGATCGTCCGACTCTGTCACCGCCCGGACTCCGGGCATCGCCATGGTGTAATACTCCATCTGATAGCGCAGGATGAACTGATGCAGGTCGGAGTCCATCCGGTCCGCCTGGCTGAGCGGCACGGAGCTCCCGAGCATGGGCAGCTTGTTGTACCTCCCGCCGAAGAGGAGCATGAGCTCCGAACGGTTATAGACCTTCATCAGCTTATGCAGGGTGATGCGGGAATCATCGTCGGGATAGAAGCCTGCGGCAAAATAGATGTTATAGCCGAACATCTGGTTGAAGTAGACCCCCAGCTTGCCGCTCAGCACCTCGTCCAGCTCCAGGGCACAGAGATCGCTGAAGCGCTCAATCAGCACCAGGAGCGGCTTGCTGTTGGCACGGATATACTTGGCAGCCTTTCGGGATCTTCCGCTGACCGTTTCAGGGATCCCCAGTCGCGCACAGTACTCGTCCCGAAGCACATTCCGGCTGTTGATCTCGCTCAGGATACGCTCCGACAGCGAAGCGATCCCCTCTTCCGTGCAGCTCAGCACGCCCGAAACGCAGGGACGGGCCTTTGTGAGTTCGCTGTTTCCGCCGATCTCATCCAGCACGCTTCCGGAGCTTCTCTTGACGGCGATGACCTCCATGCCGCAGTGCTCCGCAGCCGTCAGCAGATTGGACAGCACCGGCGCAACGCCCTTCGGATTCCCGAAATACAAGGATATGCTGTGCCATTGCTGGAATGGGAGAGCGACCGCCTTCATCTCCTGGGTGGCATAACCCAGGGGCAGCCGATCCGGCGTGAATCCGGCGCAGAAATCCGCAAAGGATTCCTCCAGGTCCAGCATAGGCAGCCGCTCCGCTGCGGGAATGCCGCTGTACTTTTTACGGAGCAGATCCAGACGGCTGCGCAGAGCTGAGGCGCGCTCCTCGTCCAAAAGAGCGGCATCCAGCAGAGCGGCGTGAAAAACAAGGGGGCGCTCCTCCTCCAGGCACATACCGCTGCCGTTGTCTGGGGGCGGCGTCAGCGTACACTTGGCGTCCAGAATGTCGCTGTATTCATAACGGTCCTTGGCCTGCAGAGCGACGTGCATATCGATCTCCATTTTGGCCCGGGAGCTGATCTCGTTGGTATGGTTGATGGACAGGATATAACGTATGCCGTAGTTTGCGCCGTCGCGCAGGTATTCGTGCAGCTTCGCGAATATTTTCTCGCCGCATCCGAGGCTGGGAAAATTCGTGAACCCGTCGATGATGAACAGGATCAGCGGAAGCGGCTCTTTGCGGCAGTATGCCTCGTAGGAATCCACCTCAGCCGCTGCAAACAACCGCTTGCGGCGGCTCAGAATATCCTTGATCAATTGGAACAGGCGGGGAACGTCATCGTCGTTCTCCTCGGTCATGTACGCCCCGCAGTGGAGCGTTTTGGCGAAGCCGCTCAGAGCGCCGTTGGAAAGGTCCAGGATATAGTAGATCAATTCCCGCGGGGAATAACGGGTCATCAGCGAATAGAGCAGCGTGCGCAGATAGGTGCTCTTTCCGCTCCCGGCATTTCCGCAAAGCATCATATTATGGAAGGAAAGCAGGTCCAGCCAATACGGGTGCTGATCCTGCCGCTCGGGATCGTCGATCTTGCCTATGAGCGCCCAGATCCCGCCGCCTTCCGGCGCGGCAGCCTCTTTCTCCAGCTCTTCATAATCGAGGATCTTGGGCAGAGGCTCCATCCACAACGCTTTCGCACCGATTTTCTCCCGGAGCGCCAAATCGGACAGATACCGGACGATCGCGGCAATCTGCTTGCCGGCCGAGGCCGGCCTTCCCTTATCCGGCTTCACGGAGAGAACGGTCTGTCCCGCGTTATCGATGAAGCGGACGCTGTCGTCGATCTCCTCAAAAACCTCATCCTGCGGGATATAATCCGCGCCGCACCAGGCGGACTGGCCCAGCGCGAAGAATTCGTTGTATCCGACCTGCAGATAAAAGCGGCCGGTCTGTTTCAGCTCCGCGGCCTCCGGTCGCTTGAGCATTTCCATGCTGTCGCCCCGGTCCTGCACCTTCAGGCAGACGCGGAATTTCGTGTTGCTCCAGATCTGATTGTTGACTACGCCGCCGGGCTTCTGCGTCGCCAGGATCAGATGGACCCCCAGGCTTCGACCGATGCGGGCCGCGCTGATGAGCTCGTCCATGAACTCGGGCTGCTGGTCCTTCAGCTCCGCAAACTCGTCGGAGATGATGAACAGGTGCGGCATCGGCTCTGCCACACGGCCCGCCCGATAGAGCTTCTGGTAATCGTATATATCCATCGTGCCCTCGCCGATCAGGCTCTTTGCCTTCTTGAACACGGTCTGCCGGCGTTTCAGCTCGCTGTTGATGCTCATCAGGGAACGCTGAATGGCGGCACCGTCCAGATTGGTGATCGTCCCCACAAGATGAGGCAGATGGATCCCTCTGGTCTTGTCCTCGAAGGCGTCAGCCAGGCCGCCGCCCTTATAGTCGATCAGGATGAACGCGACCTCGTCAGGACTGAAATTGACCGCCATGGAAAGAATATAGGTAATGATGAATTCCGACTTCCCGGAGCCGGTCATGCCGGCCACAAGGCCATGCGGCCCCTGCCGCTTTTCATGCAGGTCCAGGGTGAACAGTCTCCCGTCCGCGGCTATGCCTACGGGAGCCGACAGGCTCTTGACCGGGTTGTGATCGGCCCAGCGCTTGAGCGGATTCAGCTGCTCGACCCGGCCGACGCTGAACATCTCCAGGAAAGTGAAGGTCGTCGGCAGGGAAGCGAGCCGCGAGCCGGTTTTCAGCTTTGTCCGCATCAGCGCCTGTACGCCGGGCTTCATCATGTCCGGGAAGAATTCGTCCCGGACAAAGGTCTGAGACTTATCTTCCGGGTGGACCAGGTCAATGATCTGCGGGGTTTCGTGCAGGTCGATGATCTTCGTGCATTCCTTGGGGAGCCCTTCAAAAGCGGCGATGATGGAGACGCCGCAGTACTGCTCGTGCTGAAGGACGAGCTTCATGAGCTCCATGCTGTCAAACAGCCGCTTGCTCTGGGCGATGATGACATAGCGCGTCCGATCCTTCAGCTCCCGCTCGGGACTGTCGCTGCTGACGATATCCTGCAGCTCCAGGCTGAGATGGGCGCCGATCGTCTGCGCCTCCGCCTGTTCTATCGCGAAGAATCGGGTGTTCCGCTCCTCATCCCAGCAATGAGGCAAATAACGTGCAAAGGACAGCTTCACCGCGGTTTCCTTATCCGCCAGGATGACAAGCTTCAATTCGTCGTAGCTGTGAGTGGCGGCGATCTGCAGGATCAGGCTGCGGAGGAATTCGACAACGGAAGACCCGTTTCCCAGGACGCCAACCGTCCGATCTGTCTTCAGTGAGAGCAGGACGGGCGCGTCCCGGAGATATACCGGCTTATTGGCAAGGGCATACATTTCTTCTGCCAGCGGATCCGGCTCCATTTCAAAGCCGCGTTTCGTAAAGACCTTTTCCGCGATCAGCGGGATTTCTCCGGTTCCGATGCGGATGTCCAGGAAATCCTCATCCCGGATCCGCCGCTCCCACAGCCGCTGCCTGGTCGTCGAAAACCGGATCACGCGGGACAGATTCGGATAGTTCTCATTCAGCAGCTGTTCCTCCAGCAGCTGTTCCTTTTTGAATTCCTGTTCCTTTTCTTTCAGATACGCGCGATACCGTTCCGTTCGCCTGGCATCGTATTCTTTCCGGTCTTTTTCCGTCAGTCCCTGCGTCAGCGCCGGGAACACAAGGCTGGTCAACGCCATCAAAATGTTGCCCGTAGCGATCGCTCTTCCGCCCATGACCATCGGACTGCCAAGGCGCAGCAGCAGGGGGATCTTATTGGCGGTCATCGCCATCGGCGGCATATCGATCTCAATGGGTTCCGGGGCTACCTTGATCATTTTGCGAGGCTGCCGGTCAAACAAGGCGGTGTCGGGCTTTTCCGCCGGCGCTTTCGCAAAACTCAGCTGGCTCAGATTCCGGACCGGGCGGATCTTGGACGTATTGAACCGGACCCGGCCGTTTGCGTTGTTCATGGAAAGGAAGCCGACTCCCACGAGGATATAGAGGCCCATAATGAATATGCAGTCCCCGTTATACAGTTTCTGCTCGGATTCGACGGCACGTCCGTTCACATAGGTCGGTTCCACCACATGCCCGTTTACATAGACGCCGTTGGTGCTGCACAAATCGACGATGTACCAGCTTCCGCTCTTCCATCGCAGCTTCGCGTGATTTCTGGATACCGTGATATTCGGATAGCAAATATCGCAGTCATCCATGCGGCCGATCAAATACTCCGCACGTTCCTCAAAAAAATAGGGCAGAAACGTATTGTCTCCCGGACGCTCGAATTCCGCATACAGGAAGTATCGCTGGAAACCCGCGTAGATCCTGACCAGCATTTTGTCCGAGAGTGCGACCTCGTGACCGAGAATCTGATCGGCTTCCCGACGGAAGGTGGCGGAATGGCCGCAGTAAGCGACCCACCGGTGATCGGTGGCCTCGATGTAAAACGGAAGCTCCGCATCGATTCCGTTGACGTCCTGAAACCGATAGTGACCCTCCGGCTTGGCCGGAAGCCAGGCAGACCAGGTTTCTCCCGTCCTGGAGATCAATACCACGCGCAGAGGAACGGTTTTGTGAGCATCCGCCGCTTGATTGTCCGGCGTGACCGTTGAGTTATTCTTTTCCATGCTGGAGAACACTGCGCGGTACCCTCCTCACTGATTCTGTCATGTCAACCTGCACGGATATAGGATGAAGCCATCACTGTATCTGTGCGTTGCGGCTGTCTTGTCCGATTTCCGTCATCGCCGGGTGTTGTCCTCAATGAACCGAAAAAGGTCTCATGTTCCGGCGTGTCATACGGGGTGTGTCCGCCCGGGATTCCTGTTTGATTTGTATACGGATGTCTCCCTGCCCGTTCCTCCGCATGTCAATCGGTGCTTTTTATCAGAACGATACAGGATAACGAAGGAGCCGTCAAGGGCAAAGACGGTTTGTTGACATGCGTCGGGAACCGAGGGCTGCCCGGGGCTGCGGTGTTATGAGAATGTGCTTTGCGGATCCGCACCCGCGCAGGCTTGGACGGGAGCCGCAGGCTTGCGGATTTCCCATTATCAGATAATGGTATGAAATACCCGGCCGGGAAAACGGACGATCCGTCATTCCGTGACCGGGTTCCCGTGCAATGATAATCCCCTGTCCCGTACAGAACGTCAGAACCGGGACAATGCGCTGCTGTGATTCCTCATAGGCAAGATAATAGCTGAACACCCAATAGTGTAAAGAAACTGTATACCAAATCCTGCGGATTGTCAAGGAAAACCTGGGATGACTGTGAAAAGACTTGAGGAGACACCGCACGATCCATGGCACGCATCATGCTTGCAGATTATTCCGTCATATTGACCGAAAAACCTCGACCATACACCAAGTATTCCCACGGGTTTTCAGCTGAATAGATATCGAAAAATCGGGATTTATCAATATGATGCTTACAGCTTTTTGCAGACGTAATCGACGAACATCAAGCAGCCTTTGCCGAAGGTCAGCTTGAGCATACCGTCCTTCCTGCCGAACTCATTTTCCCCGATGGGATAGAGCCTGAATCCCGGCTTGCCGCCGTCATCGTCGATCGCCTTCGCGTAAAGATCGCCGTCCCTCATAAAGACCTCGTCGCCGTTCAGGCCGTCAAAGGTGACCACGTCGCCGCCCTTGGCGGAGTCCGTGACGTCAAAGCAATCGGGAATGCCGCGGGAATGCCGCCGGTATGGTTCAGAAGATTCCGGACCGTCACGCCCGGGTAAGGGATCTATGGGAAGAACTTCGTGATCTCATCCTCCGGGCGGAGAAGACTCTGCCGCATCAGCAGCATGACCGCCGCCGTGATGGTCTTGCTGACCGAAGCCGGTTGGAAGATCGTGTCTTCCGTGATAGGCAGCGTGTCTCCCGGGGCCCGGAAGCCGGGAACACCCTTGGATACGATTTATTCTTTTGCTTTTTTGAAAATCTCGCAGGCAATGTCGTCCATCCCCACGTCGGCGGCTTCCGTGACGTTGTTGTACATCACGGCAACGCAGATGCCTTCTTTGCGGGAGAAGACCCAGCTTGTCAAAAAGCCCCGGTTCTCTCCTCCGTGACCGGCAACGCTGTCCTTGCGTGCTTCCGACTCCCAGACGTTGAGGCAAAGCCCGTAGTCGTCCATGACCGGCGTCATCATGCGCCGCGCGGTCTTCTTCTTGAGGAGACCGCCTTTCCGACAGCTTTTTGAGAGCGCAAGTCCGATCTTGACCAGCTCCGTCGGCGTCGTCCAAAGCCCTGCCGCGGCGTGCTCGGGATAATAGTGATACCCATGCGACGGGTCCTCCTTCCGGCCGAGTCTGCCGCCGAACGCGGCGTTGGAAACCAGCTCCTCGTCCAGGGGCTGGAAAAAGCCGGTGCGTTTCAGGCCCAAAGGCTCGGCGACTTCCTTTTGAAAAGCCTCGCGGAGCGTGGTCCCCGTGATGCGTGTAAACGTAAGCTCGGCCAGGGTGATGCCCCCTCCGGAATACATGTGCTGCTTGCCGCAGGGGCGTATCCTGCGGAGCTTCGGCGTGTTGCCCTTGCCGCTCAGCACGTCCTCCAGGGAAAGCGGCCCGTGATCCGCGCGGTAGCCCGGGAAGCCGGGCAGGTTGTAGCCCGCCGTGTGGCTGAGCAGGGCTGCGAAGGTCAGCGGGCCTTTTTTGACGAATTCCGGCACGACGCCGGAGATGTCCGCGTCCAGGTCGATGAGGCCCTTGTCCGCATAGCGCAGAAGGGTCAGCGCAAACATGGGCTTGCTGACAGAACCCGCCTGGAACAGCATATCCGGGTTCACCGGAAAGTCTCCGCCGTATCTTCCGCTGCCGGAGCAGTAGGTGTTCAAGTCGCCGTCGCTGTCGCAAACAGCGATGCTCACGCCGTAACCCTTCCTTCCCTTGATCCCCATGACCTTATCCACGTCAACGCCGTAAAATCGTTTGATCGTCTTGTTCGGCCCTTTCAGCATCCGCATCAGCACGGCCTCGTCATCGTCGATGGCGCCGGTCTCCCGGAAGCCGGCCTTGTGATAGATATGCAGGCCCCGCTCGTTCTCCGGCTCGGTGGACAGGTAGAGCCTGTCCGCGCCGTTGTCCCTGAAATAGCGGATGATCTCCCCCAGGGCGGCCTGACCATAGCCCTTATCCTGTTCAGCCTTGTCGATCATGAAGCGCCAGAGCCAGTAGCGGTCCTCCGGGTCTTCCGCCTCCGGGGCAAAGGCAAACATGCAGAACCCGACCAGTCTGCCGTCCGCATAGATCGCGAACGGACGCGCGACGCCGGGATGCTTTGCGTTGGTCTCATCGGCCTCTTTCAGGGAATACCGGTTAGGCGCGACAAAGTCCTGATCCTCCCGCACGGAAAGGGCCAAAACGGCCTCACGGTTGGTATCGTCTATGGGTCTCAGTGAGATATGCATTTATTCGTTCCTCCAATCATCTTGCATGAGTGAGTCCTCGCCTGATCATGGGCATAAAAAACCCGCAGCGAAGCAGCTCCCGTCGTGGCTGCATCCTGCGGTTCCCACTATCAGAAGTTACCCAAAACGGCACACCAAAGCAAGGAGGGGATGACCTCTCGCCTTATGATGCGCCTCTATTCAGTCAGTCGATGGCAGCGTTGTCGATCATTGGTCCGAACTCCTGTCTGCAGGATTGTGAGTATACTATACGCGATAATTGCGAATAAAGCAATAGATAGCCAGGGATTCGTCGGGAGGATTAACTGTACCTGCCTTCGTTATACAATGGAAATAATCGGGTTATCATGGAGCACACTGATTGGCTGCAGCTGACTGCGGCGATGAATCCATGAAAGCTGTACCGATGCCGGCAGCCCTGGTGCTTCTCCTTGTGCTCGTTTTGCTGCGGGAAATGGAACGGAACGGAGAGCTGGCAGAGTGTTCCGGGATCATGCAGCCGGAGTATACAAGGTATGGATGAGTATATAACGACAAATGGCCTGATCATACGGTAAGTGTGATCAAGCCATTTTGCTGCTGATTACGTGTTAAATTGAAAACATACCAAAGCCCTGAGAATTTCTTGGGCCAAGACCGGCATAATACAGAAAAGCCAGAATGCGCGGATCCGCTTCGATACGGAAGCGGCCGGTATAACCGATGATATAGGTGTTTTTGAAGGTGGTTACCTGTTTCCGCACGGTATGCGCATATGCCTGAAAACCCATCACCGGTTCAAGATCCAGGCCGGCGGCCCGGAATTTCGACGCCAGATTCTCTGCCAGCAGCAGAGGAAACGCCTCATCCCCCGGGGCATAGAATACCGTTTTGCCATCGGGCAGCGTCCGGTGTACCGTGACAGGGGAGATCATACGAATAACCCCTATATGTTCCCTTCACCCGTGACCGGAGGGATGTACTACCCGGACTCCATCAACCGGCTGCATGAGAATATCCTGAAGGGCGCGGGCCTGAAGCACATCCGTCTTCACGACATGAGGCATACCGCGGCCTCGCTGATGCTCCAGAACGGCGTAGACATCAAGACGGTGAGCGAGATGCTGGGCCACTTCGACGCGGGCTTCACCCTGCGGACCTACACCCACACCACCAGCCGCCAGCAAGCCGAAGCGGCGGACATGATGGGAAGCCTTATGGCGCAAAGTCTGTGACGGTGAAAACAAAGAAAACTACGGCAGGAGCGTTCAGAAAAGTTCAGCGCTCCTGCCGATTTTGTAATGTATGATTTTGATGCATGGATTCTCAGTTTTTTCTGGTGTGGGTCAGAAGTGGGTCAAAGCCGTTTTCGGGGAGCAATTCAGGCTCAGTGGCAAGCTCCAAGTTCACCAATATCCACGTTTCGGTTTTCGTAACTCGCTGGAATAACTTGGCATGCACAAATAAAGGATGAAGCCTGAAATCCCTGAAAAGGTGTTGGAAATATTAAAATCTCAACACAATAGTGTTGAGATTTTAACGAATTGGTGGGGGCGGGTGGATTCGAACCACCGTAGGCATAGCCAGCAGATTTACAGTCTGTCCCCTTTGGCCACTCGGGAACACCCCCATATTCACTTGTGCCCCAAGGAAGGGCTGGAGCTGGTGGACGGACTTGAACCCCCGACCTGCTGATTACAAAGAGGCCTCTCGGCGTCCGAGAGGCCCTTTCCGGCACTTTCAAGGCAC